>VFSW01003152.1_pt1 | contig 24719 bp, 18 predicted proteins | sample 5358111 | NCBI WGS metagenome assembly VFSW01 (sample SAMN11554181, study PRJNA540505) | mine drainage metagenome | isolation source: sediment from site ElyBrook_90M | place: USA: Ely Copper Mine, Vershire, VT | collected 2017
CGCGCCTATATCGACGAACAAAAATATCAGGCCATGTACGCGCGTTCGATAGCCGATCCGGAAGGTTTCTGGTCCGAGCAGGCAACACAATTTCTCGACTGGACGCAGCCCTGGACCAAGGTGATGGACTGCGATTTTCATCAGGGCAAGATCCGCTGGTTCGAAGGCGGCCGCTTGAATGTCTGCCATAACTGCGTCGACCGGCACCTGGCCACGCGCGGCGATCAGACCGCGATCCTCTGGGAAGGCGATGATCCCTCAATCGCAAAGAAGATCAGCTATCGCGAATTGCATGCCGAGATCTGTCGTTTCGCCAACGTGCTGAAGTCACGCGGCGTGAAGAAAGGCGACCGGGTCTGCATCTACATGCCGATGATCCCCGAAGCCGTTATGGCCATGCTGGCCTGCGCGCGCATCGGCGCGGTGCATTCGGTGGTGTTCGGCGGCTTCTCGCCGGAGTCGCTCAAGGACCGCATTCTCGATTCCGATTGCCGCGTGGTGATCACCGCCGACGAAGGCGTGCGCGGCGGAAAGAAAGTCTCGCTCAAGGCCAACACCGACCAAGCCCTGCTCGCCTGTCCCGCCGTGCATACCGTGCTGGTGGTGAGACACACCGGCGGCGCGATCGAGTGGCAGGCGCCGCGCGATTGCTGGTACCACGAACTCAGCACCCAGGCTTCGGCCGATTGTCCGGTGGAACCGATGGATGCCGAGGACCCGCTTTTTATCCTGTATACCTCCGGCTCCACCGGCAAACCCAAAGGGGTACTGCATACCACCGGCGGCTATCTGCTGTTCGCCGCGATCACCCATAAATACATCTTCGATTATCACGACGGCGACATCTACTGGTGCACAGCCGATGTCGGCTGGGTAACCGGTCATTCGTACATCGTTTACGGCCCGCTTGCCAATGGCGCGACTACGCTGGTGTTCGAGGGCATTCCGACTTACCCGACAGCGTCGCGTTTCTGGGAAGTGATCGACAAGCATCAGGTGAATATTTTCTACACCGCGCCGACCGCGATACGCGCGCTGATGCGGGAGGGCGATGCGCCGGTCAAGCGCACGTCACGCCAGAGTCTGAAGTTGCTCGGCACCGTCGGCGAACCGATCAACCCCGAGGCTTGGGAATGGTATTACCACACGGTGGGCGACAGCCGTTGTCCGGTCGTCGATACCTGGTGGCAGACCGAAACCGGCGGCATATTGATTACGCCGTTGCCCGGCTGCACCGCGCTCAAACCCGGTTCCGCCACGCGGCCGTTCTTCGGCATCGTGCCGGCGCTGATGGATCCCGACGGCAAGGTGCTCGAAGGCCCTGCGTCAGGCAACTTGGTGATCACACGTTCCTGGCCGGGCCAGATGCGCACCGTATACGGCGACCACCAACGTTTCATCGACACTTATTTCAAGACCTACCCCGGCCACTATTTCACCGGCGATGGAGCGCGCCGCGATACCGATGGTTACTGGTGGATCACCGGACGCGTCGACGACGTGCTGAATGTCTCCGGTCATCGCCTGGGCACAGCCGAGGTCGAGAGCGCGCTGGTGCTGCACGAGGCCGTGGCCGAAGCCGCCGTGGTCGGCTATCCGCACGACATAAAAGGCCAGGGCATCTACGCCTATGTCACGCCGATGCTCGGTATCCAGCCCAGCGATGAACTGCGCCAGGAACTGATCGCGATGGTGCGGCGCGAGATCGGCCCGATCGCCACACCGGATGTGATCCAGTGGGCGCCCGGCCTGCCGAAAACGCGCTCGGGAAAAATCATGCGCCGCATTCTGCGCAAGATCGCCGCCAACGAGACCGACAATCTCGGCGATACCACGACGCTGGCCGACCCAAGTGTTGTGGCCGACCTGATTCACAATCGGGCGAACAAATAACTTGGCCGCAGAGGCGCGGAGAACGCAGAGGATGTTTAGGTTGCAGCAACAATCATGTCCTCTGCGTCCTCCGCGCCTCTGCGGCTGAAATTGTCGGACTCCACCTTCAAACCCGCCTGGTGGCTGCCGGGCCCGCACGCACAGACCTTATGGCCTTACCTGCTGCGCCGTCTTCCCGAGGTCGTGCGCCGTCGTGAACGTCTGGAACTGCCGGACGGCGATTTCCTCGATCTCGATTGGAGCGGTGACGGCAGCGGCCCGTTGGCGGTGGTGTTGCACGGTCTGGAGGGTTCGAGCCGTTCGCACTACGCCGCCGGCATCATGCACGCTTTGCGCTCGCACGGTTGGCGTTCCGTACTGCTGCATTTCCGTGGCTGCAGCGGCATGCCGAATCGACTGGCGCGCGGCTATCATGCCGGTGAAACCGGCGACCTTGATTATGTAGTGAGATTACTGCGACAACGCGAACCGGCCACTTCCCTCGCGGTTATCGGCTATTCGCTGGGCGGCAACGTGCTGTTGAAGTGGCTCGGCGAGCGAGGTGCGCAGGCACCCATCATCGCCGCCGCCGCAGTGTCGGTGCCCTTCACACTGGCCAATGCCGCCGTGCGATTGAACAGTGGCGTGTCGCGCCTCTATCAATGGTCCTTGTTGCACCGTTTGCGCGCGTCGATGCGCGATAAATGGCGTAGCCAGGACAAGGTTGATGGCGTAGCCATGCTCAGCAGCCTGCGCAGTCTGGTCGAATTCGACGACCGCGTAACGGCGCCCTTGCATGGCTTCGCCGACGCGGATGATTATTATGCGCGCTGCAGCTCCCGCGGCTTCCTCCGGCAGATCCGTATTCCCACCTTGATCCTGCAGGCGCGCGACGACCCTTTCATGACGACGGATGGATTGCCGCGCCCGCAGGAACTGTCGGCATGCATCGATTTCGAAGTGACCGACGCTGGCGGTCACGTTGGCTTTGTCGGCGGTTCGAGTCCCTGGCTCGCCCGCTATTATCCTGAAGAACGCCTGCCTGCCTTTCTCAATGAACAACTCGCCAGAGCTCTACGTGACCCTGCGGAATCTGCAGGCAGTCCGTACCGAGTGCCAGAGTGAGGGGAATCGATCTAACGCCCATACTCACGATTTCTCCCCATCCCGCCATCATTCAAAACATTCGAGCGAGTTGCTGCACAGCAATTGCTCCATCCGATATCGAACGACACGGCTGGCACGATAGCTGCCTTATCCAAGATGTCGCGGGTTCCGGCGCGGGAAATTGGCGCATGTACCACACGAAGCCACTCTATCTGCCCGTTGGAGTGGTGGATTCGTGCAGTTAAAATTTTTATTAATTATTATATTACAGTTTCTTATCGTAACTATCTAATATTCTGCTAAAGACTTGGGTAAGAATGCCGCTAAGTGGAATGTATGTGACGTGAAGGGGTGTCAGAGCATCAGGCACATTTTTCCACACTTGATATTCAAGGTGCTTAGGATGAGATTTTCCAGAACGAAATTGTTGCCGGTATTGGTCTTGGCCGCACTCTCGATGGGAGCGGCGCACGCCGACGATGCCGATATCTATGCGATCAAGTTCTCCGATGACGGCAATTATCTGGTGACCGGCGGCTACGCCGGCGACAAGGCCAGCTACGATAACGATTTCAGTGGTGGCATCAAGGTCTGGGACGCCAACAGCGGCACCTTCATCAAAGGTTTCGGTCAGTTGTCCAATCTGAACAACCTCTTCGGCGCCAGTTATGGACGCATGGGCGTGCCCAGGTTGCCGATCAGCAACTTTCGCGACATCATCGTCAGCGGCTCCTATCCGCACGGCCGGATCATCGTACTACCGAATTCACTGGGCAGATTCAATGCGGCCAGCGCGACCACCGCGCCGTCGTTCATCGGCGGATATTTCAACCTGGACAACGGTAATAGCCAACGCCTGTCGTTGCTACACGGCGGATCGGGCGCCAAGAACTGCGGCAACACCAGGAACCCCAAGGATTATATCGGCCCGATGGTGGCTTCCGAGAACGGCCATTACGCCGCCATCGTGGTGAACACCTGCCGTCTCGAGCCTGATAAGGAGGCCGGCAAGGGTGCCACGCGCGCCGCGTATGATTCTTCGATATACGTGATGGACCTGTCCACGTTCGTCGTGACCCAGCACATGCATAACGTCGATGCCGGTGTCTATGCTTTGGGTATCGCCAACAACGGCGAGCGCGTCGCCTATGTCGGAACGCACAGTTTCAGCATTGTGGATACCGACACTCAGAGGAAGCGCGTCGTCGAAGAGTATCCGCATGCCGAATTCAAGATGCCCTACCAGTTCAGTCAATTGTATTTCAGCAGCGATGCTTCGAAACTGGTTTCATTACGCTATGTTTATGACATCGACAAGGGTGTCGAGAAGCAGCTCAACTGGAAAGATGCCGCGCTGGATGCCAATGCCGGCAAGATCACCAGCATGAAGGTCGCGCCTGACATGAGTTATTACCTGCTGGTCATGCAGCACTCGCCGCTGATCCAGTTCGATGCCGATGGACAGGCGTTCGTGAAGGAGCCGCGCCATGACAGCGTCGGCATCATGGACGCGAAGACCGGCAAGATGCGCCTGCTGGAAGTCTCCGACCCGGATCTGGCCGCGAACTACTGCGTGACCGACATCTCGCGGGACAGCAAACGTATCGCGGTGGGTTGCCTGGGTGGTTTGATCAAAACCTTTGCCGTATCGAGCGGCAAAACGCTCTGGGAAAATCGAAATGTGGGCTACAAAAATCGCAACGTCATTCCAGACCATCTGAAACAGGTGCGCAACTCCCCGTTCCTGAATTACACCCCCGGCGCACAGTCTGTCGCCGAACTGCCGACCATGTTCTGGCAGTCCGACGACTCGATAGCTGTCCGCTGAATTCTCCTTTCGGTACGGATGCCGCCCGCTCACAAGGATGTTGTTTATCACCCGAAGAGAAAGGGGCCGCTGGCCCTTTCTCGTTTTTTTCTGATATGGCCAGTCCTTGCTTGGCTGTTCTCCCGCATCGAGCATTACCTGCAACCTTATAGTGGACTCCTCAGTTACGGCGCCGCGCCTTGCGCGAGGCCATCTGAGTAGAGTTGTCGGCAGCCGAGACGATAGTTTTTGACGACTCAATCAACGGGCAAGCGCCGGCCCGTTCCGCGTAGCGACAGGGAACCTCGTTTACCTTACCAGCGGCGCTACGCAGATACTCGAGAAAAGTCTGCGCCACAACCGTGAGTTGCTTGCCGATGGGATTAACCGCATACCATTGGCGCAGGATCGGAAAGTGCTCGACGTCGAGCGTCGCAAGCTGACCCATCGCCGCATCCAGCGCCAATGTGTGCCGTGATAGCACCGATAAGCCCAGACCGCCGACGATCGCCTGTTTGATGGCCTCGTTACTGCCCAATTCCATGCGCACCTTGATGGCGTGCCCCTGCTCGTGAAACAGCCGCTCGACCGCAATGCGCGTGCCTGATCCGGGCTCACGCATGATCAAAGGTTCTGTAGCGAGGCGCGACAGGGGAATATTGCGCTTGCCGACCAGCGGGTGATCGTTGGGCGCCAACACCACCAGCGGATTGTCCAGAAACGGTTCCGAAATGACTTCCAGTCCCTCGGGAGGCTGCCCGAGGATATACAGATCGTCCATGTTGTTGCTGAGGCGTTCCAGCAGGCGTTCGCGATTACTCACCTTCAAAGATACATCGATGCCTGGGTATTGATTGCAAAACGGGCCCAACAAACGTGGCGCGAAATATTTCGCCGTGGTCACCACCGCCAGCCGCAGCTTACCCTGCTTGAGTCCCTTCATGTCCGACACCAGCATCTCGAAGTTGTTCAGCGATTCGAACAGCTCACGGCAGGTTGATTGCAACGCCCTGCCGGCATCAGTCAGATAGATGCGCTTGCCGACCTGTTCATAGAGCGGCAGGCCGACCGCGTCGCTGAGCTTCTTGATCTGCATACTCGCGGTGGGTTGAGTGAGAAACAGTTCCTCGGCGGCGCGCGTGAAACTGCCAAGGCGGGCAAGCGCCTCGAATACTTCCAGTTGACGAAATGTGGAATGACGCATGACAAGCCCTCTCTTAATCATAGTTTATCATCTATGATGAGAATCGATAACAACTACTTTCATTTATCCATCTAGGCAAGCACCATACTGTGCAACCCGACTCGAGCTCTTTATGCCTGGTTGAGCAGGACAGTCCGTGTTCGAGCACGGGTTTCATTTCACTTATAAGATTGGAGGCGATCAAATGGCATCTGAAACAATGAAAGAAGGTAAGGAGCGCTACAAGTCTGGTGTTATTCCATATAAAAAGATGGGCTATTGGGAGCCTGACTATAAGATCAAAGAGACCGACGTGCTGGCGATGTTCCGCATTACACCGCAAGCCGGCGTCGAGCCGGACGAGTGCGCTGCCGCCGTGGCGGGCGAATCTTCCACCGCGACCTGGACCGTGGTTTGGACGGACCGCTTGACCGCCTGCGAACTGTATCGCGCCAAGGCGTACCGTGTTGACCTGGTGCCGAACACTGGTCCGGGCACCAAAACTGAAGCGCAGTACTTTGCTTACATCGCCTATGACATCGACCTGTTTGAGCCCGGCTCTATCGCCAATCTGACTGCGTCGATCATCGGCAACGTGTTCGGCATGAAAGCCGTGAAGGCGCTGCGTCTGGAAGATATGCGCATTCCAGTCGCCTACTTGAAGACCTTCCCGGGTCCGGCTACTGGCGTCATCGTCGAGCGCGAGCGTATGGACAAGTTCGGCCGTCCGCTGCTGGGCGCGACCACCAAACCTAAGCTTGGCCTGTCCGGCCGCAACTATGGCCGCGTCGTGTACGAAGCTCTGAAAGGCGGCCTGGATTTCATGAAGGACGACGAGAACATCAACTCGCAGCCCTTCATGCACTGGCGTGACCGTTTCCTGTACTGCATGGACGCCGTGAATAAAGCATCCGCCGCCACCGGCGAAGTCAAAGGTCACTATATGAACGTGACTGCAGGCACCATGGAAGAGATGTACAAGCGCGCCGAGTTCGCCAAGTCCATCGGCTCGATCATCATCATGATCGACCTCGTGATCGGCTACACCGCGATTCAGTCCATGGCGAAATGGGCGCGTGACAACGACATGATTCTGCACTTGCACCGTGCCGGCAACTCGACCTACTCGCGTCAGAAGAATCACGGCATGAGCTTCCGCGTGATCTGCAAGTGGATGCGCATGGCCGGTGTGGACCATATCCACGCAGGCACTGTCGTCGGCAAACTGGAAGGCGACCCGCTGATGATCCGCGGCTATTACGACACGCTGCTCGACACTCACACGCCGATGCAGCTCGAAAAAGGCATTTTCTTCGAGCAGGATTGGGCATCGTTGAACAAGTGCATGCCGGTCGCGTCCGGCGGCATTCATGCCGGTCAGATGCACCAGTTGCTGCACTACCTGGGCGACGACGTGGTGCTGCAGTTCGGTGGCGGCACGATCGGCCATCCCGACGGCATTCAGGCCGGCGCCATTGCCAACCGCACCGCGCTGGAAGTCATGATCCAGGCGCGCAACGAAGGTCGTGACATCTGGAACGAAGGTCCGCAGATTCTGCAAGACGCCGCCAAGTGGTGTGCACCGCTCAAGGCCGGTCTCGACACGTGGAAGGATATCACCTTCAACTACGAATCCACCGACAGCCCTGACTTCGTGCCGACCGCGACGTCCAGCGTTTAATCTATAGAATAGAGGAGAACCTTTTTATGATGACAAATCGTGGCAATCGCATCACGCAAGGGCAGTTTTCGTTCCTGCCCGACCTGACCGATGCGCAGATCACCGCACAGATCAAATATGCGCTGAACAAGGGCTGGGCGCTGAGCGTCGAGTACACCGACGATCCGCACCCGCGCAACACCTACTGGGAAATGTTCGGCAACCCGATGTTCGACCTGAAAGATCCCGCCGGGATCCTGATGGAAGTGAACAATTGCCGCAAGACATTCCCGAACCACTACATCCGCGTCAGCGCCTTCAGCGCCGTGCGTGGCGTAGAGAGCGTGTGCATGTCTTACATCGTCAACCGTCCGAAGAAAGAGCCGGGCTTCGGCCTGGTTCGTCAGGAGACGGATGGCCGTACGATGCGTTACACGATCCATTCATACGCGACGGACAAGCCGGAAGCCGAGCGCTATTGATGGAGTTGTAGGCTGACTCAGTGGCGGGTAGAAAATCACCCGCCGCTTTTATGACCTATTGGCAATCAGAAATGTTGGAAGAGATAACATGAGTGATCCAGATAGCATCCAAAAAACTGCAGTCCTGGCGGATGACGCCCCCGTCAATCTGGAAGCGGAATTCGAAGCTTCGAACGTAAAGGAAGTGCTCGACAAGCTCGACCGCGAACTGATCGGCCTGAAACCGGTCAAAACGCGTATCCGCGAAATCGCGGCGCTGCTGTTGGTGGATCGCCTGCGCAAACAATTCGCGCTGACCTCCGAGACGCCTACCCTGCACATGAACTTTACCGGCAACCCCGGTACCGGCAAGACCACCGTGGCCATGCGTATGGCCGAGATTCTGCATCGTCTGGGATATGTGCGTGAAGGCCATCTGGTCTCCGTCACCCGCGACGATCTGGTGGGCCAGTACATCGGCCACACCGCACCGAAAACCAAGGAAGTGATCAAGAAGGCCATGGGCGGCGTGCTGTTCATCGACGAAGCCTATTATCTCTACAAGCCCGAAAACGAACGCGACTACGGCGCCGAATCGATCGAGATTCTGCTCCAGGTCATGGAAAACAACCGCGACGATCTGGTCGTGATCCTGGCCGGTTACAAAGATCGCATGGACAAGTTTTTTCACAGCAATCCCGGCATGCGTTCGCGCATCGCGCACCATATCGATTTTCCCGACTACAGCGCGGAGGAATTGCTGCATATCGCCAAGCTGATGCTGGCGGCGCAAAACTATCGTTTCAGTGCCGATGCTGAAAAGGCATTCTTCGAGTACATCACGCTGCGTATGAAGCTGGACCATTTCGCCAATGCGCGCTCGGTACGCAATGCCCTTGACCGTGCGCGGCTACGCCAAGCCAATCGTCTCTTTGCGGGCGCAAACAAATCGCTCAGAAAAATCGACCTGATGACGCTAGAGTCTGAAGACATATTGGCCAGCCGCGTGTTTATCGAGGGCAGACTCGACGGCGAGACGGGTTGACGCCGGGTACACAGCAGAAAATAACTCACACATTGCAACTCGGGAGGAACCATGCCACTGGCAGACATGCGCGACATGCTGCACCACGCCTACCGCAACGGTTACGCGGTGGGTGGCTTCGATCTGGTGAGCCCCGATTTCCTCGATCCCATCATCGCAGCGGCGGAGAACTGCCGCTCGCCGGCCATTCTGAGCCTGACCGAAACCCACTTCGAGCACTCTGCCTTCGAGTCGGCCATGGCCGCCGTCGAGACAGCCGCACGCCGCTCCGCGGTACCGATTGCGATCCACCTCGACCAGGGCACCTCGCACGAATCCGCGGTACGTGCCATCAATCTCGGCTGCAATGGCGTGATGATCAATGCCTGGAGCGAAACCTTATCGGACAACGTGGTGCAGACGCGGCGCGTGGTCGAGATGGCGCACGCCTGCGGCGTCGCGGTCGAGGGCGAACTGGGCAATGCCGCGAGCGCAGGTGAAGATTCCAGCGAAATTTCAGGCGAGACGCACTACACCTCCGTGGCGGAAGCCAAGGCCTACGTGGCGCGCACCGAGGTCGACTGTCTTGCGGTGTCCATCGGCACCGCGCACGGTCGCCTGCGTGGCCGACCCAGACTCGATTTCGAGCGGCTCAAGCGCATCAATGACGCGGTGAAGATTCCATTGAAGATCCAGGGCGATGCCGGCCTGACCGAAGAACAATATCGCCGACTGATTGCGCATGGTGTCGCCAAGATCAATTGCCGCACCGAACTGGCCGATGTCGCCGCAAGTCGCATTCGCGCCAACGCGCGCGCCGATGCCCGGTGCGGCTATTCCAGACTGGTGAAGGATGTGCGCGACAGCATCCGCGAGGAAGTCGAGCGTTGCATGCACGTGTGGGGTTCTGCGGGGCGCGCTGCCGAGGTAACCGTACAATGCGGAATTTGGCAGCCGATCGAGCACGTCATTATTTACAACGTCGAGCACACGACGGACACCCAAGTCGAATTGATGATGACACGTGGGCGCGAAGTGCTCGGCAAGATTCCAGGCGTGCGGCGCGTCATCACTGGCTGGGCGGTGACGGAAGCACCGAATTATCGCTTCTGTTGGCTTATCGAACTCGTCCACGAGAAAGTAATCACTGCTTACCGCGACCATCCCGATCACGTCGCCTTCGCCAACGGGTTGTTCCGTCCGATGGCCGGTGACCGGGTGAGCATCGACTTCCTGTCGGTCGGCGAAACAGCGCCTTCCAGAGCCTTCCACGATCGACAGCGGGAGCGGGCCTGATGGGACCCAGAGGTCGCGACCTGAGATCTGAACTGTATGTATGCCTATGGAGTGATACCGCATGCTGCCCGATTCGTCCAGCGCATTGCGCATTTTCCCCAAATGCATCGATGCATCCTGTTACAACGCGATCCGCCTGGCGCTGAGGCGTATCGCCAATCCGTTGCGGGTCGACCTTGCTCGGCACCGCGGGTTATCGGTGATCCTGGATAACCAGGTCTGGTTCTGCGTGGACGGCCTGCACGAGGATATGCCGGTGCTTGCTTGGCGTGATTTCGAGGTGCGCGAGCGCAACTCGCTGCAGGAAGCGGTGAATTGTCGCCTGTATCTGTATCACACGCATGCCGGACTGATCATGGGTAGCGCGTTGGAGGCGCTGGAATCGGCCATACGAGAAGCTCTGGAACAGGTACGCACGGGCTCAGCGTGCGGGGCACCGTAGTGTACAAACCGGCGACGTTGCACGTATACATCGGTAATCCGACGAAACAACAGCCGCGGTCGCATATTCTCGGGATGGTCTGGCACGCAAGAGAAAGGGGCCAATGGCCCCTTTCTCTTGTACCGATTCTGCGTATGTATTACTGCTGGGTGAGCGCTTTCATGCTCAGGCGAATGCGGCCCTGCTTGTCGACTTCCAGCACCTTGACCTTGACCATCTCGCCTTCGGTCAGTTTGTCGCTGACATTCTCGACGCGTTCGTCGGAGATCTGCGAGATGTGTACCAGGCCGTCCTTGCCCGGCAGGATGGTGACGAATGCGCCGAAGTCCATGAGCTTGGCGACACGGCCTTCGTAGATCATGCCGACTTCGACGTCGGCGGTGATCTGTTCGATGCGACGGCGTGCTTCGGCGCCGGCGGCCTGGTCGACAGAGGCAACCTTCACGGTACCGTCATCGCTGATGTCGATCGAGGTGCCGGTCTCTTCGGTGAGTGCCCGGATGGTCGCGCCGCCCTTGCCGATCACGTCGCGGATCTTGTCGGCGTTGATCTTGAACGTGATGATGCGCGGCGCGTAGGCGGACATCTCAGTGCGCGTCGCCGGCATGGCCTTATTCATCTCGCCGAGGATGTGCAGACGACCTTCGTGGGCCTGGGCCAGTGCAGCGTGCATGATCTCTTTGGTAATGCCGTCGATCTTGATGTCCATCTGCAGCGCGGTTACGCCGTTACTGGAACCGGCTACCTTGAAGTCCATGTCGCCGAGGTGATCCTCGTCGCCCATGATGTCGGTGAGTACGGCGAACTTGTCGCCTTCCTTGATCAGACCCATCGCCACGCCGGCGACCGGAGCCTTGATGGGCACGCCGGCGTCCATCAGCGCGAGGCTAGTGCCGCACACCGAGGCCATGGAACTGGAGCCGTTCGATTCGGTGATTTCGGAAACCACGCGTACCACGTACGGGAATGTGTCCATGTTCGGCATGATGGCAGCGACGCCGCGTTTGGCCAGACGGCCGTGACCGATCTCTCGACGCTTCGGGCTACCGACCATGCCGGTCTCGCCGACGCAGGACGGCGGGAAGTTGTAGTGCAGCATGAAGGGGTCTTTGCGTTCGCCTTCGATGGCGTCGATGACCTGCGCATCACGGCCCGTGCCCAAGGTGGTGATTACCAGGGCCTGGGTCTCGCCGCGGGTGAACAGCGCGGAACCGTGAGTACGCGGCAGTACGCCGGTACGGATCGTGATCGGGCGCACGGTGCGGGTATCACGTCCGTCGATGCGGGGCTTGCCTTCGAGGATACGGCTGCGCACGATGCGCTTTTCCAGGCTCTCGATAGCGCCGCGCACGGCTTCTTCCGGCCAGTTACCGCCCGGTTCGGAGGTCAGTTTGGCAACGGCGACGGCGCGGATTTCGACCATGCGCTCCTGCCGCGCGAGTTTCTCGGCGATCTGGTAAGCGGCGACGATCTCGACTTCGCAGGCGGCGGCAACGGCAGCGGCGAGAGCCTGATCTTTCTCGGCGGCCTGCCAGACCCAGGCGGTCGGCTTGACCTCGGCAACCAGTTCACGGATCGCCTTGACGACGGCCAGAGACTGTTCATGACCGAACAGCACGGCGCCGAGCATCACCGCTTCGGACAACTCTTTGGCTTCCGACTCGACCATCAGCACGGCGTGCTCGGTACCAGCGACCACCAGATCAAGTTCCGAATCTTTAAGCTGCGTGCGGGTCGGATTGAGAATGTACGCGCCGTCCTTGTAACCGACGCGGGCCGCACCGACCGGGCCCTTGAAGGGCAGGCCCGAGAGCGCGAGTGCCGCCGAGGCGCCGATCAGCGAGGGTATATCGGCGTCGATCTCGGCGTCGATGGAAATCACCGTGGCGATGACCTGCACTTCGTTGTAGAAGCCTTTCGGGAACAGTGGACGCAACGGCCGGTCGATCAAGCGGGAGGTGAGTGTTTCTTTCTCCGATGGACGTCCTTCGCGTTTGAAAAAGCCGCCCGGAATCTTGCCGCCGGCGTAGGTGCGCTCCTGATAGTTGACTGTCAGGGGGAAGAAATCACGCCCCGCGACCGCCTCGCGGCGTCCCACGGCAGTCACCATGACAACGGTATCACCCATGCTGACTATGACAGCACCATTGGCTTGGCGGGCGATTTCACCGGTTTCCAGGGACACGGCATGCCCCCCGAACTGAAAGACTTTCTTGATCGAGCTCACGATGGATTCCTTAAAGGCGTTACTGCGAGGGCTTATTTACGCAGGCTGAGGCGGGTGATCAGATCCTGATAGCGGGCAAGATCCGTGCTCTTCAAATAATCCAGCAGACTGCGGCGCTGGTTGACCATTCTGAGCAGGCCCTGGCGGGAATGATGGTCGTGCTTGTGGGCGTTGAAATGCTCGGCAAGCTGATTGATATGCGCGGACAGCAGCGCAACCTGGACTTCCGTGGAACCGGTATCGGTCGAGCCGCGCTGGAAATCCTTGACGACCTGGCTCTTAACTGCTGCACTCAATGGCATGGGTGTTAACTCCAGAATATGCTTGTAAATTTACAGCCTTGCATTGTAATCGGATCGATAGCGGAGGGCAAGTTTTGTCTCCTTGTTCTCCGAGGTGCGTTGGTGTGCGGTGTGGCGGCGCATCGTCCCTGCTCTCAGGGCACCCGTGGATGTACGCCGCCGCTTTTTTTAAGAAGGAGTTTGCTTCCTCCAGCCGGGCCACCTCGCGCTTGAGTCGCGCCAGTTCAGACTGCAGTGACGGTTGGTTTTTCGCAACTCCACCTTATCACTTGAGCCAGCCTTCTTTCATTACTTCATGTGGTTAGAACTTAAGTAAGTGCCATTCGTATCTGAACCCTCTTCTAATAAAGGGAGATACCATCAAATGCTTTCCTGCCACCATCCCACCATCGAGATGGCGAATTTGTCTCAGCGGGGTGAGGGTCTGCCCGTAAGTTCGTGACAAATTCACGCGACGCCGAGTACCCGGTTTTCAAGAGCGGCCAGCACCTGGGCAACGACGGTACTCCAGTCACCCATGGCTGATTGACGAAAAAGTCGCATATTTCCTGGATACCAAGGTGAATCGGTTCGATCTTTCAGCCAGCGCCAGTCTGTCTTATAGGAGGGCAACAAGACCCAGCAGGGCTTCCCGAGGGCACCGGTTAGATGCGCGATAGCGGTGTCGACGCAAATTACCAAGTCGAGGCTGGTCACGATGGCGGCGGCATCGCTGAAATCTTCTAGCTGCGGTCCCAGGTTGATAAGAGCCAATCCACTGGGTGGCTGCGCCGCCTCGTCTTCACCCGCGCCTTTCTGCAGACTGATAAACTGCACGCCGGCTACAGCCCCCAAGGGGGCCAGCACATCCAGTGACGGCAGTGAACGGTCGGTATCATTCTCGAAGTGCGGGTTCCCCTTCCACACCAAGCCAATGCGAACCCCACCCTTTGGAAGCAGCGCCACCCACTTCGCGACACGCTGCGGCGGAGCGTGCAGATAGGGAATTTTATCCGGAATGGAGTCGATGCGCGTTTTGCAATAGTGCGGGATACTAAAAAGAGGTGTCCAGAAATCCCATCCTGTTGTCGGAATCTGCTCGTCGAAGGAAATAACCCTGTCCACACCTTCCAGCGCCGCGAACAACGTCTTTAGGGACGGGTGGCAAATCAGAGTGATCGACGCAGCACCCTGCGCCTTCAACACGGCAGCGTAGCGGCAGAATTGGATCATATCGCCATGACCGGCTTCATAACCTAACAGTAGGGACTTGCCGGAAAGCGATTCACCCTGCCAGCGTGAACCGGCCAAACGGGTGGCCAGTGCCGCGCACCAGTCGCGCGCTTCCAGGCAGCACCAGCCTTCATCGAATCTGCCCTGACGCAACAGCAGATAGCTCAGGTTGAAACGCGCAGCGGCATAGGACGCATCCAGCGCCATGGCGGTGCGGTAACATTGCTCTGCTGCAGCTTCGCTGTTCATGCAGGCATGGAGCACTCCCAGATTTGACCAGCCAACAGGAGAGTGCAGTCTGAGCGCAATGGCCTGCTTATAAGCCGCCTCGGCCTCGTTGAATCGCTTCTCTCTGGCCAGGAGCACGCCCAGGTTAAGGTGGCTTTCCGAATACGTCGGGTTAAGTTCTATGGAGTGCCGGAAGCACATTTCCGCGGCATTTGTATCGCCTCGTTTATCCAGAAGCAGGCCCAAATTGGCATAGGCCTCTGCGAAATCCGGCGCAATCTGCAGCGCATTGCGAAAGCATGTCTCGGCGTGGCCGACATCACCCGCCGCCATACAGCGATTGCCCTGGGCAAAAAGCGCTTCGGCGTCTATCCGCCCCTGCCGGATCATGATGAAGATGGCTTGATTGAGTTCAGTATCATCCGGGCAGCTATCTGACTATCCAGGTTCCAAGGGGCCGTTCGGTCATTTCATCCTCCTGACAGACAGCGGCGGCCGAGCAGGAGCAACTCGTGGGGACAGTATAGTGAGGTCGATGCAGTGAATGGCAGCCCCCGGGTAGGCGCGTACACACGTCGCCGACCAAAACATCAAAGAGCGCCGACGTGAAGGACATCCCCGCACCGGACCACCTATAGTCAAATTGTTGCCGCCACTCGAAAAACCTGTGCCGGAAATCCTCGCAGCAAGACGCCGCCAGCATTTCAAGCGTTGTTCGCAATAATAACTATAACTCATTGATATTTTAATTAAAGAAATATATTTCCGTGCCGATGGTGCATTCCATTGATGACGTTGCACACGGCAAAGCACGCCCTCGTCAGTGGCATAAACACTGCATCAGGGCAGGTGCAGGCCAGTGCAGAGCACCCCGGGTCCTGCTCGACACAATCACCAGTGAAGTGTGATGCGTGACAGAGGATGAAGAGCGACATGACAATGAGCACCCGCAAAAAATTGTATTGGCTGGGCGTAGCTACCGGTGTAACGATCGCCGTTACGATCTTCTACGCCGGCGCACTCAGCCAGATGAAAGCGGCTTCAGCGGAGAATCTCGGCCTGACCGCCGGCCTTTTGATTTTGTCGGCAATACTCGGCCTGGTACTGCTGCGTCGCGTCGGCAAGCATAATAAACGCTACCAGGACGCTGTGGCGAATTTGGATGAGACTGCTCAAAAAATCGCCAACGGTGATTACAACGCACGCGTCAAGATCGGCTGTAGCTCTGTTGAAATCGTCGCACTCGGCGTCGCCATCAACGACATGGCCAGCGCCATGCAAAAACACATCGATCACGAACGCGACACCACCGAGATGATCAAGGGCAAGGTCGAATTGATACTGGATGTGGTGGCACAGGCTTCCGAAGGCGATCTGACCGGCGAGATGATGGTCTTCTCCGGCGGCGACACCATTGATCACGTGGCGAACGGCATACAGAAAATGCTCGACGGCCTGAATACGCTGGTTTCACAGGTGCAGCAATCCGGGATCCAGGTCACTTCCTCGGCTACCGAGATCGCCGCCACCGCCATGGAACAGGAAGCGACCGTCACAGAGCAGGCCGCGACCACCAATGAAATCAAGGCAACGGTCACGCAGATCTCGGCCACCGCCAAGGATCTGGTCAAGACCATGTCGGAGGTGACGCATGTCGCCTGGGAAACGTCCGAATCTGCCGCTTCGGGACAGACCTCGTTGCAGCGCATGGCCGACACCATGAAACAGATGATGGAGGCCACCGCTTCGATCGGTTCCAAGCTGGCGGTACTCAACGAGAAGGCCGCCAATATCAACACAGTCGTGACCACCATCAACAAAGTGGCAGACCAGACCAACCTGCTGTCACTGAACGCCGCCATCGAAGCCGAGAAAGCCGGCGAATATGGCGTCGGTTTCGCCGTGGTCGCCACCGAGATTCGCCGCCTCGCCGATCAGACCGCGGTAGCAACCTGGGACATCGAGCAGATGGTCAAGGAAATGCAGTCGGCGGTCTCCGCCGGCGTCATGGGCATGGACAAATTCTCCGAAGAAGTCCGCCGGGGAGTCGACGAAGTACGCCAGGTGGGTGGTCAGTTGTCGCGCATCATCGAACAGGTGCAGGCGCTGATCCCGCGCTTCGAGATCGTCAACGAGGGCATGCAGTCGCAGGCCACCGGCGCCGGACAGATCAGCGATTCAATGGTGCAGCTCAGCGACACAGCGCAGCAGACCGCCGAATCGCTGCGGCAATCCAATTTCGCCATCCAGCAACTCAACCAGGCCGCTGTTGGTTTGCAGGAAGGTGTGTCGCGCTTCAAGGTGAATTGAAGTTTAGTAACAAGTGACGAGATCATGAATTTACTCGTCACTCGTAACCGTAACCGACGGAACCACAATGCTGTTATTGATCTTCACATTAGGCCAGCACCGCTACGCGCTTAAAGCGCGCCATATCATCGAAGTGGTGCCGCTGGCCGAGCTGAAGGAAGTTCCGCGCGCCCCCGACTATGTCGCCGGTGTGTTGAATTATCGCGGCACGCCGGTACCGGTGCTGGATATCACCCAGATGAACCGGAATTACCCGAGCCGCGTCTGCATGAGCACCCGTATCATCCTGGTCAATTACAACGCGGCCTGCGGCACGTCGCACATCCTCGGCCTGATGGCGGAGCGCGTCACCGAAACCACCAAGCGTGAACTCGACGAATTCGTCGCCACCGGTGTGATGACCCCGGATGCCCCTTATCTCGGTCCGATCAGCAAAGATGCCAACGGCATGCTGCAACTGATGGACATTGATGAGTTGATTCCCAAAGAGGTCCACGCCCTGTTGTTTCCAGCCGCGACGGCGGCCTGATCATGTCGTCCACCACGCCCAACGAACCGCGGCAAGCCGCACCCTCGGGTGCGCAGGCGGCCATCGAAGTGCTGCTGCGGGAACGTATCGGCCTCAATTCCGCATCGATCGGATCATCGAGCATCCTGCGCGCCATCCAGCAGCGTATGACCAAATGCGGCAGCCGCGACATGGACGACTACTATCGAAAGCTGACCGACTCCGCGCAGGAGTTCACCAATCTGGTCGAGACCGTGACCATTCCGGAGACCTGGTTCTTTCGCACTCATCAGTCCTTCGCCGCGCTCGAAGCCGTCGCCAAGCTCGAATGGCTGCCGGCGCACAACAACGATGTACTGCGCATTCTGAGCGTGCCCTGCTCCACTGGCGAGGAACCGTATTCGATCGCCATGACCTTGCTCGACTGCGGCTTCCAGCCGACCCAGTTCATCATCGATGCCGTGGATATCAATGCTCGCAACCTGAACATCGCCCGGGAATCCCTGTATTCCAGAAATTCATTCCGCAACCAGGATCTGTCCTTCCGCGACCGCCACTTCCGAAAAAGTGGCAACGTCTATCAGCTGGTTGATCGTGTCAGGCACACCGTCAACTTCATCAACGCCAATCTACTCGACGCCCGCTTCATGCCCGGCGACCGACACTACGACATCATCTTCTGCCGCAACCTGCTCATCTACTTCGATCGCCCGACACAGGACCGAGCCATTTCGGTACTGGACCGTCTACTGGCGCAGAACGGCGTACTGTTCCTCGGTCACGCCGAAGGTTCTCTGGCACTCAGCCGCTGGTTCTTATCGACGCGTTACCCCATGTCGTTTGCCTTTTATCGCAACAGCGATGAGCACCGGATGCGCGAGCGCCGCGCCGAGAACGGCCGCGACGCGCCATCCCGGCCGCAGCGGCGCGCGCTGCCAGATCGACGGAAAGCACCCGCGACGCCGCCGCCGTCACGCACCGTTGCGGAGCCGCCTCCACCCAGCCTGCCGGCCGCCACTGCGGTGGTGCCTTCAGCCACGCCGAATACGACTCTCGACGATGCCTTCCAGTGCGCCGATCAGGGCCATCTGGTCGAAGCGGCTGCGCTCTGCGAGACCTATCTGCAGGCCAACGGTCCCAGCGCGCAGGCTTATTATCTGCTCGGTCTGGTGCGCGACGCGGCGGGCAACAAGTCCCAGGCGGAGGAGTACCTGCGCAAGGCTCTCTACCTCGACCCGAAACACTACGAAGCGCTGGTGCAGCTTGCCGTGCTTGCCGAACAGCAGGCCGATCTGCGGGCCGCGCAACAATTACGGCAACGTGCCCAGCGTGTCCGGGATCGTCTCAAGACACCTGACGGGGGCGGCGTATGAACCCACCCGTGACATTGCCGATCGAAATCCACGACTGCTGGAACCGCATCGGCGTCTGGGGCCGCGAGACACCGCGCTGTCCCAAGCTCGACGCCGTGGTGCACTGCCGCAACTGCGAGGTCTACTCAGAAACCGGGCGACGGATTCTAGAGCGCGCGCTGCCGGATAATTACCGGAAGGAATGGCGCACCGTGCTCGGTCAGGAAAAGCAACAGCGGCAGCGCAACACGCGCACGATGGTGGTGTTCCGTCTCGGCGATGAATGGATGGGGCTGCCCGCCGATCTGTTTCGCGAAATCACCGATATGAGCGCCATCCATCGCCTGCCGCACCGCTCTGACAATATGCTGCTCGGCTTGGTGAACATCCGCGGCGAACTAAAACTCTGCGTCTCGCTCGGCAAGCTGCTCAATCTCGACAAGGGCGGCAAACTCGACACCGGCAACAAAGTCCGGCATTACCAACGGCTCGCGGTAATCGGCAAGGACTGCGATCAATTCGTCTTCCCGGTCAGCGAAGTACTGGGCATCGAGCGCTTCAACGACAACGATCTGCATAGCGCTCCCGCCAGCGTGATGCTCGCCAAGGCCACCTACACCCGCGGCATTCTGGAACTGGGCGACAAACGCATCGCCTGCCTCGACCACGAACTGCTGCTCTATACCCTGGCGAAGAGGTTGCAGGATGGCTGACGACGGCACTGATCTCGCCAACTTGTCCATGCTCGATCTGTTCCGGATCGAAGCCGAGGGACAGACCGCCATTCTCAGCGAAGGACTGCTGCAACTCGAACAGCGTCCCGGCGACAGCGTGCTGCTGGAGCGGTTGATGCGCGCCGCTCACTCCGTCAAGGGTGCCGCGCGCATGGTCGGCATCGATATCGGCGTACAGATCGCGCACGCCCTGGAGGATTGCTTCGTCGCCGCCCAGCAAGGTGCGGTGAATATCGGCACCGATCAGATCGATAGGCTGCTCAAAGGCGTCGACACCCTGAAGACCATCGCCACCACACCGGCGGAGCAATTTACCGATTGGCTCGCCTCGACACAGAAGCAACTCGATGCCCAAGTAGGCGCGCTGACCGGCCTATGCACCGTCACTGAATCATGCCCCCCACCTACTATCAGCGTCAGTGCCGCCGTGCCCGCACCCGCCGATTTCGATCCCGCCGCGGCTTCGATGCTCGAACTGTTCCGCAACGAAGTAGAAGGACAAGTCGCTACGCTGACCCGCGACCTGCTGGAACTGGAACAAAACCCCACCGCCACGGATCGCCTGGAACGGCTGATGCGCGCCGCGCATTCGGTCAAAGGCGCTGCACGCATGGTCAACCTCGATGGCGCGGTGTGTATCGCGCACGCCATGGAAGATTGCTTTGTCGCGGCCCAACAGGGCGTCATCGTCCTGCAGCCGGACGGCGTCGATGCGCTGCTGAAAGGCGTGGATACGCTGACGCAGATCGCCCAGCCCGCCCATCAGGACCACGCCGCCTGGCAACAAGCGAATCTGGCGCTGATCGACACGCTACTTGCCGACTTCGCGTCGATCAAGGCCGGCACGGTCACGCCGGCACAGCCCATCGCCGCGCCAGCGGCACCGACACCTGTCGCCACGACCACAGTGACGCAGGACAACGCCGTGCGGGTCTCCGCCGAAAGCCTCAACCGTTTGATGGGCCTGTCCGGCGAAGCCCTGGTCGGCGCGCGTTGGCTGCGGCCGTATGCCGATGCCTTGCTGCAGGTGAAGCGCCGCCAAGCTGAACTGATCAGGGTACTTGATCACCTGTGGGACATCATCGGCGGCCCGACTTTGAATGAATACGCCACCAGCCTGTTCAAGGATGCGCAGCGCAAGGCCGGTGACTGCCGGCTGATTCTCAGCGACCGGCTCACCGAACTGGAGGAATACGACCGCCGTACCAGCAATCTGTCCTCACGCTTGAATCGTGAAGTCATCGCCAGCCGCATGCGGCCATTTGCCGACGGCGTACACGGATTTCAGCGCATGGTGCGCGATCTGGCCCGCAAACTCGGCAAGGATGTGCGCATGGAAATCCGCGGCCTCAATACCCAGGTCGATCGCGATATTCTGGAAAAGGTCGAGGCGCCGTTGAATCATCTGCTGCGCAACGCGCTCGATCACGGCGTCGACACGCCCGAAGAACGTCAGGCTGCCGGTAAGCCGGCGCAGGCCACCATCATCTTGGAAGCGCTGCACAGTGCCGGCATGCTGTCGATCACCGTGAGCGACGACGGCCGCGGCGTGGACCTGGAAAGACTGCGCGGCAAGATCGTGCAGAAGGGGCTGGTCACCGCCGAGATGGCGCCGCAGCTGTCCGACACCGAACTGCTGGAGTTTTTATTCCTGCCGAGCTTCTCGACACGCGACCAGGTCACGGAAACCTCCGGCCGCGGCGTCGGACTGGACGTGGTGCACAGTGTCATGCAGGAAATGCGCGGCGTGATCCGCACCGGCACGCAGCTCGGCAAGGGTACGCGTTTTCAGATGCAATTGCCGCTGACGCTGTCGGTGATCCGCGCCCTGCTGGTGGAAATCGCCGGCGAGATTTACGCCTTTCCGCTGGCACGCATCGATCATACGTTGAAACTCCACAAGCAGGTCGTCGAACTGGTGGAGGGTCGGCAGTATTTCACACTCAATGGCCAACACATCGGCATCGTCACCGCCAATCAGGTGCTCGAACTGGACGATGCGCCGCATGACAACGAGATATTGTCGGTGACCGTCATTGGCGATCGCAACCACCGCTTCGGCCTGATCGTCGATCGCTTCATGGGCGAACGCAATCTGGTGGTGCGGCCCCTGGACCCGCGTCTCGGCAAGATCCGCGATATCAGCGCCGCCGCCTTCATGGAAGACGGCACGCCGGCCTTGATCGTCGATGTCGATGATCTGCTGCGCAGCATAGAAATCCTGGTCAACGGCGGTCGACTCAACAAGGTCAGACAGGACGCCGAACAGGGCACCAGCCGCGGCGCCAAGCGTGTGCTGGTGGTGGACGATTCCATCACTATCCGCGAAGTGGAACGCAACATGCTGCTGACCCGTGGCTACGACGTCGATGTGGCGGTGGACGGCATGGATGGCTGGAACGCCGTGCGCACCGGCCGCTACGATCTGGTGATCAGCGACATCGACATGCCGCGCATGAACGGCATCGAGTTCGTCAGCCACATCAAGCAGGACCCGCGCCTGAAAAACATCCCGGTCATGATCGTCTCTTATAAAGATCGCGAAGAAGACCGCAATCGCGGCCTGGAAGCCGGCGCAGATTATTACATAACCAAAGGCAGCTTCCATGACGAGACACTGCTGGATGCGGTGGCTGATCTGATTGGTGCGGCGTGATGACACACGGAATTGCAGACGTATGGGCAGCGTTGTCGACTCTACATATGATACACATTGAACGACAGGTAACAGATGCGCATCGCCATAGTAAATGATTCATTGGTCGCCGTGGAAAGCCTGCGACGTGTGATCGACTCCTCACCGGATCACGAGATTGCCTGGCTGGCCCACAACGGCGCCGAGGCAGTGGAGCGCTGCGCGCAGGACACACCCAATCTGATTCTGATGGATTTAATCATGCCGGTCATGGACGGCGTCACCGCGACACGCAAGATCATGGCCAGTACCCCCTGCGCCATTCTGGTCATCACCGCCACCGTGCAGGGTAATGGCGCCAGGGTATTCGAGGCCATGGGCGCCGGGGCGCTCGATGCGCTCAACACACCGATACTGGGCGAGAACGGCCAGGGCCCCGGCAGAGAGGATCTGTTGCGAAAAATCGCCAACATCGGTCGCCTGATGAGCGTCGGCAACCGCTTCGGGGCACGCAGCAGAGACACCAAGCCCGGCTTAAGCACCTTCCAGGGAACCTGTCTGCTGGCGATCGGCGCCTCAACCGGCGGCCCGGCGGCGGTAGTCTCCCTGCTGGCCGGACTGCCCGATAAATTCCAGGGCGCCGTGCTGCTGGCGCAGCATATGGACGAACAGTTTCTGAGCAGCTTCGCCGAATGGCTGAGCACCCAGTGTAAATTGCCTGTCCGGGTCGCACAGCCCGGCGACCGCCCGACGCCCGGCGTGGTACTGGTGGCCGACAGCAAGGAGCACCTGATACTTCGGTCCGACGCCACACTAGGGTACACTAGCGACCCAGTCGACTACCCGTACCGGCCATCTGTCGATGCGTTTTTCGAAAGTATCGCGAGACAATGGCAGGGACCGGCGCTGGGCGTGCTGCTGACCGGCATGGGCAAGGACGGCGCCAATGGTCTGCTGGCGATGCGCAACAAGGGCCATCACACCATCGCCCAGGACAAGGCGAGTTGCGCGGTATATGGGATGCCCCGAGCAGCGGTGGAACTTGGCGCGGCCCGGGAAATTCTCGGCTTGGACCAGATTGCGGCCAGCGTCAACAGTGTCTTCGCCAAGCTAGGTAAATAAGAATCAAGATGGATGAATTATTGATGGCTACAGACCTTGAACCCACGGCAGCAGCCGAGCTCATGCCCGACACCGCGCAACGGGCCGTAGTGCTGTTGGTGGATGATCAGGCCATGGTGGCGGAAGGCATACGCCGCATGCTCCTGGATGCGCCGGATGTTGAATTTCACTATTGCAGCGATCCGCGCCAAGCCATCAAAAAGGCCGCCGAGGTCAAGGCGACGCTGATTCTCCAGGATCTGGTCATGCCCGATATCGACGGCATGACCTTGATGCGTTTTTTCCGCGCCAACCCCGCCACGCGCGATATTCCGGTGATCGTGCTGTCCTCGAAGGAAGACCCCAAGATCAAGAGCGACGCCTTCACCAATGGCGCCAACGATTACCTGGTCAAGCTGCCGGACAAGATCGAACTGATCGCGCGAATCCGCGCGCATTCCAACAGCTATCTGACCCAGCAGCAGCGTGATGAGGCATTCAAGGCCCTGCACGAAACGCAGAAGCAGCTTGAACAATCCAACTCTGAATTGCGCCGCCTATCGTCGCTGGACGGTCTCACCGGCATCGCCAACCGTCGCCGCTTCGACGAATATCTCGACGCCGAATGGCGCCGTTGCGCACGCGAAGGACTGTATGTCGGCCTGGTATTGATCGACATCGACTACTTCAAGTTCTACAACGACAACTACGGCCATCAGCAGGGCGACGACTGCCTCAAGCAGGTCGCCTGGGCGCTGAATGGGGCGATGCGCCGCCCCGGCGATCTGGTGGCCCGTTACGGCGGCGAGGAATTTGTGACCGTGCTGCCCAAAACCGATCTGCAGGGCGCTATGATCGTCGCCGAACGTCTGCGCGCCGCGGTCGAGGCACTGCACCTGGAACACGGCCACTCGAAATGTGCCGACCATGTCACCATCAGTCTCGGCGCCGCCTCTTGCCTGGCGCAGGCTGAAATTCTGGTAGCCGAGCTGATCGGCGCAGCCGACAAAGCGCTGTACGCCGCGAAGGAGAGTGGCCGCAATCGAACCAGCAGCGCCTCGCCTTGATTCTCAAGACTTAATTTTAATCCCTCTGTGCACTCAACACCGCAACACTTCCGTCGAATCGCATGATCTCCAAGGCATGGAACAGCCGCGGGTAAGACCGAATCTAATGCCTCTCGGCAAGCCACGGAGGCATCGCCCGCTGTTGATGCACATCAAAGGAATTGTGGCGCACCTTACAGATAATGAACTTA
>VFSW01003154.1_pt1 | contig 24714 bp, 24 predicted proteins | sample 5358111 | NCBI WGS metagenome assembly VFSW01 (sample SAMN11554181, study PRJNA540505) | mine drainage metagenome | isolation source: sediment from site ElyBrook_90M | place: USA: Ely Copper Mine, Vershire, VT | collected 2017
ATTGCTTTCACGCGGCAGGTTTATCTGTAAACCAACTTTGGTTAGATTGAGTAGTATGCCATCTATTTGTCATCTTCTATGAAGAACCAACGTTGAAAAAGAAATTCGGCGCGACCTACGAGAACTATTGCAACTCCGTCCCGCGTTGGATTCCTAAAATCAGAAGTCGGAGAACAAAACATTGAACGTCTGGAAACACCTGCCCGCCGATTCCGCCACGGTCGCCGCCTTTTGGCGTAGGTGGTTTGCGCTGGCAACGTCGCTTGCATTTCGCAAGACACCTTGCGGCGGAATCGGCGGGCGGTTACGTTTGGCGACACGCCGTTCTAGTCGAGAGTCCGCGCCCAATCAGGACAACCTATCAATTCACTATGAGTCCCGAAGAAAAGCAAGAATACATCAACAAGTTGGATGAAGAATTATTGATTGGCGGAGTCATGCTATCGGAATGGTCAACCTTTCTGATAAGAGATACGGACACCGCCTTTTGCTCTGGTGCAAGTCTAGCCGCAATCCTCGTCTCCCAAGCAGCAATTGAATCGCACTTGCGCTTCGAGTACTCTGACGCTCAGAAAACTGGGAACGTTGGATTCTATAACCTGATTGAGAATTCGCCGATTCCAGATGAACTGAAATCTAATCTTCACAAACTGAGAAAGTATCGAAACAAGTGGATTCACGTCAATGACCCACACGAAGACGACGACCTATTGAGCAAGCCAGAGTACTACGAATCAGAATTGGAAGTGATGGCGAAGTTTGCAGTCAAGGTATTGCGAGAAGTCATCTACCTGGAGCAGTACATCTAACGACCAAGTTGCGCGCCGCCAAACACCTGCCCGCCGATTCCGCCACGGTCGCCGCCTTTTGGCGTGTGGGGTTTGCACTGGCAAACGTACTTGCATCTCGCAAGACACTTGGCAGCGGAATCGGCGGGCGGTAGCGTTTGCCGAAATTATCTTTTACAGACAAGGATGGCTAGATGAAGGCACGAACACTCCTTATTGTTGGGCTAGTTCTTTTGGTATTGACCACAGTGGGTTTGGTATCACTGTCTTTGCGTTCATTCCCAAGAGGAACATTGACATCAGGCATCGCTGGGGAAGTACTAATACCTCCATCGCCAACACCTACAAACACACCGACCACAACTCCGACAAGTACACGAACGACCACGCGTACGCCAACGAACGCGCCCACCATAACTCCGACAAGTATGCCGACAACCACGCCGACCACAACGCCAACAGGCATACCACCGCCACCTACAAGGACTTCATTTCCATCAACAATGACAGTGACGCCGTTTCCGTCAACAGCAACGCTGACACCATTTCCATCAACGGCTACCGCGACAAGGTTTCCACCAACGGCGACGGTGACACCATTTCCATTAACACCAACAAGTGTGCCACCTACCGCGACTTCCTTACCACCTCCTAGCCCAACGGTTTTGCCAACTCAATCTGCTACGCCTACTCCAGCCCCAACAGTAATGGTTGAGACCGAATCACCCAAGCGAATGGAGACTGACCGTTCAGATTCGATTAGAGTTTCGCTTGTTCGGATTGCGGGACAAACCTATGCACCAACTATTGAGATAATTGGACACACGGCTGTCGTCGCTAGTCCCATTCCTGTCGGTACGCCGAATTTCCCGATTCAAAGTGCTTTTGGTTCTGAGTACGAAGCCTTCGCAACTGCCTATCTTGCTGCAACTGCTTTTGACGTCAAATCTGTGACATCAGAGGAACAACCACTCGAACAGCCACGAATCAACTGGGAATGGAACGTCATTCCCAAAAACGATGGCCCGCAAACCGTTAATCTGAGTATCGAGGTTCGATGGAAACCCAAAGGTGGTGGACAAATAATTCAGCGGCAAATATGGCGAACGCGCCTGGATATTCTAGTTGAGAGACCTCTGATAACCACAGGGCAACTCAGTATTCTTACACTCATCGGCGGCTTTGTAGGTTCAGGACTTAGCATCCCTTGGATTTTCGAGCGCGTCAAGGCAATTGCAGGCGAGCAAAAAACGCGCAAGCGTAAAAAAGACGGTACAACCAGAAAAAAATAGGACAAGAACGAACTTCGGCAAACACGCGCACACCGACAACGGCGGTATCGGCTGCCAGCGAAGTAACTTTTTCCAGCAATACACATTGCGTGCAAAGGTGGCTTGCCATCGTCCGCCGTTGTCGGTGTGCTGTAGCGTTTCCAGACATTCCGCTGTTATTGCCAGGTGTTCGGCAAATCCGATGCTAGGCAATATGTTGCAGGAGAAATGCTATGCCAAAAGATGCTTTTATTGGTGAAGACGGAATTGTTTACGAGAAAGGATGGGATGGTCAATGGAAACCAAAAGTAGATTCCTTTGGTAGTCCCGTACGTGTTTCGACTGGAGGTGGAGGAGCGGAGTTTATTGGTAGCATTCTTGGATTTCTGATTGTTGCGTTCTTTTGGCTACTTATTCACGCTCTAAAATTGGTTTGGGCTATTATGGTGGCAATCCACAGGGAACTCTATGCCAAGTTTGGTCAGGTTGCAATACTATTCGAGTTGACAGGTTACGGCATCCTGGGAGTTTTTCTCCTAGTCTTCGTTAGTCTTGCCTACGTTGCGAATACCTCAAGGAATTACACCTACGCCGCGCCAAATTATGTCTTTACACCTGTGCCAACTGTGATACGTTTGCCAACTTATTCACTGAGTTACAGCAATGGCACGCCAAATTACGTCTCTCCCCCTGCCCCAACCATGGTACGTTTACCAACAGCCATGCAACGCGGGTCTAGTTTAGGAATTCCCAAGACATCAACTCCATCAAGTAATAACTCGACATCCCAGGGAATTGTGAACGTAAGTCCTTTGATTTTGCGCGATGGACCTAGTACCAACAATCGCGCTCTCGACAGACTACCGCAAGGAACAGTCATTGAAATATTAGCGCGTAACAATGCTGGAGATTGGTTCAAAGTAACTGTGCCTGGCAAATCTGAACAAGGATGGGTTTCCGCAAGATACATTAACACCGACGTTCCAGTGAATTCGCTGCCTGTTATTGATAATCCTCTACCAATTGCACCTACCCAGGTACCTGGCTTGGACAATACCGCTACACCGCTTCCACCAGCGGGCGTAACAATAAACTACTATGCCGAGCAGGAATTACTCGCACGCGGTAGTTGCACAGTATTACATTGGGGAATCGAAAACGTACAAGCAATTTACCTGAATGGTGAAGGCGTAGACGGTTGGCAAGAGAGAAAGGTATGTCCAGACACAACCACTACTTACACATTGCGAATCGTACTGAATAGTGGGAACTCGATTGAGCGAGGTATTGTCGTCAAGGTGCAATGAACGCACAATTCAACGGCATGAAATATAAGTTTCCAGACATTCCGCTGAGAAACATTGGCGCACTTTAACGGGGAGTCTTATATGAATGACCCAATTGCTGATTGTATCCCTTTCTTTCGTCAAGACTATGACGCACTGAAAAGAGACCGTCTCTGGGCACGCGAAAATGTTCTTTTCGCATCTTATTGTAGCGGGATAAATTCATTTGGTTGTGTGATAATCACAACAGACCGCCTCATTCACGTATTGTTTGCGGCAGAAAAAGGATTCTTTGCGCCTCCAAGGGAAAAGTGCAAAAGCAAAAACTGGCAGAATGCTTTTTTCTACAATGTTCCTGCATCGTCCCTTACCCCCAAAGAATTAGCAGGAAAGTACGTCGAAGAAATTCCACTGACTAACATCTTGAGTGTGCAAAGAGGCGAAATGAAGGAGCGTCTGAACGGTCGACCGTTAATCGCTGTGAGTCTTTCACTGCTCACTGGAAAACCTTCTTACGTGGAACGGCGACCGTTGAACGCACCGAGTATTTTCGAGCAAGACTATTATTACATCTATTTCTTCGACTTGCAAGACGCAAGAAAAGTACACGACATGCTTGGTGCAATTGCAACGCGGCGACATGTCTCAGTTAATCCATCGCCTTCTGGAAAGGACATTCCGTTATTGCTGGAGGCGTTGGCTAAACTTCGCGCAAACGGAACAATCACAGACCAAGAGTACGATAGCAAGAAAAAAGAGTTACTATCTCGTATGTGAAATAATGAGAACGTCTGGAAACACACGCACACCGACAACGGCGGTATCGGTTGCCAGCGAAGTAACTATTTCCAGCAATACACTTTGCGCGCAAAGGTGGCTTGCCAACGTCCGCCGTTGTCGGTGTGCTACAGCGTTCCCCGTCATGTCGCTGTAATCCAAGTGGTGCAGTCAGTCGCTGGTTGCTGATTCGTTAAATCCAGCCACGCATTCAAAAGAAAGGACAAACAATGGCGCTCATAAAAATCGGTCAACTAGCCCCAACCTTCATGGCAACAAATCTAACAGGGTCGGACGTTGCTCTTGAAAATTACATGGGCAAATCTATCGTACTGGTATTTGTAGACCGCATATCTTCCGCAGAGATAAAGCCGCTCATGTCGTTATACAAAAACCGTGGTACGAGAGTAGAGATGCTCACTGTCGCGCGGAGAATACCGAGCATATCAATGGCAAAGGCATTCTTAAAGCAAGTTGGAGTATCTTATCCAGTCATCTATGACCAAAACGGGGAAATCAGCAAGAGGTACGGCGTCGAAAACCTAGTTGCAATCTTTATCATTGATGCCGCTGGCTACATTGCTTCTTCGGAGCAAGTTGACTCCAAGTCGAACTATGTTCTGCGTGTCCAGAATGCAATGGCAATTGCACCAGAGTCACGAGGACAAAGCGAAGAGCATACAGCCGACAATACTATTAGCGGACTTAAACGAGAATCATTACCACAATACATAGATAACATGCACCTTGAACACACGGGGAAAACAAAACCTGGTGGATGGTTGGAATCAACAAAGAAGGGGTTTCGTCTGACTTTTTACTTATACGATTATCAAGCCACGCCAACAACATCAGATGGAATCGTTCGTCTAAACATGACCAGTGACCTGCAACGCGGCGGGTCTTTCAAAACATCTTTTTCGGTGACAAAGACAAATTTCAAAAGGGACAAAAACGGCGACCCTTACTTTGAATATTTTGAGATAGAGCCTATTTTGGCAGAATCGGGTTTAGTATGGGTTGAGATATGGTTCAAATGCCCTGATGGAAGAGAAGTGTACGGCCGCAACAAGGCATGAATCAGACTTCCAAAACTGAGTACGAAACACGAACGGGGAACACGCGCACACCGACAACGGCGGTATCGGCTGCCAGCGAAGTAACTTTTTCCAGCAATACACTTGGCGTGCGAAGGTGTCTTGCAAACGTCCGCCGTTGTCGGTGTGCTACACGTTTCACGCCATTTCGCTCGAAAGCGAATTACGACTCCCAAGCATGTATGGAACAAACCAAAGAATGGGATTATCAACATGCAAGATTCAGCCGATATTTTTGAGAAAGACTTCTGCTTAAACTGGAACAGCAAATGGTCTCGGTACGAATTTGCTCAACTACTGGAACACTTCGAGGCTCTCGTATGTGTCGAAGGGAAAATCAGATTAACCCACATCGAAGTATATCGTGATGAATTCCGCGTGTTAGTTTTTGGCGAACCTGTCATAGATAATTACACCCGCACGTTCGGTGAAGTGCTTAGAACAATTGGAATGGGAGCGATTGCCAAAGATGGGTGGGATAAAATCACGCCCAGCCAATTTCTTGAAAAAGCGACAGTATATCTGGAACAGTTCAAGCAAGTAGGTTTGGGCTCCAAGCCATCTAAGCCACCCAAGCAATCTTACGCTGATTACCTGAAATCTGAACACTGGCAAAGACAAAGGAAAGCCGCTCTCGAACGTGCAGGATATAGTTGCCAAGTTTGCAACAGAAAGGGAATCCAACTGGATGTACATCACCGAACCTATGAGAGACTTGGTGACGAATTACCTGAAGACATGACCGTTCTATGTCACGAGTGCCACGAATTATATGAACGTACTCGGCGTATTCCACAACCTCCGCGGGATTAGAGAAAAAACGGCGTGAAACACCTGCCCGCCGATTCCGCCACGGTCGCCGCCTTTTGGCGTGCGCGGTTTGCGCTGGCAATCGTACTTGCATTTCGCAAGACACCTTGCGGCGGAATCGGCGGGCGGTAACGTTTGCTGCCACTCCGTTCAAGGACGACGCGGCTAAACACAGAGGGGTACCAAAAAGTATGGAACTGCCTGGATCAAACTACCTTCTCACGCTTGCGGCGGTCTCGATTACCTTCGCAGGTTTCTCAACCATTGCCATCGTATTTCGGCAAGCACAGGGCGTTGGCTTGTCGGAATACGAGACGGTATTCGTTCGTTTGTTTGTGGCGAGTGGATTGATAGCCACTGTCTTTTCCTTGATTCCTCCACTGCTAGAATTGTTCGGTATTACTGCTTCCTCGGTGTGGCGTGTTTCGAGTCTCGCGTTTGCCCTTGTACTTGTCTGGCGACTAGTTTACTGGATGCGCCTCCGCTTGCATCTTCGATCAAGACGTCTACCACGAATCACTGTTTTCCTTTCAGCCTTGTTCATAGTACTAATCCTCGGTTTATTCGTTAATGCGATCGGTATTCTTATCGAGCCCAACGTTGGTCTCTATGCGCTGGGAGTCACCTGGTTGCTCGTGAACGCAATACTTGGCTTCATCCTTATGCTCAGCAGCTTTCTTCAACCGCCGAAGAAAGGCTAGAGCCAAAGAGCCCTGTATCCAAAAATGGCGATAGAGAGCGTCAGCAAACACCTGCCCGCCGATTCCGCCACGGTCGCCGCCTTTTGGCGTGTGGGGTTTGCGCTGGCAAACGTCACTTGCATTTCGCAAGACACCTTGCGGCGGAATCGGCGGGCGGTAGCGTTGGGCGGGCTACAGGATTACACTGTTCAGGAGGAAGACGTATGTTCGAGTACATTCACCACATTGCATATGTTGTCAGCGATATGGACGACGCCGTACGCATCTTTCGTGATACTTTCGAACTTGAGTTAAGTGGCCGCCGTGTGATCGAAGGGGAAAACAGTGTTGAAATGGCAGCATTCCGTTGTGGTCCCACCTTTATTGAAGTATTGCGCCCAATCAACCATCCAGCACTTTCGCAGTTTTTAGTGGAGCACGGTCCAGGCTTGCACCATGTTGCTTTCGCCATGAAAGACCTCCCGAAGCGGATTGAGGAACTGAAAGAAAAGCGAATATTCGCTTGCGAACCGTTTGTTGCTGGAACGGGATGGAAGATTTCCTACTTTGACCTTGAAAAGAGCGGTCTCGACTTGTTCAAGAGTTGCTATCACGGCGATCACCTTGCAGAGGCGGACCCACAAAAGTAGCGCTATGGCATAGATGGGCACCCTCCCAACACCGGCTCCACCGGAGGCTCGCTCCGCCCGCGCCGGTGAGCAAAGCCATTAGTCAACAAAAGGTTGAACGTCTGGAAACGGAAACACACGCCCTACGACAACGGCGGGGCGGCTGGCAAATGGAAGGTACTTTCGATTCGTCCGCCGTTGCGTGAGGCTACAGCGTCTGCATCTTGAAAAACAGACACCGTTTCCTCCCGAATGGTGTCTTCATTTCCGCAACAACAGCATTGACAACGGACAACAACGGATTGAACGGACAAACCTAAACGCAGCCGTCCGGTTAATCCGCACTTGTCCGTTGTACTCCTTCATTTCCGCAACCACAGCATCGACAACAGACAACAACGGATTGAACGGCCACGCCTAAACGCAACCGTCCGGTTAATCCGCACTTGTCCGTTGTACTCCTTCATTTCCGCAACCACAGCATCGATCCCGCCACCCAGCCCGCGCCCAGCGCCGCGGCGCGCAGGAGAATGAGCAGCGGCGCGATCAGCGTGACCGCTGCATCGCGCCGCGCGATGAAAACGATCAACGGGATCGCGCTGGCGATGAACGTCAGGACGAGCGCGCCGACCAGCCACCACGCCGCCGGCGCGAACAGCGCAACCAGCGCAACGGCAACGATGACGAGGAATAGCCCCATCTGGATTTTCAGCGTCGCCGGCGTATGCGCGTCCCGCAGCATTTTGCCGGGATGTCGTCGATGCACGCGCACTTTCCAGTAGCCGATGCGAAACTTACGCCGCGCGTACGCTGCAAGCGTCGCCGCGTGGCGGTGGTAGACGACGGCGTCCGGCGCAAAGACCATCGCGTGACCCTTTTCCGCAAGGCGAAACGAAAATTCCTGGTCCTCCACCGACGCGGTCGGGAACGATTCATCGAAACCGTTGTTGACGAGAAAAACGTCGCGCCGATACGCCGCACTGTACGTGTCGATAAAGTCAATCATTTTCGCGCGGCGCATCCGCGCGTACTTTTCCTCGTACTCGATTTGTACGAACCGCGCGACCCGCTCGCGCTGCCGCGTGCGATACGTCCCCTTCGCGCCGACGACGTGCGGGTCGGCGAGCGCGGCGCACAGCGTTTCGATCCATTGCGTGGTGGGCTCGCAGTCCGCGTCCGTGAACAAGAGCAGATCGCCGCGCGCCGAACGCGCGCCGCAATTGCGCGCGGCTGCCGCACCGCGATGTTCCGCGCGAATGAGCCGCACCGACTGCAAGCGCGCGGCGATGTCGGCGGTCGCGTCGGTCGAGCCATCGTCGACGACGATGATCTCGTATTCTTCGCGCGGATACGATTGTGCGAGCAGCGCGGCGAGACACGGCGCTAGCGTCTGCGCGGCGTTGAAGGCGGGGACGATCACCGAGACGCGCATCGCGTTATCTCTCTCCATTTGCCTGAACCAGCGAGCGGTACGTCGCTCCGACGCGCGTAAAGTTCGCGCTGCCGGCGAACAGATCGCCGTTGTATCGTCCGCCGGAGTAGAGCGTGAACCACGCCCAGCCCTGGACGAGCCGCGTCTGCATCAACCAAAAAGTCGTCTCACGCATAAACCGCGTCACATCCTCGTCCGCAATTTTCGGACATCCGCAGCAGCCGCTCCCGTAGAGCACGCCGTACTCGGTCAGGAAGAGCGGCTGCATCGATTCGCCCACGCGCGCCATCCAATCGCGGAACGCGACGATGCGCGATTGAAATCGATTCACGTCGAGCGCGTCCGCGCACGCGTCGAGCAAATAGTTGTGAATGCTCCAGCCATCGACGCGTGGATAGCGACCGAACCGCGTGCGGTACGCCTCGCGGAACGCGTCTGCCCACTGCCAATCCGCGTTTGCGATTCCCGCTGGCACAATCGACGCGGTGGCGTCCGCGGCTTTGAGCGCGAAATAGAAAGCGTGATACCGCGCGGCGTATGCCGCCGGCGAAAGATGGTCTTGATTCGGATCGTTCGGCTCGTTGCCGAACTGCCACCATTCACCGCGATGCTGCCGCGCGATCGCCGGCGCGGCGCGCCAATCCGCGTTTGCGGCGACGAGGTACAGGCGCGGATGTCCGCCCACCGCTGCGCCGCGAAAATCAAAGTTAGTGTACCACACCGCGCCCAGTTGGTCCAACTCGGGCGCGCCGCCCAGGTTGTATCCCACCACGACGCCGAACGCGCGCGGCGCGGGCTTGGGGATGCCCGGTTGCTTCCACGGCGGGACGAGCGCGGCGGCGGCGATCAAACCCAGCAGCGCGGTGACACGAAAGAAAACAAAGAGTTTCATTATTTCATCAGAACGCGCCGCGTCCGCCCAGCACCGCCGGGATCGTCTTGAGCAAAAAGTAGAAATCTTTCCACAGCGAATAGTTTTCGATGTACGCGAGTTCCAGCCGCACGCGTTCGTCGAGCGTAAGCGCGCCGCGCCCGTACGTCTGCATCGGTCCGGTGATTCCCGGCTTGACCGCCAGCCGCCGGCGGTGCCAGTCCGAGTAAAGCGCGACGATTCGCATCTCTTCCGGGCGCGGACCGACTAAACTCATTTCGCCGTTCAGCACGTTGACGAACTGCGGCAGTTCGTCGAGACTGAACCGCCGCAAAATCTTGCCGACGCGCGTCACGCGCGGGTCGGCGGGAATCTTGAACACGGGCAGCGGCAATCGATTCTGCGCGATCACCTCGTTCAGCCGCGCCTCCGCGTCGGCGACCATCGAACGAAATTTGTACATCCGAAATGGTTTGCCGTCCCGCCCCGCGCGCATTTGGACGAACAGCACCGGACCCGGCGAATCGAGTTTGATCGCGATGGCGATCAACAGCATCAGCGGCGCGCTGACGATCAAGCCGCCGAGCGCGCCGATCACGTCGATCAGCCGCTTGAGTCCGCCGGTCATTCCTGTCGCCCGGTGATTTGAAACAGCACGCCGTTGCTCCGCATCGTCCACTGAACCAACCCTTCGCCCTGAATCGTCGAATAGACCGCGCGACCGGCGCGGCGGTTTTGATCGACGACCTCTTGCAGCCGCAGCGCGTACGTCGGCACGACGGACGCATCGGGCAGCGCGGGCATCAGTTGTTGCATCGCGTCGTAGTACCAATCGAATTGCAGCAACTCGCGGCTCACCACGACGACGCGCGACGAATCGGGCGCGCGGACGTATCGATAGTACCACAGCGCGAAGAGACGCTGATCGCCGTCCGCGATGATCACGGCGTCGCGCGGTACGTCGCGAAACGCCGACGCGGCGTAATCGATGGCGGTGTGGTCCTGCGACAGATCGAGCGTGGAGAAATTTGCGACGAGGTTAAAGCCGGGCAGGAGGATCAATGCGGCGATGAGACCGGCGCGCGCGCGTATTGGCGAGAAATAGCGCGCGAGGTCGGCGATGCCGTAGCCGAGCCACAACGCAAAGACGATGAACGCGGGCAGCAGGTAGACGTACGAGTTGCGCGAGGCGTAGACGACCGAGTAGCCAACGGCAAGCGCGAACGCCAATGCGAGCGCGAGGACGTTCCGCCGCGCGCGCGGCGACGCGCCCGTGAACATCTGCGCGACGCCCCACAGACCTAGCGCCGCGCCCCAGATGCCGAATTGCTGAAGCAAATAGCGCGCGGGCATTGCCACGCGCGCGAGCAGGCCTTGAAGTGGAAATCCGAAAAAGTAGGAATGGTACGGCGCGGCAGAAATCGTCCACCAAAATCCCGCCAGCGTGCTGGGGTTGCCCCAGTTCACCGGCGGGTTCGCGGACGCGCGGATCGGGAGGTACACGTACAGCAGCAGCGGCGCGAGAAGAAAAATAATTGCGCGCGTGATCTGGGCGCGGCTCCACTTGTCGCCGGCGAGCAGCCACAATGCGCTCGGCGCAAGCAGCACGATGCTGAGATGGTGCGCCAGTCCCAAGCCGAAGACGCCCGCGGCGAGTTCGAGCCGGCGTGGATGTTCTGAGAGCAAGACCGCGAGCAGCGCAGCGACGATGAGCGCGTTCAGCGCGTACGTCTCGGCGACGGTCGCTTGCGCCCACAAGAGCGGCGCGAACGCCAGCGTCAGCGCGGCGCACGCGGCGGCAAGCATCGATACTTCGGTGCGCGTGTCCGCCGGCATCATCGCGCGCGCGGCAAAGTAAACGCAGACGACGGCGCCTGCCGCTGCCAGCGCGGAAAAAAGCGCGACGCCCTGCGCCGGCTCGCCGAACGGCAAGCGCGCAAATGCCGCGGCAATCAAAGTGTAAAGCGGATAACCGGTCGGGTGCGGCACGCCGAGCGTGAACGCCGCGGTGACCAGATCGCCGCTGTCCGCCGCGTCGTTGCGCCACGTAATGCTCGGCGCGAGCGTGCGGACGTAAACAATCAACGCGGCGATGAAAAGAATTGCGGCAAGCCAGCGGTCACGCGCCGGGATAGATTTCATAGAGTCATCCGGAATGCTTCGTTGTTTTCTCGACCACCGCCATTATGCCCCGAAGCAAACTGAATGTCAATGCGATAGTACCTCCCAGTGAAATGGTTGCGCAAAAAGCAAAGACATTGGATCGCAAAGGACGCAAAGAACGCGAAGAAAGAAAATTTTCTGAACCTTTGCGACCTTCCCTGGCACTTGCGTTCCCGCCAGGGCAAGTGTGCGCTCTTTGCGGTTAAGCTTGTTTGGTTTTGGCTTATCCGAGGTAGGAGATTGCGCCCGCGCTCTGAAGAAGAGAAAAAACGGGCGAAGCATTTCGCTTCGCCCGTCCGAGTTCATTCCACGGTCACGCTCTTGGCGAGATTTCTAGGTTGATCGACATCGGTGCCGCGTTTGATCGCGACGTGGTACGCCAGCAGTTGCAGCGGCACGGTCGCGACCACCGGCGCGAGTTCTTCCGATACGTGGGGAAGGTAGACCACCTCGTCCGCGTGCTCGGCGATCCTGGCGTCGCCTTCCGTCGCGAGCGCGATCACCGGCGCGTTGCGCGCGCGGACCTCCTGGATGTTGCTCACGACTTTATCCAGCGTCGCGCTTTGGGTCGCAATCGCGATCACCGGAATGTCCGGGTCGAGCATCGCGATCGGACCGTGCTTCAACTCGCCGGCAGGATAGCCCTCGGCGTGCAGATAACTCACCTCTTTCAACTTGAGCGCGCCTTCCAGCGCGGTCGGATAGCCGTAACCGCGTCCGAAGAAGAAAATGCTCTTGCGCTGCCAGATTTTCTCCGCGACGCGGCGCATCTGTTGATCGGTCCCCAGCGCGCCTTCGACCACGTCCGGCAGCTGCGCGAACTGCAGTGCCAGCTCGGCGATGCGCGCCGCGGGAAGCGTTTCCCGCCGCCGCGCCCAGTCGAGCGCGATGAGTTCGAGTAGCACCACCTGTGCGCTGAACGTCTTGGACGCAACGACGCCGATTTCCGGTCCGACTTGGAGATTGACCGTCGCTGTCACGCCGCGCGTGATCGAGCTGCCGATCGTGTTCGTCAGCGCGAGCGTCTGCGCGCCGGCGGACTTTGCCAGCCGCATACTCGCGATCGTGTCCGCCGTCTCGCCGGACTGGGTGATGAGAATCGCCAGCGTGTGTTCGTCGATGACGGGACACGCGTAGCGAAACTCGGATGCGATGACCGCTTCGGCGGGCAGCCGCGTCCATTCTTCGAACACGCGCTTGCCGACCAGCGCGGCGTGGTACGACGAACCGCACGCGAGCAGCAGTACGCGATTCACGCGTGCAAGATCGAGCGCGTCGAGTTCGGCGATCGTGACGCCGCGTTCGTCGATGCGTCCGCGCAGCGCGTTCGCGAGCGCGGCGGGCTGTTCGTTGATTTCCTTCAGATAGAAATGCGGATAGCCGCCCTTCTCCGCCGATTGCGCGTCCCACGTCACTTGCAGCGGATCACGCTCGACCGGCTCGCCGTCGAGCGTGTACAGGTGAATCGAGTCGCGCGTGAGCGCAGCGATCTCACCGTCTTCGATCAGCACGACGCGTTTGGTATGCGGCAGCAGCGCGGGAATGTCGGAGGCGATAAAATTCTCGCCGCTGCCCATGCCGATGACGAGCGGCGAAAAATGCCGCGCGCCGATGAGCAACTCCGGATCCGCTTGATCGAAGACGCCGATGCCGTAGGTGCCGCGCACCTGTTTGAGCGTCCGCTGCACCGCGCCGACGAGCGCGAGCGCGCCTTCACTCTTCGCCCCTCGCATCTCATCTTCGATCAAGTGCGCCAAGACTTCCGTGTCTGTTTCCGTGACAAACTTGTGTCCGCGCGCGCGCAGCGACTCGCGCAGTTCCGCGTAGTTCTCGATGATGCCATTGTGCACGACCACGATGCGCCCGGTGCAGTCCGCGTGCGGATGCGCGTTCGTATCGTTGGGCGCGCCGTGCGTCGCCCAGCGCGTGTGCCCCAGTCCTAGATTGCCGACCGGCGCGCGTCCGTCGAGCGCGTCGATCAGTTTTTTGAGTTTGCCTTCGCTTTTGCGGATTTCGATTTTGCCGCCGGGCGTGAGAATCGCAATGCCCGCCGAGTCGTAGCCGCGGTACTCGAGCCGGCGCAAGCCGTCAAGCAGTATCGGGCTGGCGTCGCGCGGACCCACATAGCCAACGATGCCACACATGGAAATTCCCTCCTTGGGGATTTTCGATTTTCGATTTCAGATTTATGATTTCGGATTCTCCGCCGCATCGGGTTTTGAAATCTGAAATCGTAAATCCTAAATCTGAAATCTGTTTGCCACTCCGCGCGCCTTTGTCGCATCGATTGCTCGATGGTTTTGCTCGCGCGATGAATTTTCTGGAGGGAAAGAAATGAAGAACGTGGCTGTTCTTGGAGGCATCCGCTGATCTTTCGATTTTCTCTCGCGGGATTGCGAGATTGGCTCTGCCTCGCGGCAGAGAACCTCCGTCCTCGTCACCCCGCGAACTGCGCGGGGTCATGCGCTGTTCTTCCCCGAAACTCGATGGTCAGTCGTTCAGCTCAGCACCACCTCCTTTGAACTTGGCGCGACCGATGCGCTTGAATCCACTGCGCGATACGGCTGCAAATGAAACGTCGTGCGCGTTTTGCCGGCGTAATAGCCGTGCAATTCTGGCGGCATTTGATCGGCGATGCAGAACATCAGCTCGTCCGACATCTGCGCGATCCGTTCGCGCGTCGGCTTGGTCGTCGCGACTTGCGGCAGCACCGGCGGACCGACGTGGAACCACATCGGCGTTCGCTTGGCGCGCGATAGATTTTTCCAAAAGGACTTGCCGCCCCACACCGCCACCGGCAGAATCGGCGCGCCGGTGCGCAGCGACAACATTATAGCACCTTCGCGTCCCTGCTGCAACGCGCCGGATTCGCTGCGATGTCCTTCCGGCGCCATCACCATCGCATTGCCGGCGAGCAGGACGCGCAGCGCGGTTTTGAACGCGCTCATATCCGCTTCGCCGCGGCGCACCGGAAACGCGCCGTAGAACTTGACGATCAAGCCCAGGATCGGGTAATTGAACGCTTCGATCTTCGCCATCGGAATAACGTCGCGCGGCAGGTACGCGCCCGCCAGCAGCGGATCGAGAAAACTGCTGTGGCTGATCGCGACGATCAGCGCGCCTTCGCGCGGCACATTCTCCAGCCCGCGAATTTCGACGCGCAGAACGAGGCGAAACGCGTTTCGCAAAAACCAGTTGCCGAAATAATAGAACCTGGGTCGAGTCCGTTTCATCTTCCGCGCCTTATCCGACGCGCGAGGTTGCCTCCACGAGATTCAGCACGCGTTCCATCACTTGCGGCACCGATAGCCCGGTCGAATCGATGTACACGGCGTCGTCCGCCTTCTTCAGCGGAGCGATGGAACGCGACGAGTCGATCTGGTCGCGGCGCTGAATTTCGCGCAGCACCGCGTCGAAATCCACCGGCTCGCCGCGCTGCGCGCGTTCAAGATAGCGCCGATGCGCGCGCTCGCGCTCGCTCGCGTCGAGATAGATTTTCAGGTCCGCTTCCGGCAGAACGACGGTGCCAATGTCGCGTCCGACCATCACGACGCGTCCGCGCAAGCCGATGCGGCGCTGCTGTGCGGTCATCGCGCGGCGGACGCCGGCGTAGGCGGACACCGGCGACACGTTCGCGTCCACCTCGCGCGAACGAATGTCCCACGTAATGTCGCGACCGTCCGCGCGAACGGTGTACTGCCGACCATCGTTCGCGTCCGGCGGCAGAATGTCGATTTGAACCTGCTCCGCGAGCGCGGTAACCGCGGCTTCGTCGGAGATCGGCAGGGAGCGGGAGAGCGCGATGTGCGTCACCGCGCGGTACATCACGCCCGTATCGAAATAGAGATAGCCCAGTTTCTCAGCGAGCAGCGCGCCGATGGTGCTCTTGCCGGACGCCGCCGGTCCGTCGATGGCGATGGTCGATGCCGCTGGGCGAGTGATGAGAGTCAATGGGATGCTTCCTCTGTTCGTGGTCTTGCTTCAACGCGTTCACTTCGCGCTCGTTCAGCGCGCGCCACTCGCCGACCGGCAGCGCGCCCAGTTCGATGGGACCGATGCGGACGCGGATCAAGCGCCGCACCGGATGCCCGACCGCGCCGCACAGATGGCGAATCTCGCGTTTCTTGCCCTCGTGCAAAACGATCCGCAGCCACGTCTCGCCGCGCCGCGCTTCATTCCAATGCTGCCGCCGCGCCAGCGCGCCTAGATCGCTCACAGTCTTGATGGAATCGACGCGCAGCCAGTCGCCTTCGTACCAGATTCCCTTTTGCAGCCGCGCGAGCGTCTCGGCGGTCGGCTCGCCTTCGACGAGCGCGAGGTATTCTTTCTCGTGCTGATAGCGTGGGTGCGTGATGCGATGCGCGAGGTCGCCGTCGTTCGTCAGCAGCAGCAGCCCTTCGCTGTTCGCGTCGAGGCGACCGGCGGCGTACAGCCGCTCGTGCGCCGGGACGAGATCGATCGCGAGCGGTTTGCCGCGCGCTTCGTCGACGTCGCTCAGATACCCTTTGGGCTTGTGAAGGATGACGTACGTTTTCTTTTCGATGTGAACGGGCGCGCCGTCAACGTCGATGCGGTCGCGTGCGGGATCGACCTGCGTACCGAGTTCCGCGACGATCTTGCCATTGACGCGGACGCGCCGCGCGAGGATCAGTTCTTCGCATTTGCGCCGCGAGGCGACGCCCGCGTGCGCCAGGACTTTGTGAAGGCGGTCCATGTTATTTCAGCAGCGCTTCAAGGTCATCACGATCAATCCCAGCTTCGCGCAAGATGTTGAGCAACGTTCCAGGAGGAATCACTTTGCCGCGATGAAAAGGAATTGTCACTCGTTTGCCCGTTGATGAATGAGGCGGATAACCTCCGGTGCAGTAAGGCGCGGTAGGCGAGGCATTAGGCAGCTACTTGGAGTTGGACTTGCTCGATGTGATCTTCCGGGATTGGCTCGTCTGACGCCTCAAGGTCTTCAATGTATAACTCGATTGCCTCGCGAATGTTTTTCAATGCGGCTTGGCGCGTTTCACCATAACTAAAGCAACCTGGCAATGCCGGGACGGAAGCGTTGTAGTAGCCGTTGAATTCCGGATCGGACTCGGGTTGGAGAATAATCGTGTAGGTCAGTTGCCGCTTCATTTCATCCTTTCTGCCACGGTCTGCGCGGCGGCTTGCGCGTCCGCAACCGCCTCGGCGAGAACCTTTTCAGTGTGCTCCTCCAGCGGCGGCAAATCCTCCACATCGCGCAATCCAAAGTGCTGCAAAAAGTCGAACGTCGTCGCGTACAGAATCGGACGACCTGCCGTCTCCTGTCGCCCGGTCTCCTGAATCAAGCCGCGGGTCAGGAGAGAATGGATGACGCCGTCGCAATTCACGCCGCGTACCGCCTCAATCGCCGGGCGCGTGATCGGCTGACGGTACGCAATGATCGCCAGCGTCTCCAGCGCGGCAGGCGACAGATGCCCGGCGCCGTCGATGCCAAGAAATTTCTCGATCGCCGGCGCGGCGTCGGGCGCGCTGACCAGTTGCACTTTTTCGCGCGCGCGCTGCACGCGGATGCCGCGTTCGGCATAATCGCGTTTGAGGTCTGCCAATGCCGCGTCGATCTTTTCCGGCTCCACCTCCAACGCACGCGCGAGCGCGGCAATCGCGACGGGACCTTCGGCGACGAACAGCAGACTCTCGACGAGCGTTTTGAGCGGCGCGGGGGAGATCGGTGTCTCTTCGGTCATCGGTTACTTTTTCTTCTGCGAGTGGTTTACTTGCACGTGAATCTTGCCAACGGCAAGCCCCATTTGTTCTTCCATCACTTGCTTTGCCGCCGCGATCACCTCTTGCGTTTTCTGCGGAACGTTCACTTCGGGATTGGTCTCCAGTTCGATCGAAAGATCGACGACGTTCCCTTTGCTTGCCGATACGACGCGCGGCTTGACTTTGCTAATATCGGCGATCTGTAGAATGGCGTGTTCTAATCGATTGATGATCGCGTCCGCCGTCACCTCGACCTGACCCTCTGTCACCGATTGGACGCGCAGCCGATGCAGCGCCGGTCGCTGCAATTCCAGGAACAGCAACAGGATTGCCACGATGAAAACGAACGCGGCAAGCCCCACGCAAATCGCCTGGATCAGGAGAGCGTTGGGTCCATCGACCAGACTGTGCGCCGCCGCATTGACGGTATCGACCATCGCGGGGCGCATAAAGAGCAGGATGACGATGAGGATCGGCGTCAGCGCAATGGCGATGAGCAACTCGACGATCAGCAGCGCGCGATTGATGAAGTTCATCGATTTCCTCCAGAGCCGCCGCATTATACAACAACTTGCGGTACGCGTCTAACAGACGGACGCGCGGGGCAATCCTCCAACTTTTCGTTTGTTCGACGTTTTGTGATACAATCTGCAACAATCGATCTGGACGAGGTGAAAAATGTCTGATAGCACACACGACTTGCTCGTGCGCGGGATCGCCGCGGCGAAAGGCGATTCCAAAAAGGAAGCGCGCTTTTATCTGGAATGGGTGTTGCGCTCGCCGGACGCCGAGCCGGAGCAATTGATCGAAGCGTGGCGGACGTTGGGAGAAATCACCGACGATCCAAAGGAAAAGCGCAACTGTCTGGACCAAGTGCTGGCGTACAATCCGATGGATCCGGACGCGCGCCGCGCGCTGGCGGTCCTGAATGGCGAATTGAATCCGGCGGACATTGTCGATCCTGACCGAATGCCGCCGGCGGTGGCGCCCGCGTCACCGCCGCCCGCGCAAGCGCGGCGCTTCGTCTGCACGCAATGCGGCGGCAAAATGGAATTTTCACCTGATGGCAGCGCGCTGACGTGCGCGTACTGTGGGTACCGCGAATCCGTGTTGACGGCGCTCGATCGGAGCGCGCTGCCGGAGGAACAGAACTTTACCGTCGCGCTGGCGACCGCCAAAGGACATTCGGTGCCGGTGGCGACGCCGTCGCTCAAATGCCAGGGCTGCGGCGCATCGTTTGTGCTGCCGGCGCAAATGCTTTCGACCGTCTGTCCGTACTGTGCGTCGCCATACGTCGTCGAACAAACTGAGACGCACGACCTGCTGCCGCCGGATGGCATCGTTCCTTTCCTGGTTACCCAAGACCAAGCGCAGCACGCCGTGTTGGAATGGTACCGCTCGCAGGGGTACAAGGTCTTGTCGGTCAACGCGCTGCCGATCGGCGTCTATCTGCCGGCGTGGGCGTTTGAGATCGGCGGTGAGATCACTTGGAATTGCCTGGTCAAAGGTGAAGAGCAATGGACGCCGCGCGATGGCACCGAGGTCGTCTACGAAAAAAATATGTTGGTCGGGGCAAGTCACACGCTGAGCGCGGCGCTGACCGAGCAGGTCAACACGTTTCCGCTCGACCGCCTTGCGCCGTATGACGCGCGTTTGCTTGCCGGTTGGTCCGCCGAGACGTACCAAATCGCAGTAAGCGACGCGTCGCTGGTCGCGCGCGCGCGTGTGCTCGCCAAGCTGCGACCGCAGGTTGAAGCCGGCATTACGGAGTCGTTCAAGGATTTGCAACTCAACGCGCTGCGGCTCGTCGTCGAATCGTACCAACTGATTCTCTTGCCCGTATGGGTCGCGCGCTATCGGTACGATAAGGTCTGGTACTCCATCGCGGTCGATGGACAGCGCGGGACGATTCGGGCAGAGCAGCCGCGCAAGGGGGTCAAAGGATGGCTGTCCGGGTTGGCAGCCGAGCGATGAAATTCGATGACTGTTCAGTCGCCCGAATGACGCCTGAACGCTTACGGCTCTGCGTTCTGCCCATCGAATGACCTAGGGAGGTTAAAGTTTTTGGACTAGAATTTCACCGAGCCTTTACGCTTTTGTTACCGGTGTGTAACCGCTATTCGGGATAATAGATGAAGATTTCCTCCGGTCGCGAGGAAATGGACACGGAAATCATCTCAAGGTCGTTGGGTTGTTTCTGCCTTGAGATCATGAAACCCTCGTGACTCGCCAAATTGGTGCGAGTTAGAGGTTTTCATTTTTTTCAATCGAATAATATTGCTCTTTCTGGGAGCGTTGATCAGCGATCTGGAGTAACCGGCCACTAGGATCGCTGGGAGCTACAGTGGGACCGACCAAGCAATTTGATTTGGTCGGTTTTTTATTGTCGGTACGATTCAAGACTCGGATGCCGTCCTGGCGGCGGGGAGTGCTTGCGGGTGAACCGTCGATTGAGCTACACGGTGCTGTGGTGCGCAATCTTATCGATCACTGCGATTTGGTTTTCCACAATCGTGCCGAGCCGTGTCTCCGCGTCTGCGCCTGAGACGCCGACGGCATCCTCAACTTTGTTTGCGACGGCGACGCCCACTCCCACGCATACTGCAACACTTACCGCGACGCCAACGCCAACCGCCACACCTACCTCGACCAAAACCCCGACGCTGACGCCAACGTCAACGCCAACTGTCGTTGCCAGCGACACGCATACGCCGACGAGTACGCCGCTGGCTGCCACAGCCACGGCGACTCGCACCCCGTCGCCTGTTCCACCCACCGCGACCTTCACAGTCACGCCGGCTGATACCGTCACGCAGACGGCAACGTCGACGCCGATGCTGACTGCGACAGCCGAGCCAATACCCACCATCACTACGGCGCCAACACTAACGGCGACCGTCACGCCAACACTGGCGGCGACTGCCACGCCGATTCTGACCGTCACCGCGACGATCACCTCGCCGGTGACTGCCACGCCAACTCTCACCGCGACCGCGACTAGCACAACAACGCCGACGCCGAGTCCGACGTTGGTGAGCGCGCCGAAACTCGTCACCGATCGCGGCGACTATAAACCGAACCAGCGCATCGTGCGCGTCAGCGGGACTGGCTTCGCGAGCAACGCGAAGTTCGTTATTCAGATCGTCCGCCCCGACGGTTCGGTGGATGTTTCCTCCACGATCACGACGGACGCGCTCGGTGCGTTCACGTATTACTACGCGCTGAACAATGAGCGAGGTCTGTATCGCGTTGAGGTGATGAGTAGTGCGACAGCAAGCGCCGCGCGCGCTGCAAGTTCTTCGGCGATTGCATCGACCACATTTACCAGTTCTGCGCCGACGAACGGACGCATCTGGTCGAGTGGATTTGAGCTGAACAGCGTAACGAATGGAGTGGAATGGACCGTATTCGGTGGGAATGTTAAGCCGACGATCCAAAGCGCGATCGTTCATTCCGGCAACGCTGCGATGCGCGCCAAGCCAAACACAACCAACCAATCGAGTTGGGCGCAAAAGACCTGGCTCACCTCCGACGCAGACGCGAATGTTTATATCCGTTTTTATCTCCGCGTCGCGACTCTTCCCATCACCAATTCAGCGCAGATTCTGATGGTCAGCACCGCGCAGAATGGGAACAATCGCGCAAGCATTCGCCTGACGCCTGGCGGCACGCTTCAATTATTCAAGGAAATCGGCACTGGCGGCTCCGCGCAGATCGGCGCAGATTCCGGCGTGATTCCTCTGAATACGTGGATACGCGTCGAGCTGCACTACGACAGCGCGACAACGCCGGGTACGGCGATCTCGCTGGAGGCGCGGCTGAACGGCGTCTCGTTCGCGTCTGGATCTGTTGCAACTTCGGCGACGCAGACAGGGCGGTTTCAGATTGGGCTGATCAATGCCACTGGCATCGGTACACCTGACCTCTACTTTGACGACGTTGCCATCAACGACGGCACGGCGACGGTCTCGCAAAATTCGTGGCCCGGCGACGGGAGCATCGTCTATCTCAAACCGAACGGCGACGACGCCCTCAATCACGGATGGGCAACCTCGACGCCTGCTCCGAGCCACAGTTCGCTTGTCGACGAAGTCACGCCGGACGATGGCGCGAGCTACGTCTCGACCAACAGCGCGGCGACGGATGATTACGATGTTGAGAACGCGACGGGCGTGATTCCGGCGGGCAGCCCGATCACACTGGTCCAGGTGGGTATTCGCGCGACGAGCAGCGGCGGGACGACGGACGCGGTGGAAGGCGTTCGATTGAAAGCGTCCAGTCTCGGCGCGACAGCCGAAATCACAGTGACGCACAGCGCGACCACCTCAACGTATCTCACCAACGATGCGATCAGCGGTGGCGCGGGCAATTACATCCTGACGAGCGACACGCAGCCGGGCACATCGACGCCGTGGACCATCGGCGCGCTGGACGCCGCGCAGGTCGGCTATCGCTACGTTTCGGGCGACCGTACCACCGCGCTGTCGACGGAGTGGCTGCTGGTGGAGTATGGAACGCCGCAACCGGGAACGATTACAGGGCGTGTCTCGCTCCTGGGCAAGAACGATGCCAGCGGCATCACTATATCGACTAGCGCGGGCGTGACTACGACGACGAACAACGCTAGTCCGAATTTTAGCGTCTCTATGCCGCCGGGCAGCTACACTATCACAGCGACTTTCTCTCTCTACTTTCCGGCGAGTCGTAGCATTCAGGTGGCTAGCGGTGTCACGACGACGTTGCCGTCTGTGACGCTCGTTGCCGGGGATGTCAATCAAGACGGAAAGATCGATATGTTAGATCTGACGGTCATCGCTCGCGATTTCGGCAAGACGACCGGGTTCGCCCCGGAAGCGGATGTGAATGGCGACAAAGTGATCAATGTGTTCGATCTCGTACTGGTGGCTGCTAATTTTGGCAAGAGTGGTGTTCAATCCTGGTGAAAATCCAAATAGTTGATCGATAGAAAGGAAAGTTATGCGTCAGCTCGTCAATCTCCACTCAATTCTTGCGGCGGTCGTGATGGCAGGTTTAGCCATCGCGCTCTATCCGGTAACCACGACGGCAAATCCGCAAGCTCTGGTACGGACGGATCCATCCTCGCTCGGCTTGCGGAATGGCTCGCAAGGCACGATCTCAATCCGAGTCGATGACGTGCAGAATATGTATGGCATGGAATTCCATTTGAGTTTCGATCCGAACATTGTCGAGGTCGTCGATGCCGATCCGTCAAAGCCGGGCATTCAAATCCAGCCCGGCGATTGGCTCAAGAATAGCTTCGCGGCGGTCAACAAGGCAGACAACACAACCGGCAAGATCGACTATGCTGTGACGCTGCTGAATCCTGCGCCGCCGGTCAGCGGAAGTGGAGTCATCGCGACTATCACTTTCAAAGCCAAAGCCGATGGGACTAGTCCGCTGAAGATCGATAAGGCAATCCTCGCGACGCGCCAAGCGACGGAAATCAAAGCCGATTGGCAGGACGGCGCGATTGGCGTCTCGCTCTTGGGACAGGCACCCTCTGTCCAGCAGTCTGCGCGCCCTGGCACCGAATCTTCCGGCGGACCTTCTGGTTTGCCACAATTATCGTCGCGGGACATCCTGTCGTATGGCGTTGCTGGTTTGGGCGTGGTAGCGTTCTTAGGCGCGCTGGCGTTGGGTATCGTTGCGGTATTTATCTATCGAAGAAAGTGATGAACCGATCGACAGGTTTGAAGGACAAGGATGAGATGAAAGGAGGCAAGTATCTACCACAGGACTGGATCGCTGGATTCTCGGAAAGTTTGATTTGAAAATTCTCTAGGAGGAGAGAGATGAAAACCAAAGTTATGCTCGTCATTGCGTTGTTCGCCTTAGCCGCTATGTTTGCGACCTCTTTCGGTCCCGCGCCGGTGTTGGCAGCAGGCAACACATGGCTTGTCAATGCTGCCTTGCCTGACAACAACGGTTGCGTCAGTCCGACTCTTCATTGTAAGACGATTCAAGCGGCGGTGACTGCTGCGGCTTCTGGCGATACGATTGTCGTTGTGGCTGGAACGTACACCGAACAAGTCGTTATTGACCATAGCCTGAGTCTCTTTGGTGCGGGCGCGAGTAGTGTAACGATTCAAGCACCAGCGGTACTGACAGCGGATCCCTCGCTGGGCAGTAGCACCAGCATCGTCCAGGTCAAGAACGGGGCAACTGTGAACATGTCTGGTATCACCGTTGCAGGTCCCGGTCCCACTGGATGCGGGAGTCTCACTTACGGTATTTTTGTTGTTGGTGGGGCGACATTAAACTTGAGCGGATCGACTCTCAGTAACATCCGTGACAATCCGCTGAGTGGTTGCCAGAATGGCGTAGCTGTTCGAATCGGTTCTGGACCGCTGGGTCAAATCGGGCATGGGACAATCAACAATGTCTCGATTCCAAATTACCAGAAAGGCGGGGTTGTGATCGATGGGGCGGGTACTACTGGCACGGTGATGAATAGCACGATCGCGTGGAATGGTCCCTCGCCCTCGCCAACGGCACCTAACGGTATCCAAATTAGTCGCGGCGCGGTTGCCACTGTGAGCGGAAATAAAGTCAGCGGAAACCAATGCGATACGGGTAACCAATGTGGCTCTGATCCGATAACCGGGGTTCAAGGCGTGGGTATTTTGTTGTATCAAGCCGGTGCAGGGACTGTGGTTATTGGCAACAGCGTCTCTTCCAATGATGTGGGTATCTATAACCTCGCGAATGGAGCGACGACAATCAGTACAAATTCTGTGACGAACAATCGCTATGAAGGCATCTTCCTCGATCAGGGAAGTGCCACGGTTGTCAACAACGTGATTAGCGGTTCTGAGAATATTGGTGTTGCTGTCGTGTCATTCAGCGGTAACACGGCTAACTCTCAGGGCACACTGACCGGGAATGCGATTTCAGGTCAGGGCACTGGCATCTTTGTCGCAAACCAAACGGGCACCACCTTCAATGCCACGATGACTGCCAACTATAACTCGATCACGGGGAGTACTGTGCACGGTATCAACAATACTACGAGCACTGTGATAGATGCGCGGTATAACTGGTGGGGCAATGCGGGTGGTCCAAGCGGGACTAACGATGCCATTGGGGCGACAACGACTCCGCCTGCCGCGGCGTTGGTATCGAGTGTGACGGCGTCGACGCACGAGATTGG
>VFSW01003155.1_pt1 | contig 24703 bp, 28 predicted proteins | sample 5358111 | NCBI WGS metagenome assembly VFSW01 (sample SAMN11554181, study PRJNA540505) | mine drainage metagenome | isolation source: sediment from site ElyBrook_90M | place: USA: Ely Copper Mine, Vershire, VT | collected 2017
ACCCATCTTCCCTAATGAAAGTGAGAATCTCGCAGATTCGGCGACGTAACTTCGGTTTAGGCAATCGCGCAGCGATTGGGTCCGAGTTCTACTTCGGCGGCGTCGTTGGTCATCGCCTCGAGTCCGGCGTTGATGCGCACGATGCGCTGATAGTTCGGTGGTCGGTCCTTCACGTTGGCGATGGCCCAGGCGACGAAGTCGTCCTCGCTCAGCACCAGCGCCGGCAGCGTGGTCCGCAACTCACCCAAGCGGCGCGCCACGAACTCCCCGGCGGTCACGTCGACCGCCGTGCCGTAGTGGGCCGGAAAGACCATGGTCGAATCCGCGAGCGGCAGGACCCTCTCGTGCAGACTGCGGTAGAGGTTGTGCGCGAAGATGTCGGCGCGGTCGGCCAAGTCGGGTCGCCCCACGCTCTCGAGAAACAACGTGTCGCCGGTGAAGATCGCCGAGGTGCCCAGTTGGTACATCGTCGAGCCTTCGGTGTGACCCGGCACGCTCACCGCCGAGACGGTGAGCTCGACCTGGTCGGCGAGTTCGATGCGGCGACCATCGGTGAGTGGTTCGAAATCGAAGTGGAAAGGGTCCGAGGGGCTCAGCAGGAGTTGAGCGCCACTACGTCGCGCGAGGTCGCGCGCGCCCGATAGATGGTCGGCGTGCAAGTGGGTGTCGAGCACGTGCGTGATGGACCACCCGTGCGCGGCCGCCACGCTCTCGTACTGCGCCACGTCGAGGGAGGGGTCGATGACGACGCAACGCTCGCCCGCGCCCACCACGTACGAGAGGCAGCCCTTGCCACGACGTCGCACTTGGATCACCGTGGCCCCGCCGAACTCGCCGGCGACCACGTCGTACGTCGCCGCCCACGCGGCCATGCCGCCGTTGAGTACCGCACTGGCAATTCCGTGCTCCGCGAGAATCTCCGCCCCTTGCTGCGCCCGCGCGCCCTTGGCGCAGACGACGACCAGGGAACGATCCTCCGGAACCTCGCTCGTCGCCCGCTCCAACGTCCCGAGCGGAATGTTGTGGACGCCGGGGATCTGCCAGTCAGCGACCTCGTCCGGTTCGCGCACGTCGATCATGTACAAACTCTCGTCAACGTCGAGTCGGCTGACGAGTTCCTGGGTTGAGATATACGAAATGAGGTCGCTGGCGGTCACACCTAAAGTCTACGGTCGCCGCAGAATAGTGCGTCCCGGCGCGCCGTGCGCGCGAGGAGGATTCTCCACCGACGACTCGGGTTCGCCCGCGTAGACGCCACCGCGCGACGCGCACCATCGCCGGGGACCAGCGTGTTTGGCGCAGTGCAGTTCCCGGTCGATCAGCGCATCGTCCCTGGCGTCTACGTCGTGAGCGCCACCCGCGGGATTGGCGAGTGTCGAAGGTGTCGCAGCCGCGACGGCGTTGGCCCTCGAGTGAGGGGTGCGACGGCGACTACGCCTTCTCGCCGAGGAGACCCTTCTTCGACTCCTTCTTGGCGTGCTTGTCGTTACGCTTCTCCTTGAGCGACTTGCCGACCTTCTTCGCGTTGTGTTGGCTGGGTGACTTTTCGGCCATCGTGACTCCTCGCTAGGCGTCGTCATTGTTGGCGGCGTCGATGTCCACCCGCGAACGATCAAACGACGAAGCCGTCAGATGGCCGTAGCGACCTCTCGACCTCGAGACCCGCCCTCGCGAGGGGATTCTCCCCCCGACCTTAACCGTCCCACACCGAGGCGCCGCAACCGGGCCAGATATTCGACGAACCGACGACTCACCCAGGAGTGGGGCCGCCGCGTTACAACCCTGCGACATTCTCCCGTCATCGTCGCTCGCGCGAGATATCGTCGGCGCAGGCCGGCGCTCGCATCCAAGTGCGCATCGGGGAGAGTGCCGTTGGATGCGAGCGCGGTCGAGTTCGCTCGCCGCTACCGTGGCGTAGGGTCGCTGTCGGCCCGCACCTCGAAGTAGTCACCCTCGAGTCCTACAGCCACCTCTCCCATGGCGACGTCGCCCACCGACGAGTAGCCCTCGGCCACCTCTTCGGGCAGTGAGGCGACGTGGTGTTGCACACCGGGACCGCGCAGCCACGAGAAGACCGCGCCGAGGAAGCACAACGCGGCGGCGACGAGGAACGCCATGTGGAGGCCGTTGGCGAAGGGCGACTCGATCAGACTCGGGAAGAAGTTGTGACCGAGCAGGACCTGGGCGTGCACTCCCGGTAACGCGAGGACGTGGGGTCCGAGCAGGGTCTGAATCGGGTTGATGCCCAAGAATGCGGAGAACAGACTCCCGATCGCGGGGATGTGGCTGATGGCGGTGGCCTGGGCGAGTGGCACCCCCTGCTGGGTGAGACCGGTGAGGAGCGACTGGGGCAAGGTGGCCGAGAGTCCCAGGGTGATCACCGTGAAGAAGAAGCCAATGGAGAGCACCGAGGCGGAGTTCTGAAAGGTATTGAGCATCGCCCCACCGGCCCCGCGGCGATTGGCGGGCAGTGAGTTCATCACCGCCGAGGAGTTCGGGGCGGCGAAGAGCCCCATGGAGAGACCCACCATCAAGAGCAGTGACGCGAAGAGCGGGTAGGGAAAGTTGATGGGAATCGCCTGGAGGCCAATGAGGCTGAGGCCGGTCAGGACCAGACCGACGGTGGCGAAATTGCGGGCGCCGTGGCGATCGGCGAGTCGTCCGGACACCGGTCCGGCGATGAGGAAACCAATGGTGAGCGGGATCATATAGATACCCGCCCACAGGGGCGTGCGCGCGAAGTTGTAGCCGTGCTGGGGCAACCAGATGCCCTGGAGCCAGATGATCAAGATGAATTGCAACCCCCCTCGTGCGAGCGACAGACACAGTGTCGCGAGATTGCCCATGGCGAAGCCGCGCGAGGAGAACAGGCTCATCTGGAACATCGGATCCTTGACTCGCTGCTCGATGAGCACGAACCCGACGAGGAAGGCCAGCCCGCCGAAGAGACACGAAAGGACGAAGGGGCTCGTCCAGCCCATCGCGTGACCGCCGTAGGGTTGGAGTCCGTAGACGATGCCGGTCAGTAGCGCGATGAGGCCAATCGCGAAGGTGAAATTGCCGATCCAGTCGATGCTCGAGGGGGTGCGCGCACCGTTGTCGCGCAACTTGATGTACGACCAGAATGTCCCGAGCAGGCTGACCGGCACCGACACCAAGAAGACCAGTCGCCACTCGATCGGCGCGAGGACGCCGCCGATCACGAGACCCATGAAGGATCCCCCGATGGCCGCCACTCCGTTGATTCCCAGCGCCAGCCCTCGCTCATTCGCCGGGAAGGCGTCGGTCAAGATGGCGTTGGAGTTGGCGAACAAGAACGCTCCGCCCACGCCCTGACCGACGCGCATCGCGATGATCCACAGGGCCCCGCCGGTACCCGTCAACCACGTCACCGACAACAAGATCGAGAACACCGTGAAGATGGCGAAGCCGAGGGTGAACATCCGCACCCGACCAAAGATGTCCCCGACCCGTCCGAAGCTCACCACGAGCACCGACGTGACCAGCAAGAAACCCGTCAAGATCCATAAAAAGTAGGGGGTGTTCGACGCCGCCAGAGGATTGAGGTGGATGCCGCGAAATATATTCGGCAGCGCGATGAGCAGAATTGAACCATTGATCGTGGCGAGCAGAATCCCGAGCGTGGTGTTCGACAGCGCGATCCACTTGTAGTGGTCCGGATGGGGCGACGTCGGGGTGATGGCAGTTGACACGAAGGGCTCCTCGAATTGACGACGTGCGAGACACGAAAAATATTTAGTTAGTACGAACTAAATACCAATATAGTGGGCGTATGGCTCAGGTCAACTCTCCCGTGATGACGACTGACGAGAAATCGGCCGCGGCGGCGCTGCGAGTGACCATCGCTCGCATCTACCGCGCCCTGCGCCTCAGTGCCGCCTCGGGCATCACGCCCTCGCAGGTCTCGGTCCTCTTTCGCGTCGAACAGTGCGAACCGGTGCGCATGGGAATACTCGCTCACCTCGAAGCGATCACGCCCGCCACATTGTCCAAGGTCGTCGACTCCCTCGAAGCCCTCGAACTCGTGGAGCGCGAGCCTGATCCACTCGACGGTCGCGTCACCCTCATCCGAGTGTCCACGACAGGTCATCGCCTCATCGAGGCCCAGCGGGCCGCGACCACCCGCGCGCTCGAAGAGGCGCTGGGAAAGATGGAGGACTCGCATCGCGAGCTCCTTCTCGAGTCGTTGCCCGCCCTCGAAGGACTGGCCGAAATTCTCCTGACCCGTGACGAGAACCTCTAGCGCGGTGTCCCCCGCGCCGACTCAGCGGCCACGTAGACGCGCGTCCGTCGCCGCTCGCTTCACCACTTCGTTCGCCTGAATCTTCTCCGCGGCCCCTACCGTGTCTCGTAGTTGGCCGAGAGGAATGACGACGACACCGTCTGCGTCGCCCACCACAACGTCACCCGGCATGACGCACTGACCCCCGAGGGCGATGGGCACCTGCTGACGATGGGGCCCCCACTTGTAGGGACCCGCGGGCGTCACGGCGCGGGCGAAGATTGGCACCCCCATCTCCTCGATCGCATCAACGTCGCGAATGGCCCCGTCGATGACGAAGCCGGCCAGACCATTGGCCTTGGCCCGCCCCGCGAGCAGTTCCCCCACGAGGGCCCGCGACTCGTCCGCGAAACCATTGACCACGAGGACCTCTCCGGGGGCCGCCCGGTCGATGGCCTCGTGGATCCCCTGATTGTCCCCACTGCGGACCACGACGGTGTACGCCCGGGCCACGATGCGAGCCCCGCGCCACATTGGTCCAATGCGAGAGTCCACGGCGCTGATCCGGTCCATGGCGTCGCCCACATTGGCGACGGGCAAGTGCGCGAGTCGTTGGAGGAAGCCGTCAAGTTCTTCGCGACCAAATTCTCCCTCAGGCATATGAACCCCCACCGTCCTCATCGTTCACGAGCACTCCTCATCGTAGAAGAGCCTCCGGTCTCGAGGGTCGAATCGCCCTGGTGGCTGGGGCGGTGACGCCCAGTCGACTTAGGCTCTCGCGCCCGCCGCCAGCGCCTGGCGCCAGGTGTAGATGAGTGGTGGAGGTGTCGTCGCGGCGACTTGGATGATGAGTTCGGTGTACGAGTTGTACGTCTTGGCCCAATTCGAGGGTACGTAGCCCGCGCCCATGATGAGTGCACAACGTGCAACGTAACAGGGCAGCTGCGTCGAGTTGACCAAGATGTCGTTGCGGTGGCCCCAGCAACCAGGTGAGGTCGGCGTGGTGCACGTGAAGTTCAAGGTCGCGCCCTTGCCTCCCCATCCATCGAGGTACATCCACGAATAATTCGCGTCCAGGGGGCTCACCGCGGCGGCCCAATTGGACGTCCAACCCCCGGTCGCCCCGGGGATCGCGTGAGGATTCGTCAACGTCGGGTCCGCGTTCTGTCGAGCACCGGTCTGGGCCATTGCGTCCGCGGCGGAGGAGAGACCCAGCACTGGTGGTTCACCGCGACTCACGCGCTCGATATCGACGAGCACCAAGGACTGCTCATTGGCACTGAGTTGCGAGAAATTGCGTGGCAACGTGAACGCGGCGACGTGCTCGAGCCGATGAGCACGCTCCGACGCCTGAACTTCGGCCCCCACGCACTGCTTCGACAGGGCGTTGGCCAAGAACTTTCCACCGTGCCAGCGCCAGCACGGTGGCAAGGGGGAACCAATCACGTAGGAATGCCCCGACGTCGTGTTGTAGGACGGGGAGGGGGCGATGTTCGCCACCGGATCTCGAGGAGGGACGATTCCCGCAGCGTGCGCGTCCACCGCGCCCATCGTCAGGAGAACGACGACCGCCGTTATCGCACCGCACCACCGTCGACACGTGATCATCATTCGCTTCTCTCGCCCCGTAAGCCACTCATCGCGCTCGTTGCGATTCCAGGCTAGTGCGCTCAACAGTCGATATCGAGTCGTCGTTTGATACCTCATGGGGTGCCGATCCCTCGTCTCCGGCGCCTCGTCGTCGCGGCGCTGCAATTGGACTCGTCACTCGATCCAATACCGGCGAAACGCCACCCCGTCGTCGGCCACGACGGTCGACTCGAGAACCCCGCCGCATCGCTCGATGACCGTGGCCGAGCCCACGTTGACATCGTCGCACGCGACCAGGAGAGCGCCCACGCCCTCACTTCGAGCAATCGTGATGGATTCGGTCAAGATGGCGGTCGCGTAGCCCCGTCGACGAAACGCTGGGATGACTCCGTAGCCGATGTGTCCTCCCCGAGCGGCGAGAAATTCATTCAACTCGAACCTGATGGAGGCGCACCCCACGAGTTGACCATCAACTTCCGCCGCCAGCATCGCGCCGCGGACCCGGTTCTCGGGTAGGTTGACGCCTCGTCGATAACCCTCCATCAGGGCCGTCCACTGCTCCCACGCCATGAGCGGGTCGAAGTCGAAGCCGAGGAAGTCGAATCCCGAGTCGGGAAACTGATCGGCCGCTGCGCGTGCGGGGACCTCATCAGCGGGACCGAATGGTCGGAGGATGAGTGGCATCGAGGAATACTAACCGTGCCGCTCTCAACGATTATCCCGATCGTCGAGAGTTGCGTAACTCCCGGCGCTGCCGAGTGGGGGTGATGGAAATGTTGCGGAGTGAGAGACTCGTATCCGTTGGGTCACGCCGATGACCGCGGTGGCCACAGCGGACGCCAACTCTTCCTCAGACCGCGTCCGCGCTGGGGTCATTCTTGAAGCCGACGACGGCATCGTCCCGGCGCGACGAGTCGAAAACTACTACCACCGGCAACGTCCACATGAACCATTCGTGCTCGCGCACGCCATGAGGACCGCGGAACTCACTTTGTCAGGAGACTCTTGATCTGAGGGAACCCACTCACGCTGACCCCTCGGCGTGACCACCACGACGGATCCGCAAAAACTGGGCAGCGACTCAGGACTTCTGCGGATTCCCTTCGAGACGTTGTCCAGAAACGGCATCGAAGACATGCATCCTTTCGGCGATCACACTCACGTGCACGTGCTCACCCTTCTGCGGGGCGTTGCGGCCATCGACACGGACCACGACATCTCGAGACTCACCACCAGCCAGCGAAACGTGACCGTACACGTACGCGTCAGCGCCCAGCGACTCGACGACATCGACCTCAATCGGCCAACCCTGTTCGGGCGACGTCAGGTGCAGGTCTTCGGGCCGAAAGCCGACAGTCACCGTCGACACGCCCCTCGCCCTTGACGCCTCCACCGTTGCTCGATCGATGGGGAAAATGCGCTCGTCGCCGGAGAGAGCCACGATCTTCGCACCGCCATCTGCAAGAGGCAGAGTGAGGAGATTCATCGCGGGTGAGCCAATGAAGCCAGCGACGAATCGATTGATGGGCCGGTCGTAGAGTTCTCGCGGCGGTCCCACCTGTTGCAGAACCCCATCCTTCAAGACAGCCACTCGATCGCCCATCGTCATTGCCTCGACTTGGTCGTGGGTGACGTAGACAGTCGTCACGTTCAATCGGCGCTGCAACGATGCGATCTGGGTTCGGGTCTGGACGCGGAGTTGAGCGTCGAGATTGGACAAGGGTTCGTCCATGAGGAACACCTGAGGGTTTCGAACAATGGCTCGACCCATCGCGACGCGCTGACGCTGGCCGCCCGACAATTCTTTGGGCTTGCGATCCAGATAGGGCTTCAAGTCCAGGATCTCCGCGGCAGCCACGACCCTCTTCAACATTTCGTCCTTATCGACGTGAGCGATTTTGAGCGCAAAGCCCATATTTTCCGCCACGCTCATGTGGGGATAGAGCGCATAGTTTTGGAAAACCATGGCAACGTCGCGGTCCCTCGGTGGCAACGCGGTCACGTCGCGACCACCAATTCGTATCACGCCGCTGTTGACTTCCTCGAGTCCCGCCAACATCCTCAGACTGGTCGACTTGCCACATCCGGAGGGTCCGACGAGAACAAGGAACTCTCCGTCACCGATATCCAACGAGAGATTGTCCACCGCGGGAACCGACGCATCTTGATAGATACGCGAAGCACCTTCAAAGGTAACTGACGCCATATAACCACTACTCCTTCACCGACAGGAACGTGTCGGACGATCCATAATGAAGACGCCCAAGGAATGGTCCTTTGGCGTTTACCCAGATGATTCGCATCACAGTGAGAATTTTCGAGTTCACGAAGCATATCCTTCGCCCTGGGCGAAACTGACCGATTCGCGGTGACACCCACGAGCGAATTGTGTCGCTCCGCAGGTTCGCACGGTCCCCACTGTTCGTCAACGTTGCCACGACCGTAGCGCCAAGGGAAGATCGCTCGGTGGCACGTCGAGAGGTGCTGGCCTGGCCCGGGAGGACTTCTTCAGCCCTGATCGTGCGGGCTAACGAATCGTCGTCGGTGACAACGAGACTGGCCATGGTCGGTCCCACTGGGGACGTGCTCACCGCGATGTCGATCAATCCAACGTACGAACGCGCTGACGTCGCCGCCATCGACAATGGCCGCCGCGAGTGAGAGCGCCGCAGAAACGATCTATTACGCAATCAGGACCTCCCGGATCTCCAACGTCTCCGTGAACAGCACGATGTCGGCTCGTCGCCCCACCTCAATGCTTCCTCGATTCAACTCCCCCAGCACCCGACACGCGTTGGCCGACGAGGCGAGGGCGGCCTCCTCCGCCGACAGTCCGGCGCTCAGGGCGCGCCGCATCGCGCTGTCCATCGTGAGAGTGCTGCCGGCCAGCCCTTCGGAGTCACGCAGCCGAGCGACCCCTCCCGAGACGATCACGTCGAGCCCCCCGAGTTGGTAGGGGCCATCACCCGCGCCCGTCGCCGATATCGCGTCGGTCACCAGAGCGAGCTGAAACTTCGAATGATCCACCACGTCGCGGGCGATGGCGGGGTGCACGTGCACGCCGTCATTGATGACTTCACACAGCGCCCCCGACGCGAGGGCCGCCAGCGCCGGCCCCGGATCACGATGGCGGAACGGTCTCATCCCATTGTGCAGATGCGTCGCGATGGTCGCCCCGCGTCGAAAGGCCTCGACGGCGACTTCGAACGAAGCGTCAGTGTGTCCGACGGCGACCACGACCCCCTGTGACCGGGCGACATCGATCAGCTCCATGGCCCCTGGTAACTCCGGGGCCAGGGTGATCACGCGCAGATTCCCTCGGGCCGCCGCGATGAACTCGCGAAGAAGTTCACCATTGGGCAACTGAAGGTGCTCGGGATTCTGGGCACCGCACTGGGCGTGAGCGAGGAAAGGGCCTTCGAGGTGCGCGCCGAGAATCGTGGGCTCATCGCTCTCGCGCGTCTCAATCGCCGTCGCAATATTCGCCAGCGACGTCACGAGTTGCTCAACGGGCGCCGTCACCAGTGAGACCAGGGCCGCGGTGGTGCCGTGGCGACCGTGGAAGGTTACCGCCGCCTTCACGTCCTCGACGGAGCCGCTCGCGTCGTGGCCGCCGCCGCCGTGCATGTGCACGTCGACGAATCCCGGATAGGCCCAACCCGGCACGACGTCGATCCTGGCATCACTAGGTGGCTCACCATTGCCCACCGCGAAAATGACCCCGTTGCGAATATGTATCCATCCTTGGGGTATCACCCCGGACGGCGTGACCACGTTCACTCCGGACAGCACTCGTTCGTCGTCGTGAAATTTCGTCGGCATATGGCTCACCCCCCTTTCGAATTCGTGAGTACATCGCCGACCAGTGCGACGATGTACTCGGTGATCGCTCGCCTACCTTCGGCGAGGTAACGGCGCGGATCGACCACCGCGGGATCGGCGAGAGCATCGCGTACCGCGGCGGTGAAAGATTGATTCAACGCGGTACCGATATTGATCTTCGAAATGCCGGCCCCGATCGCCGCGCGTAGTTGATCGGCCGAGACGCCCGAGGAACCGTGGAGCACCAACGGCACCGTCACCCGTCGAGCAATCCGTTCGATCAAGGAGTGGTCCAGTTGCGCGGTGCGCGTCGACATCGCGTGAGAAGTCCCCACCGCAATCGCGAGCGCATCGACGCCCGTGGCGAGTACGAAGTCAGCGGCCTCATCGGGATCCGTGCGGACACCTGCTTGGTGCGCGCTCGCGGGCGCGTTGGGCTTGCCGCCCACGTAACCAAGCTCGGCTTCGATCCACAGACCGGACTCGTGCGCCAACTGACGGGCCGCTACCGTCTGGCTGACGTTGACGTCGTAGGCAAAACGCGCGGCGTCGAACATCACTGACGAGAAGCCGTGCGAAGAAGCGAGTGCGACCATACTGGTCTCCTCGACGTGATCGAGGTGCAGCGCAATATCCACCGACGAGCCAGTCGCGAGAGTTGCGACCGCGCGAGCAAGGGGCCCCATGTCGCCGCCGTGGAATCGAACGGCGTTGTGGCTGATCTGAATGATCAATGCGGTCCGGGTAATTTGTGCCGCATCGACAATGGCCTCCGCGTGTTCGAGCGTGATGGCGTTGAAGGCGAGGACTGCGGTCTTCTGCCCAACAGCTGCCTCGACGAGGCTGCCGGAAGAAACGAGTGGCATTACGATTCCTCACTTAGCTCGAGGGTCAATGGCGACAACGAGGGACTGTGGACTGGTGACCAGGAGAATCGTGAGCACCGCGTCGCAACCACGGTCTGGCGCTGAGGCAAGGGATGGGGTCGGCGTGACCGTCGAGTGACGACGCCCGTGAGTGAGACGAAACGGAGCGACGAGGTGAACAGGGCCTGCACTCTCGTCAGCCCTTCAACCCGGGTGTCCACGCGGAGAAATTGCTGTGGCCCACCGACCGATAGAACTGCATTGCCGCACCGACGACGCCGGCGTGCTGACGGTAGTGCGACAACTCCACTGGAGGTGCTGAACGCCAGACCAACTTGTTGCCCAGTGACGACATCAGCGGCGTGACGAGGGTGTCGCCGGCCAGCGACAGCCCGCCGGCAATGACGATTTTTCCAGGGTCGAGGACGCTGATCACCATTGCCAGGGCAGTGGCCAAGCAATCGACGGCCTGATTCCACACCTCGTGGGCGATCGGGTCGCTCTCGAGGTCGCGAACGATAGTTTCCGCATCGGCGTCACCACCACCGAGGTCGCGAAATCTCAGCGGGAGCGCCCCGGTCGAGGCGTACGCCTCCAGACAACCCCGATTTCCACAACGACACAGGGCGCCGTTCTCTCTCACGACGACGTGGCCCAATTCGCCCGCCATTCCTTGAGCGCCTCGGACGATCTCACCGTCCAACACCGTGACACTCGCAATACCCGTTCCAATCACGACGACGAGGCCATTGTCAATGCCGTCGCCCGTGCGCATCTCCGTCTCGCCCGCAGCGGCGACATCGTGACCGAGGCTGACTCGATAGGGCAGCCGCTCCTCCAGGAGGCTACGCAGTGGCCAATCACGCCAACCCAGATTCGCGGAATAACGAGCGACTCCACGTGAAGAATCAACGATTCCGGGCACCACGACACCGACCCCTATCACGTCGGGGGTCGCCAGGGACTTCGCCAAGCTCACCGCCAACTCCAAAATGGCGTCGGCCCCCGACGAGACCGGGGTGGGGACCACAACCAACGACTGCGCCACTCCGCTCGAATCGATCCGGGCCGCTTTGGTCAAAGTCCCCCCGACGTCGATGGCGATGACTTGCGCGGTGGCTGCGACGTCGATCACACGTGCTCCGACAAAATGATCGAACGTGTCAAGTTGCGCGGCTCATCAGGATTGAGCCCACGATGCAGGGCGACCGCCGCCGCCAGTCGTTGTGCGATGACGAGCTGGGCCATTGGATCGAGATCGCTGACCACCGTCGCGGCACCGGTGGCCTCTACCTGCGCCAGCAGACCCTCCGGCACGTCACCGAAGAAGAAGGCGAGGGATCGCTGATCCAGCACCGAGATCGGGCCGTGTCGAAATTCCATGGCTGAATAGGATTCCGTCCACGACTGGGACGCCTCACGGACCTTCAAAGCTGCTTCGTAGGCGATTCCCGTCGCCCAGCCACTGCCCAGGAATGTGTACTCGCGACACTCGAGCCACTCCTCGGGTACTTCAGCCGCGAGGGCACGGTAGGCGTCGAGAATCACGGGTTCGAGATCGACTCCTAAGTGCGCTCTCCACAACGCCAGTACCGACGTCGCGAACCGGGTTTGGACCACCGAGACCTCGTCAGCAAAATCGAGATGAACGGTGTGCGTCGCGAAACGCTCGACGGGCAAGTCATGTTGCGTCGTGACGACGGTCGTCGGTTGAGACTGCCCAATCGCCTCGAGGAGTTGAACTACCTCCGTCGTCGTTCCTGATCGGGTGATCCCAATGACGCGATCGTAGCGACGTCCACGAGGGAAGTCGGAGGCGGCGAACGCGTCAGTCTCCCCCCGTCCGAGGGATTCTCGAAGTACGGCACATGTTTGGGCCATGAACAGCGACGTTCCGCACCCGACGAGCGCGACCCGTTCTCCCGATCGTGGCAATCCCGCGCTCGTCGCGGTGTCCGTTACGAGCGCGGCGGCGCGGCGCCACATGTCGGGTTGACTGGCAATTTCATTCTCTATGTATGTCATTTGACGTTATCCATTCTCGACGCGACTAATTGCTAAGGGAAATGCAGGAAGAATCTCTATTTGAGGGAACCCGCGGTCAGACCACCGACGACGCGCCCTTCAATGAACGCAAAGAGGATGATGACGGGGATCGTCGATATCACTGAGGTCGCGAAGAGGTGGCCCCAGTCAATCTGGTAGCCACCGATGAAGCCGTCAAGGGCGACCGTTAGGGGCTGGTGACTCGGCGTGGTCGTCAGGACGAGTGCCACCACCAATTCATTCCAGGCCGCGATGAAGGTGAATATCATCGCGGTCACGATTCCCGGCAGGGCGAGTGGCAACGTGATGCGCCGCAGCGCACCGAGACGGGTCGTTCCGTCGACGAACGCCGCCTCTTCGAGCTCCACTGGAATCGACGAGATGTACGCGGTCATGATCCACGTGGCGAAGGCCAAGTTGAACGCCGAGTTGACAATCACCAGGCCGAAGACCGAATCGGTGAGACCCAAGTGCGAAAACTCGCCGTAAATCCCCACCAAGAGTGCGGTCGGTTGGAACATCTGAGTTATCAGCACCAGCACCAGAAAGAACATGCGGCCGCGAAACTTCTTCCGTGCGGTGTAGTAGGCGGCTGGCAGAGCGACCAGGGTCACCAGGATCGTCGCACCAATGGCGACTTCGAGGCTCACCCCGAGATTGGTCCCCAGGCCCAACGACCACAGACTCGTGAAATTGGAGAAATCAATCCGACTCGGGAACAATTGAGACGTTCCCAATTGATTCGACGGACTGATGGCGGTCACGATCATCTCGAGATAGGGAACGAGAAAAACCGCGGCGATGATGTACGCGACGATCGAGAGGATCCAGTCGCGAGCCGAGAGCGGACGGCGATGGCGAACTCGCTTGGCGCCACTGGTGCGAGTTACGGGCACTACTTCAACCGACATCAGATCGCCCTTTCTTTCCAGTTGGAAAAGCGCAGGAACAGGATCACGATCAACGCCACGACGAAGAAGTTGAGGACGCTCATGGCGGCCGCCATGGGAATACTCGAGGCCTTCAACTGGTACATGAATACCGTCGACGTCGCGGTCTGGTCGCCCGGTCCGCCTCGAGTCATCTCCCAAATAATGGGAAAGCTATTGAAGACATTCATCAGATTGATCAGGAGCGCCACCACGGCGGCGGGCTTCAACAGAGGCAACGTTATGGCGCTAAAGGAGCGCCACGCCGAAGCACCATCCACCTTGGCCGCCTCGTAGATGTCGCCGGGAATCGCCTGCATGCCGGCGAGCAAGGTGTACGTCGTAAAGGGCAAGGAGACGAAGATCGCCACGATGATCATCCACACCAATGCGGACCCCGGACGACCCAACCAATCGGCCTGCGCCGACGTCAAACCGATGTTGTGCAAGAGACCCAGGGCGTGACCGACAATATTGATAAGGCCCGACTGGGGTTGCAGCATCCAGCGAAAGATGATCGCGGTCATGAAGACCGACGTCGCCCACGGCGCCACCAACGCCATTCGCACCGCTCGGCGTCCCGGGAACTGGCGATTGAGCAGAACCGCCAGCGGCAGAGAAATGAGCATCGTCGCACCAACAACTGAGACCAACCAGACGATGGTCCTCATCATCACCGGCCCCAAGTCGGGCAGGGCAAACAAATTGTGATAGCTGGTGAAGCCGGCCCAGCCGTGGTCGAATCCGACCGAGTCGATATTGCGAAATGAACTCCAGACCATAAAGAAGACGGGCGTGATGACCACGCCGGCTATCAGTAAGAACGCTGGACCCAGCCAGTAGATCGGCTCCAACCGACGAAGGATCGTCCTTCTCGGGCCACTCATGACCGGCGGAGATGGTGGGACCATCGGGTCCGTCACTGAAATTTCTATGTTGCTCACTCGTCCACCTCCGCTATCCACATCTCATGGTTGCATCATCGAGGTAGCCCTCGACGTAACTCGGGGAGAAATAAGTTACGTCGAGGGCCTACGCTCAGATCAACAGGCTCAGCCGCCAGTGGCGAGAGTCTGAAGCTGGTTGAGAACCGATGACGCGTTCCCAGTCACTGCCGTACCAATTTGGATCTTGATGGCCGGCAACACGGTGGACGTCCAGTTGGCACTCGAGGGGAACAACACGGTGTGAGGCAGCGCCTTCACGAATGAGCCCAGGATCGGGTCATTCTTCAGCGAGTTCAGAGCGGATACGGTGCCCGGCAACAACGCGTATTCGTGCGCGAAGGCCAGCTGATTCGCATTATTGGTGGCGTAGTCCATGAATTTCTTGATCCAGGGCAGTTTCGCAGCGCTGGACTTGAACACTTGGATAGCGTCAGCAACGCCGAGCGTCTTAATCACTGGACCATTGGCACCGGGGATGGCCGCCGTCGCGTAGTCCGAAGGCTTCAACACTCCCGCCGAGGCAATCGTCGCGGTCAAGAAGGGACCGTTGAACTCCATGCCCACCTGCCCGTTCGCGAAAGCCTTCGCGGAGTCCGCAGTGCGGTTCCAGGTCGCCGGGTTGGGATTCGTCGCACCCGAAGCCACTAGTTGCTTGAGGAAGGCGAACGCCTTGAGGTTGGCCTTGCTATTGATCGTGTACTGTCCTTTAGCGTTTTGCCAACCACCGCCCGATCCCAGCATCCAGAGATACGACTCGGCTTGAGCTTCCTCCGGGCCGAGGGGCAACGAGTAACCAATCTTGCCGAGCTTGGCAATCGCTTTGGCGTCGGTCAAGAGTTGCGCCCACGTCGTCGGTGGCGCCGAGATCTTGGCTTGGGCGAAGAGCTTCTTGTTGTAGAACATCGTTCGAGCCGAGGTCACGAAGGGCATGGCGTACTGAACGTTCTTGACACTGAAGGAGCTCTTGAACACCGGTGAACCAGCGTTGGGATTCGACAGCACCTTGCTCAGCGGGTAGAGCAGACCGTCGCTGACGTATTGGGGGAAGAATTCACCTTGAAGAACATCCGGATAATTCTTGTTCTGAATCTGTGCGGTCACCTTGGTGTTGTAGTCGTTCCAGTTAATGGTCGACGTCTTCACGGTGACATTGGGGTACAACTTCATGAATCCCTGAGCTATGTGCTGCCAATAGGTACTCGTCGTGTTCGACGGACCGCTGCCGTAGTCAGCACCCAAGACGGTGATCGTCACCTTCGGGGCACTCGCCTTTGCGGTAACTGCTCCAAAGGAGCTCGCGCTTACGCCCAACACAGAAGTGATCATCGCCAGGGAAACTGTTGTGGCAATTCTTTTCTTCATAGATTCTTCCTTCCCTTTCATGGAATGTAAATCCTTTTGGAAACTGCATCATTCTCGTGTCACAAGAAACCGAGCGACATTTATGTACTATTTTGATTCATCCAGACAAGTTCATTCCAGATTCGTGCAATATAGTATGAGCGAGAATGTGTGTCAAGCAGCCTCAGGCAATATTCACACTAGGGACACATTGGAATTGCATTATGTAGGTTGTTTTGTATTAATAAAAGTCATATTCGCTCGTGAGAAGGAGGTCGGTGCCCTAATGATTCGCCATGAACGGCTGGTGCTCATGCTTGAAATGCTGGCAAGTACGGGAACCCTCTCAGTCGACAGCGTGGTCAAAGAATTTGGCGTCTCGACCGCCACGGCGCGTCGCGACCTCGATGAACTCCACTCACAGCACCTCCTGACGCGCAGTCGCGGTGGAGCACTTCCACTGGCCGCCACCTACGACTTGCCCATGCGCTACAAGAGTGTGCAGCACTCCGACGAGAAGCAGCGCATCGCCCGAGCGGCGGCCACCCTCATTCGACCCGCCTCGGTCTTCGGTCTCAACGGTGGCACCACGACCATTGAGATCGCCCGACAATTCGTCGTGCCGTCCGATAAGGGCCAGAGTGACCCCACTCCCATCACCATCGTGACCAACGCCATCAACATCGCCGTGGAGCTCGCCCTTCGACCTAACGTGAAGCTCGTGTTGACTGGTGGTGTCGTGCGTCCCGAATCGTACGAGCTCGTTGGTCCCCTCTCTCGGGGGGTGATTGAAAACGTGTCGATTGACGTTCTGTTCCTCGGTGTCAACGGACTCTCCCCATTCTTCGGCGCCATGGCCGCCAACGAGAGCGAGGCCGAGACCAATCGACTCATGGTGTCACGATCAGCGACGACCGTCGTCGTTACGGACAGTTCCAAACTTGGACAACACGCATTTTCGCGAGTTTGTGAAAGCAAGGACATCGACCTCATCATCACCGACGACGGCGCAGCGGCCGACATCGTTGAGGCCTTTCGTAACGAGGGGGTCGAGGTTTGGACCGTCTAGGACGTCGCGATCGAGTTTCGCAGGTGAGCCCGGAGTTGGTGCACGATCTCGGTGACCCCTCGCACTCACGAGTCGGACTGCGCACAGTGAACCCGTCCGTCTTGAGGTGACCACGATGAGCAGGGCTGAAGAACTGACACCGACACCACGAAGCCTGCTGGAGTTACCACCCGGTCGACCCATCGCGCCCTCTGCCTGGACTGCCCGTAGGTACCGCACGAGTCCTGAGGTGCCCCAATGATTCTGGCCGTGTCGCTGAGTCCGAGCGTCGATCGAACCCTTTTGGTACCCGACGTCGAACTCGGAAAAATTCACCGCCCAATCACGGTGATCGAAGTTGCGGGAGGCAAGGGCTTTAACGTCGCACGTTGCCTCATGCGCCTCGATTACCCCGTCCTCGCAATTGGAATTCTTGGTGGCCCCACTGGTCAGTGGATTAGGGAGTTAGCCCGAAGTGAGGGCATGAACATTCTCGACATACCCGGATCTCGCAACACCAGAATCTGCACTTCCATTGTGGACACGTCGAATGCGGTTCTCACGGAGTTCTACGAGGCGGCGACGTCCGTCACCCGACAGGAATGGGATCAATTGTGTGTGGAGGTGCGCCACTGGGCCCGTACGGCTTCGTGGGTCACCATCTCTGGTGCCTTGCCCGCCGGGCTCTCGACGGACTCGATGTGGCAATTGATTGAGGCGGCACGAGAAGGCGGAGCGAGGGTCGCAATTGACACTCACGGAGCGAGTCTTCAGATGGCGGTACGCGCGCGACCTGCCGTGATCAAGGTCAATCGCCACGAGGCGGTTGCGCTGCTCGAGCTCGCGGACAACACCGCCGCGAGTGAGGTGTGCGAACGACTTGCCGCAGTGGTGGGAGCCACCGCCGTCGTCACCGACGGCGAGTCGGGAGCTTGGACTTTTGGAGATGATCAGAGGACCCTCCATGTAAATTCCGCTCGCCGCGGCGACTTTCCGGTGGGCAGCGGCGATTGTTTCCTGGCCGGTTTCGTGGGCGCACTCAGCGACAGTCAACCCGTTGGCGAGGCCCTCCGACTCGCGTCGGCGGCGGCCACGGCCAACGCCCAAGTCCCGGGTCCCGGAATTTTCGACCTCCAGGACGTCGAAGCATTCTTGTCCGAAACCACGACGACGACACTGGAAGCGTAGTTCTCACTTCAGGATTGATGTTGCCCTACGGCGAGTCGGGAACTGGGGAGAAGGATCCGCGAACTCCAACTTCACCGCTTGAAATTGAGCCGCGCCGCCGAGGGGACTACGCCTGCCGGACCTCTTGGCATGAGGAAGACGACGTGACGCTCCGCGATGAAATATGGCGCACTGTCGTTCACCAACACACCGTGCTCACCTTGCGCAGACGCCCAAGCCGCGTTACTCGCGCGGAAGAAGATTGGGCTACGCACACCGCCAGCGTTGAGTTGTCGAGTGGTGACGAGCGATACTCGCTGAACCTGAGCGTCCACTCGGTGTCAGAGGAGTGAGCCCGCAGGGAAACCGGTGACCACATCAAGTGACGCCACTGGCGAATGTGGAGGTGGACTCGACGAAACCTCAGGTCTCGTCGACTTTTCCCTACGCCGTCAACGTGACTTTCGAGAGCCCGGGCGAAGTATCGATTTCGCGTCCACGCATCTCACCGAGTCGCAGAGCGATGACCTGACCCAAAATCACTGCACAAAGGCCTTCCACCCAGTTCGGTCCCAGTTCGGGAAGGACGATCTCAGCGTCGCACTCGACCGCGGCCCGCCGCGAGGATCGAATGACCACGGTCGCCATTTGCGAACCCCGACATCCCTGGAGAAGTTCATCCAACACCGAATCCTCCAGCTCATCGGTGAGCACTGCCACCAGTGTGCACCCCTTACCGTCAGCTCCTACCGGGCCGTGCAAATAGTCTGGTGCGGCGTACGACTCCGCGCGTACTCCGGAGACTTCGCGAACCTTGAGGGCGATCTCGGAGGCCACCGCGTAACCGACGCCACGACCCACCATCGTCAACCCCTTGACATTGAGCAAATCGAGGGGTAGCGCCGCCGTCAGCGACCACGAAGCCATCCTTTCCACCACCTCCGGTAGGTCCTCAAGTCCCTCGAGGGTGTTCACGCTCAGGGCATCGACGAGTTGTGCCAACGAATGCCACGTGGCCGAGAACGTCTTGGTCGATGCGATTGCTTCTTCACGGCCAGCGCGCAAGGCCATCACCACGTCACTCGAATCAGCCAGCGCCGACGTCGAGTCGTTGGTGAGCGCGATCGTCGAACAACCCTGCTCGTTGGCCTGAGTCAGCACTTCGAACATGCCGGGTGAACGACCAGATTGCGAGATGGCGAGAACGCCGGCTCCCGACAGATTGATCCGTCGCGGTCCCTCGTACAGCGAAGGGGCCGCCAGGGCCACTAACAGACCCAGCTCCTGTCCCGCCAGGTATTGAAGGAAGATCGCCGCGTTGTCCGAGGAACCGCGTGCCGCCACGACCAGGTGGGTAATACCACGAAGGACCTCGGCGGCGCGACCGGCCTCGATCGAGCCTTCGAATGCGCGCGCTCGCAAAATTGCTCCTTGGGATCGAATCTCTTCTTCAAATTTCGTCATCGTGTGACCTCATTAGTTTCGTGCCATCCCAGATACGCCCACAGCGTAGTTGGTCCCGGTCCATTCGACTTTGGGCCGATCGGCCTCTTCATCACGGTGATGGCGAGGTTGTGTACTTGGGTCGTCGAACATCTCAACACTGTCAGTAGCGCCTGGAAGGGTTGGTCGAAACCACGACAAGATACTCACTCGCGAGACACCACTCACGAGTGAGTGGAGCTCTGACGCGAACGATGCTCTTCGCGTCGTCCTGAGTCGTCATGCGAATGAGACCGCTACGCGGGTTCGGTGTCGCTCGCTCGAACGTGGTGACTTCTGACGCCCCAGGGCACTCGAGCCTCGCCCTCATGTTGTGCGCTCGCCCCAGCAACCACCCCCGAGCTGAAAGGTGTGACGTCCCGCGGCGAACCCACTGGTCGCGGGGTACGAAGACGTAATCAGTCATCACCACGGGCGCAATCACTCGATCGGACTTTTGGTCCGCGATCTTCATCGACTGTCGCCGTTCGCTGGCGACACCACACTCACGATGCTGTCGCGCGAAGGAGAGCGAGGGCGACGTCAACCCAGGGGCCGATTCAGTACGCCCTGGAGATTCACGCCATTCGTCGTTTTTGCCACTCGAGCAACTTGTCGCCGCTACTCACCACATCGCCCATCGAGAGTCGACCTCGTTCGAAATTGAGACGCCCCGAGTCACGATCGACAGCTGGATCTCTAGATGAAGTGGTGCTTCGTTACTTCGACTCGAACGGCCCGAGGAGCACGTAGGGGTGGCCTTGACACGACAACTACTTGAGGTGCGTCGAGCACACGCCGAGACAAATAGTCCCACGCTGACCTGGCGGACCGGCGGAGCACCCGAGAAGAGCAGTCTCGCGTCCACGGTCCGTGAACCACCGACCGAGAGACTCTCTTCGTCAATTTAGACTGGACTCACTCCGCCAACCAATTCATGAAGAGGTACGCCATGTCCAGTCCCAGCACCTTCACCTACGCGAATCAGACGGTCAATCGCCTCGGCTACGGCGCGATGCGGATCACCGGGCGCGGCGTCTGGGGGTATCCCGCGGACCGTGAGCAGTCCCTCGCCGTGCTGCGTCGCGCAGTAGAACTGGGCGTCGACTTCATCGACACCGCCGACTCCTACGGCCCCTACGTCTCCGAAGAACTCATCGCAGAGGCCCTGCACCCCTACGGCCACGTGCGGATTGCGACCAAGGCCGGGTTCTTGCGCACCGGTCCGAACGTCTGGGTCCCCTGTGGTCGCCCCGCCTACCTTCGCCAACAGTGCGAGATGTCCCTTCGTCGACTGGGCCAAGAATCTCTGGATCTGTTCCAGCTGCACCGCATCGACCCGACGGTGCCCAGCGAAGAGCAGTTCGGCCTGATGAAGGAGTTGCTCGATGAGGGCAAGGTGCAAGCCGTGGGCCTTTCGGAGGTCTCCGTCTCTGAGATCATCGACGCGCAACGAGTGGTCAAGATTTCGACCGTGCAGAATCGCTACAACGCCACTGACCGCCAGAGCGAGGACGTTCTCGACTACTGCCAGGACCAGGGCATTGGTTTCATCCCGTGGTTCCCCGTCGCCGCCGGCCAACTGGCACGCCCCGGCGGACCGCTCGACACACTGGCCACCTCGCTCGAGTTGACGGTAGCGCAGCTGTCGCTGGCGTGGCTGCTCCAGCGTTCACCGGTGATGCTCCCCATTCCGGGAACCTCCAAGGTGGCCCACTTAGAGGAGAACCTCGCAGCGGCGCACGTCACCCTCGACGAGATGACATTCAACGCCATCAGTTCGATAGGCGCGTAAACAGGCATCCGGTAGCACTCGCTGCGCCACAGGAGACCCGGAGACCTCGGTCTCACCGTCTTGAGCGACCATCGATTCGCGAGTCTGCGGCTCGCTACGATTTCTACGAATATTGACCTGGTCACGTTCGCCGTGCGCCACTCGGTCGTCGTTCCACGATCGAAAATCACTCTCACGAGCGAGGGGGAATTCGACCATCGTGGTCAACCTCGCAATAGGACATACCGGCACGCGAGCAATCTCCTCTAGCGGGTCCGCCACTCTCTGGACCCGCCCTAACCCATTGCGAGGATCTCATCGCCGGCCCCGTCGTGACGTGGCGCCCGCCGTCTCCCCACGGCACGACCGGCGCACCAGGCTCAGCGTCGCTCGAGACGCCGGTGACAGATTCCACATCCCCCAGAAGTCGCCAATTCGACATATGGCGTTGTCCTAGTCGACACGACAGCGATATTTCGGTCACGGACCCCGTGCAGGGAATCACAATTCCTGCACAACTCTTACGTCGCTAGAAAATTTCACAAACGCGTCAGAGAACTTCGTTATATATTTCGTGAGTGGGAGCAACCCCGACGTACGAAGAGCGCCTCGCGACGGCCCGATTGCTACACCGGTTCAACTTCGGGCCGACACCTGGTCAATACGCGAATCTTCTCGAACACGGACTCGCGGCGACGCAGGCGGCGGTCCTGGTGCATGGTCGCGACGACCCCGAGCTCGACGCCATCGGCCCCTTGGTTCTCGCCGACCTCGGATATTTCCCTTCGGGGAATAGTCCCGCCAAATCGAACGCGTTCTGGAACAGGATCCAAAAGGACAGCAGCGATCTCGTGATGTGGTGGCTCGATCGCATGGTCGCGGCCCGTTACCCACTCACCGAGCGGATGACCTGGTTCTGGCATGGTCACTGGGCCACGTCGATCTCTAGTGTGACGTACCCGCTGACGATGAAGAAGCAGAACAATACGTTGCGCTTCCACGCCTTGGGCAATTTCATGGACATGGCCCGAGAGATGGTGGTGGACGGCGCCCTCAACGTTTGGCTGAATAACAACGAGAACTACGTCCAGGCACCCAACGAGAACTTGGCCCGTGAGTTCATGGAACTCATGACGATCGGAGTGAACCACTACACGCAAGATGATGTCGCCGCCGCGGCGCTCGCCCTCACCGGATATTCCACCGTCCAGTCCAACGGCCGAGTCACCTTCAACCCCAAGGAGCACTTCTCGGTCCCCCTGGGCCTCTTGGGATCGACCGGGGTGTTCGACGCCGACAGTTTCGCCAAGTTGGTGGTGTCGAAGAGTGACAATGTCCAATTCATCGCCGACCGCCTGTGGTTCCGCTTCGTCTCGGGTTCGACGGTACCCCCGGCGGCGCTCACGCAGAGTTTCGAAAAGCGCGACATTGCCTCCCTGGTGAGCGCCCTGGTGTACTCGCCGGCCTGGACCGATCCCGCCAACACCCTCGTGAAGTCACCGGTCGAGTGGTTCGTCGGGGCCTGTCGGGCTCTCAAGGTACGCCCCTCGTCGCTGAACGCCAGCGATACCCAATGGCTACTGTCGCAGATGGGCCAATTGCCCTTTAATCCACCCAATGTCGGTGGGTGGACCTACGGAACCGCGTGGCTGAGCGGGGTCGCCTACCAGTACCGTTTCGAGTTGGCCCAGAACATCGTGGCCAAGGGTGACTTCGCGCCCCTCGCGGTCCAGCCGCTCAACATGATCCAGGCCTGCGCCGATTGGCTCGGCGTGCCGCAGTGGTCGAGTCGCACCGCCAACGCTCTCACGTTGTCACTCGCGACACCTTCAGAATTGGCTCTGGCGGCGATACTCAGCCCCGAGTACATGGTGAGCATATGATCAACTGCGAATTCGACCGGCGTCAGTTCCTCAAGTGGACGGGAGCGAGCGTCGCTGCGGCGGTGGCCACCCAGCTCTCCATGGAGACCTTGGCGAACGCGGCGAGCGCCTCACCGTTGGCCGCGAAAACACCGATTCTCGTTCTGGTCACCCTCTACGGCGGCAACGACGGGCTCAACATGGTCGTCCCCTTCACCGATCCGGTCTACAAGAGCGTGCGATCGAACATCGCCCTGCCCTCGTCGCAGTTGCTGCCGATCAGCGGTTCCCTGGCCTTCAACTCGTCCATGCCCTCGATCAACACGCTCTTTCACCACCGCAAGGTGGCCATCGTCCAGGGGGTGAGCTACCCCAATCCCAACCTCTCGCACTTCTCCTCCATGGCCATCTGGCAGTCCGCCTCGCTGACGGGCCTCAACTCGGGATGGATTGGTCGCTGGCTCGACCAGCAACCCCACAGCCCCTTCAACGCCATTGGCGTCGGATCGACCTTGCCGCCCGCCTTCGTCGGTAACCAGACGGTCGCCTCCATGGTCGACGTCGGCGGAATGCAACTTCCCTGGGGTTCGGTGTCGGCGGTTCTGCCGCGCCTCGGGGCGACGTCACGCTCCGACGTGGCCCTCGAAGCGGCGGCCGCCACCTCGATCCACGACCTCTATTCGACCGCCACGAGGATTGGTCCGCACATACCCAAGTCGCCGTCGGGTTCGTGGATCGGACAACAACTCGCCCTGGTGGCAGCACTGATCAACGCCAATGTACCCACGCGAGTATGGGAAGTGAACTTGAGTTCCTTCGATACCCACACGGGCGAAGTCGGTGATCAGAATGCGCTCCTGGCGGAAGTCGACACGGCCATCGGCGACTTCATGACGAAGATCGGTGCGGGGAGTCGCTCGCACGACGTGACGCTCATGGTCTATTCCGAGTTCGGTCGACGCGTGCAGTCCAACGCCAGTGACGGGACGGACCACGGCACCTCGGCACCGGTGTTGCTCATCGGCAATCGGGTCAAGGGTGGACTCTACGGAGAGCAGCCACCCTTAAAGCACCTCGACCCCAACGGGAACCTCAAGGTCACGACGGACTTTCGATCCGTCTACGGAGGATTGTTGCACGACGTGTTGGCGACACCGGTGAACGACATCATTCCGTCGTGGAAGAACGCCCTCTCGGTGCATTGAGCGCTTCACCCGTCGCCAGGACCGGTGTCGTTTCTTCCCCCGGTTCAGCCAACTTTGATCCTTCAGTGTTCGCTACGTTGCGCGAACCATCACTCGCTCACAACGAGAACGAACTCCAGACGGCGCGTGCGGCTCTCGCAGCGCGTAACGAAAGGAAAGTCCTTAACAACGCATACTGAGAAATGCCGTGCCGTGCGACAGGGTCGTTCACTCTACGAATGGCCCCGTCGGCATCGCCAGGGGATCACTCGGTCTCGACGCCTCACTCACCCCTGCAACTCGGTGTTGAGGCGAGTCCAATGATCGTCCCTGTCATTTCTGATGCGGTCCCACGTGGCTCGCCACCTCGTTGGCGCGGCTTCAGCCTCGCGGCGTCGACCC
>VFSW01003156.1_pt1 | contig 24702 bp, 24 predicted proteins | sample 5358111 | NCBI WGS metagenome assembly VFSW01 (sample SAMN11554181, study PRJNA540505) | mine drainage metagenome | isolation source: sediment from site ElyBrook_90M | place: USA: Ely Copper Mine, Vershire, VT | collected 2017
TGTGCACGATGACTATTCAGCCAGTCACCCACACGAAAGTCCGAAGAGCCTTTTTAGTTAAGAACCTCCGAAATTGAGTCAAATCCGGCCGCCGCACGGATGTTCGCTCCCCGCAGCCAATCCCGCATATAACCCGTGGCTATCACCGCAGAAATTCGAATTTTATTTTTTGACCCGATACAGACTTGGGTATCGTATTATAAGAAAGAATTGCCGGATCGGCAGCGCTTCGGATCTGCCTTTGTTGACGCTCGCTGGCGCCGATCCTGATCTGCTTTCTCGCGCAAACACCGCCTGAGCGCGCGAACGGCCGTGGGCAGGAAATCCATGAGGTTTTCGTGAAATTTTCAACTACTGACTGGAGTGGGCAAGCATGTCGAGTCTGAATGGCAAGATGGTGATTATAACGGGTGCTGTCGGCAATCTCGGCCAGGCGGTGGCCAAGTGCGTCCAGTCACAGGGCGCCGGCGTGGTTCTGGTCGACCGCTCTCGCAATCGCCTGCAGGAAACATACGGAAACCTCGGGGAAAACGGAAAGAGCTGGCTCGCGCATGACGTCGATATGACCGACCCGGAAGAGGTGAAGGCCATGGCTGCCGAGGCGCACAGGCGCTTTGGACACCTCGACGGACTTGTAAACACCGTCGGCGGGTTTCGTGGCGGCAAGCCGGTGCATGAGACCAATCTCTCGGAATGGGATTATCTGTACGACATCAACGTCCGCACCGCGCTCTATGCATCTCGTGCCGTAACGCCGTATATGCTGGGTGCACGCGCGGGTCATATCATTAATGTGGCAAGTCGCAATGCATTCCAGGGTGGCGCCAACTACGCGGCATATGGTGCCGCGAAAGCAGCGGTACTGCGGCTTACCGAAAGCATGGCGGCCGAACTCAAGGCGCATAATATAAACGTCAACTGCATCGTGCCGGGAACGATTGATACTCCGCAAAACCGGGAAGCAATGCCCGCTGCGGATTTTTCCGCGTGGGTCCCACCTGAAGACATTGCAAGTGTTGTTGCGTTCCTGCTGTCAGACGCATCCCGCTCGGTCACCGGCGCGGCTGTGCCGGTATTCGGACGCACCTGAGACAATGTTTTTGACAGATAACCGCTGTCATGATTGCGCTGGACATCTTGAGTATCCGGCAAAAACTGCGGGTCGCCGGCAGCGGATCAGTATTCCGGATTCCGGAGAAGCAGATAAAGTCGCGGCTTTTTTGCGACGCGTCCTGGACGAAAGGAAAAATTGCCGCGACATCATCCCAGCCACAATTCAGTTCATTGAAAAACCAGCTGCCCGGAGGATGGTTGAGGCGAGGAATTCAAGGCACCCCAACTGCTCAGCTTTGCATTTCGCGCACGTGGTGGAACTGCTCATGGTAGAGCTGCGCATACAGACCGCCGCGCGCAAGGAGCTCGCTGTGCCGACCCACATCGACGATTCGGCCGGCGTCAAGAACCACAATCCGGTCGGCATTGAGGATTGTAGACAGTCGGTGGGCTATCACCAGCGAGGTACGGCCCCGGAGCAGGCGGGTCAGCGCCTGCTGGATGCGCCGCTCGGAACGCGAATCGAGCGCCGATGTTGCTTCATCAAGAAGCAGGATTTTTGGATTCTTGAGAAAGGCACGCGCCAGCGCCAGACGCTGTTTCTGGCCGCCGGAAAGCACCGCACCACGCTCGCCGATTTCAGTCCAAAGACCTTCCGGCAGTTCTTCGACAAACTCCCCGGCATTCGCCGCCTCGAGCGCGGCGCCAATTTCTTCAGCGCTGGCATCCGGCTTTGCGAGCAGCAGATTTTCCTGCACCGTACCGGAAAAAAGTATCGTTTCCTGACTGACAATACCAATGTGACGGCGCAGGGAACCTAGCGTCAGCTCGCGCAGATCATTGCCGTCCAGCAGCAGACGACCGGCAACTGGATCGTAGAACCGCGGCACAAGATTCGCAAAAGTGGTCTTGCCAGCGCCACTGGGCCCTACGAGCGCAATAGCCTCGCCCGGCTCAATCGCGAGATCAATGTCGCGCAGCACCGGATTGTCCGTCTCATATCCGAAGGTCACATGCTCGAATGCAATTTCCCCGACACATTCGTGAAGCTCGCGCGCGTCGGCACGTTCAACCACGTGTGGCTGGGTATCGAAGTATTCAAAAACTCTGTCGATTGCCGCGAGCGCGTTTGACAATACGACGCTCAGGTCCGACAGCCGCTGCAAGGGAAAATAGAACATCCCGAGATAAAGCAGGAATTGCGTAAGTTCTCCTACCGTCAGGCGTCCAGCGATGATCTGATTGACACCGTACCATACCACCAGAACCGGCGCGGAATGGACCACAAACCCGACCATCATTTCATTGGCAGCGGTGTAGCGCACCGAGTACAGCACCTTGTTCAGAAGCTTATTTGCATGAGTTGCAAAGATCTGCGCTTCCTGGGTTTCACGTGCAAAGCCCTTGACCACTGATACGCCCGCGACTTTTTCATGAAGTCCGCCGGAGAGAACTTCCAGTCGCTGCTGCACCTCTCGCGTCGAAAGCCGGATCTTGGGACCGATGTAGCGCAGAGACGTCACGTAGATCGGCATGAGAACCAGCGAAACGAGCGCCATCATCGGGTGAATGGAAAACAGAATTATCAGCAGCGCGACAAGCAGAGCACTATCCATCCAGACATTGGTGAGCGCTGAGCCGACGAAGTTTTGCGCGAGACTTATGTCGCTGACGACACGCGATACGATTGCTCCAGTCTGATGGCGCAGGAAAAAGGCGTGCGACAGGCGCTGAACGTGATCGAGGAGCGCAACACGCAGATCACGAATCATTCGGTGACCGGCAATCGCCGCATAGACGCTTCGATAGTAGGTTGCAAACATCCACACCAGATTCAGGGCAAGCACGCCAAGCACCAGATACAGGGTCGTATGCTCGCGCACGCGTGCAGCGACGCCGTGCCGGAGCACAACGTCATCGAGCAGAACCCTGAGCATCCACGGGAAGACAAGCGGAACGAGAAATTTCACGAGTCCGGCCGCCGTGGCGATCGCAACATATTTCCGGTAGGGGCGCACGTAGGCCAAAAATCGCCACACTGGTGCGCGCCCTCGGTCGCGTGGCTCATACAGCGCGCGTACCGAGTCGCCTAACGCATTCTTTATGTCAACAATGCGTGCGGCGCTTATATCCACCTCCGGATAGCGCGAGCGCAACTGCAGGCTTCGTGTAACTTCCGGTGCAATTCCTGGCGGCAGGCGGCGCTGGGTGATCGGACCGGTGACGAGCATATCCGCGTCGAGATCGAGTACCAGCACCACGTTCCCGGCTGCCAGCCTTTCCGGCGCTGCGTCATCGAGGGCTGCCGTTAACAGGCGTATGTCGTCCCAGCTCTCGAAAACGTAGCAACGCCCGTCGCTGCGCGAAATCCCTTCAGCAAGATACTTCCGAGCATCGTCGGGGCGGCTGAGATGATAAAAAATCATGGCGTTTCAGCGGACTGGATAGGTCTTTGCATCGCTTGTGCGTAAATCAGCTTACCATTCTACAATGGATCAGCGCATTGAATGGAATCCGCGTAACGGCAGCGTGAGGCAGAATGCCGCCTTGGAATCAAAAGCAGGCCTGATGCGCCTTTTCGCCGTCCGGTTTTTCGGCGCCGGCGGGCACATGGCTTGCAATCCTGGGCAGGAAGGCTGAAGGCCGGGTCAGCGCTTGCAATCCGGAAAAGCGCTAGAATGGCGCGCATGGGAATCTCGAGATATCCTTCGGTTGTCACGTTACCGGCCATGGACCCGCCATACCCGTCGCTGCTTGGGTTTCTCGCCCAGCACTTCCCGAACATTCCTGGCGATCGCTGGCGCAAGCGCATTCAGGATGGCAAGGTGCTCGACGTACAGGGTCGGCCAGTCAGTGCAGCGACGGCGTACCGGCCGTCGCTGCGGCTCTTTTATTTCAGGGAAGTGGACAACGAACCTGTCATACCGTTTGCAGAGCGCATTCTCTTTCAGAACGAAAACATTCTTGTTGCCTGCAAACCGCATTTTCTGCCTGTCACTCCGGGCGGCCGTTACGTCGAGGAATGCCTCCTCAACCGCCTGCGCAGACACACCGGGATCGCCGACCTAGCGCCGCTTCACCGCATCGATCGCGAAACCGCCGGTATCGTCGTGTTCTCTTCCAACCGCACAACCCGCGGCCTGTACCATAATCTTTTCATGCAGGGGAAGGTCAAAAAAACCTATCATGCACGTGCCGCCGTGCGCCCGATTCCCGGCAAGCGCGACTGGCACGTGGAGAACCGCATTGAACGCAGCGTGCTCCGATTTCGCATGCAGATCGTTCCCGGAGACACGAACGCGCGGTCGATCGTCCGGTTGCTCGATATTGATGGCGACCTTGGGCATTTTCTCCTTCACCCGTTAACCGGCAAAACCCACCAGCTGCGCCTGCACATGAGCAGCCTGGGATTCGGTATCGTTCATGACCGATGCTATCCGGAACTGCTCCCTGCGCAAGACGACAATTTCGATCGTCCGCTGCAGCTCCTCGCCAAAGCGGTACAGTTCCCGGACCCGATCACCGGCAATCAAATGGAATTTCTGTCGGAACGCGGGCTGTTGTCATGACGCAGGTCACGGAGAAAGCGGATTTAAGCCGATAATCCGGCCCGCACGCGATCGTCAAGCTGCGGCATGATCGCGAACCTTGCCATGGTAGATTCGCATTTGACGACGTCGTGCCAAAGGGCACCAAACCAGGATCTGCAGACCGGTAATAAAGCGTGGCAAGTATGCCGGCAACGGCCCTGCTCGCGCGCGCCAAGATCTGCCGGGCCTGCGCGTTCTGTAATTTTAGTCAATTGATTGACGGATTCGCACCGGCATTTGGGATTCCCGGCCGTCCCTCCCGGCATCCGGATCGAGTTCAATCAATCCGGCACCCTTCAGCACTTCGACGAGCGGTGTCCAGGCTATAGGGCCACCCAGGACTTCCGTTAGCTTGCTTTCATCAAGCCTGATCTCACTTTCCCACAGATAGCGCATCTCAATCAGGCTCCGAAACCAGGGGGAAACTGGTGATGCCACGCGCAACGCCCACCACGGAAAGCGCTTCAACAGCACACGCTCGCCGGTTATCTGGTCTATGGTCACGGCAATATCATCGAAACTCGCTTCAAGACCTCTGACGTGAAATACACTGAAATCCGGCAAAACATCAGCGTGCGCCAGCAGGGTGACGACTGTCTTTGCAAAGTCGGGAAGATACACCCAAGCATGTCTCAGGTCGCGCGCGCCTGTGGTTGTCAGCGTGTAACCGCGGGACGAATGCCGAAGCAGGTGGGCAAGCCAGCTGCCGGGCGTGCGGACACCGATGAAATTGCCGGTGCGAACTATCAGCACGCGCGCGCCACAGCCACTCGCAACCTTGAGCCTCGCCTCCATTGCCCGACGCAACTCTCCCTTGCGCGTGACCGGCCGCGCAGGCGAGTTCTCATGGAACACCGGACCATCTGCCGGATCAAAGTTGTAGACATTTCCCGGGAAAACAATGGCAAGTCCCCGTGCCTCCGCCACGCGTGCGGTCGCATCCAGCCACGGTAACACCGTTCCATTCCAATACGGATAGGGTGCATTGATCCCGTAGACGATGGTATCGACGCCGTCCGCCGCGCGCGCGACGTCCGCGTAGCATGCGGCGTCACCCACTACCACTTCGGCCATGGCCACCTGCGGCGGCAGTCGCGAAGGATCACGCATCAGCGCCCGAATACGCCAGCCGTTCCCGTGAAGCGCTTCGGCAATGTGCCCGCCGAATCCGCCCGTGATGCCCATTATCAGCGCTGATTTCATAAGCTGCTCCTTGTGTGCAGATTGCAAGTAGCGTTAGCATGGGCCCCTGCTGCCCCGCGTGGAACGGAAGTTTTCTCATACCGGTCATGCATCGATGAATAACCCAAGCTGGGACCAGATCCGCGCATTTCTGGCGGTGGCACGACTTGGCAGTCTCTCGGCGGCGGCGCGCGAGCTTGGCGTCTCGCAGCCGACGCTCACGCGCACCATTCAAGCCCTGGAGTCCGACACCGGACTCAACCTGTTCCAGCGGACAACCCAGGGATTGAATCTTACCGAGGTCGGGTTGGCCCTGACGGAAGCTGCGACGTGCATGAACGCTGCTGCCGACCAGTTTATGCGCCAGGCGTCAGGGATGTCGGAGGCACTTGAAGGTCATGTGCGAGTGAGTGCCAATGAGATTGTCGGCGTCCATCTCCTGCCGCCTGCGGTGGCGATGCTGCAACAGAAGCATCCGCAAATTAACATCGAGATTGTTATCAGCAACGAGGTCAGCAGTCTTAGCAAGCGTGAAGCTGACATTGCGCTTCGCATGTTTCGACCGCAACAACCTGATCTCGTCGCACGCCGCCTGCCTGATCTGGCGCTTGGGTTTTTCGCTCACAGCGATTATATTTGCCGCCGCGGCGCGCCAGCCGGACTCGCTGATATCAGACACCACAGCATCATCGGCTTCGACAATGTGGTGGATTTCATTAATGGCGCGGCCCATCTTGGTTACACTATTGCACGCAAGGATTTCGCGTTGCGCACAGATAACCTTCTCGCGCAGATTGCCCTTCTGCGTTCCGGTGCCGGAATCGGCGTAACGCATCTTGGCCTGGCACGGCGTTACCCGGAGCTTGTGCCCGTCCTTGAAGACCTGTCGCTGCCACCACTGGAATTCTGGTGTGCGTGCCACCGCGACATGCAATACAACGCCCGCATGCGTGCGGTTATGCAGCACCTTGGCGATTGGTTTGCAGATGACCCGTACCGCCGGGCGTTGCTGTGAATTCGGCAGGAAGACTACCCCGGACAAGTGGCGAGACCGGCGGCGAGACGCGCGCCCGACAGAAGATTGCGGTAATATCCGGCGGACGAAACATGCCGGCCGGGCGATAGCCTGCAGCCTGATAAATCCGTGTCTGAGGGATGATGCATCCAGTCAGGCGGCCACAACAATAACATCAACGAGGATCTGCAATGATTATTTCCATGTATCAGGCTTCCATTCCGACCTTCATCCGCATGCTCGGCAACCTGACAACCATTGTCGACAAAGGGGCTGCCTTTGCTGTGGCACGCAAGATCGAACCGGCGGTTCTAATCAACAGCCGCCTGTTTCCCGACATGTTTCCGTTCGGCAGGCAGGTGCAAATCGTGACGGACAACGCCAAGGGCGGAGCGGCGCGTCTGGCCGGACTGGAACCGCCGAAATACGAGGACAACGAGACAAGCTTCGCCGAGCTCAATGCCCGCATCGAAAAAACAGTGGCTTACCTCAATACGTTCAAGCCGGAACAGATCGACGGCACCGAAAACAGGACGGTAACACTGACGCTCGGCGGAAAGCCGATGACCTTCCAGGGCATGCCCTACCTTCTCAATCTTGTCCTGCCCAATATCTATTTTCACATCACAACTGCGTACAACATCCTGCGTCACAATGGCGTTGATGTCGGAAAGAACGATTATCTCGGAAAGCCCTAGCAGTCCGGATCGGGGGCTCGTTACTGACCGGCAGCGGCGAGCCGTGCGATTCTGATCGACTTCTTTTTGGGGCCGTTTCGTGGATATCAAAAAAATGTCTGGTTTCGCCTTTCCCGCTTTTCCGGGGCTGGCCGATCAATTCCGGAACCTTCCAGTCCCGATTTCCGCTCGCCCGATTGAGGCGCCTGCCTGATAGCGGCTGTCTAGCGAGATGTCAGCATGTGTGCGAATTCGTTTAGCGTGCGAATCATTTCATTGGAGTAGAGCTGCGAAATCTTGCTTTTCAGAACCGTGACGTCGTTCCGTGCAACATGAAGCTTGTTCGCACCGAGCTCTGTAAGACGCACGTGGAATGAACGTCGGTCGGAGGGGTTCTCGACCACGGCTACAATGCCGGCGCGAATCATTTCGTTGATCAATACACTTGCGGTCGCACGTGTGATGCGCAGCGTTTCGCTCATTTCGGTGACCGTCGCCTGTCCCATGACAGACAGGACATCCAGAAGACGGAACTGCGGTACGCGCAACCCCGAGTACATCAATGATACGGACACATTCCTCTCAAGCGTCTGGGCGGCCTTAAGCAGTCCAATGACATCCAGGTATTCCATGCCGCGGCCCTTTCATATTGTTTGTTAGCGCAACTAACAAAATATTCTGATTGGCGCCTGCCGACGCGGGTGTGTTTAATTTGTTGGGCGTGCGCCGGAGGAATATACGCGATACCCATCGACCCAGCAATTGCGGTCTGCCGCGCGCGACAATCAATTAACCGGATTCAGTAACCATCTCAAGGAGAACCCATGTCAACTTTAGCCGAACTGATATCAGTGCCTGCCACTGACCTGACAACGCGCGTTGCCGCCCTCGAGACGGAGCTCGAAGCCGTCAGGCAGCGCGTTCCGGAAGACAAGGTCTCGATCATTCTGCTGTCCGGGGATTTCGACAAGGCCATGGCTGCCTTCATGATGGCCAACGGGGCGATCGCCATGGGCATGGACGTATCCATGTTTTTCACTTTCTGGGGATGCAGCGTGATTAAGAAAGGGCGCAAGCTGCGCGGCAAGAAATTCACCCACAAGCTGATAAACCTGATGCTTCCCGGCAGCAGCCGGGATCTCGCGCCCTCGCAGATGGCCTTCGGCGGAATCGGCCGGAAGTTCTTCAACCACATGATGAAGGGACAGATGGCGTCTCTCGAGGATCTGATAGAAATCGCGCATGAGTCCGGTGTCCACTTTCAGATCTGCGCACCTTCACTGGGATTGATGGGCTTTGATGCCGACGAATGGGTCGTGCCGGTGGATGTCTGCGGCGTGGCAGCCATGTTTGACACCGCCCTCAAGGCTCGAACGGCGTATTTCATTTCCTGAGATGAAATGCGCTTTTGTCAATATTTGATTGGCATGGCCTGCATAAAATGCGGCAGCGGATATGCGTCCGCCGAATCAGGGTAGTCGGTGTCGATGTAAATTGCGCCCCGCGCTGGAGACCGGCCGCCACCCTTTGCTTACCTTGCGCCATCAGAAGAAACGGAATTCCCTGATGGCGCGCCCGCCAGAAAATGCCATCATGCCACGAATCATTTGACAGCGCCTCATGCGGTATCCTAGGGTAGCTGACCGTCAGCCAGGCGGCCTTGCTGCCAGAACGCCGGGGGGTCCGGGGTCGCGCTCGGCAGTCAGTCCCATTTTTCCGAATTGGTCCGTTCGCACAGGATTCGAAAAACGATGGCCATTAACTTCCTGTCTGCATTTCACGAACTCACACAATCGTTCATGGATGACCGGGACACACCTTTCGTCCATGAGGATGCAGGTGTCCGTTCCCTGCACTTCGACGATAGTGCCGTACAAAGCTCCATGCGCGTGTCCGAACCGTTCGAGCTGGATCTGAGCTATACACGGACCATGATGGGCTTTCAGCTCTTCAACATCGAACCCGGTCACATCCTGCTGGTTGGTCTCGGCGGGGGTTCGCTCTCAAAATACTGCTACCGCCGGTTTCCGCAGGCTCAGATCACCACCCTGGAAATCAACCCGGATGTGATTCGATTGCGTGATGAGTTCCTGATTCCCGCAGATAACGACCGCTTTCGCGTAATACAGGCGGATGCCTGCGACTATCTGGCAAGGGGTGGTGTCCAGGCCGACATCATCCTGCTGGACGGCTACGATGCTGCTGGCCTGCCGGATTGCCTGTGCGCGGAGCCGTTCTATGCCAATTGCTGGCAGGCGCTGAGCAGCCAGGGAGTGCTGGTCACGAACCTGTGTGGCCTTGAGCCGAACCGGACCACCTATCTGGATCGCATGAACAGGATCTTCGATGGTCGCGTGTGGTGGAGCAAGCCTCGCGAAAGCAACAGTCTGATCGTTTTCGCCGTGAAAAGCGCGCACTACTACCCCCACTGGTTTCAGCTGACATCTGCTGCTCAGGATCTTGACGCGCGCTACCGGCTGGACCTGTTGCAGGTAGTCAAAGACATGCGACAACGCCTGGATCCGGACGATCAATCCTGCTATCAGGGATAATCGCGATCGCCGGATCGCAGCTCCAGATGCGCGCCGGCCAATCTCACGATCATGCCTTTTTGTAGATTTCTGCTCCGACCTTCTTGAACTCAACCGCCTTCTGCTCCATTCCCTTCGCAAGCGCATCCTGTTCGGAAACACCGAGAGACTTTGCGTAATCGCGGACTTCCTGGGTAATCTTCATGGAGCAGAAATGGGGTCCGCACATGCTGCAAAAGTGGGCAAGCTTCGCGCCCTCCTGCGGTAGCGTTTCGTCGTGGAATTCCTGCGCCTTGTCTGGATCGAGTCCGAGATTGAACTGATCGGCCCAGCGGAATTCGAAACGCGCCTTGCTGAGCGCATTGTCGCGCAGCTGCGTACCTGGATGCCCCTTTGCGAGGTCGGCGGCATGCGCTGCGATCTTGTAGGCGATAATGCCGTCGCGCACATCCTGCTTGTCCGGAAGGCCCAAGTGCTCCTTGGGCGTGACATAACACAACATGGCCGTTCCGTACCAGCCGATTTGGGCAGCACCGATAGCAGAGGTGATGTGGTCATAGCCCGGGGCTATATCGGTAGTCAGCGGACCGAGCGTGTAGAACGGCGCCTCGAAGCAGCCTTCAAGTTCCTTGTCCATGTTTTCCTTGATAAGCTGCATGGGGACATGGCCGGGACCTTCGATCATCACCTGCACGTCGTGCTGCCACGCGATCCTGGTGAGTTCGCCCAGGGTCTCGAGCTCGGCGAACTGGGCACGATCATTGGCATCGGCGATCGAGCCGGGACGAAGACCGTCTCCGAGAGAGAATGACACGTCGTAGGCCTTCATGATCTCGCATATTTCCCCGAAGTTCGTGTAGAGAAAATTCTCGCGGTGGTGTGCGAGGCACCACTTGGCCATGATCGAACCGCCACGCGACACGATTCCGGTAACGCGCTCGGCGGTGAGTGGTATGTAGGAAAGCCGCACCCCGGCGTGGATGGTGAAATAGTCCACGCCCTGCTCCGCCTGTTCTATCAGGGTATCTCGAAACAGCTCCCATGTGAGATCTTCAGCCTTGCCATCCACCTTCTCCAGCGCCTGGTAGATCGGCACCGTGCCCACCGGCACCGGGCAATTGCGGATGATCCACTCGCGGGTCTCGTGGATATTCTTGCCCGTGGAGAGATCCATCAGTGTGTCACCGCCCCAGCGCACCGACCATACCATCTTTTCGACCTCCTGCTCTATGCTCGACGTTACCGCCGAGTTGCCGATGTTGGTGTTGATCTTCACCAGGAAATTGCGGCCGATAATCATTGGCTCGGATTCGGGGTGATTTATGTTGCTCGGGATAATGGCACGACCACGCGCAACCTCATCGCGCACGAATTCCGGCGTGACGGATTGCGGAAGCGCGGCACCCCAGTGCTGACCTTTGTGCTGACGCAGCAAACGTGCGTACCGCGGATCCCTGCGAAACTCTTCCAGCCGCAGGGATTCGCGGATTGCGACATACTCCATTTCCGGCGTTACGATTCCCTGGCGAGCATAATGCATCTGACTGACATTCCTTCCGGCCCGGGCCCGGCGCGGCGAGCGGATATGCTCGAACCGCAGGTTCGCGAGTTTCGGATCACGCTCACGCAAGCGACCATATTCCGAGCTTGGCCCTTCAAGCTGCTCGGTATCGTTGCGTTCAATGATCCACTTGTCGCGGCGCGAATGCAGTCCGGCGCGCAAATCAATTTTCGCGCCCGGTTCGGTATATGGTCCGGAGGTGTCGTAAATGGTGATTGGCGGATTCTCTTCCGCACCGGAGCTGGTCGGTGTTGGAGTGAGAGTTACTTCGCGCATGCCGACACGCATGTCGGGTCGGCTTCCGACAACGTAAATCTTGCGGGAGTTTGAAAACGGGCGTATCGCCTCTTCAGAAAGTAGGGCTGTCCGCTTGATCAAATCCTGGGGAATCGCGCTCATGGGTGGCGTCCTGTGGTGGGACGGCGCGGGAGCACACAAACAGGCTGGGGTCGTGCTTCCCTACGCCGGCACAATCCGGATCAGGTTCAAAGGGTCTCTCTCAGCCCGCCGCGCGGGCACCCCCAGCTTCTTTCTTCAAACTATCGGATTCGCGGGCGGATTGCAACCACGAAGACCGCCACCGGGCGCATGCCGGCACCGCAACCGGCGCGCTTGCGCCCGTCATGCAAAGTGCTTAATCTTGTACGCCTTTTCCCGTGCAATTCCTAGGTGTTTCGGATGTCGCAGATGAATGTCGAAGAAGCTCGACTGAACATGGTGGAGTCCCAGATTCGCACTTGGGAAGTTCTGGACCCGCGCGTACTGGAGCTTCTGGCGCATGCGCCGCGCGAAGACTTCGTGCCGGAGCGGTTCCGCAACCTTGCGTTTGCCGACATGGGCCTGCCTCTCGGCCGGGGTCAGGTAATGATGGCGCCGAAACTGGAGGCGCGTCTGCTGCAGGCGCTCGAGATTAGCGCCCGGGACAGGATCCTCGAGGTCGGTACAGGCAGCGGCTATATGACCCTGCTGCTGGCGTCACTGGGAAGTCATGTCTACAGCGTCGATATCACCCCCGAATTCAAGATGAAGGCGGCAATCAAACTGGCCGCCCACGGCATTACAAACGTCACGCTTGAGGTTGGCGACGCCGCGCAGGGCTGGAACCGGCATCAGCCTTACGATGCGATTCTGCTCACCGGCTCAGTGCCCGACCTGGCGGAGACCTTCCGCCAAAGTCTTGCGCTCGGCGGGCGACTCGTCGCCATTGTTGGCAGGTTGCCGGTGATGGAGGCGGTACTCATACGCCGCCCGGGACCCGAGAGTTTCACCAAGGAATCACTCTTCGAAACCGACCTTCCGGCGCTCGCAAACTCGAGCGCGCCGGAGAAGTTCGTGTTCTGAGAGATTACGCGGAAGCCGCGCCATCCTCATGCGCCAGATCGACGTCCGACAGCTCAAGGCGCGCCTCGACGATACGGTGCCGAAACCGCTGCTGCTCGATGTGCGTGAACCCTGGGAAGTGGGTCTTTGCGCACTTGATGGTGCTGTTCATATCCCCATGGGCCAGATTCCAGCACGTTTCGACGAACTCGATCCGGCGCGCGATATCGTCGTGATCTGCCATCACGGCGTTCGCAGCCACCAGGTAGCATACTTCCTCGATCACAAGGGTTTCGAGAACGTCTATAACCTGAGCGGCGGCATCAATGCCTGGGCGCACGAGATCGACCAGGCGATGCGGAAGTACTGACATCCTCCTTTGGACCGGAGACAATCCATGAGCAGCGTTCAGTTTCCGACACCGCATGCAGCCGAGGATGCCTTTTATCGCGCCTTTGCGGCCACCGACCTCGAGGCCATGATGGCGGTGTGGGCCGATGACGACACCGTGACCTGCGTCCATCCAGATGGTCCGCGTCTCGACGGGCGCTCCGCTGTCCGTCGCAGCTGGCAGATGATCTTCGAGGGCGCAACAGGTGTCCGATTCGTTCTCGCAGACACACGCTACATGCATGATGCCGAGCTTGCCGTTCATCTCGTGCATGAGCACATCCAGGTGCAGCGCGCGGCCGGCCCGCAACCTGCGGTGATCGCGACAAACGTCTACCGCCTTACGAAACACGGATGGCGGATGGTTCTGCATCACGCCTCATCCGCCGACGCCCCGCAGCAACCGGCGCAAGGGTCCTTGCATTGACGCCTCGCACTGGGCACGCAGATCACCGGCGAAGATGATACCATTTTCGGGAGTTAAGCCCGTGACATCGGAAAACGACACGATGCAACTACCCGACGCCGCACCGGGTTTCAACGAACCGCTCGAGATGCTGCGCTCCTGCCACGTTCGCATACTTCGGCAATGCGAGACGCTGATCTGCGTGGCCGAACACATTGGCAGTGCCGGCGTCACCGACAATGCGCGAACGGCTGCACGCCAGGTGCACCGTTACTTTTCCACTGCCGGCAAGCACCATCACGAGGACGAGGAACTGGACCTGTTTCCGGCTCTGGCCGCCAGCTGCCCTGCACTCGTGCGCACGATCGACAAACTCAGGCAGGACCACAGGGAAATGGACTGTCTATGGACGCAACTTGAGCCATTGCTCGCAAATCCCGGGTCAATAATTGATACGGCGGCGTTTGCACAGGAAGCGATGCGTTTCCGCGTGATCTACCATGCGCATATTGAGCGCGAGAACAGCGATGTTTTGCCGGCAGCGCAGCAGGCGCTTTCGGCCGCGCAGATCAGGGAACTCGCACTGAGCATGGCACGGCGCCGCGGAGTCAGGTTTTGAGCAGCGGATCCATCAGAGCGAGCGTGCGCTCGAGCGCGCCTCGATTTTCTTCCACCATCTTCCGGCCGGCATCCCCGGCATTAAACCTCAGGTTGGCATTTTCCAGGTAGGCTGCGATCGCTCTTCCCATCTCGTCGCTGTTGCCTACCTGCGTACCTGCGCCGCGCTCGCGCGTGAGGCGGGCAATTTCAGCAAAATTGAACATGTTCGGTCCAAATACCACCGCCACCCCGGCTGCGGCCGGTTCCAGCAAATTATGGCCACCCGTCGGCACGAGACTTCCACCGACGAAGGCCACATCGGCGGCGGCGTAGAAAAGCGGAAGCTCACCCATGGTATCGCCCACGAGAATATCAACTCCGGGGGCCAGGGTGGCCTGTCTTTCGCTGCGTAACTCAACGCCGAAACCGGTGCGGCGGCAAAGGCGCGCGACTGTTGCAAATCGCTCCGGATGCCGCGGTACCAGTACAAGCAGCAGCGTCGGGAGACGTTGCCTGAGAAAACCAAACTGCTCGAGAACCAGTTCATCCTCGCCTTCGCGCGTGCTGGCGGCAATCCATACCGGACGCTGCGCACCCCATTGGCGTCGCAGCGCTTGCGCCTGCTCGCGAAGGCTGGCCGGTGGATTGATCTCGAATTTCATGCTGCCGGTGACGTGCACGCTCTGCGCAGCAGCACCGAGCACGCGCAGTCGCGCTGCGTCCGCTTCTGATTGCGCCGCAAAAATGCGCACCTGGGCAAGAGTTGCGCGCGTAAAGGTGCCGAAGCGCTGGTAGCGGCGCATGGACTTCTCCGACATGCGCACATTGGCAACCACAATAGGTATCGAGCGCGCGGCACAGAAATGAAACAGGTTTGGCCATAGCTCCGTTTCCATGATCAGAGCAAGCTGCGGTTGCGTGCGCACTAGGAAACGGCGCACCGCCGACGGCAGATCATAAGGTACGTAACAGTGCGCGACGCGGATACCAAAGAGCTCGCGCACCTGGGCGGAACCGGTCGGCGTCATCGTAGTCATGAGGATACGCCGACCCGGGAAGCGCTGCTCGAGCGCCGCGACCAGCGGTACCGTTGCACGTACCTCGCCGACGGATACCGCGTGGATCCAGATGGCTCCCTGTGGGAACTGCGTCACAAACCCGAAGCGTTCACCCCAGCGATGCCAGTATCCATGGTTACGCAGGCCGCGTACAAGCAGACGTACCAGCGCGGCCGGCAACAGGAGATAAAGCAACAACGAGTAGATTCTTCTTGTCACGAACAATCTCGCGCGGCGGCGAAGGTATGCGGTTATTGTACACGTTAACAGCGCTCGAATGATTCGTATTGCGCGATTGACAGTGCGCCGATCAGCCGATAGAGTTTTTCTGCACCGGCCATGAACCACGGTAGTCCAGCGTCATATCGTTCGCCCGGGCACCCACTTCCCCCCTGTAACACACTGCCGACAATGCCACTCAAGGTCACTCAGATCATGCTCAGTTGCGGATTCGGCGGCGGGGAGCCTCTGTTCGTTGATCTGTGTCTGACACTCGCACAGCATGGCGTGCAGGTCCAGGCAATCTATAATCGCGACTTTGTCAGGCGCAGTATGTTCGACAATATCCCCGGTCTGAGCGCGGTGCCTATTTCGATATGGGGCGGGTGGGACCCGTTCGCACGGGCACAGGTCGTTCGCGCAATCGACATCTTTCATCCGGACCTGATTCACTCGCATTTTGCCCGGGGCGCGTCGGTTGCCGGCACGGCAGCGCGGCGATGCACTACCATACCAGTGCTACCGGTATCGATGCCGTGATTGCCGCGGATTCGTTTTGCGAAGGTATGTGCCTTACCCCGATTCGATTTTTAAAGTGCCGGCAGTGCGCGCCAGTCTGTCATCCGCGCATAATTGCGAACGCCCGGGCTAGGCGCGCCCGGTGCGCAGTTCCTGGTACAGCGTCAGAGTCTAATCACGCATACAGCCCAACGAAAACGGCCGCGACACGGGCACCTTGGGGCGGGAATGCATGAATCCGACCATCTTTGCCTCAATCGCGTCTGCCCGGAAAATTGTGTCGAGCACAACCGCCCCGCGTCATGACCGCGCTGAAGCGGTTGACCGAGGCATGCGTGTGTGGATATGCATTGCGTTCAATGCGCAGGCCGAGCGCTTCGGCCAGACCCAGACACTGGTTTTCCATTCCGGGCTTGCCGTCGGTCAGCACCCAGCAGGTCTGCAGCGTCTCTGACTCAGATTTACTCACCTTTAATGTCCGGATGTTGTTCACCTGAGGCACGACGGCGCGCGGACAGTGTCAGGGCAGATATGAATGGCCATGAATCCCATGCGGCTCACTTCGAGCGGCCCGTCAGATGCGGTCGGCTCCGGAATTCGCCTGCGCCGTTCGGCGTGGCTCATTTATCACGGCCGCGCGGACAGAACCGGAAAAACAGCCGGGTTACCTGTCAGGGCAGGCCTTACTCATCGCGCCTTAATACGTACACAGCTCCGCAATAGGGGCAGCGCGCCTCGCGGCTCTCCTCGAGCGGAAGATACACTCGCGGGTGTGAGTTCCACAGGCTCATACCTTCCATCGGACAGTGCAGCGGCAAATCGGCCTCAGTCACCTCGTAACGATTCTGGGTGTTGGCCGGAATCTCCTTTTTCGCAGATCCCGAGGGCAACGCGCCTGCGCCATGTATTTCCGCCATCATTGCGTCCTCATAAGTCATTTACCAGCGTAAGCCATTCGGGAAACTCACGGCGCCGGCCATGCACCTGATCGAAGTACATTGTCTGCAGACGCTCGGTGATCGGGCCGCGGCTGCCGGAACCGATGGCACGTCCGTCAAGATCGCGGATCGGAGTGACTTCAGCTGCGGTGCCGGTGAAGAAGGCTTCGTCGGCGATATAGACTTCGTCACGGGTAATACGCTTCTCGCGTACCGGAATTCCTATCTCGGCCGCCAGCCTGAAAATGGTTTCACGCGTGATTCCGTCGAGCGCCGATGTCAGATCCGGGGTATAGAGCACGCCATCGCGCACTAAAAATATGTTCTCGCCACTGCCCTCTGATACATAGCCTTCCGTGTCCAGCAGCAGCGCTTCGTCTGCTCCGGAGGAGATGGCTTCGCGCAGCGCCAGCATGGAGTTCATATAGTTGCCATTTGCCTTGGCACGGCACATGGCAATGTTGACATGGTGGCGGTTAAACGATGATGTGCGCACGCGGATTCCCTTTGTCTGGCCCTCGTCTCCCAGATAGGCGCCCCAGGTCCAGGCTGCCACAATAGCATGCACTTTCAGATTGTCGGCGCGCAGCCCCATGCCTTCGGATCCATAGAAGCACATCGGACGTATGTACGCCGAGTCGAGCTTGTTTTCACGCACGGCGGCGCGCACTGCCAGACTCATGGTGTGCTTGTCGTAGGGCATAGACATGCCGAGGATGTGGGCAGACCGGAACAGGCGGTCGATATGGGCATCGAGGCGGAAGATGGCAGTGCCGCGCGCAGTCTTGTAAGCGCGAACCCCTTCGAATATCCCCATACCATAGTGAAGGGTGTGGGTCAGGACGTGAGTGGTCGCATCGCGCCACGGAGTAAGCTTGCCGTCATACCAGATGACGCCGTCACGGTCAGCCATGGACATCTTCGTTCTTCTCCTTGCGTTCTGAATATAAATATAACTGTTGGGTGATCACACAGCTGCCGGATCAGGTTCAATCGTGGAACGCCAAATCCGCAAGACCCGTTCCGGAAAACCTTCCAGATCGTCCCAAGCCACAAGGGCCCGGCGTTCCAGGAGTTTCAGACGATGCTCAACGGAGAGATAGCGACGATAGGCGCCAACCAGCACTGTCGCATCTTGGGCATCCAGCAGACCGGCATGCGTCAACTCTTTCAGGACATGGACATTGTCCCGGTGGTCAATCAGCTCCGGATAATCATGCGCCCGCCACAATACCCAGTATTGCACCATAAATTCAATATCAATCATACCTCCCGGGTCCTGTTTGAGATCGAACAGCGGTTCACTGCGCCCGGCCTTGGCGGTGCGCATGCGTGCGCGCATTTCGGCTATGTCCCGACGCAACTGCGCGGGATCGCGCTGCCGACAGAGAACCTCGCGGCGCACTTTCTCGAAGGCCAGGCGAAGCTCGCTGCGACCGGCAACCGACCGCGCCCGCATCAGCGCCTGATGCTCCCAGGTCCAGGCTTTGCGGAGCTGGTACTCGCGGAACGCGTCCATGCTTGTTACCAACAGGCCACTGCCGCCACTCGGCCGCAAACGCATGTCAACCTTGTACAGAATCCCGCCTGGTGTACGGGTAGTGATCATATGGATTAGCCGCTGTGCCACGCGCGCAAAAAATACCTCGTTGGCAACGGTCCTGGTACCGTCGGTCACGCCCTGACTTGAGCAGGCGTCGTGCAGGAATATCATGTCGAGATCGGAGCCATAGCCGAGTTCGCGGCTGCCAAGCTTGCCGTATGCGATCACAACTAAGCCTGGATGATCGGGAGCTCCGGCAGCAGCGCAGGTTGGTCGGCCGTGCCTGGATTCCAGCCCGTCACTGGCCAACGCCAGCGCCTGCTCCAGTACCAACTCGGCGATGTCGGCTAGGTGCGCTCCCACTTCCTCCGATGTCAGCCCTGGGCCGACATCGGCTGCCGCAACGCGCAGAACATGTCCGTGGCGGAACTCGCGCAACACCTCCATCTGCCCTTCGAGATCGTCGGTCGCAATTCTTTCTATGCGTCCGCGCAACTCGGCGCGCAGGGTCGCAGGTGACAACGGCGCATATAGAGCCACCGGATCAATCAGTTCGTCGAGAAGAATCGGGTGCTGGCTGATCCAGTCTGCGATCCAGGCACTGGCGGCGCACAGCTTCACGAGCTGCGATAGCGCCATGGGATTTTCGACCAGCAAGGACAGATAAACCGAGCGCTGCGCGATCGCCTCGACCAGCGTAACAAGTCGCGCCAGGGTTGTGGATGAATCGGGATTCAGCGCAGCCGCACCGAGCAGCAGAGGCACGAGGCGGTCGAGACGTTCGCGTCCCTGAGGCGACAATGCATTGCAGGCGCGGCTTTGGCGCAAGGCGCGCAAAATCTCAAAGACAGCTGGCGGGTCGCGGAATCCGGCGTGACTGAGACGCTGCGTCGCCGATTCAGCATCGCTTGTCTCAAGCCACACGCTGGCAAGCCCGTGCTCGTCTGCAGACGACTCTCCCTGAGGAGCAACAAACACCTGATCGAAATACCCATGCACCTTGCGCATATGACGGCGCAGATCGGCGTAAAAGGAATCCCATCCGGGGAAACCCATTGCCGCAGCCAAGACCATGCGGCCGTCGTCATCTTCGGGCAGACTGTGACTCTGGCGGTCTTCGGCCATCTGCAGGCGGTTTTCCGTACGCCGCAGAAACCGGTAGGCGGCATGGAGATCAGCTACCGACTGGGGTGTCAGGTCGCCGTATTCGGCCAGCAAATCCAGCACGCGCTCTATCCGTCGCTCCTGCAGGACGGTCTCGCGCCCACCGCGAATAAGCTGAAAGGCCTGGCCGATAAACTCGATCTCGCGTATGCCTCCCGGTCCGAGCTTGATGTTGTGTTCGACACCCTTGCGCAGCAGCTCACGCTCGATCATAAGCTTGAGTGCCCGTATTGCCTCTATCGCGCCGTAGTCCAGATAGCGCCGGTAGACAAATGGCCTGAGCCGCTCGAGAATCTCCTTGCCAGCAGAACGATCACCTCCGACCAGGCGTGCCTTGATGAGCGCATAGCGTTCCCATTCGCGCCCATGTGCCTGGTAATACTGCTCCAATGCGTCAAACGACAGCGCCAGCGGACCGCTCGCTCCGTTTGGCCGCAAGCGCATATCGACGCGAAAAACGAAGCCGTCTGCAGTGACATCATTAATGACAGCAATCAGGCTGCGTCCAAGACGGGTAAAGAACTCTTGGTTGCTTTCCATTTGCGGGCCGGCAACGCTGCCTTCAGCTGTGTAGGCAAAGATCAGGTCGATGTCTGAAGAGAAATTGAGTTCTTCACCACCAAGCTTTCCCATTCCGAGAACAACCATGGAAGCTTCCTTTCCAGCCTCTTCCAGGGGCTGGCCGCCTTGAGCAACTGACCAGCCGAATACACGCTTGAGCGCCAGATCAACGCAGGCCTCGGCAAGTCCGGAAAGCTCGGCCATGACTTCCTCGAGGTCTGCCCAGCCGGCAAGATCACGCCACGCTATGCGCAGCATCTCGCGCTGGCGTACGCGCCGCAGCGCGGTCTTGAGCTCCGGTTCGTCCATGGCATTGGCGGTTCCTGCTGCGACACGCCCTGCGAGCTCGCCGCTGCAGTAGGGACGAAACAGGTCGCCGCCCGCAATGAGTTCCCCCAGCACGGCCGGATTGGCAACACAGGTACGCGCCACGAACTCGCTCGCCGCCCAGACACGCGGCAAGGAAGCGAGCCTGTCCTGTTCTGCGCCGGCAAGCACGGGCGCGTTGTTGCAGAAATCCCCCCAGTGCGCACGTACCCGCCGTGCCAGGGGATCCGGAAGCGTCGCTAGCCCGGCTTCGAAACTGACAGGTGTAAACTCAGCCATGAGAAACTCATACTTATACATAATTGGGCCCGTGTGCCGCCGGTGGGCGTGCACCTCGGCTTTTCGTCCAACAGAATTTCTGCCGATAACGATGGAGGCAAATCATGAAACGCCTGGTGCGTGGGACAATCGAGGATTACTGCAGGGAACATTCCGCATCACCGTCGGCGCTGCTCCAGGATCTGGAAGCATACACCATCGCCCACTGCGCTCAATCGCAGATGCTGACCGGAGCCCTTGAAGGAACACTGCTGCGTATTCTGGTACAGCTCACCGGCGCGCGCCGCATCCTTGAGATAGGCATGTTCACCGGCTATTCCGCCCTGACCATGGCCGAGGCACTAACGGAAGATGGCACGATTCTGGCGTGCGACGTGAACCCCGAAACGACTGCCATTGCACATTCATTCTTCGAGCGCAGCCCGCACGGCAGAAAAATCGAGGTACACCTGGGCCCGGCTCTCGAGACTCTCGCGGCGCTGCCGCCCGATAGAAAATTTGATCTTGTGTTTATTGACGCCGACAAGGAGAGTTATTTGGACTATTACGAAGCGACTTTGCCGCGTCTGTGCAGCGGTGGTCTGCTCGTTGCCGACAACGTGTTGTGGTCAGGAGCCGTCCTCAAGCCCGAACGCCCCAGCGACCACGCAATCGTTGCATTTAACGATCACGTAAAGCGTGATACGCGTGTGGAAAATGTCATGCTTAGCGTGCGTGACGGGGTAACTCTGGCGCGCAAGCGCTGACACGGTGGGCAGGCGTGCGCGATAAAAAAAGGCCCCGCTCGCGCGGGGCCTTTTTGTACTGACTGCGCAGCTGGGCGCTTACATCATGCCTTCCATTCCGCCCATACCACCCATGCCGCCACCGCCCATACCGCCCGCTGGTGATCCCTTCTCGTCGTGCGGCAGCTCGGCCACCATGGCCTCGGTGGTAATCATAAGGCCAGCGACGCTCGCGGCGTTCTGCAGCGCGGTGCGAGTCACCTTGGTCGGATCCAGGATACCCATCGCCAGCATGTCGCCGTACTCGCCGGATGCGGCATTGAAGCCAAAGCTGCCTTTTCCTTCGAGGACCTTGTTCAGGATGACGGAGCCTTCACCGCCGGCATTTTCAACAATCTGACGCAGCGGCTCTTCCATTGCGCGCAGCGCAATCTGGATTCCGACGTCCTGATCGTGGTTGTCACCCTTTACGCCCCTGGCCGCGCTGATCGCGCGCACCAGCGCGACACCGCCGCCAGGCACAACGCCTTCCTCGACCGCAGCGCGGGTCGCATGCAGCGCGTCTTCGACACGTGCCTTCTTTTCCTTCATTTCAACTTCGGTCGCAGCACCGACCTTGATCAGGGCCACGCCGCCGGCAAGCTTGGCAACACGCTCCTGCATCTTCTCCTTGTCGTAATCAGAGGTGGCTTCCTCGATCTGGGCGCGGATCTGCTTGACGCGCGCCTCGATATCCTTCGGATTGCCAGCGCCGTCGATGATCGTCGAATTTTCCTTGGTAATCTGAATACGCTTGGCAGAACCGAGAACGCCGATATCGGCCTTCTCCAGGCTCATTCCGAGTTCTTCGGAAATCACGGTGCCACCGGTGAGAACAGCGATGTCCTGCAGCATGGCCTTGCGTCTGTCGCCGAAGCCCGGCGCCTTGACCGCACAAACCTTGAGGATTCCGCGAATATTGTTCACCACCAGAGTCGCCAGTGCCTCGCCTTCCACGTCTTCGGCGATCATCATCAGCGGACGTCCAGCCTTGGCCACACCTTCCAGAATTGGAAGCAGCTCGCGGATATTGGAGATCTTCTTGTCGTAGATCAGGATGTACGGGTTCTCAAGCTCAGTGCTCATCGTATCCTGCTTGTTGATGAAGTACGGAGACAGATAGCCACGGTCAAACTGCATGCCTTCGACGATCTCGAGCTCGTTTTCGAGGCCCGAGCCCTCTTCCACAGTGATTACGCCTTCCTTGCCGACCTTGTCCATCGCCTCGGCGATTATCTTGCCGATTGATTCATCAGAGTTGGCAGAGATGGTGCCGACCTGGGCTATTTCCTTATGGTCGGAACAGGGTCTCGACAACTTCTTCAGCGCATCGACAGCGGCGATAACGGCTTTATCTATGCCACGTTTGAGGTCCATGGGGTTCATGCCTGCTGCAACGGACTTGAGTCCTTCACGCAGAATCGCCTGTGCCAGCACTGTAGCTGTGGTCGTGCCATCGCCAGCGACGTCGGAAGTCTGCGAAGCAACCTCCTTCACCATCTGGGCGCCCATGTTCTCGTACTTGTCCTTGAGCTCGATTTCCTTTGCAACCGAGACACCGTCTTTTGTGATGGTCGGCGCGCCGAAGGCCTTGTCGAGGACCACATTTCGACCCTTCGGGCCCAGCGTTACCTTGACCGCGTCGGCCAGAATGTTGACGCCGCGGAGCATACGAATGCGCGCGGTGTCGCCGAATAATACGTCTTTAGCTGCCATAAGCCTTTACCTCTATGAGTTCGTAATTTGTTCGGTGAGCCGGGTCTTTACTTGCCTTCGACCACGCCCATGATGTCTTCTTCGCGCATGACGAGAAGCTCCTCGTCGCCGACTTTGACTTCAGTGCCTGAATACTTGCCAAACAGCACCTTGTCGCCCACTTTGACGTCGAGCGGACGCACCTGTCCGTTCTCGAGAATTTTGCCCTTACCAGCGGCTACCACTTCGCCCTGGATTGGCTTTTCCTTGGCGGAATCGGGGATTACGATGCCACCGGCGGATTTACGTTCTTCTTCCAAACGGCGCACGATTACGCGGTCATGCAGGGGACGGATTTTCACGGATGCTTCTCCTGGTTTTACAGCGGATTTTGCGGTCATTGCGTTTCCTCCTGATTCTGTCAACGACAGGCTTGATTGCGCAGGCGGGGCCTAGCTTATTAGCACTCGCCTTTGGTGAGTGCTAATGATAGGGAATGCCGCCTTCTTGTCAAGTCCCGGCTGTTGTCCTTCACCATCAACCTCTGCACCCCAGCCTTTGGCGGCCACAGGCCAGCCTTGCGGATAGCGCTGGTAAACGACTAATGCCTTCAATTTGATGTGTTATTTGATCCATTGCATTAAGCAAATGAGGCATTGTCATGCGTACCGCGCTGAATATTGACGACCAACCGCTGGCTGGAGACCCGGCGCATTACAGGTGGGATCGCCGAAAAAACCGCCTTTGTGCGCAAAAGTCTCAAGGCCCTGGTTGAGCGTGAGAGTGCCCGCCGGCTGGCGCGCGTGGACGGCGGTGAGCCGAAGATCCAGCCGATCTCCCGCCCGCGAAGTCATCCTGCATGATCCTGTAATACCTCAGTCGGGATCGATCATCTGCGCGCCGGTGACACAGGACTCATGCGGACCCGCGATCACACACTGGCCGCTGTCGCCCGGGATCTGAAATTGGCCTGCGAGGGTTGGCGATCGCCAGCCGGCAGGGACCCGCAAGCTCCCCGCCCGTATGCTGATCTTAAAACACATCGATGAAACGGGTGGACCCCTGTGGCGCCACGCGCATGGTCCGCACGAGCACGAGGTCTATGATGCCGTGTGCCGACGGCTATACCAGTTCATGACCAGCACCAAAAGCTAAATCGCACCCACTAATTCCGCTGAAGAGCCCCTTTTTTTGGCCCGCGGCACAACCGGGACCAACCGGAGTCCGATTTGGCTGAACGCCGGGCGGGGTGGCTACCTAGTGTAGTGCTTCGTAATTAACAGAACTAATAGACTTCTCTTCTGTCTGAG
>VFSW01003157.1_pt1 | contig 24696 bp, 29 predicted proteins | sample 5358111 | NCBI WGS metagenome assembly VFSW01 (sample SAMN11554181, study PRJNA540505) | mine drainage metagenome | isolation source: sediment from site ElyBrook_90M | place: USA: Ely Copper Mine, Vershire, VT | collected 2017
GCCATCCCATCGCCCGATTCCTGGAACTCCCTGAACCGCCGGTATCCGCGCACCATCAGATCCCGCACGATGAGCAGCGACCACCGGTCTCCGAAAATCTCCAGGGAGACGCTCACCGGGCAACCGGACCGGCGTTTCGGCTCTGGCTTTTCAGGCAAATTGAATACGTTAGCAAAACTCGCTTGTGAAATGCAAGCGATCCGGGGCAGTCAAAGTGTGGTCACAAATCCGCCAGATAAATTCACCGCACCCCCAACCCCTTTATCGCCAGCACAATGGGCCGCCTCCCCCGTCGCCCTGTCATCGCTCGCGCACCCGGGATCCCGCCGCCGCAATGCTACAACGGGTCCGCGAACCAGCCATGACATCCGACAAAGATTTCGCCCCTCACTGCCCCCACGCCGGGCTTGCCACTCCGGCGCCCTCGGACCTTGACGCCATCCGGAACTCGCTGTTACCCGAGTCCGCCCTCGACCCCCGCCTTGACCACCGCCTCGCGCCCCGGCCCTGTACGCCGGTTGTCGGGAGGCATAACGCCGGGAGACAGAATGGAGATCTCTATTGTTCGGCGCGCGCGAGGGTCGAAAGCGCCAGAGCGAAACGGCCCATGTACCCCATCGTCGGCCAGGCGCGAGACGTGCATGGCCATCTGTGGGATATCCGCGATGTCCGCGAGACCCGGCACGGCTTCGATCTCTATTTCGGCACTCCGGCCGACGATCACGGCGTCTACCGCGGCGGCCTGCCCCGCCTGATCGCGACCAAAGCCCTCTACGATTTCTGGGACGCCAACCGGACCCGGAGCCACGGCTTCCTGTTCGATCTGCCCGCCGGCCGCACCACGCTGAAGCGCGTCCGCAGACGCCTCGGCATCAACTTCAACGATGACGTGACGGAGTTCTGGACCGACCGCCTCGAAGATCTGGAGAAGTTGCCCGCCCGCGAATTTGCCGCCAGGCACGGCGTCGTGAAACAGCTGACCTTCGAGCGGCGCAGACGGATGGTCGGCTTGCGCGCCAGGCCGCTGGGATGGTGGCGCACGCCGGAAACCTGCGCCATTCTGCTCGCCAAACTGACTTTAGTCGAGGTGGGCCGGAAGCTTGGCATCGGGACCAGCCACGCGAAGCGTCTGCGGGACCGGGCGAAGCTGGAATCGCTGTAATCCAGCTCCAATCCCTGAAAACTGGCTGAGCTGTCCTGCTAAACGACTTTTCCAGGATGGACGGCTTCGATTTCCCCAAAACGGGTGAAGTCCTGCACGTTGAACGTCACGATCTTCGTGAGGCCGTTGGTTCTCATCAGGGCCGCGAGTCGCGCATCGTGGACCTGAGCGCCGCTCACCCGGTGTGTCACCACAAGCGTTTTCCACATCGCGTATGAACTCGCGCTCTCGCTGAGTATCTGGAAGAAACCTTCCAGCCGCTCAATTTCCTCTTTGGCCTCTTCAATCGTGAGTCCGAGGCCGTTGTTCGTGAGCGGCCGGGTCGCCGCGTTCCAAAACTCCGCCACATTCTGGATGGCGATGAAAAGCGGCTCTTCCCGGGCGAGGAGCGTTTCGAGTGCCCGGAGCGCCACGCGATGCATGGGATGGGAGGGCTGCACGGCCCGCAACAGAATATTCGTATCGATAAGAACGGGCATCTACCAGCGGTCGGGATTCAAGCTCGCGCGGCTGACGGCCTCATCGGAAAGCGGCGGTGTGTGGGCGTGGTTCCTCGCCCATTCCGCGAATTCCCGCGCCTTTTCTTCTCCATTGGCGTGACCGGCCGGGGCCTGGCCGCGCGCTCCTTCCTGTTCCTGTCGCAGGTTGCGTTCACGCCATGCCTGAACGCCGGACAGGATCAACTCATCCACGGATTGAAAATGGCCGCGCCGCAACTCTTCGCGGACCACACGCTCAGTCTCCGGGGCGATGTCGATGCTCATGGAAGTTTCCCTCGTCTCTCTCTCCAGCGTAAAGGATAGAGAGCCCGATGTCACGAATCTGAAGTCCCGAACAATCGTATTCCGCGGCCTGTCTCATTTTGAGCCAGTTTTCTTCTGTCCGATAAATCTCTCACCGCACACAAGGCAACCGGGGCGTTCACATCTCCAGCGTGACTTTGCCGGGCAGTTCACCGGCATTGACAACCTCAATTCCGGCGCCGGGGTCGGGAAAGTGCCGCTTGTTCCCAGTGACGATAAATTTCACACCGGCGGCCTGAGCGCAAGCCAGAAACTTCTCGTCGCCTGGGTCCGGAGATCCGGCGCCGCGGACAATGCCAATCGCGTCCACCTCCTCGCCCCGGCTCCGCATGAGCGCAAGCAGGCCGTCGATTTCGCCCGCGGGAAAGCGAAATTTCCGGCGCGCCGGAACTCCGGCATTCTCTTCCAAAATCTCCGCCGAAAAATACGGCTTCACCCGGCCCTGCCGGATGGCGAGCACGATCAACGCCTCGTTGCCGGCCGGAGCGATCGAAGCCGAGACAAAGACATAAAGTCGGACTATCGGAAGCGGTCGCGGAACAGAACAAATCGCGAAATCGAAGCCGCCCGTGACCGCAGCGCCCGGCTGAACGAAGCCAAAGACGCCAGCAGCCCCGCCGCGGAAACGCCTCGCTGACAGGGTATATACTTCAGTTGTCGGGAGGCATAATGGAGATCTCTGTGGATCGGTACGCGCCAGTTCTGTCGCTATTGGTGTGCACCGCGCTTGCGCTGAGCGCGCAGACGCCGTCCCCGTCGGCCGCCAGTGCCGCCCCCGCTAAAACTTCCGAGGCCTTTTTCCATACTTATTGCGTCTCCTGCCATAACCAGAAACTGCACACCGCCGGGCTTGCGCTCGACACTCTCGACCTCGCCCACCCCGCCGCAAACGCCGAAATCCTCGAAAAAGTCATCGCAAAGCTGCGCGCGGGCGCCATGCCGCCTCCCAAAATGCCCCGCGCCGATGCGGCGACCTATCGCACCGTCGCCACCGAACTCGAAAACGACATCGACCGCGTGGCCCTGAACCATACCGATCCGGGCCGGATCGGCGCCGTCCATCGCCTCAATCGCGAGGAATACAACAACGCCATCCGCGACCTGTTCGCGCTCGACGTGGACGTCAAGCCGCTCCTCCCCGGCGACGACACCGCGGACGGCAGTTTCGACAATTTCGCGGACTCGCTCTCCATTTCGACGGCGCATCTCGAACGTTATATGTCCGTGGCGCGCCAGGTCACGCGCCTGGCCACCGGTCTGCCGCCCGCCCAGCCCAGCCTCGAACGCTACGAAATCCCGCTGCACGTCCTGCAGGACGACCGTCAGAGCGAAGATCTTCCGCTCGGTTCGCGCGGAGGGATCGCGGTCCACTACGATTTTCCCGTCGATGGCGAATATCTGATCAAAGTCCGTCTGCAGCGCCAGTATCAGGATTACCTCAAAGGCATGGGCTGGCATCAGCAGCTCGACGTCCGCCTGGATGGCAAGCTGTTGAAGCGTTTCACGGTCGGTGGGGAAGGGAAGGGCCGTCCCGCCGCCGCGAGCTACGCCGGTGACGGTGAGGTGAATTTTGCCGGCGATCCCGAATGGGAAACCTACATGCAGCTCACCGGGGATAAGGGCCTCGAAGTCCGCCTCCCGGTCAAGGCCGGTTCCAAAGTGGTTGGCGTATCTTTCGTTCGCGAGATGTTCGAACCCGAAGGCCTCCCGCAGCCGGTGCAACTCGGCCGCGTGATTTCGAACGATCAGGTGTACATGGGCTTCGCCAACGTCGGCTCCATCGAGATCGGCGGACCTTACGATGCGCCTTTGGTGAGCAGGACTCCCGGCACGGAAAGCGCCAGCCACAAAGCGATTTTCGTCTGCGAACCGCCCAGGGGATCTGTTGCGGAAGACCGACCCTGCGCCACCACTATCCTCTCGCGCATCGCGCGCCTCGCCTATCGCCGGCCCGCCACGAAGGCCGACGTCGATACGCTCCTGCAGTTCTTCGACAAGGGCCGGAAAGACGGTGGAAGCTTCGACAGCGGGATTCAATTCGCCCTCGAACGCATGCTCGTTGACCCTGACTTTCTGCTGCGCGTGCATCGCGATCCCGCCGCGAAGAACATCCGGCCCGTCAGCACCGCCGCGCCTTCCGATTACCGTCTGAGCGATCTGGAAATCGCCTCGCGCCTGTCGTTCTTTCTCTGGAGCAGCATTCCCGACGACCGTCTGCTCACCCTCGCCGAACACGGCGAACTCTCGAACCCGGCGATCCTGGAAAAAGAAGTCAAGCGAATGCTCGCGGATCCGCGCGCAATCGATGCGCTGGTCCACAGTTTTGCCGCCCAGTGGCTGAATCTGCGGCAGATCGCGGATGTGGTGGTCGATCCCGTCAAATATCCGCTCTACGATCAGAGCCTGCTGAACGCTTTCCAGACCGAAACGGAGATGTTCGTCGAGAGCACGTTGCGCGCCGATACCAGCGTGGATACGCTCCTGAACGCGAACTACACGTTCGTCAACGAACGGCTCGCCCGGCAATACGGGATTCCCGGAATTTACGGCGCCCGCTTCCGGCGCGTGACGCTCACGAACCCGAATCAGCGCGGAGGGCTTCTCGCCCAGGGCGCGCTTCTCGTCACCACCTCTTATCCCGACCGCACCTCGCCCGTGCTGCGCGGCAAATGGCTGCTGAACAATATCTTCGGTACGCCCATTCCTCCGCCGCCGCCCGGCGTGAACGCGACGCTCGAAACGAAGCCAGGCACGCTTCCCACCACCATGCGCGAAAGGCTCGCCCAGCATCGGACCAATCCTTCCTGCAACAGTTGCCATTCGGTGATCGATCCTCTGGGCTTCTCGCTGGAGAACTTCGACGTGATCGGCGGATGGCGCACGATCGACGAAGCCGGCAAGCCGGTGGACGCCAGCGGGACCACGGCGAGCGGCGAAAAGATCGACGGTCTGGCGGGTTTGCGCGCGGTGCTTCTGGAACAGCCGGACGCGTTCCCCCGTACCGTAACCGAAAAGCTGATGGCGTATGCGCTGGGGCGCAGGCTGGAATACTACGACGCGCCCACCGTGCGCAAAATCGTCCGCGACGCCGCGGCGAAGCAGTACCGATGGTCGTCGCTCATTGAAGGGATTGTGACCAGTCCCGCGTTTCTGATGCGGGATGCCGCACCCGTGTCGAAGACCGAACCGCCGATCGAGCGGGCGTCCAAATAAAGGAACATCATGGCTTTCCTCTCGAAAAAATTACACCGGCGCACCCTCCTCAAAGGGCTCGGCACTACGCTCGCGCTGCCGTTCCTCGACGCCATGCTGCCGCCCATGCGCGCCGCGGTAAAGCCCTCGAACCGCTTCCAGGCGTTTTACGTGCCCAATGGCATGGCCATGGAGTATTGGATACCGAAAGGGGAGGGCGAGGCCCTCGAACTCTCGCCCATCCTCGAACCGCTGGCGGCTTACAAAGACCGTCTGCTGGTGTTATCGGGCATCAAAGCCAGCTGGAACTACATCCACGCAGGCGCCTCCGGATCTTTCCTCACCGGCACGCCGCGCGGCGGACGGAACGAAATCGAAATCATCGCCGACGTCTCGATCGACCAGTTGCTCGGCAGGCACTTCGCGCACGAAACGCAGCTGGCGTCCCTCGAAGTCTCCATGGATCTGCCCGCCAACGCGGGCGCCTGCACCGGCAATCTCAGTTGCGCCTATCTCGATACGCTTTCGTGGCGCAGCCCCACCCAGCCTTTGCCCATGGAGTGGAATCCGCGCACCGTTTTCGAAAAGCTGTTCGGCGATAGCGGCAGCACGGACCGCGCCGCCCGCGAAAAGCGCGTGCTGCAGCAGAAGAGCATTCTCGATTCGGTGTCGCTGAAACTGTCGGGCCTCAAGCAGGAACTCGGCCCGCAGGATCGCGGCAAAGTGGACGAATACACCGACGCCGTGCGCGACGTGGAACGCCGCATCGAGATGGCGGAACGCCAGAGCGATGTCGAACTGCCCACGCTCGCGGAGCCTCTCGGCGCGCCGCCCGTCTTTGAGGATCACCTGGCGCTGATGATGGATTTGCAGGTGCTCGCCTTCCAGTCCGATCTGACGCGCGTGATTTCGTTCATGCTCAGCAAGGAGCAAAGCCCCCGGCCTTACCCGCAGATCGGCGTGCCGGAAGCGCACCACCCGCTTTCGCACCACAACAACATTCCCGAACTGGTCGCGCGCATGTCGAAAATCAACCAGTATCACGCGAAGTTGTTCTCGCAGTACCTCGGCAAACTCAAGGCCACGCCGGATGGCGATGGCACTTTGCTCGACCACGTCACCATCCTCTACGGCGCGGGCATCTCCAACAGCAACGCGCACTCGCCCGACAACCTGCCCCTGATGCTGGTGGGCGGCGGCGCGGGAAAGATCAAAGGCGGCCGGCATTTGACGTACACCGACAAGCCGTCGAGCGCCAACCTCCTCATGACCATCATGGACAAGATGGATTACCCGGTCGACAAGGTCGGCGGCAGCACGGGCAAACTGCCGATCGACACGCTGTCCGGAGTCTGAACTATGAAAGCCTGTTGGTTCGTCCTCCTCGCAGGCAGTCTGATCGCCTCCGATACCGTCCGGCCTTCGATCGTCGATGCCGCGAAGAGCGGCGACAAGGCCGCCCTGCGCGCGCTGATCCAGAAAAAGGTGGACGTCAACGCCTCCGATGCCGATGGCTCCACGGCGCTCCATTGGGCCAGCTACCGGGACGATGTGGAAAGCGCCGATCTGCTGCTCCGCGCGGGCGCAAAAGCGAACGCGGCCACCGACCTGGGCGTGACGCCTCTCTGGCCCGCGAGCGAGAACGGCAGTTCCGCGATGGTCCGCAGGCTGCTCGAAGCCGGAGCCAATCCGAACGCGGCGCTCCTGTCCGGCGAGACGTCTCTCATGGTGGCCGCGCGCTCGGGCTATCCCGATGTCGTCGAACAGCTCCTGGCCAAAGGCGCGAATGTGAATGCGCACGGGACCCGCGGACAAACGGCGCTGATGTGGGCCGTCGCGCAGAAGCACCCCGATGTGGTGAAGGTCCTGCTGGCGCACCATGCCGATATCCAGCTCAAGAGCGACGTGTGGACCGACGTCATGGCCGTTCCGCCGCACGGCTACCTCCCGTACAACAAAGCCATCCCGCATGGGGGCGAAACGGCGCTGATGTTCGCGGCGCGGGTGGGCGATCTCGATTCCGCGAAGCTCCTCGTCGCGGCCGGCGCGAATGTGAACGATGCCGATGCCTGGGGCGTGAGCGCCGCGACTCTCGCCGCTCACTCCGGTTTCCGCGATCTGGTCGAATTCCTGCTCGACAAAGGCGCCGACCCGAACGCTGCGCCCAACGGCTTTACCGCGCTGGACGAAGCCATCATGCGGCGGGACAGCGAGCTTGTGGCCGCGCTGCTCGACCACCATGCCGATCCCAATACACCCTTGAAGACATGGACGCCCACGCGCCGCTCGTCCGATGACTGGAATTTCGAACCCGTGATCGTAGGCGCCTCGCCCTACTGGCTGGCCGCCCGCTTCCTCGAACCCGATATTATGCGGATGCTGGTGCAACACGGCGCCGATCCGAAGTTCGTGTTTCATGCCGATTACGTCGCCGAGCAGGGCTTCGGCGCGGCGCCGCGCAAAGAAACGGCCACGGCGCTGATGGCGGCCACGGGGATTATACGGGTGGCGCCATGGGTTGAGCCAGAGCGCGCCGAGCGCGAAGCGCTGACGCTTGAGACCGTGAAACTCGCCGTTGAGCTGGGGTCCGATCTCAACACCGCCAACACCGACGGCCGCACGGCGCTCGACGGCGCGAAAGCCCTGAAATACGACAGCGTGGTGAGCTTTCTCGTCGGGAAAGGCGCCAAACCAGGCACTGGTGGAGCAGGCAACGGCCGCCGAAGCCGGGATTCCGGCCCGGTCCCGGGTCCCGGGAGGTAGCAATTCAAGTCCGGCGAGTCGCGCCTGTCCTGTTGCTGGCCGTGGCCGCGCTTTGCCCCGCCCAGTCGATGCATCCGGACGATCTCGCGCCGGGCGGCATTTTGATCGTCCCGCGCGATGCGCCCGATCCTCTTTTCACGCACAGCGTCATCGTGCTGGCGCGCTACGACAAGTCGGGCGCGCTGGGTCTCATGATCCACTACCGCAGCGACCTGACGATCCAGCACACGCTCGCCGGGGTCAAGGGCGCGGAGAAACGCACCGATCCCGTTTTCGTCGGAGGCCCCGTGGATATGCAGGTCGTGCTCGCCCTGCTGCGCGCCCATTCGCCCCCCGCGGGCGCGGAGCATATCTCGGGCGATCTGTACCTGATGACCTCAAGGCAGAGCATCGGGACCGCCTTGGCTCAGGGCCGGAAGCCGTCGGAGTTGCGCGTTTTCATCGGGTACACCGGCTGGGGACCGGGCCAGCTCGAGTTCGAAGCAGGGTTACGGGCCTGGTACATCTTCCCGCCCGATGACGGCCTCGCGTTCGACGCACACCCCGAAACGCTGTGGCAACGGCTGATCGATAAGGCCCAGGCTACCAGGGCAGGGGTTTACCCAGATGAAAGAACCCTCCTGTCGGGCCGTCTTCGCCCAGCAGCGCGAGCGCCACGCCTGTTTTCCCGCCTTCGGGAAGTTCCATAGGCGCGGCGTCCGTACCCATATCCGTCTTCACCCAGCCCGGATGCGCCGAATTCACCTTGATTTTCGTGTCTTTCAACTCGTGCGCGAGGTGGATGGTGAATGAGTTCAGCGCGGTCTTCGAAGCGTCGTAGGAAAGCGACTTGAAATCGTAAATCGGGCTCTGCGGATCGGCTTGCAGCGTTTGCGAGCCCAGAATGCTCGACATGTTGACGATGCGCCCCGCGTCGCTCTTTCCGAGCAGAGGCAGCAGCGTCCGCGTGAGAGCGATCGGCGCGAAGACGTTCGTCTCGAACGTCCGGCGAATCGCATCGGGGGTGGTTGTAGACACCTTCCCCGCGCCCAGACCCTCCACCGCGATGCCCGCGTTGTTGATCAGAATGTCCAGCCGTCCGAACTTGCTTTCGAGAAACGCCGCGGCGGCGCCGTGGTCCGCCGCGTCGGTCACGTCCAGCTTCAGGAACTGAGCGTCCAGGCCTTCGCCGCACAGTTTCGCGGCTGCCGCTTCGCCGCGCGCCGCATCGCGCGCGCCCAGTATCACGGTAACGCCGGCCTGACCCAGTTGCCGGGCCATTTCGAACCCCAGCCCTTTGTTCGCGCCGGTGATCAGTGCAATCTTTTTCATAGCCGCTATCTTAATCCTCTTCCTCTTTGCTTGCCGCGGCGTCGTCGATCCGTTTCTGCTCATCGAGCGCCGTCATCCAGGCGCCGGTGAGCGCCTGGGGATCGCCCGCCAGATCCACCGGTTCCCGCCGGATCTCTTCTCCCGCGTGGAGAAACACCGCCACCACGCCATCCGGAGTGGGACGCAGTTCGAGCCGGTGGCTCCTCGCTTCGAGGCGCAGCGTGGCGCCGATCCACATCAGATCGACCTTGATGCGGCGCCTGCGTCCCGCGACCGCCGCCAGCCGCATCAGAGTTTCCGCGTAAGGTCCGCTTTTCAGCTTCTCGGCCCACGGCGCGATGGCTATCGCGTGTTCGCGCTCGGTTTCCCGGCGGCGGTTTTGATCGAGGCCGCCTTCGTCGCGCGATTCCAGCGCCTTCAGATTGTTTTCGAGGTTGTCGAGGAAACTCACTATCCCATTCTCGCCCTTCTTCTCAACCGGCGGCCGATTACGGTTAAACTGAACGTAATCCCGGGCGATGCCGATCCGGGTATTCAGGAGGACTCGCATGAAATCCCTTACACCGCTGCTTTTTCTGGCGGCAGTTCCCGTTTCCATCCTTGCCCAGGCCTTGAACGTTCCATGGAGCGGCTACGGGCACGATCCGCAACACACCGCAACGTCGGCCACCGCGACGCAGGGGCTGCACGCAATCCACTGGCAGACCCCGGTCGATCAGAATCCGCCCGGAGGCGGTACCGGCCCTCTTTACGCTCACTACGGCTCGCCCGTGGTGACCGCCGGAAACACGGTCATCGTGCCGGTGACCACCGTGGCCGGCACTTATCAGCTGCAGGCCTTCAACGGCGCCACCGGCTCCCCCGTCTATACGCTTTCGAGCAGCTACTCGCTTCCCGCGCATGGCTGGATCCCGCCCTACGGACCCGCGCTGTCGCTGGGCGCCCGGCTCTACTATCCCGGACCCGGCGGAACCATCTATTACCGGACCCTTCCGAATTCCCCGTCGGGCACGACCGGCCAGGTGGCTTTCTACGGCACGGCGCTCTACAACGCCAATCAGGCCGCGTTCAACAGCACGGTGCAGATCTCGAAGCACCACAAATCATAAAAAAAAAACAACATATTCTTCGGCTTCACCGTATCGGGATCGAACCCGGCGAGTCTCGTCAACGGCATCGCCCGCGTCTCGATCGCGGGCGCGGGAACGTGGGCGAGCGCGGTCTCTCTGACCGGAGACAGTTCCGCCGCCTTCATCGCGCTCAATTGCGCGCCCGCGCTCAGCGTTACCCAGACAACGGTCTATATCGCGACGTCGAACGGCGCCGAGTTCGGCGCGGGATATCTCGCGTCCCTGAACGCGGCAACGCTGGCGCCGATTGCGCACGTGCAGTTGTTCGATCCCCGCGCGGGTTACGGTCTGGCGACCGTCTCCACGGACAGTTCGGCGTCTCCGATGGTCGGGCCCGATGGCGACGTTTACTACGGGGTCCTCGAAAATTCCTGCTGCAGTTCGCATAACGACCGGGGCTGGATGCTGCATTTCAACTCCGCGCTGACGCAAACCAAAATACCCGGATCCTTCGGCTGGGACGATACGGCGTCCGTGGTGCCATCGCGCGCCGTGCCTTCGTACACGGGCGCTTCGTCGTATCTGATCCTGACCAAGTACAACAACTACGTCGGAATCGGAACCGGCACTGGCCTGAACCAGGTCGCCATCCTCGATCCCTTCGCCGCCATGCAGGATGAGTACTCCAGTTCGTCCGTATCGGTCATGCAGGAAGTCATTACCGTCACGGGTGTCACGCCGGACCCCCATTCGGGATATCCCGGCGCCGTGCGCGAATGGTGCATCAACACCGCCGCGATCGATCCTTTTACAAAATCGGCCATCGTCAACAGCGAGGACGGCGTGGTTTACCGCTGGGACTTCACCAGCAACACGCTGCAGCAGAGTCTGACCCTGACCTCGGGCCGCGGCGAAGCCTATACGCCCACCGTCATCGGCCCCGACGGCACGATGTACGCCATCAACGACGCGATTCTGTTCGCGGTGGGGAATTGAATCGCATGCGCAGCTTCATGCCCGCGCTTCTTGCCGCCTCTCTCGCCCTGATCGCGCCGGTATACGGACAGGCGAGCCTGATCTTTACGCTCGATTCCGGCACCGGGTCGGGTTCTCCGGCGAGCCTGAATCCGTCCGCCAACCCTCCGTGCTTTCAGCCCAACTGCGTGCTCTTTACCGGAACTTTGTTCGACAGCGATACGGACCTGTCGTACCTGTATCTCTCGGCGATCGGCGTGACTTTTTCGTCGGGGCCGTCCACCGGTTACCTGACGCTTGACAACACGTTCTACACTTCCGTGCCCGGAATCATGAGCGGCGATCCCAACTACGCCACCGACAGTCTGGGCAACCCCGCGAACTCCTACAGCGGGCCGGTCTTCGGGATCGACATCGCTCCGGGAACACCTTTCGGCGTGTACACGGGCACCGTCACCGTCAGTGCCGCGGGCGGGACGGGCGACCCCGGAGATTTGGGATTTACCGTCACGCAGGGCTTTACGGTTGACGTGGTGGCCCCCGAGCCGGCCACCGGCGGTCTTGCGCTGGCAGGGTTCGCGGCCTTGTGGAAGGCGCGCTGGCGATGGCGTTCGTCCGCATCGTAGCCTTAACCGCGCTAACGGTTCTGGGCGCGGCGCTCGCGTTCGGCGAGGACCCGGTCGCCGCGCTCGGAGACCGCAGGCTTGTGTTCGACCCGGTCTACGGCTACCTCCCGGCGCTGCTCGAAGCGCTGCATGTCCCGGTCGAGTCGCAGCTGGCCGTGTTCTCGAAGACCAGTATTCAAAGTCTGCGCATCGAACCGGCGAATCCGCGCGTGCTCTATTTCAACGACTCCGTGGCGGTTGGCTGGGTGCGCGGCGGCTTCATCGAAGTGGCCGCGCAGGACCCCGCCGAGGGGATGCACTTTTACGTCCTGCAGCAACGGCCGGACGAGCATCTGACGCGCCGCGAAGATTGCCTGAACTGCCATAAATCGGCCGCCACTCTGGTGCGGAGCGTGACTTCCGCCCCTTACGGCGTGCCGTCGGACCCGATCGACACCGACAGCCGGACGCCTTTCGCGCAGCTGTGGGGCGGCTGGTATGTGACCGGCAATACGGGTTCCGCCCAACACCGGGGCAACGCGGTTTTCGCGAATTCAGAGCGGCATGAACTAACTCCCACGGCGAGCAGCGACGTGGCGGCTCTCCTGATTTTCAACCACCAGATGCATATGATGAATCTGCTGGCGCATCCGGATAACATCGGCGAACTGGTGAATTACCTGCTGTTCGCGGATGAGCCCCCGCTCCCGAACCCGGTGGAGGGGACCTCCGGTTTCTCCCAAAAATTCACCGCCCTCGGGCCGCGCGACTCCAAAGGCCGCTCGCTGCGCGATCTCGATCTGAAGACCCGCCTGATGCGCTATCCCTGCAGCTACATGATCTACAGCCCCGCCTTCGACGGCCTTCCGGCCGGGACGAAGGACGCATCTACCGGCGCATATGGCAGGTCCTGTCGAAGGACCCGCGGCCCGGGAGCCGGGCGGCTATCGAGATCCTGCGCGACCCCAAAAAAGACCTGCCGGCATATTTCCAGGTAAACTAAAATCATTCGCATCGACTTTTTTCGCGCCGTGCGCGGCTTTTCCCCAGGAGCCGGAGTTTGATCTTTCGGGCCGTCGAAGACGCGGACCTGATTTCACGCGTTCGCCATGGCGATGTGGAGGCCTATAACCTTCTCGTATCGCGATGGGAGAAGCGTGTCTTCAATTACCTTCTTCGCCTTTGCGGCAGCCCGGACGACGCTCTGGACCTGAGCCAGGACGCTTTTTTGAAGGCTTATCAAAACATCCGCAAGCTCGACGACCCGGCGCGATTTGGCCCATGGCTGTACAGGATCGCGCATAACGAGGCCTGTTCGCTCTTCCGCAAACGCCGTCCCGAAACGGCGATGGAAAACGCAGGCCCCGAGCGCAATCGCGCGCCGGGATTTCCGATGGATCTTTCTCTCGCCGTGACCGCCGCGCTCGACCGGCTCAATCCGGATCAGCGCGAGGCCGTGGTGCTGAAGGTCTACGAGGGATTTAAATTCGACGAGATGGCGGAGGTGCTCGGATGTCCGGTTTCGACGGTCAAGTCGCGACTGTACACCGCGCTCGATCTTCTGAAAGCGGAACTGGCTCCGGTGAACAAGAGGTAAACCATGTGCGGACACACTGAAAACCTGCTCGATTACGCTTTCGACGAACTCCCGGCGGGTGAGCGCCCGGCGATGGAACAGCACCTGGCCGAGTGCGGCGAGTGCTCGCTCGAACTCGACCGGCTGCGGCTGACCGCGGCCGCGTTGCGCATACTGCCGGACCGCGAGATCCCGCAGCGCATCGCTTTTGTGTCGGATAAGGTGTTCGCGCCGTCGTGGGCTTCACGGCTCTGGAACTCGGCCGCGCGGCTGGGCTTCGCTTCGGCCTGCGTGCTGGCGGCGGCGCTGGTGATCTTTGCGTATCGCCGGCCTTCAGTGCAAACGGCCGCCGTGGCGGCGCCGGTTTCGTTCAATCAGGATGTCTCCCGGCAGGTGAACGAGGCGGTGGCCAAAGCCGTGGCCCAGGTCCGGATTGAAGACGCGAAGATGACGCGGGCGGCGCTCGCTGAACACGACGCCGAACACGACAAACAATACCGCGCGCAACTGGTGGACATGGAGGAGAGCCTGACCGTGTTGCAGAAACACCTCAACAGTTACACGATGCTGGCTTCGAGCGAGATGCCGCGCTCCGGAGCCGGACAATGAGCAGGACAATGAACCTGCTGCGTATCGCCGCAGGCGTTGTGGGCGTGGCCACGCTGTGTTACGCGGCGCTGGAATCGCCCGTGTCGCGCGCTTCCATCACGGCGGTCGAGAACAGCATCAACGAAAGATTCCGGGCCAACACGCCCGATCCGTACGACCTGCTGGGCGCCGCGCGCGGCACGTATCTGGAAGGCTACGGCGTGGTGTTCACGGTCGAAGCGCAGCTTGTGGTCGTCATGCCGCCGAACCCGTTCAAACAAACCATCTCGCCGGAGGAAATCGCGTCCATCAGGGACCGGAAGGCGAAGAAACTGCCCATGCTCAAAGAAGCCATGCGGAACCTGATGGCCAACGCCAGCACGACGCTGGAGGGCTTGCCCGGGGATGAGCATATTGCCCTGGAGGCGATCCTCTGGAGCTACAGCTGGGAGAATTACAGGGGCCCGCGCCGGATTCTGATGACCGCGAACAGACAGAAACTGCAGGACGCGAAGGCGCGCCACGCCACCCCCGCGGAGTTTGCCTCCCTCATCGAAGAGCAGGAACAATAGCTTGGTCGCGGCCGCCACGCCACTCGGACAACTGCTGATCGACCGCGGCCTGATCGCCACGGAAGATCTCGACCGCGCGCTCGAACTCCAGAGAGAGCGCAGGGGTGAGAAGCTCGGCCGGATTCTGGTCGATATGGGTTATATCGCCCAGCGCGACCTTCTCTCCGCGCTTTCGGAACAGCTCGGTCTGCCGGTCGCGCAACTCGGGGCGCCCGCTTCCGCGCCGGAACTGGAAGGGCTTTCGGCGCGGTTTCTGCGGCAATCCCGCATCTTTCCGGTGGCCATCGAAGAGGGCACGCTCACGCTGGCGATGGCGGACCCGCTCGACTTCGAGACCATCAACGCGGTCCACAGTTTTTCGCGGCTCGACGTCAGCCCGCAACTGGCGAGCGAACAGGACATTCTCGACGCCATCGACCGCTCCTACGTTGAGAACGAAAACGACCGCCAGACCGCCGCGGCGGACTTCGGCGGGGGCGACGAGGAAGATCTCGAACACCTGCGCGATATGGCGAGCGAAGCGCCCGTCATCCGGCTGGTGAACGCGATGATCGCGCAGGCCATCGAGAAGCGGGCGAGCGATATTCATATTGAGCCGTTCGACAAGGAATTCCGCATCCGCTTTCGCGTGGATGGCGTGCTGTTCAACCAGGAGCAGCCGCCGCGCGAGCTCAAAGCGGCCATTACTTCGCGCCTGAAACTGATGGCGAAGCTCAATATCGCGGAACGCAGGCTGCCGCAGGACGGACGCATCAAGATCCGCATCCTGGGACGCGAGGTGGATCTGCGCGTTTCGACGTTACCGACGTTGTTCGGCGAGAGCATCGTCATGCGTCTGCTCGACCGTTCGGCGGGGGACTTCTACGACCTGCGGCGGCTTGGTTTCGACGACCATATGCTCAACCGCATGGAGCATTTCACGTCGCTGCCGCACGGGATTTTTCTGGTGACCGGGCCGACCGGCAGCGGCAAATCGACTACGCTTTATTCGGCGCTGAAGCGCATCAATCTGCCGGACAAGAAGATCATCACCATTGAGGATCCGGTGGAATATCAGATGGACGGGATCAACCAGATCCATGTGAATCCGCAGATCGGGCTCACGTTCGCGGCGGGGCTGCGGCATATTGTGCGGCAGGATCCGGACGTGATTATGGTGGGCGAAATCCGCGACCGCGAAACGGCCGATATCGCGATTCGCTCCGCGCTTACGGGACACTTCGTTTTTTCGACGTTGCACACCAACGACGCACCGAGCGCGGTGACGCGGTTGATGGATATGGGCGTGGAGAATTACCTGGTGACGTCGAGCGTGGTGGCGATTCTGGCGCAACGGCTTGTACGGCTGATCTGCGCCAACTGCCGCGAGAAGGCGGGCATGGCGATCACGCCTTTCGGCGAGGAGATCGAAACGTTTCACGGCCGCGGCTGCGAGGAATGCAACGGTTCGGGCCACAAGGGCCGCGCAGGGATCTTCGAGCTGATGGAGTTGAACGACGAACTGCGCCATCTGATCATGGGCAACGCCGACGCGAGCCGGCTGACGGAAGCGGCGCGCCGCAACGGCATGAAGAACCTGCGCGAGGACGGCTGGATGAAGGTGCGGCTGGGCGTGACAACGGCCGAAGAGGTGACGCGTGTCACGCAGGAGTTCTAGCGCGGGCGGCGGCGCCTGATGGCCTCCGCCACGTTCCACTATCGCGCGGTCGCCTCCGATGGCAAGCTGCGCACCGGCGTCATCACGGCCGAAAGCGGCAAGACCGTGGCGCGCGAACTGATGCGCCAGGGGCTTACGCCCATCTATGTCGGTTCCGGGGAAAAGAAGTCCGCCGCTCTCAAACTGCCCTCGATGGGCTCGGGACGCCGCCGCGACGTGCTTTTCTTCACCCAGGAACTTTCGACGCTGCTGAATTCCGGGGTGCCGCTCGACCGCGCGCTCTCGATCACGAGCGAACTGACCACGCGCGCGCAGTTCCGCACCATCGTGCTCGACATCCTGCGCGCGATCAAAGGCGGCAAATCGCTGGCCGACTCGCTGGCGCTGCACCCGGCGTACTTCTCGGAACTGTTCATCAACATGGTCCGGGCGGGCGAAGCTTCGGGCAGCCTCGGGCAGATCTTCGAGCGCCTGTCGGAATTCGAACGCTCGCGCGATGAGCTGCGCAGCTACATCGTTTCGTCGATGATTTATCCGGGGCTGCTGGCATGCGTGGGAGCGGGCTCGATCTTCGTGATCCTCAACTTCGTGGTGCCCCGGTTCGCCAGTATCTTCGACGACGGCCACATGAAGATCCCGCTGCCCACCCTGATCATGCTGCAGGCGAGCCATATCGTGCAGGCGTGGTGGTGGCTGGTGGCGCTGATTCTGGCCGGGTCCGCCGCCGCGTTCCGTTTCTACATCGGCACGCCGAAAGGACGATTCTGGTGGGACACCGCGCGCCTGAAGATTCCGATTCTGGGCGACGCCATGCAGAAAGCCGAGACCTCGCGTTTCGCGCGCGCCATGTCCACGCTGGTGGGGAACAGCGTGCCGCTGGTGCAATCGCTGCACATTTCCGCGGGCATTCTGTTCAACACGCGCATGGCGAATTCGCTGAAGGAAGTGGCGCAGGGCGTGAAGCGCGGCGAAGGGATTTCGCAGCCGCTGGCGCGCACGCACATGTTTCCGCCGCTCGCCTCGCACCTGCTCACGGTGGGCGAGGAGACGGGCAAACTGGATCTGATGTTCGCCCGCATGGCGGAAATCTACGAAGAAGAAACCCGTGCATCGATCAAGCGGTTTACGGCCATCTTCGAACCGCTGGTGATCCTGCTGATGGGGATTATCGTGGGCGCATTGATTTTGAGTATGCTGATTGCGATCACGAGTATCAACGATGTGGCAATTTAGAAGAGGGAAACAGCGATATGAAACCTGAGAATAATCCGCGCGCCGGTGTCACGCTGATCGAAATGCTGGTGGTAGTAGTCATCATCGCGGTCTTCGCCGCGGTGGTGGGACCCAGACTGTTGAACCAGGGCGACAAGGCCCGCGTGGTCGCCGCCAAACAGCAGATTGAAAACTTCCAGCTCGCGCTGGGCCAGTATCACCTGGATACGGGCGGTTATCCGAGCACCGAGCAGGGCCTGGCGGCGTTGCGCGTGCAGCCGAACGGAGTCGATCAGTGGCACGGGCCGTATCTGGTGAAAGACCTGGTCAACGATCCGTGGGGGCATCCGTACGTTTATAAGTTTCCGGGCGACCACGGCGATGAGCCGGATCTGATCTCTTATGGCGCCGACGGACAGCCGGGCGGCACGGATCTGAATACAGACATAGTCAGCTGGAAGTGAAGCGCCAAACTCAATCCGGCGTCACGCTCATCGAAATGATGGTGGTCGTGGTGATCGTGAGCGTGGTTGCGGGCATTTCGGTCCCCGCGTTCACGGCGGGGCTTGCCGGCGTGCGGCTTTCATCCGCTTCCGGTTCGGCGGCGAGCTTCCTGACATCGGCCATGAACCGGGTGGACCGGAGCGAAGAGGCCGCGGCCATCGTGATTTCGCCGGAGCGGAATCTGCTGGCGGTCTATACCGCCGCATCGGGAGACAAACCGGAGCGCCGGTTCGACATGCCGCAGGGAATTACGATCGAAGGCGATGCCTCGCGCCGGTACCTTCTCATGCCCGGCGGCACGGCGCCGCGCCTGACGATCGTGCTGCGCAATGAGAAGGGCGCGCGCCGGTCGGTGCGGATCGACCCCACTACCGGCGTTCCCGACATCAGGCGCGTGGAAGGCTCGAAATGAGGGAGCGGGGCTTCACGCTACTCGAAGTCCTGGTCGCGACCGTGATCATGGGCATCGCGGTGGCGGGGCTGATCGCGGGGCTGTCGCAATCGGTGAAGAACGCCTCGCGCCTGACCGATTACGACCGTGCGGCGATGCTCGCGCGCACCCAGATGAACGAACTGCTGCTGGCCGAGCTGCCGTTCGAGGGAGCGCTTGAGGGGCAGTTCGACAGCGCCCGGTCGGGCGGCATCCCGAGCGGCTGGCGCGCCTCGGTTGCGCCTTTCGAAGCGCCGCCCAATGCCGGGCCGGGCGCCATGATCGTGGAGCGTGTGGCGCTCTCGGTCTGGTGGCAGCCGGCCACCGGGACCCGCCGCGAAATTCAGCTCGAAACATGGCGCGGCGCCCGTATCCCAACGCCGGCCGGACCTTAGTACGCGATGAACAGAGATTCCAGAGCGGGCCTGACGCTCGTCGAGATTCTGATCGCCGTCTCGCTGCTGAGCCTGCTCTCGGCCGGCATGATGGTGGCGATGCGGCTCGGGCTGAACACCATGGACAAGGTGAATGCGCGTCTGATCGCGAACCGGCGCGTGGCCAACTCGCGCGGCATTATCGAGAACGAATTGAACGGGTATATCTATTCGATGGCGGACTACCGTCCGCAGCCGCTGGTGGTTCAGTCCATTCCGTTTTTCCAGATGGAGCCGGGCGCCATGCGCTTCGTGACGTCGTACTCGCTGCAGGATGGATGGCGCGGGCGGCCTCAGATTGCGGTTCTGCAGGTGATCCCGGGCGACAAAGGGCAGGGTGTCCGGCTGATCGTGAACGAGACCCCTTATACCGGGCCGGCGCAGGCCGGACAGAATATCGAAGCCATTGAACGCGACCCGGCAGGGCTTCCGGTCGTCCGGTACACCGCCGTGCTCCCTGGGCCGCAGTCTTTCGTGCTGGCCGACAAGCTGGCGTTCTGCCGGTTCTCTTATCTCGAACAGCGCTTTGTGGCGCCGTTTCTGGTGTGGCGGAGCGATTGGGTGAACCCGCAGCAGCTCCCGCGCGGCATCCGGATCGAAATGGCGCCGCTCGATGCCGCGCCGTCCGATCTGCATGTGACTACGGTAACGGCGCCCGTGAACGTGACCCGCTCGCCGGGGGAGTTTTATGACGACCGGTTCTAAGGGCACGCGCGGCTCGGCGCTGCTGATGGTGCTGTGGCTCACGGCCGCGCTCTCCGCCATCGGGCTGGCGGTGGCGAACAATGTCCGGGCGGAGACGGAGCGCACCGCGACGAATGTGGACGACGCGAAGTCTTACTTCGTGGCTCGCGGCGCCATTGAGCGGGCCGCTCTCCACGTCTTGTGGGGCCGGGACTATCACATCGCGGGAGACCCTTCGATGGACCTCTCGTTCCCCTCCGCCGAGGTGCATGTGGACATTGTTCCGGAGGCTTCGAAGCTCAGTCTGAACGGGTCTCCGCCGGAAGATCTGCTGCGCCTGCTGATTGCGCTCGGGACGCCGGAAGACAGGGCCACGGAGATTGTAGCGGCGATCGTGGACTGGCGCACCCCGCCCAATCCCCTGCAGCCCAGTCTCTTCGATGCTTATTATTTGAGCCTGTCTCCGTCTTTTCTGCCGCGCCACGCGTCTTTTGCTGAGAATGAGGAAGTGCTGCTCGTGAGAGGCATGACTGCTGAACTGTACTACGGCGCGTCGCTCGACCAGTCCCGTGCGGGCTTGCGCGACTGCGTGTCCGTTTACGGCTCGGCGGGGGCCGTGGACATCGACACGGCGCAGTTGGCCACGCTCGAAGCGGTGGGGCTGGCGCCCGCGGATGCGGCAACCGTCGTGAGCAGCCGCGCCCAGCATCCGGTGCTCGACTACAAGGAGCTTGCAGGCATCGCGCAGTCTCTGGGCCCGGCGGGAAACCGGCTCAGCATCGGCGGCCAGACCATGTTCACGCTGCGGGCGACGGCGCGCATGCGGCAACCGGGCGGTAAGCTTTCGGATCTGCGGCGCACGGTGGCCGCGCTCGTGAAGTTCAATTTTGCGGGCAATACCGATAACAAGCCGGTCGGGTTCGAAGTGGTTCGCTGGTTCGACAGATGAGCGTCGCGGAGCAGGAGATCGCGCGGGTAGAGCCTGCTGCCTCCGCCTCATCCGGCTGGCGGCGCGCCCTGGTGTTCGGGACCGGCTTCGGGATCGCGATCGGCGAGCGCGATCTGGAGGTGGCCGTGGCGCGTTCCCGTCCTTCGGGCGCGACGCTCGTCGCATCCACCACCGTGGCGGATTTTCGCAATCGTCCGGCGGCGGAATGGGGCGCGGAGCTACTCGGATTTCTGGCGGCGGCGGGCGAAAGCCGGCGGGCGGCCACCGTGCTGTTGCCTCGCGGCGAGGTGATCGTGCGCACGGTGACGTTGCCCGGAGTGGGCGATAAGGACGCAGCCGGCGCGCTGGCTTTGCAGCTGGATAGCCTGCATCCGTGGGGCGATGTGGAAGTTGCCTGGGGATGGTCGCGTGTCGGCGGCGACGATCTGATGGTGGGTCTGGCGCGGAAAGAACTGCTCGATTCTTACGAGACGCTGTTCGCGGAAGCGGGCATTCCCGTTGCGGCCGCCACCTTCTCCCCGGCCGCGATTCATGCGGCGCTCCGCATCTGGAGCGAGGCTCCTGCTTCGTTTCTCTGCTTCAGCACCGATGACGCGGGCCACACCGAAATTTACGGCGAGAGCGAATCGCGCCCGGTGTTCTCCGCGGGTTTTTCGATTCCGCCGGAACGCGCAAGCGCGCTCGCAAGGGCGGAACTGCGCCTCGCGCCGGATCGCGCGGCGAGGCCGCTTGCGGAAGTACTGCCCGCGCCCGCGGGCCGGCAACCCGCTCCTTCGGCGCAGGCCTGGGCGGCGGCCCTCGCCGGAAGCGTGCCGCGCGTGGCGAAGTTCGCCAACCTGCTGCCGCCGGAGCGCCGCGCTTCGCACGACCGTCTGCAATATCTGGTCCCGGGGGCGCTGGCGAGCTTGCTCGTGCTGGCCGCGATCGCGGTGTTTGTGGCCTTCCCCGCGATTGAGCAGAGGCGCTACCGGGAGGAACTTGAGCGCGCGGCGCGCGGGCTGGAGCCTGCCGTGTTGCGGGCGCAGACTCTCGATAAGAAGATCGCCGCGGAGCGCCTCAGGATCGCGGCGCTGGACGAGTTCCGCCGCCGTCCGCAGGCCGATCTGGATGTGCTGAACGAATTGACGCGTCTGCTGCCCGCGACCGTATGGACCAGTGCGGTGGAGATTTATCCCGATTCCGTGGTCATCGCGGGAGAGGCCGATCAGGCGGCGCCGCTGCTCAAGCTTCTGGATTCGTCGCCGCTGTTCCAGAACTCGGAATTCGCTCTGTCGGTGGCGCGCAATGGACAGACGGAGCAGTTTCGCATCAAGACCGCGCGGCGCGGCCGGGCCGGGAGGACAACGCCGTGAAGCTCTCGGAACGCGATCGCCGCGCGCTGGCGATTATGGCCGTGACCCTCATCATCGGGCTGGTGCTGCGCTATGCGTTTTCAGACCGCGCCACGGCCACCGTGAGTACGGGTGACGACAGTATTGCTTTGGCGCAGCAGCGGCTGGCGCGTTTGCGGCAGATCGCCGCGACGGTTCCCGCGCGGGAAGCGGTGGGGAAGCAGACCGCGGCCGAACTCGCGGGCCGCGAACGGGGGATACTCCAGGCCGATACGGCGCCGCAGGCCCAGGCCGCGCTGCTTGAAATCGCGCGCCGGATCGGCAAGAGCGAACAGCTCGACGTGCGCGGCGGTGAACTGGGCGCGCCGAAAGCTTTCGGCGATTACGGACTGGTCTTCGCCACCGTGACTTTCGAGTGCCACATCGAACAGCTGGTGAATTTCCTTGCGGATCTGTCGCACGCGCCGGAGCTGGTGGTTCCATCCGACGAGCGGATCGCGTCCGGAGCTTCGAAAGACAAGACTATGGTCGTGCGCATGGTGCTGGCCGGGGTGGTGGCGAAGAAACTGGTGCCCGAAAAGAAAGGCCTGGCGTCGTTTTGAAACCGAAGTTTATTGCGCTGAACCTGCTGCTGGTGCTGGCGCTTGCGGCTATCGCGTGGCAGGCGCGGGTGCGCTGGAACGAAGCGCGGGCCACGCGCCGGAGCCATCTGGATGTTGCGGTGAAACCGGTGGCGCCGCCGCCGGTGCTGCCCACGCCGCAGCCCGAGGCCGCGCCGGCCGCGAAGTACCTGGATGTCGCGACCAAAGATCTCTTTTCGAAGGACCGGAACCCGAACGTGGCAATCGAACCGCCGAAGGTGGAAGTGGCGAAGCCGATGCCTCCGTTGCCGGTCGTTTTCGGTGTTATGGGGTTGCCGAGCGGGACGAAGGCCATCATGGCCGAGAAAAAGGGAGCGGACAGCAAAGCGGTCCGCACGGGCGACACGATCGGCGAATTCCAGATCGCGGCGCTCGATCCCGTGAATGTGACCTTTCTGTGGGACGGTAAACAGATCTCACGAAAGTTGGACGATCTGATCGACCGGTCCGGGAACGCCCCGGCTGCGGGCGGGCCACAGGCGGCCGGACCCGCGGCGCCACCGCCGCCCGCCGCACCGCGGCCCTCCGCGGCGGCGGCTTCGAATGTGCCCGCGACGTCGAAGGATCTGGGCGTCGAGGTGGGAGGCGCGGGACAATCCACGCGGGCCTGCGTTCCGGGCGATAACTCGCCGGCGGGCACGGTGGTTGACGGTTATCGCAAAGCGGTAACGGCAAGCCCCTTCGGCTCAGTGTGCCGCTGGGAACAAGTGAAATAAACCGGAGATTATCAAAATGAAAAAACTCATCGCCGTTCTGTGCCTGTTCGCGGGGGTAGCCTGTGCCGCCACGGATCAAAAAACAAAGACCGCGAGCGCGAAGGCTCCGGCCAAACCTGCAACCGTTCAGATCCTGACCGTTCCGAAGGGCACCGTTCATCAGGCGGACGGTGGCTGGACATGGACAGACAAGAAGGGCGCAAAGTGGGTTTACCACGAAACGCCTTTCGGGGTGGTTCGATCGCCCTGGCAAGAGAAGCAGGCGGAAGCGGTCCCGGTACAACCGGCAGCGGAGCCGCCCGCGGCGGCTACCAGAGCCGTTGAGACAGGCGACGTGGTGAAGTTTGAACGCCCCACGCCGTTCGGCCCGGTCAAGTGGGAAAAGAAGAAGTCCGAACTGACGGACGACGAACGCCGCATCCTCGACGCGCAGAATGCGAAGCCGGAACAAAAATGAGAATCGTCCCGATCCGATGTTTCGCGATCGCCTGCGCGATGGCGCTGGCGGGCGCTTCCCTGCAGGCGCAACAGCCGGCTCCTCCGGCCGCCGAGCCGACGCAGCCCGCGGCGCCTCCCGTGACCGTGCCTGCCGGGCTGAATTTCAACGGCGCCTCGCTGCTTGAGGTGATCAACCTGCTGGCGCAGGAACTGCATATCAATTACATCCTCGATGCGAGCATCAAAGGCGGAAGCGTCACCATCAACACTTTCGGCACGGTTCGCGACACCGACCTGCGCCCGCTCCTCGAAACCATCCTGCGCATGAATAATCTGGCGATGGTGCAGGTGGGCAATATCTATCGCATTGTCCCCGCGGCCAACATCGCGCGGGAACCGGTGAGCCCGGTTACGGAAACCGATCCCTCGAAACTGCCGGCGGACGAGCGGCTGGTGCTGAATCTGGTTTTCCTGCGCTACGTTTCCTCCGGCGAGATGGCGAAAATTCTTCTTCCCTATATCGGCGAAGGCGGGCAGCTGAATAATTACGACCCCGCGAATCTGCTGATTATCCTGGATAACAGCCGCAATATGCGGCGGACGCTCGAACTGGTTTCGCTTTTCGACAGCGACACCTTCGCGGGCCAGCGCGTGCGTTCGTTCGACATCAGGAACGGGCGGCCCAGCGACATTTCGAAGGAGCTGGACGATATTTTCAAAGCTTATTCGCTGTCCGGCGACAAAACCAATGGGGCGGTGCGCTTTCTGCCGCTCAACCGCATCAATACGATTGTGGCCGTGGCGTCGAATCCGGGCGTGTTTGCGGATGTAAAGAAGTGGATCGACAAACTGGACGTCCCCGCGAAAGTGACCGCGGGATCGGTGGACAACTATTTCTACAAGCTCAAATACGCCCGGGCGGAAGTGATCGGCTCGGTGATCTCGCAGTTGTATGGGGGATGCGGCAACATGAGCGGCGGACTTTATGGCGGGATGCCGGGGAATTCGTCCTACCCCGCCAACGGTTCGGTGGGAGTGACCATGGGCGGCGGCGGATTTGGAATGGGCGGCGGTGGGAGCCCC
>VFSW01003158.1_pt1 | contig 24688 bp, 22 predicted proteins | sample 5358111 | NCBI WGS metagenome assembly VFSW01 (sample SAMN11554181, study PRJNA540505) | mine drainage metagenome | isolation source: sediment from site ElyBrook_90M | place: USA: Ely Copper Mine, Vershire, VT | collected 2017
ATAGGTCACTGCAGAACCCGACCCCATCCACATTTTCAGCAAGGTCTGCCAGCCCGCCACCCGACCCACAAAAGTACCGCTGGTGGTGCTGGTCGCACGCTCCGCTTGATCTTCGACCGAATTCACTGCACCCTGAAAGCGGCCGCTGGCCACAATCAGGACAAGTACTACAATTACCCCAAACACCATGGAGAAAAGCTTCGACCCTGCCCCGGCGCGCAACTGCTGCAGCGCCAACGCCAGCGCAATGAACCCTGCAATTGCTGCCATCCAGACTGAACGGTGCTGCATTGCAACTACAGAAGTGCCAAACAGAATGACTAGTGGCCAAGCCATTCGCCTGGATTGATCAGTCACCGCCTGAAAAGCCGCAACAAGCATAGCGCATGTCACGATAAAGGCCGCGCTTGCCGGTACGACTCGAAGCAGTGCTACACCTGTCGTATCGAGCATTTCAAGATCCTGCCGGAATTCATTATCGATCGCCCCCATCGTCCAGCGGTAATAGGCGATCACACAAATCCCCACCCCCATGATCATGAAGAACTTGAGAAAGCTGCGCGCAAAGGCTTCGTCGTATTCGAACGTGGAAAGATACGCCGCTCCCAGCCACAGGTAGAAGAATGGACGGCAATCCACCCCCGCTGCAGTTCCGTACTGGGTCAAGCCCCAGACAAACAGTAGCATCCACACAGCCCCAAGTACCCACCAGGCCCGAGGTATCGCATCAATTTTTTTCAGTATCACCAGACGGTAAAAGAAGGCTGGCAACAGCAGGATGGTGAGCAGATCGGGGGGATATATCCAGAGGCCAAGGTTAAGGGAAAGTGGCTTCAATGAAGAAGTTTCCAATAGCAGGGTTGCAGCCATCAACCCCATGGCAATCGTTGCACTGTTCAAAAGCAGGACAGCCAAAGCACATAATCCCAATGCCACAATGAACACAATGACAAAGGACAAGACGATGGAAAGATATGTAATTATTTCCATGCGATCAATATGCCGGGCCTTGAATTTTGCTAACAATCCTGGCTGGATTTCCCGCAACTACGACGCCTGTCGGCACATCTGTAGTTACTACCGAACCCGCACCAACCACGCTACCCTCACCAATTTTTACCTCCTTCAGAATTATTGCTCTTGCCCCAATAAACACATCTTCTTCGATCTCAAACGGATGTAAAATTGCATCAGCAAATCCCTTATATCGCCTGTCCTCCATTGCAATCGGATGAAAATCTGTATCGGCAATCACCACGTCGGCACCAATCAGGCAGCGATTTCCTACACACACAGAACGCGCTGCACAGACCGTGGTGCCTGACATGCCTGTTTTATCGCCAATAGCTATGGATGCGCCCAGTAATAGGGCTCTGAGTATGACCGGATGAGATACCCCCAATGCAGTATGATTGGTATCCGAGTGCAACGCTATGCCGGTGCCAAAAATGATATGGCTATTCGCCGATAGTGTAATTATTGGCAGGCCATAACATACGATCGACCCCGTTTTGGATATGCCTTTCTGTCCAAGAATAGCTTTGGAAGCAATTTCCCAATACAGCTTTTTTGCATACAGAGGATATCGATGCAGATTGAATAGTCTTTTCATGCGCCTTACTCCCGTATCGCGTATTCAGGAAGGAGCGATCCGACTTTTTCCTCCAGTACTCTTTGGTATAGCGCTTCATATTGAGTGATCACTACCTCAGGTGCAAATTGCTGCACGCGCTTAGTCGCGGCCTTAGAACATTGTTGATAGAGTGCGTCGTCAGAAATCAGTTGCAGCGCAGCTTTGGCGATTTCTTCGGGGCGATTGATATCAACTGTCAATCCACCATCGGCAATCATCCAGGCCACACCACCGCTATCACAGCCTCCGACCACAGGCAGGCCAAGCGCCATTGCTTCGGCTATCCCCATTGGACAAGACTCGATGCGAGATGGGTGAAGCATGATGCTTGCGGCCTTCAACTCTTCAATCAGTTGCACATGCGGCACCGGACCGCGAAACTCTAAACCCTCAGTCAGTCCCTCTGCCTCTGCCCAGCGCTGGGCATGCCCCCCGGGCTGGAAATCAGAACCGAACAAATGATAGGTAACGTCTTTTCTCTGTTTGCGTATAAGTGAAAATGCCAACAGCGCGCTGTCGGCGTTCTTCATCTTTCCCCAACCATTGATGACAGATACGAAGCGATGTTCTTTTGAAGCAGACGGTACCGTCTTGGGTGACGATGCATCCAGGAAGCGGCGGTCCAACGGATTGGGAATAACCTCTATCGGCGCTTTGGCAAGATTCAATAACCTGCTCTGCAGATATCCCGATACTGCGCTCAAAGCTTTTGCTCGCTTGAGTACACTGCGTGCCATGAGGTAGCGACCGAAACGATACCCATTCTTGAACAGCTTCAGGACAGCCACAGGATCGTCATGCGCCGTTACCAGATAAGGCAGACCACTATCTATCGCCGCCATGCCGAAATCGTAAGTCCAGTGGGCATGCACAAAATCCGGTTTCACGGCTGTTAACAGTTTGCAAACAGTTCTTCGTTCATACGCATAAAGATCAAGAATACGCCCGATATGCCCATTCTTGGGCCGCACAGAATGTTGACGCACGGGTACACAATAGAACTCGAAGTTCGTGCCCTTCAGGCCAATAGGTTTGTTATGCTGCGTGGCCCATCCGCCGTATGTAATCGCGCATACCTGATGTCCACGATTCAGGAGGGCGCCTATGAGCGTCCCCATCAGCGGTGCGCCACTGGTACCGTGCGGAAAATCCGGTGGTGGCGGCTCATTCAAGTAAGAAGAAATCCCTGTCGAAGATATGGGTCCCAGGATGGCGATCTTCATGATGTCATGCCTAGCAGTGTATTGATCCAGCGCTTGCCCAGAAGATCAGGATGAAATCGGTTGGTATATGTCTTCTGAGCGCATAGCGACATGTGCTGCCATTTTTGTTGGTCATCCAGAATCGATATGATCTTCCTTGCCGCATCGCGCGGATCATCCAGATTCAGGTAGCTACCTTCCTGCCCGTCATCAAACACTTCCGGGATACCTCCGACCGGTGCTGCAAATACTGGCACGGCGGCACGTAATGCTTCCAACAGAACAATGCCCTGACTCTCCATGCGCGAGGCATGCACAAACGCCTTGTGTCCCGGTATTAGACTTGCCGCATCAGGCTGATAGCCAAGAAATTTCACTTGACCGGTCAAACCCAAATTGGCGACTTGTTGTTCAAGAGCTGCGCGGTCTGGGCCATCGCCAACCACAGTAAGGTTGTAGCGTTTACCCATCGCATTGCATTCGGCAAGTAGTCGAAGCAGGAACGCCTGATTCTTGCGTGCTTCCAAAGTACCTATGGCGATCATGTCACCTGAAACATCAATACTGCTAACTGAATTATCTTTTAGTGAAAGAATGAAATTGGAGATGACAGTCTGGGGAACCCCTGTCAGACCAGGCAATCTTGCGCCGACGACCTGTTGCATGAAATAGGAAACGAAAACGACCTGATCCAGCTTTGGCAATACTTTGCGTTCGTTTGCCATCAGGCTGCGCCATAGCTTTCCGTTTTCTTTGGCAATTCCCTTCTCTACATATTCCAGCGCTTCGGAGATATTGAAATGAATCACGCTGACCAGCCTGAACTGGAATCCTTCCTTGCGCAGATCGATTGCCACCTTGGCACTCAGTGGATCTTGGGCATAAATAACTATCGAATTATCTTGAGACTTGATCAGCGCATTCCGTAGCAGCGATTTCAAGAATCGGTGGGAGACAAACCTATTGAAGAGAACACCCCATTCGCGGTTGACCCTGTTGAGCAACCTTCCAATCACACCGTGTATCTTGCGAAGCCAGAAATTGATCTGATGTGGTTCGACGATACTAACTCGCAGTTCATGAGCTTTGGCGTATTGCGCAATCGCATTGAAATGCGTTTGTACCCCAGTAGTACCGTGCAGCATCATCACTGTCACGATCATCAGGTGTGGTTGCGGCTTCACTTGGCAGGCTCCCAGCTTTTCAGGTACGCAGCAAACGGTGCGGGCAATTTAGCCGCGATTGTTGCAGCGACCGCCAGGGTTTCGCTTGAAAGAAGATATCGTCCCAGCCACAACAATAAAATACCGATCACAGTGCCGACAAAGCCGATATCAATGCACAAGCGCAGCATCGGACCGGGCACCGTCTTGATCAGCAAAGCATCTGTCGACCAGGCCAGCACCGCAGCCAGCAAACCCAATACAAATGGACCTGTCAGAGCGCGCGTGATTTGTCCCCATGTGCCAGCCACCAACTGCAGGGCCAGATAGGAAACCAATAGTGCACGCAGCAGATAGACCCCCAATACTGTCCACGCCACCATTTCCAACGAAACATGAGATGCCTGCCAAACTGCCACGCCAAGTATCACAACGCACAACGCTTGTGCCGCCGCATCCCGACCGGCTGCACCCAGACCACTCATCAACGGGCCTCCAACAGCCAATATGGCATTGATCGGCATGGCCAACGCCAGCGGCGTAAGCAGTGCTGCAACCTGCATCCAATGTTCGCCATATACTGCGGCGATCACGGTATCGGGTATGACAGCCACTGCCGCAAACACCGGGATCAGCAAAACAGCGATCAGCCCAACTGATGCGAGGTAAGCGCGCCTTGCGGGGTCTATCTGACCATTGGTACGCGAGTACGCAGGAAAAAGCACACCCTGCAAGGTCGAAGTAAAGGCATTCATGGGAGACGAAACAAGATTCATGCCGCGGTTGTACAGACCGAGACTAACCGCTCCGAAAACACGACCGATGATGACCGAATCGAGATTGCTGATACCCCAGCTGGTCATATTGCTGACCATGATTTTGGAACCAAACAGAAACATTCCGCTGGCATCTGATTTAAGTGTCGGCAGCCAGGGATGGCGGGTATGCAGATTGACGCCGATCGAGTAGATCATTGCCTGAGAAACTTGCGCGGCGACTAGCGACCATACCCCCGCCCCGCCCCATGCCAGCGGTAGCCCTAATCCCACATAGCTGAAAAGATAGCTGCCGACCCCGATTATTTGCAGTGGCTTGAAATTCATATTCCGCCGCAGCAAGGATGTTGCCGTCTGTCCGGCAGCCTGGATGACAAACAAGCATCCCATAGCACGCAAAACTGCGATGGCATCGGCACTATTGAAAAAGCCGGCGATCAAAGGTGCCGCAAGAACAATCCCTGCTGTCATGAAAATGCCGACCAGCATCTGCAGGGTAAACACATAACGGACGTCTCGATCCGTTATCGTTTCCTTCTGCACCAGAGCAGAAGCCAGTCCGAAATCCGCAACCAGATTGCCCAATCCAAGAATCAGCCATGCTATGGCCACCAAGCCGAACGGTTCAGGTCCAAGCAAACGCGCGAGGACAATACCGAGGATGAATTGCGTGCCAATCCGGACCAGAGTACCCAAATAGTTCCATTTGAGCGCATGCAAGCTGCGATGCAGCAGGCTGGGATTGGTTGCAGTCATCACACACCAACCAATGACTGCGTGGGAAATCGTGATTCAAAATCCTGATAGGCCAGCTCCAGGCCGTCGGCAAGTTCCGTCGCTGCCTGCCAACCCATGGCATGCAGCCGATCCACCTTCATCAGCTTGCGCTTAGGACCATCGGGTTTCGTGCTATCGAAGATGATTTCTCCAGTGAATCCCACCACGTTTTTGATCGTTTCGGCCAATTCTCGAATGGTCAGGTCCTGCCCGACGCCGATATTCATGAGCGGCGGCAAGCCGTCGTTGCGATCCTGCCCCAGCAGCGGGGTGAACTGTGCATCAGGCAGGTTCATCAAATAAATGCAGGCATCGGCCATGTCTTCGCTGTACATGAATTCGCGTCTGGGCGTGCCGGTGCCCCAAACCGTGACACTGGATGCGTTATTGAGCTTGGCTTCGTGGAACTTGCGGATGAGCGCGGGGATGACGTGGGAGTTTTCGGGATGGTAATTGTCGCCTGGCCCATACAGATTGGTAGGCATAACGGCGAGGAAACGGGTGCCGTATTGCCGGTTGTAGCTCCAGCACATCTCGATACCGGCGATCTTGGCCAGCGCATAAGGACGATTCGTTGGTTCCAGCGGGCCGGTCAGCAGGTATTCCTCTTTCATTGGCTGCGGGCAGTCACGCGGATAGATACAGGAGGAGCCAAGAAATAGCAGGCGCTGCACATTGTTGCGCCAGGACTCGTGAATAACATTGGTCTGAATCGCAAGGTTTAGCTGGATGAATTCTGCCGGATAGGTGTTGTTGGCATGAATGCCCCCGACTTTGGCAGCGGCGAGAAATACATATTCCGGCTTTTCCTGCGCGAAGAATTCACGCACCGCCGCCTGGTCGGCCAGGTCCAGTTCATCGTGAGTGCAGGTGATGAGGTTGTTGTAGCCCTTGTCCCACAGGTTACGCATCAGGGCAGAACCCACCAACCCGTGATGTCCTGCAACATAAATTTTGGCGTCCAGGTCCATTGATTTATTCGTGATAATCGAAAGCGGGGTAGCCGTGTTTTTTGACCAGCTCGTCGCGCTCGGAGGATTTCAGATCTTCGCGCACCATCTCGCTGACGAGTTCTCTAAAACTGATCCTGGGAGTCCAGCCAAGTTTTTCCCTGGCTTTGCTGGCGTCGCCCAACAATGTTTCGACTTCGGTGGGGCGGAAGTAGCGCGGATCGACAGCAACGATACATTTGCCTGAAACGTCGTAACCCTTTTCTTCCGCTCCCTCACCGCGCCAGAAGATGACCATATCCAGTTCCCTTGCTGCAGTATTGACGAAATCGCGCACACTGTATTGGACGCCGGTGGCAATCACAAAGTCGTCCGGTTTGTCCTGCTGCAACATCAACCATTGCATCTCGACATAGTCTTTGGCGTGCCCCCAGTCGCGCAGGGAATTTAAATTGCCCAGATAGAGACAGTCTTGGAGTCCCAGTTTGATGCGCGACAAGGCACGGGTGATCTTGCGCGTGACGAAGGTCTCGCCACGTACCGGCGATTCGTGATTGAACAGGATGCCGTTGCAGGCATACATTCCGTACGCTTCGCGGTAATTGACGGTAATCCAGTAGGCGTAGAGCTTGGCTACCGCGTAGGGTGAGCGCGGATAGAACGGGGTAGTTTCCTTTTGCGGTGTTTCCTGCACCAGACCGTATAGCTCGGAAGTGGATGCCTGATAGAAACGGGTCTTCTTTTCCAGACCAAGAATACGGATGGCCTCCAGCACGCGCAAGGCACCCAATGCATCGGAGTTGGCGGTGTATTCCGGTTCTTCAAATGAAACCGCTACGTGGCTTTGTGCGGCAAGGTTGTATATCTCGTCCGGCTGAACCTGTTGAACGATGCGGGTCAGGCTGCTGGAATCCGTCATGTCGCCATAATGCAGGATAAAGTTGCGGTTGCTGACGTGGGGATCCTGATACAGATGATCAATGCGGTCGGTATTGAACAGGGAAGCACGGCGTTTGATGCCGTGCACGATGTAGCCTTTTTTCAGCAGAAACTCGGCGAGATAAGCGCCATCCTGTCCTGTAATCCCCGTGATGAGGGCGATCCTGTTCATTTGATATCCTTTGCAATAGTTAATTCCGGTAGTTGGTCGCCTATCAATTGTTTACGCTGCTCTTCCGGCATTGCCTGCAGCATGTCATTGATAAAAATTTCCTGTTCTGTATAGGCCAACACTTGGTTGGTCTCGATGGAAGAAACGCGCGCCAGCATGCCCGAGTCAGCTTGTCCGGTGAGTCCTTGCTTTATTTTTTGCAGCTTGCGCTCAAACGAACTGCTTACGGCTTTATCGCCAACCTTGATCCAGTAGCTGATCGGCTCTATGCGCTGCCCATTCGTCGCAACCAGCCTTCGTACAGACAGGCCTCCGAACAGTGTATGAATAACTTGATCGGTGTAACGCGAAACCTGAAATCCCTGCGCTGCATAGCAGACTTCCGGTCTATGCACATCCAATTGGCGGTCTATTCCATCGCCATACACAACCGAAAGCATGACTTTTTGACCTAGACTGCTGACATACGTACGGGTGAGAATCTGGCTGTATATTTTCTTTAGCGCTTCTTCCTGGTCAGGGCTGGCGCGCAAAGGCATAAGAGACTCATCCAGATGCCAGTCCCCAAACTGTTTCGGAATCATGGTTTCCAAATCGATTTTCGGCACCTGCTGTGCAGCCAGTGTGGCAGGTTTGTATGTCAATGCTATGATTGCAGCAATAGCCATGACCAAACCAATCAACAAATTTTTTACAGGTATATTTTTCATCTCGATTCAGCTTTTGTGTATTTCGGCAATATCCAGCCGAGAAAGACGTCGAGTAAAAATAGAAGAACCAAAGAGGCGAAAAACAACAGCACCCCTGCAAATTTGTGAATGAACCCCTGTCCGACTTCATCGCCAAAGTGATAGGTGATCAACACCAGGATAATCACTCGCAATGTATTGGCGAAAAATGCAATAGGCAGAAGACTGGCAATCATCACGCCATTTCGTACCCAACTGCGGTAGCGCATGATGTAAAGATAAAGAAGACCCATGGCCGAAAGTGAAAACATGGAATTCAGGCCGGAGCAAGCGTCTGCCACCAGCAACTGGTAAGGGCCGATGGAAAGCGTTACCCCGCTGCGGGCAATCGGGTAGCCCGCCCAATAAAGAAGCATCTCGACCAACTCGGAAATTTGTTGCTTGAGTGGTCCTGTAAGTGCGTCCACCAATGCGCCAGGCAACGGGATTACGAACAGCAAATATAGCAGCGGAAACCAAAGCTTCTTGATAGTCGCGGTGCCCCGCGTAATCAACAGGCTTCCAATCAATACCGGCACCAGCGAACCAATTTCGAATAGCCTCACTCCCTGCGTGCGTCCGATCACGTACAGCAGCAGCCCGAATAGCAACATCATCCACCCGATAACCGGATTCAGCTTCTGTTGTGTTTCTCCTATCAGGTAATCGCGTTTTTGCCAAAAAATGAAAGTCACTGCCATCAGGATTATCGGAGCGTGAGCCTGATCCTCGCTTTGCCAGACGGTCTTTGCAAAGGTATATATAGTGGGTAAGTACAGAACGCACAGCCCGAGCAAAATCGGCCATGAAGATTTCCACATTACATCCGGCATTGGTTTGGAGAGCGTTGTCACAGTAAGTCTGATTCCGGTTGGATTTGTTAAAACTCGCTCAACACAGAGCCGACAACTTCTATGCCTGACTGAGCCATGTTTTCCGTCTGTTGGCGCACCAGTTCGAGCTGTGTAAAATTCTTGCGAGCCACAACCATCGCAGCACCGGCTCTGGCGGCAAGCATATGAGCGTCTGCAAATTCCGTTGCGGCCGGCGTATCAATCAGAATCACATCAAACGCTTCATTAAGGCTGTGCAGCAAGTGTGTCAAGGCAGACCGTCCCAGAAGTTCCTGCGGATTCGGGGGCGTTGCGCCGGAAGTCAGTACGGAAAGATCGACAAAATTATTGACTCGTTGCACGGCCTGCAAATCATCCCGGCCTGCAAGCACTGATGAGAATCCCCGACGATTTTCCAGTTTGAACAGATCGTGCTGGCAGGGGTTGCGCATATCGGCATCGATCAACAGGGTGCGCTCGCCCAATTGGGAAAATACCACCGCCAGATTGGCTGCAAGATAGCTGCGCCCTTCACCCCGGCCCGGACTGACGACAGACAGCATTTTTCGATTGGGCTGACCGGTAAACCGTCTGAGCATGAGCTGGCTGCGCAAGGTGCGCAACGACTCGACTTGGTGGCAGAAAGGATTGTAGGCAGCCACGAGCGTCTCGGAGACGGCTCCGTCGCCTTTAAGCAAATAGGGATAGTCGTACTGATGCGCAAGTGCACGCTGGATATCCACTTCAGACAACAGTCCCAATTTTATTCCGGCATCACCGAAGCGTAGATTTTCCGATTTTTGCAAATGCAGTATTTGCTCCGCATCGTTGATGGAAAGCTTTCCGGAATCGATCAGGATCGCTCCAATCGACCGTTCGGATTTCAATTCTGATTTCATCTGCATGTTTAAGTCGTTCATTTTGATCTCGAGAATTCAAATACGCGTTCACTTTTTAATTCGATCGTGGTTCGACATGAGCAACGACCCTGCAAGTGTCTTTGACGGCTTGGTCAGATGGCTGGTCGCTTCATCAGTTGCTTCACCGGGCTCGCCACGAACGGAAATTCAATCTGAGCTTCCTTAAACTACCGTTACGGCCTTGCGAAACCGCGGCCTTATCTTCACCGCACCGGCCATTTTTTTCATCCACCCCCTGATACCGAGTGGTTTCGAATCCTTTTTGAACTGAACCAGTACGGGTACGCCTGTCGCAGACCCCAGCGATTCGCCTGTTCTAACGCGTTGATCCAGCATTTCAGCAACAAATGCCCCGCCCACTCCCAACAATGTCCCCATGAATACTGCGATTAACAGATTCTTGAACATGCTAGGGGAAGAACGCGCGAGGGGCTCCGAAGCCGGCGTAAGTACCGTAATGTTGGTCTGGTTGGATTGGCTTTGTAGATTGCTTTCCGTATATCGCTGCACCACAGTGTCATAGGCTTTCTGTGCCGACTCCACATCTCTTTCCAGCACGGCAATCTGGTCACGCTGCCCGCTGTCTTCCATGACTTGTTGCTTGTGAGACTCTATGGCGGCCTTCAATTCGGACCGCTTTTGCATGTTGACGCTGTTCGCGGTGTTAATGCTGTCAAGAATTTTCTTGGTTTCTTCTGCCATCTTCTGCTTGAGCGATGCGATTTGGCTTTCCATCGCCTGATATTGGGGATTGTTTTGACCGAGGTTGAGACTTGCTTCCTGCAACTTTCCTTCTTGCTTGATCAGTTCCGATTTGAGACTCAGGATGACCGGGTTTTGCATGACATCGGCCAAGGTGTCGCCGGTGCCTGCATGCTTTTTCTTGCTTTCGGTATCCGCTGTTTGGCCCTCGGACACAACCAACTGGCCTGAAAGTTCGGCGATCTTGGTACTTTCCACATTTTGCATTCTGATGTCGGTCGATACCAATCCAGTTTGTTTTTGATATGCCGACAGTCTCGACTGGGCATTTTCCAGTTCCGAACGCAAGGTCGCGACTTTCACCTGGAACCACTGTGCATATTGCCGGGCCGGTTCAACTTTCAACTCGAGGTTGGTGTTGATGTAGGCTTGGGCAAAGGCATTGGCTGCCACTGCGGCAAAAGCCGGATCGTCCGACGAGAAGGAAATGTCGATCACATTGCTGTCGCGGGAAGGTTTGACTTCGAGCTTCTTGGATAGCAGGCTCCCCAACCACGTGACCAGTTGACCCTTTCCTTGTGTTGCCTTGCGCCACTGTTCTCTGACCTGCGGGCTTTCGTCGAGCTTGAGCAATTTGACCGCGCCTTGCGCAACTCTCTCGCTGGTTATGATATCGGTCTGGGTAGCCATGTAGCTTGGCATGGCCATGCCTGCCATTGCCATGCCAACCAGCGGATCAGGCGTTTTGACATCCAGCAGTACTGAAGTAGACGCGACGTATTTATCCGGCATCAGTAGGGTTACTGCAAAAGCGACAGTTACAGTAGCAAGCAACACATAAAGTGCAATCTTGTAACGTGCCAGAAGAATGATAAGAAACTGGTGAATGTTCATTTGGATACCGGCAATATTTTTGCCTTAAAAAAGGCTTTCGCGTACATAGAGAACATCGTCGTTATTGACCGGCGCAGTCAGATCCAGGGAGATTTCATCCAGCTTGCCACTCCCGCCACGCCGGAATATTTTGATGTTCCTCTGCGTACCGCGCAGCGTCGGGCCACCACCCTGGGCAAGCGCCTGCATCAGGGTCATATTGCGTTCCACGCGGTATGAACCCGGTCGCTGAACTTCACCGTAGATGTAATACATCGGGGCACGATGCACGTAGATGATGTCACCGCCTTCCACCAGCACATCGTCACTGCGCTTGTCGTCCAGAAACAAGCTGGGAATATCGATTTCCTTGCGGAATAGTTTGCCGTTGCGGGTGCCGGTCAAAATAACGTTGTCCGAACCCGTTCCTGTTGCACCTCCTGCCACAGCCAGTATGTCGGAAACATGAATTGTGAATGTTTCCAGCGGATAGCGACCCGGCCTGTTCACCTGTCCCAGCACCGATACCTGATTGCCACGGACCTGCGTCAGCACGATGTTGACTTGGGGTTGCTGGACGAATTTTCCATCCTTGAGCAAGCTGGCTATTTTTTTCTCAGCTGCGGTTATCGTCATTCCGCCCAACTCGACCGAACCCAGCAATGGGTAGGAGATTTCGCCGCTTTCCGAAACCCGCACTTCAGTCGTCAAATCCGGGTTCTGGAAAACTACTATGTGCATCGTATCTCCGGCACCCAGACGATAATCGTTATTACCCTCGGCAGCCTGCCCGCTCACTCCATTCATGACCAGAAGCAGTAACAAAAGCAGACGTATTATTCCTTTGCCAAGCATGAAATCTCCGTAAGATTGGTTTATTTCTGTAACCCGAAACAATGTCGTTTAACTTCTTATTCACCAACTTTGCTTAGGGGAGGCGCTGATCCGGTGCACTTGTCCCGTGTTTGCGAAAGGATCGGCGAGTATTTTTGATTTGGGTCATCCTTCACTCGCAGTTCGCCATGACCAGCATTTGGCTGGTGTTTGCCGAAATTCTTGCCAGATGATTGTCATGTCAGGTTCACCGCGAACGGAAAACCTGATCTTCGCTTTCCCGGATAATTTCGCGCCTTTGTCAGCCGCCATTATTTGAGACTTGCTATGCCTTTTGAAATATCTGGAGTAGACGATTGCGCTGGCGTCTTGCCAGATGATTCAGTTGCAGTTGTCTTTACCTCAGTAGTTGAATTTGAACCCGGCTTAAACTCACCAAAGTATTCTATTTTGGCTCCGGCCTTGAGCGACTTGATCTCATTATCAAGCGCTTCAGATTTTTTGCTGTTCATCAAGTAATCCAGAATAACCGGTGTCGCTACACTTTCTTCGACAGGCTCCGCTTTGGCATTGAGAACTTGCACCACGCTGATCGTTTTGCTTAGTTCGATCACCATTAATTTGCCTGCACCCAATTTTTCGAATCTGGGCAGCATATCCAAAGGCAATTGCTCTGCCGGCTTGACGCCTGTCTGGACAGACGAAGCAATATTCTTGCTCTTTAGCCAGGCTGCTATCGACTCCAGACTTTCGTCTTTACCAGCCATATCGCGTATTGATGCAGCCAGGTCAGGCTTGGCTTCCACTTCAAGTTCTTTTATGGAGTAGATATGCCTGTTAGAGAATAATTCGGGGTGATCGGCATAGAATTTATGCACATCCACTTGAGTCGGCTTGGGTATCCCTGAAATAATCGGATCCATATAGGCGCGCGCAAGGATGGTGTTCTTGGCATTTTCAATTGCCTGCATGACTGCGGGAGTGCGATCAAGTTTCATTTTGACGGCTTGCTGATCGGCAAGGTTTTGCACAATCAAGTTGTTCAACACTTCCTGCTTTGCCTGATCGGGTGTTTTACCGGGCGTGGCAGGTACATTTGCCAATGCCGCATTTACCTGAGTTACCGTTATTTCATCGGAATTGATTTTTGCAGCCACTTGTGTGGAGTTTCCTTTTTCCCCACATCCGGCAAAAGCAGTTGCAATTAGTAATAATGCAACTAGAGATAATCCTTGGCGGCCATTTGCTGCCAAATTGTATGAAAGATATTCCATAAGTCCTCTGTGTGAAAATTTAAAACATCAAACACCGTCATTCCCTGAATATCCCGAACAACCGGATGTTCACCTTGCTTGAAACCTCCAATCAGGTATGAAGCGACTATTCGAACACCCACTCAAGGGGAAAAAGAATGCGCATTGAATGTGTTAAACCAATGCGACTTAAATGCGATTTGCGAAGTTAAGCTATTATGATTACAGATTGATGAACCCTGAATTGGTCTTGGCCGGAAATTTTGCAATGTGGTTCATTTGGATTTAAGTTGCTCAGAAAGTGATTTGCAACATCAGGTTCGCACTTTTGTCGGCATATTCATACGTTGCATAGTTCGTGGAGCGACTCGAATTTTGCAACGTTGCCGTTAGTTTCACCGATCGCTGTGGAGACCAATCCAGCCCGAACTCCTCCGATTGGTTGATATCGTGCCTGGCAATCTGATTGGATTCTATCGGCCCCAGATAGTTTGCTTTGCCACGCATTAGCGACAGGTGCATGTTTGTCTTGGCGCCAATCTGCCAGACTGGCGTGATGGATGCCGAGTCATTGATAAAGTAGCTGCTAGCCACATCAAGCCAGGCATTGATGGACCTGTTTATCGATATGTTGATCGAGGATTTGTCGCTGATGCTCCAGAGATAGTTCAGCCCCCCTTGCGTCCCGCTAAAGTCACGTTGGTAAAATGTCGGGTATTGGTGGTTGATGTTCATCAGATTGCCGCTCAGGACTGATTTCCCGCTGGGCACCCAGTTGAACCTTAATTCTGTCTGAGATTCGCTATATGCAGTATCTGCCAACAGGACATAATCCGGGATCCCATTGATAAATTGTCCACGTATATTTCGCGAAATAAGCGACATCGAGTTGCCATCTGCAAGTGCATATTTGAACCCCCATTCCGCTGTCTTTGCAATGGAACTTTGGTTATTGATCACCGACTGGCTACTTGTCGATATGCTATCCGTTGCACCCAGCAAAACATGCCAGTTGCTTTCAGCCCACCAGTCTGCGTCCAGATGACGCGTATCTACCGTGGTGAGGTTTCGTGTGTAAGTATGGATATCCGTAAAGCTATTTAATGTCTGTGTACGGTCATCGCTCAATGATCCACTCAACCTTTCCCCGAGATTCCAGTTCCATGCACCGCTATATTCCGTATTGAAGTAGTTGAGAAATGAGAATGTGCTGAAATTATTTTTCGTCACGTTCGCTTTAAACTGCACATCCTGATTGGAATATTTTTTGTCAAAGTTGATGCCTATCGATTCAAATTGAATTCGATCCGATGTGGTGGATTTCCCGATCACACTTTGCGGATCAAGCCAGGAAGGCAGCCGAAAGACATTGTTGTCGTAAACCATCCCTGCCGACACTACATAGCTGAGCGTATCGAATTGGTCTGCAGATACCGGAATGCTTATCAGCAAAACCACCAAGCCCATTCCACGGCTTGCAATATTTGTCATTGATTTTTTTCTGAACGGACAATAACTCACACCAACCCCTGCTTCATTTATGAAAATGCAACTGGTCAGTGTGCCACGCCTTCATGAATGATTGATTAAACCGAATTGCAAGATGGGTAGTCGCTGTTCTCAGGGGAAATAGGTATTCAGCGTTATCAGGTTCTTTTTCTTGTTGTGATTGCAATGCCGCCTAATATTGTTGCCAGTATCAACTGCCCCCACCAGGGCAAGGCAGGTACATCGTTGTCATTGTTACCACTGACTGCAACCTGAATGTTCGTGGTGCTGCCCGCTGGTGCAGGGTTCGGCAGATCGGAAGAGACGCTGGCGGATATCGATTCCATGGCAACGCCATTGCTCAACATTATCTGAATCAGCAGCGAAATATTTGCTCCATTCGCGATATTGCCCGGCATACAGGTGATGGTGGAGATATTGGCTGAACACCCGGCCGGTCCCGAGACAAAATTTGCCCCGGCTGGAAGCGTTATGGTAACAACGACGTTCGTGGCAGTTTGCGGTCCCGCGTTAGTCACGGTTACCGTATAGGGGATCGCGTTTCCGGATGAAGCGTTGGTTGGGCCCGTGATGTTCACCGACATAGCCGCCGTTGCTGTCGTATTCAAGCTCCAGTTAAGCACAACGCTCCCTGCTGCACCATTGAAGCCATCGACTGCGATTTCATATTCCTGACCTGCGATAGCCTCAAACAACAGGCCGCTGGTTCCCCCTGCCGTACCGTCATTATCATTCGCGGCGATTGGCGTCAATGCACTGACGCTCGCACCGGTGTAAACCGCCAACAATGTGTCAAACCCGCTCCCATGCGTATTCAGGCTTACCTGACCGGAGGATGGTGCAATCCATTTCCACCAGACCGAAGCACCGCCACTATTCCCGGCATGATTGGGCTCCCTGGCTTCTTTGGTGGCGAGCAAACTAGTCCCGCTTGTACTGCCCGAGCCGCCACTCAATAAAAAACGATTGGCGAACATGTCGTCCGCCGGTCTTGCCGACTCCAGTAAATTCAGACGCGGTTTGACCAGACCGTTGCGCGGGTCAGTAACCTGAACCCCGCCGTTGATCAGGCGTGCCTGAGTCTGGCTCAGAGTCTCTGCAGGAAACGCCGATCGCAGCACGGCAACGGCACCCGCCACATGCGGGCTGGCTTGCGATGTCCCGGCCATGGTAATGCCTGCTGCAGTAATTATCGCTCCCGGTGCAAGCATGGTCAGAAAGCTCGCACTATCGGAAAAGCACGTAACCAGATCTGCAGCCGTCGATAAATCGGTGCAGAGATTGGTGCCCCAGGTGAGCCCGCCATAATTGGCATCATAGACGGCACCGACCGAGATGATCCCCGGCGTACATGCCGGATTACCTATCGCATTCGTATATGCATCATTGCCGCTGGAGGCGACGACCGTGATACCCGCGCTCATCGCACTGGTCACTGGCGTCACAAAAGCGTTGGTGCGAGCGTTGCTGCATGGGGCCGTATTCTTGGAGCCATCGCCCAGGCTCATATTGATTGCCGCGATGTTATAGGCAGACTGGTTGGCAATAGCCCAGTTGATGGCCGATATGACGTCTGAGAAATAGGCCGTTGTGCCTGAAAATGCATTGAGCATCGCAATCCGGGTAGTCGGCGCCATCCCCAGCACAATTGCTGAAACGTTGGTTCCGTGGCTGGTGTCGGTTGTTCCAGTCCCGAACAGGACAGAGGCAATAACATGGCATGCAGCTGGAATTCCTGGTGCGGTACAAGAACCAAATGCGGCATTGGTATAGTCGATGCCGTCGTCGATCACTGCCACGGTCGTCCCACCGCCGGTTTCACCGACGGCCGCAACTTGCGGTTGGTTGACCATCGGAAGGCTTTTTGTCAACACATGATGCAACTGGCCATTTTCAAATATGGCCTTGATACCGGGATGGGCGATCAGTGCGTTCAGTGCTGCCAACGTTTGAACATGCTTGAATGACATCGGCAGATGGCTATAGTCCTTCAGGTGCGTTATCTCCTGAGAAGAGAATGTACCGTCCACCTGTTGCTTCAGGATTTTGTACTGGGTAGCCTTATAGTCAAGAATTCCCGCATCGTCTAAATGCCGTTGGGTGAGTTGTCGTCGTTTGGCGGCTTCTTGTTCGACTGCGGCAGATTCATACTCGACGATTAAATCAACTCCTTGCCCGGCCTGCAGGCGATTCACTGCATTTGCCGGGGCTGTTGCTGCGCCAAATGCCGAATGGATACAGATCAGGCAACCCGATGCGGTCATCAAGAGTTGGCGCAGTTTATTCACGGGGAATTTATTTTCCAAGAGTTGGTTTATTCGACATTTCCTACCATTCTGCCCAATGAATATAACGTGGCGGTTACATCCGGATAACTTTTACTAGGCCTATCTTCTCTCTGGTGTCACATTGATGAAACAGAATCAAACTAGGATATTTAAAAGCTTTCGATAATCTTTCTGGTCTTTAATCCACTGAGCAGCGTCCAATTTTTATATCAGCGTTTCTCATTCAACCCCCTACACTCTCTTGGAAAATCATTTGCAACCCAAAGCGGGTTTACGCTCACCACTCGTTCTGATGATGGTGTTCGTTGGCCTGTTAGTGACTATGCAATTTGGGTGGAGCTATTTCCGTGGTACGGCATTGGAGCGGTTGGTCGTAGACGAACTGACTGTGAAGCCTGCCGCATGGCTTATCGCGCGCATCACTCCTGAAATTGCTGTCCGGCCGATAGGCAGCCGTATTAGTGCCCCCGGCGGCGGCATCAATATTCTCAATGGGTGCGACGGAATGGATGTCGTATTACTGTTTGTTTCGGCGATGCTGATAGCTCCGATCCCGGGGCATCGGCGTCTATTGGGTATCCTGGCCGGTGGCGGTCTAATTTATATTTGCAATCAGCTTAGAATTCTTGGCCTGTTTTATTCCTACCGGTCTGATAAATCAATGTTCAGTTTGCTGCATGGCATGATCGCACCAATCGTGTTGATTCTCATTGCTACTGCTTTTTTTGTTTTCTGGCTCGGCATGCACAATCGTGATCAAAAGATCCAGATCAAGTAATCCCATCAACGTGAAACAGGATGATTTTATTCTCAGCTGCAAACCGGCGGCAATCTTTGTTCGTCTGACCGCAGCCTCGTTGCTGTTACTGATTACTATCTTTTATGCCGAGACTATCGCAACAACTCTGCTGCCGCTCTACCGCATGGTATTCGAACTGATCGCCGGCGACTTCCGCATCCTGTCGCTAGGCATATCTTTGGAAAACGCCGATCGCGTGATCCGTTTGAATGTGACGTTGTCCCACGCAATCGCTGTCGCCGGTCATCTCGTTATGGCGAATTCCCAAGGCGTCGCGAGTGTCACCACCATGACCGGGAATATCTTTCAGCCCGTCATGGTTGGATTAATCGCCATACTTGCATGGCCTTCCCGTTCCTGGCGTGAAGTCACGTTGCGGTTGATTATTCTGACCCTGCTATCCTCGATGGAAACCATTTTTGACATCCCTCTCCTGCTTGCAGGAGAGTTGTGGGGAGTATTACTCGACAACCTGTCCCCCGGCAGCTGGTCATTCTTGACGGTTTGGGCAGATTTTCTGCAAGGCGGCGGACGGTTAGCAATTGGAGTTATGGCGGCAATTACCAGCATTTATGCCTCTGGTCATGCCGCAACTTTCCGGAACAGTTCCAAGTAGTACTTGAACATAGCAAATATTCTTGGCAACTGTCACATAACTGACACGACAATTTTGTACAGTCAAAATTCTTACATCAATTTCTTCTCGCCTGAAGTCAAAATTAAACTTTTACAGACCCAATCATAAGTTTCTCGTCGTGCCAATATGTGATGTTCGACTACATTTCGAGACAACGGTTATTACGAATTCCCACTATGTAATTGCGACGGAGTCTAACTCAGATGAACGCGAAATTTCTGCACTTAACTTCAAGTCCAAGATCAGAACATTCAGCTGTACGACAATTATCAAAATTTCTGCTGCCCGTAGATGAAGACACAACCTGCATGGAGGTACTCAGGTATTTCCTGTCCGATGCAAAGCTCTATGCTTTGCCGGTAGTAGATAAGAACAACATTCCCGTCGGACTCATAGACAGACATGTTTTCGTCGAGTACTTCACCCGTCAGTATGTTCCGGAAATTCATGGCAAGAAGCCAGTACTAAATTTTCTGAAAGAAGGCTTGGCTGTAACCGCAGCAACTGCGCCTATCATTATCGACGAAGCCACTTGTATTGATGATGTGGCACAAATGATCATTGGCGCAGGAATGCAGCACATGGTTACCGGGTTCATTGTTACCGGAGACGGTGAATATCTGGGCGTTGCCAACGGCCACGACCTGCTCAACGAGATTACTTTGCGCAAGCAGGCTGACCTCTACTTTCTTGCACATTTCGATCATTTGACCGGGTTACCTAACCGTATGCTATTTGGGGATCGTTTGATGCAAGCCTGTCGAGATGCCCTGCGCAACAATACTTTGGTGGGGCTGATGTTTGTCGATGTCGATCGTTTTAAGCAAGTCAATGACTCTCTGGGTCACGGCTTTGGCGACATGCTTCTGTGCTCAATTTCGGAGCGTTTAAAATCCTGCGCCCGCGAATCCGATACCGTTGCCCGTCTGGGTGGAGATGAATTCGCCATTTTGATGGACAATCTGAAAGAGACAGATGACCCAGTGATTATGGCGCAGAGGATCGTCGACTCCATGCAGGAGCCATTGCAAATCTCAGGACATTCCCTGCTAATTACCGTCAGCATCGGGATTGCCATTTATCCAACTGACGACACCGATGTCACCGCTTTGCTTACCAAGGCCGATACTGCCATGTATGAGGCAAAATCGAGTGGACGCAATGGATATCGCATCTACGCACCCGGTCTTTCCATGTACAACAGCACACAAATGTCGCTGGATACGGAACTCAGAAGTGCAGTAAGAAACAATGAATTCGTGCTTCACTACCAGCCTAAAGTCAGTCTAAATAACGGTCAGGTAATCGGGGTCGAAGCACTTATACGATGGCAGCACCCTACACGGGGCCTGCTTTCACCGGTTCATTTCATTCCACTTGCCGAAGAAAACGGTGTGATTGTGGAAATTGGAAACTGGGTCTTGCGTCAGGCTTGCATCCAACATTGCCAATGGAATAAAGCCGGCCTGCCATCCATTCATGTAGCGGTCAACGTCTCCGCCCTTCAGTTTCGGAAAATGGGCTTTATAGAAACAGTCAAGTCAGTTTTTTTAGAAACAGGGATAGACCCGTGCTACATTGAGATTGAATTAACAGAAAGCACTTTGATGCAGAACGCTGCCGGCGTTCTGGAAACACTTAACGAATTAAAAGCAATTGGCGTACGGTTATCCATCGATGACTTTGGAACCGGATACTCAAACTTGAACTATCTTAAACAATTCCCCATTGACTGTCTCAAAATCGATCAATCATTTATTCGGGATATCGATACAACTCCTGTCAACGAATCCATCGTGCGAGCGATAGTCGCTTTGGCAAATAGCATGTCAATGCAGACTATCGCCGAAGGCACAGAGAGCCAGTCAGAATTGGATGTTGTAAAACGTTGCTTATGTGACGTGGCCCAAGGATATCATTACGCCAAACCACTCGCTCCGGATGATTTTTCCAAGTGGCTAAACAGCACTCAAAAATTAGCGCTACCAGACGTATAATATGCTTTTTACTGCAACACCATGAAACTACAACTTGACTGCCGGTTGCATATTACTTTTTCGATCGGGCTCTTATTTCAGCAAACCTCTCGCGCCACTCTTTAAGCTTTTCATCTTCAATCTCAAGCTGAATAGCTAAAACTTCTACCGGAACGAGTTTATGCTCATCAAGCTTTCGAACAAGCTTCTTGTCCATTCTGGAGAAAAACTGCTCAGCCTCATCTCTGCTTAGTAAAGCAGCTTTCTCGAGATATTTTTCTTTTGGAATATTTTTCATGGAAGGTAGTGCTAGTCTGACGGCAATTCAACGCTCTCAACAACTCTTGCAACATCGCTATGGCACTCCGAACACACACCCACGAGCAACAGGTTACCTGCTTTGACCGTTCCGGAATAATTGGTGATCGTAACGTCGTGACGACATTTCCCACACCGGACATTTAATAGCAGCTCTTTTTTGTCGGAATCGGATGCGCATGCCCATAACTTTGCCGATGGAGCAGAAAATTGAGGATAGGGTTCGATGGCCATAACATTTTCTACAACTATTAACTGAAACTGATATGCCAGTTAAACTACGGCAGTTATACGCTTGGTTATCCTCATGATCAGGCCAGCATCACGAACTGCAGCCTGACAACTTGCGCATTAGTCTTGAATAGAGGCTTGATTGCGGCAAATTAAACTTGCTTTTTGCTATTTACGTTGTTTCAAGCCTCAATATCAACTCGCGGTACCAAATAACTATTTTCCTTTTGACGGCTTCGCCGGCCTGCCAATTTTAATTTCGGCCAATTTCGATAGCTGTTTCTTAAGCGCAGGTTGACTCATTCCAGCTAACGACTGCAGACCGGCCCGCAGCAGCTCGCTTTTCTTTACGTCAATCCCTCCAGCTAGGCATTTCTTCTTGATTTCGGAAAGAACCCGGTATTCGTTTTCCGGCATGGTGAAGCTGTCACGGATGACTTTTTGTTTAGTTGGCTTCTTCTCCACTTTCTTTGGTGCCGAAGGTTTTTTGACGACTTTCCTCACAACTTTGGTTTTTGCGACCTTGGGTTTCGCTGTTGGCTTCTTCTTGCCAACCGCCGGTTTTTTTGCCATTACCTTATTTTCTTCTGCTTTCAGTGTCTCGGTTAACGCCGTTTTCTGTGTGTTGTCTTCCATTTCATTTCTCCATTTTAATCGGTTAAGCAATTCCTTAACCTTTCTTATTGCCCAATAATTCCAGCACTTCCTTAACCAACATTTCAATTTCCTCTATGGCTGGAAACGCTTTTGCGCCAAAATCATGTACGGTCTGTCCAAATACTACGCTCTGACGATTCACGGTACGTTGATGGAGCTGACCTCTTGCCATCTTTATTCCAAATTTTGAAATTGACTCCAGGCGTCGTTTGCCAACCTGGTGTTTGGTTGACATTGGTTGACGACCAATCGTGATTTCAAGTTCTCATTTATATCTGACGCATCTTCAATCCCCTTCTTTAATCCCGACAGACGCACACAAATCCAGACGTGAGGGAATTATCCGAACAAGTGCCAAATCGTCAATCATTAGCGCGCTCTGCGCAACAGGAGAATCAGAAGCGTGGGGTCCATCAATGACTATATATTCGTAATCATCCATTAACCTTTTAACTTCAAGATGCAGTTTTCCTTGCGCTGCACTTAGACCGACAACGGTTGCGGGAAACGGATGGCTGTCGTCGGCAGAAGCTGCCCATCTTGTGCAAGTTCCCTGGGGATCGGCATCAACTACCAGGACTTTGAACTCTCGTCGCCCTAACGATCCGACCACTTGCATTGCAATTGTGGTCTTCCCCGCCCCCTCTTTGATTCACGACAGCAATTACTTTGGTCTTCATGCCCCCGCTTTCGACCAGCACAAATCAAACATAGAATAATATATACCTTATATACCATTTACACCACAAGAGACGACCGTCCGCCAATTGAGAATATTCGCCGACAAGTGAAGCGCCAGATAGGCGGCTTTGCAACTATTTACGCATTTAGATATCTGATGACCGAATGAGTTAAGCAATGCACCTTGGCGGCAACTCACGGATGTCGAATCGGTACGTCATCTTTAGGCATTGAAGGACTTAATCGCGGTCAAATAGCGCTCCCGCAAGTCACCGAAGCTATTGTGTTTAAAGATACTCGATGCCCTTATTTAACAATACTGTAACATGCATACTGTATATACTGTTTCTGTATATTTGAATTCTTCGTTGAAGTCATTTATCGTGGTAAATCTAGCTGCAGGAGGAAATATGGAACGGCCGAAATCATTTTCGCCTGGGTTGCTTTATTCGATCTCTCCAGGAAGCCTTCCCTCTCTCCATCTACGGGATGAGGCAGAAACAAATGGGCTCGATTGGGAAGCACATAAAGCTGAGGATCGTAGAGAGTCGATTTCACTAGTAATTTTAAGCGTGCTGAGGAAAACCGCTGCGCATTGGGGGCTCCATAAACATCAGTAACACTGATATCGATCATGCTCATATAGGCTGGCTTTCACTCTAATAACAATTGATACAGTGTTTATTCATGCGCTGCTTACACAGTTGTCCTTGCTACGCATTTCCTCACTTGGCGCCGCACGATGCAATATTTCGATATTATTACAATTCAAATTTGAAGTTGGAAGGCGTAACATTCAAAACCTAACGACAAGCTAAAGTGAACTGCTATGACTGAACAGATTGCAAATGAAGAATATATAAAGAGAGCAAGCAAGTTATCAAGAGCCCAAGCTGAATATATATCTTATCGGCTGCGATCGAAAATTGGGCGGGGATTTGAAGACAACGAACAGTTCCCTATAGAAGAAATTGCACTTCAGCTTCAGCTTGAAGAAGAAGCCCTGGTTGAATGGCGCCAACGATTTGCTGAGGTTAAGGAGAACGCAAGCAAACAGCATTGAAACGCTGATTCACAGTGCTGAAATATTGATACATTACTATTTGCCTGACGATTGCATTAACACTGAACGGTGGAATCGCCCCCCCTCACAACGCACATTTATATGTGCGTTTTTTTATTCAATAGTCCTGGTTTATGTATTTAGGTAAGTTGCCGCAAATTGCACGGTAAATATGCATCTCCAAAAACTGCATATACTATTTGACGTTAGCTTAGTGCTGACAAACTTATATGCCAAGTTATCCACAAGAATTGTGAATAACTTCGGGATTCATAATTGCCAGGAAGATCGAAAAACTTAGTTCTAGGCGGAAGCTTTTTGACTCTTCAATAATTTTCATCTACATATACTTCATTCAAACCTTGATTCACCATATAAATGGGGGCACACTTGACCTCCGGCCCGTGAAAAGGAGGTGAACATGCATCAGACTCTGATAGACCAGTTCCGCAATTCTAAGCAAGGTAATGCAAGGGTGTATGTGGAATACAACCGGATTCAACAATGTTTGAATAAGACTTACTTTGAAGAGTTGGTGAGCCCCCTAAAATCCTTCCTTGCAGAACAGGAGTCGCGCAAGAAGGAGCGCACGAAAAATCAATGAATCCATTTCTTCAGTGAATGCCAGTACCACGATTAACAATTTTCTAAATGCCAAGTTGGGATTGCCTAATTGGCTGGTATTTATTAATTGTTTTTTGTGCTCAAATTCATTCGTTGCGTGGCCACCAATGCAGACGTCTCAGTAGAGAACTCTTTTTCCGTTGATGTGAT
>VFSW01003159.1_pt1 | contig 24686 bp, 21 predicted proteins | sample 5358111 | NCBI WGS metagenome assembly VFSW01 (sample SAMN11554181, study PRJNA540505) | mine drainage metagenome | isolation source: sediment from site ElyBrook_90M | place: USA: Ely Copper Mine, Vershire, VT | collected 2017
TCCCGATGATGAAGACCCCAGCCACAAGAATCGCCAGCGTCGCAACTATGAAAGCTCCTAACCGGGCCGCTCTCGACATATTTCCTCCTACGAATACTTCAAGAATTTCCTGACAAACTTGTCGTCACTTTTCTGAAGCTCATCAAATTTGCCCGCGATCACAACTTTCCCTTCATTGAGCAGCGCCAGACGTCCCGCAATCGTCTTCGCGCTGTGCAGATCGTGAGTCACCACGATCGATGCCATGTGATGTTCTTCCTGGAGCTTGAGAATCAAATCATCGATTTCGCCGGAACTGATGGGGTCGAGACCAGCGGTGGGCTCGTCAAGCAGCAGAATATCCGGCTCCAAAGCCAGCGCGCGCGCCAGCCCTACCCGTTTCTGCATGCCCCCCGAGATGTCCGAAGGCATCTTCGCAAGATCGTTTTCCATGCCCACTTCCGCGAGCAGTTGCCTGATCCGGTCGTCCCGCTCCGATTTCGGCATTTCTTTTTTGTGGTGTTCGAGCGGAAACGCCACGTTCTGCCCCACAGTCAGCGAATCGTAGAGTGCGGCGTGCTGAAACAAAAATCCCATCTTCTTTCTGACTTCTCCCATCCGGTCAAGAGCTAGGCCCGCGATGTCCTGGCCGTGGAGTCGAATCGAACCCGAGTCAGGTTTTTCCAGGGCGATGATGAGCCTCAGCAATACGCTCTTCCCGGTGCCACTGCGCCCCAGCACCGCCAGGGTCTCACCGCGCTTCACCGCCAGGCTGATCCCGCTCAAAACCTTTTGACTTCCGAACGACTTATACAAGTTCTCGACCGCGACCACTGGCGCTCTGCCGTCTTCCTCGGCTTTTTCCCGCTTGGCTGCGGTTTGCAGCGCAGTGTCGGTCGCGGTTTCAGTCGCGGCATGAGTCGCGCTCTCAGTCGCTGTTGGCATCGGAATGGTATCGATGGTGTCCATACATGTTTTCGCGAGTTTCTAATCCACGCTTACGAGAAAAATATGAGAATGAGTTTCACCAGCACCACATCCGCCAGAATCACGAACAGCGAAGACAACACCACCGAACTCGTAGCCGCGCGGCCGACCCCCGCGGCCCCGCCCTGGGTCCGCATTCCCTGAAAGCACGCGATCAGCCCAATGATCAGGCCAAACACAGCAGTCTTAAACGTAGGGGGCAGGAAGTCGTTAAAAGTGGCGCCCTGGAAACCGAGGTTGATGAACTGATGGAACGAGAGCGGCTCCACCAGTGCCTGCGCCACCCAGCCCATCAGCAAGCCGCATAAGTCGGCAGCCAAAGTCAGCAAAGGCAGCATCAGGACGCAGGCCAGGATGCGCGTCGCCGCCAGCAGCCGGTAAGGGTTCACCGCGGAGGCTTCGATGGCGTCGATCTGCTCCGTCACTTTCATTGACGCCAACTCCGCGCCAATGCCGGCCCCCACTCGGCCGCTCACCACCAGACCGGTGATGATCGGTCCAGTCTCATGGATTACGGAGAACACGATCGCGGCGGGCAGCAGCGATTTCGCCCCAAATCGCGTCAGGCTGTAACGGGCTTCCATGGAAAGCACAACGCCAGTGGCGGCGCCGGCCAAAGCCACCAGTGGCAGGGACTTTGACCCGATCTCGTCCAGTTGTCGAAACAGTTCCCGGAATTCATACGGCGGCGTCACCGCAGCCCGCACCACCTGCCAGAAAAAAATGCCGAGATCGCCAAACCACTCCAGAAAGTTATTGACCACGCGCCTAGAGGAGGTCAACGTGAGTGGAGCGGTCAGAAAGTCTGGTCCCTGCGGAAGCGCCGGATCCAGGCTCGCCACCGTGGATTTCCCGTCGATCACGGAGTTGAACCCGCATTCGCCGCTGCGTGCCCGTTGTCCAGGTGCATGCGATGAAGCAAGGCGTGGTGGGGTCCGCTATAGAGAAATTCCAGCGCAACGTTTCCGGCTGCATACCCCAGCAGGCTGTAGCTGTGAATCTTCATTTTCGTTGTCGGGCGGACATAGATCAGGTCCGCGTGCGTTGAAATGGTGGTTGCAACCGTGCCCGAAAATTCTCTCGAATCGGCCAGTATTTCCGCTTGTGCTGACAGCGGCAGTCTTGTCGCGACCAGGGGCAAGAGCATGATAGGGCACAGGTTCATGTCGAGATCCTCCTTGGCAAGTTCCAGCCGTGCCCGCTAAAGCCGGGTGTTCTCACACGGTCAAGGGACACTTTCCGTGATCACACTGGCAAGCAATCTCGACTTCACCTGCTCCCGCTTCCTTACAGGCTGGACCGCAGTATTTATCGCCAGGTTGCGCCAGGCACCGGCACGGTAGGTGTGCACACTTGTTCGGTTCTGTCGTCATCTTAGTTCTCCTTTTTTAAGCCAGTCTCAAAATGTTGTGGGCGCCAACTCCCTTGCCGTTACCAGTCCCTGACAAAGGCCGCACTCGAGGCAACGCGACCGAACGCTCAGCTTGATTGCCCGGTCAAGCCGTTCGCTTCAGAAATCGATCCGACAGCCCCACGAGGATGGCCACAGGAAGTCGCAGCGTCCGGATCTCTGGATCGTTTCCGCTCGTCGCGCGGACCGCGATGCAATCGCCTTCCTTAAAAGGATCGGAAACAATCTCAAAGCGCTCGCCATACATTCTTATCTGCCTCGGCGCCGTGAAACCGAGATCTTTGATTCTTGCGCAGCTATCGGAGCCAATTCGCATTTGGGTTCACCCGTTCTCTAACCGTCTGCCACAGCGCCTGTTTCGCCGTCCGAGATGGCCCCTTTTATTCGCCGACAACTTTCTCCGCGCGACCGACCCATCCTTGAACTTTGCCGGCGTTTTTCTCCGCTTTCCCGGAGCCTTCCAGGTCGGGATCGTTCGTCGCCTTTCCGGCCTCTTCCTTGACCTTCCCTTTCACTTCGTGAACCTTGCCCTCGGTGCGATCTTGCGTGCTTGGTTTCATCATTTTTCCCTTTCTTCGGTTCAATCGCTCTTGTTCAATGGCTACGCAACTTCTTTTCTCTCCACCACCGTTGGCACCAGCACCAGTTCTTCAAACAGCGACCGGTAGTGAATCATCGCGGTCCTGAGATCTTCGGTACTGGCTGCGTCATTCCCGACCCGCAGCGCAATTCCATGCGCCGTCCGGTAGTCTTCCACCACGCGAGGATGGTCAACAGAAATATCGGCAGCACGCTGCTCGAAATCGGATACCGGATAACCCCGAGCCTTCATCACCGCGGACACTAGATCATCCGCTTCCGCGACAGCCCCTTTCGGCGAATCGACAAAGCGGGACTGTACCGCCTGCCACTCTTTCAAATAGCGTTCGTGTTCCGTCGCATCAAGATCGCGAATGTTGAGCTTGCCGATCCGCTTCTCCCGATCCGCTAATTTCGCTTCTGCTTTTGACCCATGTGTCAGCACCGCACGGTCATACTCCGGCCCAAACTTTTGCCGCAGATCCGCCGTCGTGCCCCTGCGTTTCCGCACATACAGCCAGATAACCACTGCGACGATCACAAGCACGGCCGCGCCAAGAGCAATCAGCTTAGGGTCCGTCAGATTCAAGTTCATCAAAAACCTCCACACAACCAGCTTTGTTCAAGAGCAGGTTTGTTCACGAGCAAGTTCGTTCACGAACTCCGCCTTGTCGTGGAAACCGCGTTGAGTCGTCAGTATGAAACTTCCAGCTTCGAAAAACTGATCACAATTGACCGCGTTGTGAGTGAGCGGTGCGCCGTCGACTAGAAAACGCCGCAGCGGTGCCTGAAGATCGGAGTGCAGAGATTAAGGTCCTCTGAAGGTTCCCTGCGGTAGCGCCCTCCGCCAAAGTGAGCGTTTCTGCACAGCACCATCAGCGCAAATGAGCGATTCTAAGCTTCCCCAGGATTCCATCTAGATCCGATCAAAGGAAAATTATGAAGACCACCAAATTGCTCCTCGTCTCGCTCACGCTCCTCGCACTCGCAGGCATGTTGGACTGCTCGGGCACCTCCGAAAAGTCGCCCGACGTTTCGGACAGTATCCGTACGTCGCTCGATCAAGCCGGCCTCAAAGACGTCTCTGTCACTCAGGACCGTGACAAGGGCGTCGTGACCCTCGGCGGACAGGTCGCCAGCGACAATGACAAGTCCCGGGCGGAATCCGTAGCGAAGTCCCTCGCGGGCACACAAGTCGTCGCCGACGAGATTGCTGTGATTCCCGTAGGCGGGGAAAAGGCAGCCAAGGCCGTGAACTCCGATCTGGACCAGGGCATCGAGAAGAATCTGGACGCTGCGCTCATCCAGAACCGACTGCATGACAACGTGCAATACGACGTAAAAAGCGGCGTCGTCACGCTAAGTGGCGAAGTCAACTCGGAAGACACGCGCTCGCGCGCCGGGAAAGTGGCGGCCGCCGTGCCCAACGTTCAGCAGGTGGTGAACGATCTTCAGGTCAAGAATCAGAAGGCCAGTTCGTCACTGTAGGAATTGCGCGGTCGAATTCTGGCCGCAAACACCGCGAATTTGAAATAAGGAGATGCAATGTCGTTTGGACTCTACGCGATCGGGTTCGCCATCATGCTCGTCGGACTGGTTTATGGCGCGCACCTGATGCATATGCCCACGCACTGGATTGTCGTGGGCGCAATCATACTCCTGGGCGTGGGGATCCTCTCCGGCGTAAAAGCAACGCGCCAGAAGGATTCTTCGGAATAAAGGGATCGTTATCCCGCTCTTGATCGTGTACCTCAAATTCGACCGCCAGGGCCCGCGGTTTAACCCCGGCGCTGTGTGTTATAATGTAGTTGAGGTGGTTACCACCTTCTCCTCTTTCAGGTTCCCTGAGCTAAGTCAGCCCATCTGAAGTTTTCTCTCCTTAGGCCCCCAATCAGGAAGGGCGTGGCCCATGCGTACGACCGCAATCCTGCACGAGATTAAGCAACTCTATAGCGTGAGTGACCGTCTGGACTTGCTGGCGGAGGAGCATCCCATCGTCTCCGAAGCGCTCATCACCATCTCAGGAAACGTCCGTAATACGGCAACTCTGTTGGAGGTGCTGGTCGCCACCAAATTGGGCCCGCTCTCTGGACCAGATCCGGCGACTGCCTGACTTGCGTTCCCTGGTGACAATTGGGGTGGCTTGAACGACTCAGAGTTTAGGATCCTCGGTTCTCGGTCGGGTGATCCGCGCAAACATGCGACGCAAACTCGCGGTCACGCTGTGCCTCGAAGTTGCGCATCATTTGATCGAATGACTTGCCGGTGGGCGTTCCCGAAGGTTGGAACCGCCAGTCACATTCCGAGCAGCCAAAGCCTCGGAAACGCGGTTGCTCTATCCATACGAGCTTCCGAGTCATGGCGGCCTCTATCGCTGCGTCCCGACGTTGGCCGACAGCATGCCTCGTATCCGCTTGCCGTCAATCGACGCAGCGCTCCCCCTTTCGTAGGGGCCCACTGCCGATTGCAGAACAACCCCTCACCGGGTGCGGGTGGGACGACGTAGTCTTGGAAGGACGCAGTCTACATCAGCCATTTTCAACGGTCTGTCGGGCATCCTACCTACCAGCAGATGGTTCGTTCGAAGTTCTGATTTCGGGCGGCTGCTTTGATGGCGCAAGGCCAGATCGCGCCCTAAAAGCGTCAGGTCACGTTTCGCCGCAGTCGCGATGCGGAGGTTCAACGGCGAAGCCAATGTAGGGTGCCCGACAGAATCGTCGGATTTGGATCTGTATACTCTGCCGAGTTCAAATAAGCAGAGTTCCTGTTTCGCACGTCAACTCGGGTGCGTTCATCCCCGCGTCTTGGAGGTTTTTCGGTTCTCGTTTCTGGTGCGCAAAGATCTCCAAATCGTGCAATCTGGCGAGCGGACCAATGCCGCAGGAAAGCCAGTCAGCAACAAGATACTTCTATCGATCCCCGATAGCGAGTACAACTCTCTTCGCCCCCACCTCGAATATCTCCGCTTGTCAAACCACCTCGTCCTTCACGAGGCGGGCGGAAAGCTGGAATGTGCGTACTTTCTGAATCGAGGTTTGATTTCCCTTGTCGTTGTCATGAAAGACGGAAAAACCGCCGAAGCTGGCGTTGTTGGCAATGAGGGCTTTACCGGAACACCGGCGGTGGTTGGCCTGAGCAGGAGCCCACTGCGGACCGTAGTACAAATCTCGGGAGACGGATTTCGGTTGAAAGTTAGAGCTCTGCAAAATACTCTGGAATCCACTCCACACCTTCGAATGATGTTGAACCGCTATGCCGCAATTCGCGGCATGCAGGTTGCACAAACCGCCGCCTGTAACCGGCTGCACGATATCAAGCAGCGCCTGGCACGGTGGTTGCTGATGACTCAGGACAGAGTGGCCTCAGGCGCGCTCCCCATCACTCATGATTTTCTCGCGACTATGCTGGGGACAGATCGACCTACGGTGAGCCTGGCAGCGGGTATTCTGCAGAAGGAAAAAGTCATCGAGTACACCCGTGGCGCAGTGAAGGTCGTGAACCGCAAGAAACTCGAAGCCTCCGCCTGCGAGTGCTACGGGGTGATCCGCCAGTACGACGGCGAACTGGGCTTGAAATCGATTCGCGAGTAAAGCCCTTCCCGGTTTCCTTTTGCTGGCGGCGTGCAAGCCTTAAGGTTGCCACGGAAACGCCAATTCCAAGAACGATGTCCAGCGGATATCTGATTTGTTTACGCTGTCTGGAATCCTTAGTTTGAGGGCTTGTGCGAGGAACTAATCGTGGAGAACGATGTTTAGAAGTGAACTATGAACCTGCAGGCCGCTCTCGCCATAGTCCAGGAAGCCTAACTCTCGGAACCGGTTCATGAAAAAGCTGACCCGCGAACGGGTTGTGCCAATCATCTCGGCCAGCGTCTCCTGACTGATCTTGGGGATTACGGCCTGGGGCACGCCTTCCTTGCCGAAGTGAGCGAGCAACAGCAGAAGCCGAGCCAGCCGCTTTTCGCTGGAGTTAAAGAGCTGGTCCACCAGATCTTCTTCGTACCGGACATTTCGTGCCAGCAGATAGGCGACGAACAGATCGGAGAACGTGTGTTCTCGGTGCAGCGCAAGCATCATCGCCTTCTTGTCAATGCGCAGCACCTCGCAGTCTGTCATTGCGGCGGCAGACCCCATGCGTAGAGCCTGCCCAGCCAGGCCACCTTCTCCAAAAAAGTCTCCCTCGCCCAATATGCCCAGGGTTGCTTCCTTGCCAATCTTTGACACCACCGTGAGTCGAACCTTGCCTTCCTGGATATAAAACACCGCGTCCGCCGGCTCGCCCTGCGTAAAGATTGTTTGCTTCTTGGGAAACGCCACAACTTTCCTGCCCTCGCCGATGGTGGCAAGGAATCTCTTTGGGTCGAAGTCGCGCTCCCTCTCGATCGATTTGGTTACAGCTACCAATGGATACTCCTTCGTAGTTACACTCTCCATTATTATCCTCCCGCGGGCGACTTCCGCGATGTGCAATTTTGCTCACTCTAAACGAAAAATCCGCCGCGCACCCAAAATGAACCCCCACCCGGCTAAAGTATTGAAAATGAGCAATATTGAGCATTTTTCCCGATAGAAACGTCGCATTATCCACTGGTGAAGGCCAAAGAACTCACCCCGAAGCAGATATTATCTGTGCCTTGTCCCACTTGCGGTGCTGCGACCAGGGAGGTGTGCGAACTGCATTCCGGCGCTCCGCGCACCGAGGCCCACCGGGATCGAAAGCTTTCCGCCGCCGAAACAGTGGAAGTGAAAGCCGCCAAGCGCTAGCAATTGCCAAGGCGACGCACGCGACCCGCCCTCGAACCCACACACTGCATCCTCAAACAACAACCCTACGCGGCGCAAGCAATCCTGCGGTCAATATTGACCAGTAATCGAACCGCCCTTCCTCGATACTGGAACTCGAACAGCTTTCCACGGTTTTGAAAAACAGCCGGACTCTCCGCCTGTGGATCTCTTGTGGTGCCGACCCCATAAAGAGTTCTTGCTTCACCCACCACCACCGTGCGAGTTTGTCGGAGACAAATACAGGAGAAATCATGAATCTGCTAAAAGGGCTGGGAATCCTACTCTTCCTCTCTGTGCTTTGTGTAATCATCGTCCCAAATGCTACGGCGGATGACTGGAACCGCAAGACGGTTATCACCTTCAGCGGGCCTGTCGAAGTTCCGGGTGTAGGCGCTCACACCTTGCCGGCTGGCACTTATGTCTTCAAGATTGTGGATTCACAATCCGACCGTCACATCGTCCAGATTTCCAATCAGGACGAAACCCAGGTACTCACCACCATCCTCGCGATTCCGAATTACCGTTTGAAGACCACTGACAAGACCACCATCACGTTTCGCGAACGGCCCGCCGGACAGCCTGAAGCCCTGAGGGCATGGTTCTATCCCGGGCGTGCGTGGGGCGAGGAATTTGTATACGAAAAGTCGAGAGCCCTTGAATTGGCCAAAGAAACCAACGAACCTGTGCTCGCGACCTCTGCCGAACTGGCCTCGGCACCGGTCGAAACTCTGAAGACGGCCCCCGTCGAGGCTGTTGCGCCTACAGGCGAACCAGTCGAACTAGCGCAGGTTGTTGAACCACCCCCTGCGGCTGCGGCGGAACCAGTCACCGTGGCTGCCGCTGATCCCCTGCCGAAAACCGCCAGCCCCCTGTCTCTGATTGCACTGATCGGGCTGTTGACGATTGGCGCTGGCTTCGCGCTCTCGGCCTTTGCAAAGCGAAGCATCTGAACAAGGCAGTTTGAACCAGGCAGTTTGAACAAAGCGGTTTTGAACAAAAGCGGATGGGCCTTCTTGAAAGATCCATCCCTGTGAGTTGACCGGATACCGGACGGCGCTAACGATTGCGTCGTCCGGTTACTCCGGACACCGCTCCTGCTGCGCTGCAAGAACCCCGGAGGCCTGAGCGTTCCTTATCCACGCCGCGCTCGCAATTCTCTTCTTCAGTGGCCGCTCTCCTCGTTTTGATTGCACTATCGAGTTGGTCGCGGGCGCAAGAACCCCCGCCGTTGCCTGGCCTGAGCGAGGAATACTCCATCAAAGTAAGTGTAGACATGGTAGTCCTGCGGGCAACTGCCCAGGACCACAAGAACATTCTCGTCTCCGGACTCAAGCAAGACGATTTCCAGGTTTACGAAGACGGAGTGCTTCAGACCATCAAGCACTTCAGCCATGAAGATATTCCGGTCACCGTCGGTCTCGTCGTCGATAACAGTGGAAGCATGGGGCCGAAACGCCGCGATGTGATTGCCGCTGCCTTGGCATTTGCCCGCTCCAGCAATCCGCTTGACCAGATGTTCGTGGTCAATTTCAACGAAAGCGTCTCGTTCGGCCTGCCCGGCGATACTGCCTTCACAGACCAGCCGGCTCAATTGCAAGTTGCCCTGTCCAGAGTCACAGCCAATGGCGAGACCGCTTTGTACGATGCCGTTGCCGACGCTCTCGAGCACCTGAAGCGAGGCGATCGCGACAAGAAAGTGCTGATCGTGGTCAGCGATGGAGGCGATAACGCCAGCAAACATAAGCTCGCTGAAATCATGGCTCAAGTGGCGCTGTCGAACGTGATTATCTATACCATCGGAATTTTCGATGACCAGGACGTCGATCGCAACCCCGCTGTGCTCAAGCGCCTTGCCAAGGCGACGGGCGGCGAGGCGTTCCTGCCGGAATCACTGAACGACGTTACGCCCATCTGCGAACGCATCGCCCGCGATATCCGTAACCAATACACCCTCGCCTATGTCCCTACAAACAGAAAGCGGGACGGAACCTATCGAACCATCCAGGTGAAGGCAACCGCGCCAGGCGGCCGGCGCTTGTCAGTCCGCACTCGAACCGGTTACTTCGCGCCGTCGGTGCCACCGTCGTCCTCGGCCAAGGTTATCGACCATGAAATCCACAACTGAACCGAAGATGGTCCCAACCCGCATCCAAAGCCTTCTTCGATGGAGTCCCCTACTACTGATCACCACCGGCAATCATCAGCTCGGTTACGGAGGCTTCACCCTGCTCGATGCCCGGCTCTTCCAGGCATCTGCAAAGCGGTCGCTGGAGAGTCAGATCCAGATGGAAAAACAGCCTCACGACATCCAGCCGAAACCACCAATCAAACCAGGCGACATTCTCGGACGTCTGGATATCCCCAGGCTGGGATTGTCCGTCGCCGTGCTGCAAGGCACAGGCTCGCGAACGTTACGGCTGGGTGCGGGACATATCAAGGGCACTCCACTTCCCGGGGAACCCGGAAACAGCGGAATCGCCGGGCACCGCGACACTTTTTTCCGCGCCCTAAAAGACGTTCGCAAAGATGACGAGATCCAGTTTCAGACCGCGACCGGTCAGTTCCGCTACGAGGTCGACTGGGTGAAGGTCGTCGCTCCCAACGACCAAACTGTCCTCGCCCCGTCCACCGAATCCGCTCTTACGCTGGTGACCTGCTACCCATTTTATTTTGTCGGTCCAGCCCCGAACCGTTATGTAGTACGAGCCAACCAACAAGACGTGCAGCCCGCACCTCATGGCGCTCCGCCCGCCGCCGAATAGTTCCACTTAGGCGATCGCTAGTGATTAGGCATCGGGTAACCCACTGAAAAGAAAATGGATGACGCTCACGGATCCCCTGATCGATCAGCGTCATTCCGCTCTGGCGGACTTTGGTCCGATAACGGGCGCTGGCAAATCGATAATGTGGTGACTCGGACATTTTGCTCCTCTTGCTCCTCAATCCCGCTGCATCCAATTGCCAGTCGGGTCGTTCAAACTGCGGCCAGTCGCCTCCGGAAATGACGGCAACTTTCACAGTACCGAGAAGGTCATGCAGCAATTCCGACATTTCCGCGTCAATCGGCGACTTGCTTTCCGCGAGCGTACCGTCCAGATCAAAAACAATGAGCTTTTTCACTATGCTTCCGCCTCGAATCTCGCGGCCAGGGCGATCACGATCAACTCAGCTACAGGCAAGTCGATTAGGAAGTTGTTCGGAGAGCGAGCAAACGTGGATCGTGGATCGCGAAGTGAAAGTTGAAAGACGTCCTTGAGCATTGAGCGGTTCTGCGACCGATGCGGAAACAACTAAGCGACCACCGGTTTTGCGCGCCAGCCCCTCGACGATAACCAGCGTGTTCGCCGGGCAACTTTCTATTTCAAACCGTACACATCCAGTTCACCCTGCGGATTTTGCACCGAAACCAGATCATGACCGGTTCCAATATAAACTTTCCCATTGGCGACAATCGGCGAGGTGAACTTGATTCCGTAGCCCGGCGCATCTCCGGAATTGATTCCACTGTTGTACAGTTCATTGGCTAGATTGACGGCGTCGTAGGCGCGCAGTGTTGCAGCTGTCGGAGCGGCGCCATCCGGGTTTTGGTTTTGAAGCGGCTGTCCGTGGTCAATAATCCACAAGATTCCGTCCGCAGTGCCATTGGCCGAAATGAAAGCCGTCGTGCCGTTGCTGCCTATCTGTATCGCAGGAGAACTCACCAGTGTCGGCGTCAATGTCCCCGAATATTCAAACTGGACGATCCCGACGGGTATGGCTGTTGCCGTCGGAGTGAGTCCGATGTATACCGACCCATTGAAATAGGATGCAGTCGCGAAGATTTCATAGGAATTGACGTCAGTCTTCCATGTTCCCAGGCTGTCAGTGCAAGTTGACGAATACGGGGGGAAGCCCTGATCGGTCAACAGGCCACCCACCCATTGCGTCGCTCCCGCATCGAGGGCCTGCTCTTTGCCGAGATTAGTCGTGTTCACCAGGTAGAGCTTTCCGGTTTTTCCTCCCGCCAGCGCCTGGGTGCTTCCTGGAATTAGCAACAAACCACCCGATGCCAAGTCCGCATCGTTGCAATTCATGTAGTTATGATCATCGGGCGTGAAGTAGTCGAGTGGTGTTTCACTTAGTGTCCCATTGTTCGGGAATTTCATCACCGACTCGCCCCAGGCCCTGTTCCCATCCCATGGGCCGTCCCCCGTCGTGATGTAGACATTTCCACTGTCATCGGCGGCCGGGCCCCCGCCGCCCATCCAGCCCCCGCCGGCGCCGGGATAGTCACCCTCGCCATTCACGGGGGGCCCCGCGTTGAAGACGCCAGTCTGGGCCAGGGACTGGGCACCATAAGCTAGAAACCATCCGCTATGACAACTGCCGAAACCAATGTAGACCGTGCTGTTCGCCACCAGCAGGGCCGCCCGCTGTATACAGGATGTGTCCAGAGAGACCACACCGTTTACATTGGTTGAATTTGTACCCTTCATCGAAGCCTGAATGGTTACCGGCCCACCGAACTTTTGCTTTCCGGTAGTGATATCCAGCGCACTCAGGCGGAACGTTGAGTGGCCCGTGGCAGTCAGTGTTTGCGCCGAGACCACATAAATCGTATTCGACGTGGTATCGATCGCCGGCGTTGATGTAGTGCCCTGAAAGGGTTGAATGGGGCCATCGGTCATCGGTGTTTCGCCCGACTGCAGTAGCGAAACCTTCCAAATCGGCGTGCCGGTGCCATAATTGTCGGAATCAAAGGCATACACACTGTTTTTCTCGGTCGCCGCGAACACCACATTGTGCATGCCACCGTTAATGGCCAGGTTCGAGACCAGCAGCGGTTGCCCATACGGGTAGCCGTCCAACAGGTAAGAAAAGAGCTTGCCAAAGGTTTGAGGAGTTACGTTGGCCGGCGACAGCGATTCTTCGTTCGGGTTCAGCCCGGTCCGTTGAGCGTCGGAATGCCACATTGCGACGTTTGCTCCAGCCGAAACGGTAAGGGACGCTTCCCCGCTGATCCCGCTCAGCGTCGCAGTCACCATCTTCGAGCCCGCAGTTGTTCCTGTCGCCATGCCGCTCGAGCTTACGGTCGCCACCGCTGGAGCCGCGACGGTCCAACTGGCCGTCGAACTCACATTGGCCGTCGAGCTATCACTGTACGTGGCCGTAGCGGTGAACTGCTGCGAAGCGTCTACTACAATGGTCGCGCTGGCCGGCGACACCGAGATCGATGTCACGGTCGCGGTTGACGCGGTTACATTCAGTGTCGCAGACCCACTGATCCCGCTTAGCGAGGCAGCCACCGTCGTCGAGCCCACGGTCAGTCCTGTTGCCAGACCGCTGGAGTTTATCTTCGCTACCGCCGGAGTCGCGACTGTCCAACTGGCGGTCGCACTCACATTGGCCGTCGAGCTATCACTGTACGTTCCCATGGCGGTGAACTGCCGCGTAGCCCCCACGCCAACGCTTGGGACGGACGACGTCACCGCGACCGAGGTGAGCGTCTTCGTCGCCGGGCCCATCGAAGAGCCCCCGCATCCCGTGTTCGCGATCACCAGCGGGAGTGACAAAAGGCAGGCGAGGATGGAAAGCAAGGAACGACGATGAATGGCCACGTGTATGAATCCCCCTAATATTAATTTCCGCAAGAAGAGCGAGTAAGCGAAGAACGCGCGATATGCGCCCACAATCGTCGCGACGGAACAGAGCGCAACGAGATTTTCACTCGTCGTGGTGCCCGCGCGGGGACGTGCTTTAGTTGCAAGATTTTAATGGTGGGTTGCCCCAAACCTGCAGAGGACCACTTCCAACTTGCAGTTTTGTTCAGCAGCCCTAGATTGTCGGCGGAAACGCGAGTTCATGGAGAAATCCAGCGCCAGCTGCTCGAATTCTCGCGAAAAGGACCATGCACTTCCGATTGATTCTTAAGGCATTTACCGTTGACCCTACCGGGAATCCTGTATTACTGTTTGGGCACTGCAGATGAAATATGCAGGATCAGAACATCGCAGTTCGTTGATCGATGGGATCGATGAGAGATCGATCAGTCAGACCACAGGGGCAACGTCCCGTTCGCGTCGGGCCTAGTCCATTCAGTAGGTAGTGCCAGACCTTGTGATTCCACAAGGACGCGTTCCATAACCCGAATGCCGGGAGACCTGTGAATGAAAACCTACCGCTTCATCGCCGTGTTTTTGATGATGGCAACAGCTGCGCTCGCAACGGTCACAGTGACCAGTCCAAGTAATGGCGCTACCGTTGGCTCGCCAGTTTCTTACGTGGCGACTGCGACGACGTCCACTTGTTCGAAGGGCGTGGCGTCCATGGGCATTTATGTGAATAGCGAACTGGTCTACGTCGTGAATGGAGCGAGCCTGAACACAACCTGGGCGCTTGCTCCAGGCACTTACAGCACGGTGGTGGAAGAGTGGGACCACTGTGGCGGCGCAACCTACAAGACGCTGGAGATCACGGTCGCCGGGCAAACTGGCGTGTGGGTAACCTCGCCGGCGAACAACAGCGACGTCGCCTCGCCGGTGAATTATGTGGCGTCGGCAACCACGACTACTTGTTCGAAGGGCGTGGCATCCACTGGAATCTATGTGGACGGCACGCTGACGTACGTCGTACCGGGAGCGATTGTAAACACCGACCTTTCCCTGAGTAAAGGCTCCCACAAAACCGTAGTGGAAGAATGGGACAAGTGTGGTGGAGCTGCTTACTCGACGGTGGCCGTGACGGTAACGAGCGGCGCGGCTAAACTCTCGAATCTCCAGGCCAATCAAGGCTGGGAGAGCTGGGGTCAGCTTCCGCCGGTTTATGCTGACTGCTCACCCTGTTCAGGACTCAACTGGTCAACGGACTATGGCATCACATCGCCGTCAAAAAGCGGAAATGCAACCCAATTCAATACTTGGGGAACGACTGACTACGGGGTGGTTCTGTGGTACAACCCGGTGATTGGCCAATTCTCCACGCAGGGGCTGCCCGACAATGGGCATACGCTTATTCCGAGCCTGCACAACTTTATCTACGATACCGATTTCTATGTGACGAACGCTGCGGTGACTCAGGCTTTGGAATTTGATGTCAGCATGTATATGGATTCGGTCGGGATGTTCTTTGGCACCCAGTGCAACCACTTAGGTGACGGGGACTGGGATTACTTGAACAACGTGACACAGAAATGGGTTTCGACAGGCGTTGCATGTAATCTCGCCACGGGCTGGAACCACCTTACCCTTCAGGTGCAGCGGGAATCGGACAATTCCCTTCTGTATCAGTCGATCACGCTCAACGGTTCGGTGGCCACGATCAACGCGACGTCCTCTCCGTTTACGGTGCCCTCCAGCTGGTATGGCATTACCGTTAACTACCAGATGGATGGAAACTATAAGCAGTCGTCCAATACCACGTACCTGGACAATTTAAGTCTCACCTATTGGTAGAAGGAGCGCGCGAACAGAAGGTCTGGCTGATGCGGCCGGCCTCAACAATCGGCGATGGTGAACCCAATAATTCAAGGATAAATTCGATGAAATCGCTGATTGCGTTTATCTTGTTTTTCACCGCCGTGGGCTCCGCGCAATTTCGCGCGGCAACCAACATGCAGGAGAACCCATTCACGACTTGCGTCTACCCGTCATGCAATCCGGGCGGAGCCAACACGCCAACCAGTACGGTCAATGAGCTGGTGACCACGAATGGATTTGACGGCGATCTTCTGCTGGGGGTCAGTGGCCCGGAATATTCCAACGCCCTGTTCTTTCAGAAAATCGGTGCGACCACGGCGGATTCCCTGGTGGCGGAGTGGAATGTCTACCTTCCCCGCCAAACGGCGGATTATGCGCAAGCCCTGGAGTATGACACTTTTGCCTTCAACGCTCCCTACGAATTCATGTGGGGATCGGAATGCGTCAACCATGGATACTGGCAGGTCTGGGACCAGCTCCATGGCCAATGGATCAACACCACACGGACATGCAACCTGGCTGCGGGTTGGCATCGCATTCAGTGGTTTTATCATCGCGTGGCCGGCGACACGAGTTGCGGCGGTTTTCCTTGCGAATATTACGACATGCTGAATGTAGATGGAGCCTACACCCAGTTCAACCTGGCCTATCCGTCCGGCCCACTCCCCGCAGGCTGGGGCGAAAACAGCGGTCTCCAGATTCAGCTCGACATCAGCGCCAATGGGAAATCGGTGAAGGAATACTTGAGAAATGTGAGTTTGGTCGAGTCGGGAAAGTAAGGGGAAGAGAGTATATAGCCGCAGCTCTCTTTCCCCTCACACACCGGCGATCTCCTAATGCGGTCCCCGCGTGGTGTTGACCTGCTCCCTCGCTACTGTAATGCGGCCTGCGACGCCTGCACCGCACACCCACCAGTGCTCGACGTGCCACAAACCTGATCGCTCAGCGTGGAAAAGTACACCTCCGAAGCCCCCGACAGGGTGTTCGACGGCACCGTGTTGTCGATGATAATGGCGCTCGTGCCGCCGGCCGCAGCCAGAGCGGCGCTTCCCACTGCACCCACGTTCGTCCATGTTGCGGTGCCGTCGCTGGTGGTGCCACCTGCCGTCGCATTAAACGTAGGAATCGAACTGCCGGAAGTACCGGCGACAGTCACTAATTCAATGTTGTTGTTGCGGTCGAGGATCTCGCTTCCGCTCGCGTATACATGAAGGGCTATCCAGGCGGCCGGGCTGGAAGCCGACTCGGCTCCCTGATCCAGCCACTGGACGGTACCGTCTGTCGTGCTTCCGCCCGTCACTATGTCCCACAACGGGACTGTCGCCCCCGACGTCCCGGCAGTGGCAACAACTTCCATGTGGAAGTTGTTGTCCAGGACCTCCTGGCCGACCGCATAGACAGTCAGCGCTAGCCAGGGTGTGTCTATGAAGTTCATGATGCAACCTCCGCCGGCGCACGGCGTCGATATGCCATTGGTTTGGACGCTGGCGAACATGAACTCCGTTCCACCCCCGATTACATTCGGGTTGAAGACATCGGTTACAGGAGAACAACCAGTGTTGCTGCCCGAAAGAACAGGACCCGTAACCACCGTCCCAAGGACCCCGCCGGAAGTGATCTGCACCTGATACAAGGTCGGGTCGCCTCCCGTGTTTCCGCAAACATACAGATTTCCCGACGCGTCGGCGGAATTCTCGTAAGCGCCGTCCAGCGCGCCCACGTAAAGCGGCTCGGGAGTGCCGGAGCTCGCTCCAACCATAACCTCCGCACCCGCGGTTCCCGCGCCGAAGCCTGACGCGAACCGGTACACTGCCGCGCAAGGACCGCCCCCGCAAGCCGTGCTGCCATCGTTCGACGCAAACACATACGCCAATCCAGTCGAGGAATCCACAAGGGGACCAGCCACAATGCCTGTGCCATGGTCCAGCTGGGCTGATTGAGTCACGGCCCCGGTGGCCGCGCTTACGCTATAGAAAAATCCGCCCGCATCCCCCACGAACACATTGCCGGAACCATGGTCATAGACCGCGCTCGCGAGCGGCAGCGGGCCCAGCGTGTTCACCTGCGCAGGCCATGGCGCGGTTCTCACTTCCGCCGGTATCCCCGTCAATACCGGGTTGAAACGATGGACCCAGCCGCGGCTGTCGCCTACCCAGGCCGTGTCGCCGCTATAGTCATAAAAAACGGACGAAGTCGTATCGTCGGTTGGAAGCAGGCTTCCATCTTCAAGGGCGAACGTCGTCATGCAGGGCGCGATGCATGCAAAATACGCTGCCGGAACCACGCTCGCCGGAACACCCGGGCTGGCCACCGTTTCCGTAATCGAAGCCTGCCACTTCAACAGGACAAGACTTCCGACGCCGCCGGAGGTCTGGACGAACATCACCTGCGTACCATCGAGCGAAAACTCCGGCGAAGTCCGGATCTGGCCCCCCGTGTTATAGGCCCAATAAACCGAGGGCACTGTATCTACGGTGGTGATTGCGTTGTCGATCATGGTTATAGCCCCACCAAGGGCGATTGCCCTGCCTACAAGCGAAGCGCCGCCGTCCAGGGTGATCGAGGTAAATGCGACGATGTCTCCAACCGCAATGGCGGTTCCCTCGAGGGTGGCGGAGCTTCCAACCAGCCAAATCACGTTGCCGGCCGTCGCGCCACCGGACAGAACCACGGTACCCGCGAAGTTAAGCGTGCTGCCAATCTGGAAGATATAGGTTCCGTGGCCGTTCAGCGTCACGGTTGCACCGGCACTCAAGGCGAGCGAACTGGCGGCGTTGTACAAGCCGTGCGTAAAAGTTAGTCCGTCCAGAGTGGGGCCAATGGGCACCGCGCCGGTCAAACCCTGATAGTGGGTGTAGGCCGAGTTGGCGTCAGCTTGCGCTTGGGCCGCAATCGGGTCCCCGAGGTGCTCTACCGCAGGAGCAGTCAGCACACCGGGCGGAAAGCCGGTGAGGCTTGTCCCCGGAGAGATCCCGATGTTGGCGCCCGTGACCACGCTGTTGCCCGCATTCGTCACTGTAGACGCACCGAGAATTGCGAAGTTTGCGGCCGTCTTCAAATCCAGTCTGCTACACCCGGAATAAAGGTTGTCGTACGCCACCACGCTGGCTTGCGTGCCCGATCCGGCAAGACCCGTACCGTAGACGACGAAATCGGGCTGCGCGACATTCACGCAGTTGGCACTCGTCCCCAGAATCGAGAACTTGGCTGGATAATTTCCAGCGCCCACACTTGCGCCGGCACCCATGCTTTCCTGCCAGTCCCGGTGCAGTTTCTTATTCTTCTTTGACGGCGAGACCTTCGCTCTGGACTGCAACTGTGCAGCAAGATTCAAATCACTCTCCGCTGCAGGAACCGTGACTGGGAACTGGTGGCGATAGCGCTGCTGCCAATATCGAGGATCCTGCCGCGCGCGCTTTTCGAGTTCCGCACTGCCAGGTCGGGAGAAAATGAGGTGGTGGTGACTCCAGTCAGAAGGTACAGGGATGGCCGCTTCCGAGTCTGCGGAAGCCTGACCCAGTAAAGTTTGACCCAGTAAAGCTGGAGGCAAGGTGAGCAGTCCGAAAATTGAAATACCCAACCACGATACCCCTTCCATGTTTCTTCTCATTTTTCTCCCACGCCGCGCGGCAGGTCGCCTCCACGGCTCGACAGGAGCAGCCCAACCACGAACGCCCGTCCAAGAAACATGCCGGGGTTTTGGCGATAATGCAGCCACACGCCACTAGTTTGTCTGTGACGGATGTCACTCCACGCTGTGGAAAACATGGGCCGAGGGGCAGAAGTTCAAAATCGGGAACCTCGAAATCACCCGCACACCGCAAGGAACGTCCTTCACCTGAACATCGGTGAGGTTTTTCTTGCTTGCCGAACGCCTTAGTCTGGATGTTAGCGGCAGTCCGCTGACAGGTATCCTTCTGTCTTACTCTTCCTGTGGTCACAGTACTAGTATCGGAACACGCGGGCGTCGCCATTCTCACGCAACCTAACCCGCTATTAATGAAGAATGACACCTTCTGTCGGCCATTCTCCATAAGAAACGCGCCACGCGGCTCTCCTCAGATAAGAGCTTCGCGCCGACGCTTACTGACACCAACGAGAACTTCTGTCGATATGAAACTACCTCAGGCGGAGAAAAGCGGTGACCAAGATCACAGGACGCAATTCGTCACCTATAAAAATGGCTGTTGGCGACTTGTCCATCGTTCGAAGAAGGATAGTGGCGCCAGCAGCCTTGGGAAAGCAGGGAAACTTGTAAGCCACAGTTACATGGGGATATTAAAAACAGATTCATTGTTTCGTTGCCAAGACTATGATTCCTGGCGACATGATTACGGTTCCAAAAGAACCATAGGTGATGGAAGTGCCGAGCAAATAAGAAAGTCTTCTCGGCCAGTCCGGGTGCCGCTTGCCACGCTCGATGTAGTGTGTGCTCAGAATTCGGTATCCGGTATTATGGAGCAATAGCTCCAATGCTGGCTTGCTGTACCCGACAATCGCATCCCCAAGCCAATTATCGAAATGCTCTCGATGAGCGGCAATCTTCAACATTCGAAGGATCCAATTTCGATTGGCAACCCTAATCAACAGAAGTCCTCCGTCGGCAAGCTGAGTGCGTAACTTACTCAACACGGGCTTGGGACGGGGCAGATAGTAAAGCGAATCGATCAGTGTGATTAAGTCGAATTGTTCAGAGCCATCAAGCGCATCGAAGTTGCAACTGACCTGAAGATGGTGCGTTTGGCATACATCTCTAGCTTGGCGAGCGACCTCTACGCCGCAGACACGGCAACCAAGGTCGCGCAAAAGAAGCAATAGATGACCGTAGGAACAGCCGAAGTCCAGACATTTCCGTGGCGCATGTCCAGCAGTGCGCGTTGCCAAAGTGATCAGAGCCTTAAAAAAATTGGTTCTTTGCTCGCGAAAGCGTTCTTCCATTGCCGGTTTTACATAGCTGGTCTCGTCGCAATGCCTACATATCTCACATTCATCGATATTGCGATATAGTGCGCCGCAACCTGCACAGGTGAACAGCGGCGTGTCCATGCGGGGTATGTCTGGCAGGTAGTAATCAGCCGTACCGAAATACCTCATACTGCGCTCGCAGACTGGGCACAAGACTTCCATAATAGAGCGCTCTCAGCTTAAAGCCGCGATGTTGCTATTTTTGTCCAGGCTGGACCGGGGCACCACAGCGATGAGTTCGCTCCCGTCCCAAAGCCACGGCTTATGTGCGACGTCAGGAATGTGGGCGGACGAGAGAACGCCCAACCACCTCCGCGAGCCGCCTTCGCAATAAACTGCCATCCAGGAATGAGTGTATTCCTTGCTCCTAGCGATCATTATTTCTGACTCGAAGACAAAAAACCGTGGTGGGCCTAACACGCCGTCCCGATCTATTGCACCGTAATCGTCAAAATTGTTTGGTGAGTAAGAATGTTTGCACCCGATCCCGAGGTGCCGGTCACTGTGACCCTGTAATTCCCCGCGGGTGTACCGGGAGTTCCTTTTCCGCTTCCGCTGCTGGCTCCACCTCCGCAAGCCACTTGAAAGCTGAGACTGGCGGCCAGCAGCCCAGCCAGCAAGAATCCGAATAGTCTACGTTTTCTGACTCCACCTGCGGCTAGACAAATTCCCACGAAAGCGCTCGCGGAGCACGGCAGCAGCAAAGCATACAACAGTCGCAAGTCGTGCCTTAGCACGGGCGGGGCGAGCGAGGCATGGGCTCCTGTGGTGTTGATGGTCAATGTCGAGGTTTTGCCGCTCGCTGTCGGCGACAAAGAAGCCGGATTCAGCGAGCACGTGGGCGCGAGACTCGCTGCCGGTGTAACCGAGCACGTGAGAGTCACGGTTTCAGCAAAGCCGTCTGCGGAGGACGCAGTGATGGTCGCCGTAGCGGATTGCCCAGGGGAGATGGAATTTGGAGTCAGGGACGCAGGGGCAGTGATCGCGAAAGTCGGGCCGCTGACTACCTGGATAACGCTGGTTGAAGTGTTTCCGCTAAAGTTCTGGTCTCCTCCATACTGAACTGTAATGTTATGGGTGCCTGAAACCAAGGCAGTGGTAGTGAACGTCGCGTTATCACCGGCCAGCGGAACGGTTGTCAAAGATTGCGTTCCATCAAAGAAAGTGACATTGCCGGTTGGCGTCCCGGAATTTTCAGGCGTGACCGTGGCAGTGAAGGTAACAGACTGATTCGCCACGGAAGGATTCGGAGATGAAGTGAGGGTGACGGAGGTTGTCGCCGTGCTTACGCTTTGGGCAACGGTTGTGCTGGCGTGGGATTGAAAGTTTGTGTCGCCCGAATAGACCGCCGAAAATGTATGATGGCCGGCGGATAGGGTCGAGGTTGAAAAGGTCGCCGTTCCGCCAGTTAGGGATGCACTCCCTAACAGCGTGCCGCTGTCAAGGAAGTTGACGGTTCCAGTTGGCGCCGGCTCCCATTTCACACTTTGCTTGACCGTTGCACTCAGCGTAATCGTCTCTCCGTAACTGGTACTCTGCGGAGAAGAAGCGAACGTGAGAAATGTGCCGCGGCCGTTGAGCAGAACACTCGCCGAACGTCCACCCGAATCTGCTGACACTAGGTCCAGCGCTCCGTCACCATTCACATCAACGGCAATCAGGGCAGCGGGTATCCAGCCGAGTCCAAACACGGTAGTGGAAGTTTGGAATGTCCCGTCGCCGTTATTGAGAAATAAATCGGCAACGTTGTCGTACTGGGTTGCGACAAGCAGCTCCAGGTTGCCATCGGCACTGACGTCGGCAGCGATTATGGCGGAGGGAGCTGTGCCTGACGCATAGGTGACCTGAGCATTCAGGCTCCCATCGCCATTACCCAGCAGAACCCCGATTGTGTTGTCGTTGAAGTTCGCTACCGCGACATCGAGCCGTCCGTCATGATTGAAGTCGCCGACCGCTACCGAGACGGGGTCGTTGCCGGTTGCAAATGGTGCGGGCGATTTGAAGCTGCCATCGCCGTTTCCCAACAGCGTAGCGACTTCATTCTTCTGCGATAGCGCCACAACGACGTCGAGTTTGCCGTCACCATTGAGGTCGCCGACCGCCAAAGCCGTCGCCGGTCCGGGAAGTGTCGCCGTTATTTGCGGCTGGAAAGTTCCATCGCCATTCCCCAGCAGCACTCCCACTGTGGAATCGCCGCTATTAGTGACAATTAAATCCGGCTTGCCGTCGTTATTGAAGTCGCCAACTGCGAGCGCCGAGGGATTAGCGCCAACTGTAAGGCTGGTCGGCTGCTGGAAGGTTCCGTCACCATTTCCAAGCAGGATGGATACGGTGTTTCCGGGCGCCTGAGTTGTGCCTTTATTTGCCACTGCGATATCGAGATTTCCGTCGCCGTTGAAGTCGCCAACCGCAACCGCGCTGGGATTGTTTCCCACCGCATAGATGACCTGAGGCAGATATGTGCCGTCGCCGTTGCCCAGCAACAGACTGATCGTCCCATCCACCGAGTTGGCCACGACCAAGTCCGGATGGTCGTCATTATTAAAATCTCCCGAAGCTACCGCAACCGGGGTATCGCCCGTTTGATAGACGGGATGCGATTGGAAAGTACCGTCGCCGTTCCCGAGCAGCACCGTTACCTTACTGTCCGGACGGTTTGCCCAGCCATAATCAGGAACAGCCAGATCAATCTTCGAGTCGCGATTAAAATCGGCGGCCACCAGTAATCCGGGACCGTTGCCCGCCCAGTGGTCCACGTGCGGCTGAAATGTTCCGTCGCCATTTCCAAGAAGAATTCCGATCGAGTTCACGCCGGCGTTAGCAACCGCCAGGTCGGGCTTGCCGTCGCCATTAAAGTCGGCAGCGACCAGGGCGTAGGGTTCACCGAAAGCGGTCGGATACGTGACCTGATTTTGGAAAGTTCCGTTGCCATTGCCGAGGAGAACGCTTATGGTGGAGTCGTTAAAGTTGCCAACCGCAAGATCGAGCGCGCCGTCGCCATTGAAGTCGGTAGTTGCTATGGCTGCGGGGTAGCTTCCCACAGCGTACGTTGTTTGCTTGCCAAAGATCCCAGCGCCAGTCCCCAGCAACACGCTAATGCTACCGTCTACACCATTGGCTACTGCGAGATCTGGAATGCCATCATGATTAAAGTCGCCAATCGCGACCCACATAGGCAGGTTGCCCGTGGGGTAATCCACATGCGGAGCGAAAGTTCCTGAATTATTCATGAGAACACTAACCGTATTCCCTGGCGCGCTCCATGTACCAGTGTTAGTAACCACGATATCGGGCCAGCCGTCCCCATTGAGGTCCTGCACGGCGACGAACTGCGGCGATCCAGCAGTGTCATAGTAAACCGCGGGCGCGAACGTGCCGTTTCCATTGTTGATCAGCACGGCCACCTGGTTAGCCGGATTTCCGTTGCTCAATGCCGCAATCGCGACCACTATGTCGGGTTTTTCGTCGTGGTTGACATCGCCCACAGCCACTGCTGCTGGAACCCCGGCTACGTTGTAGGTTACTTGTGGAGCGAAACTGCCATGACCGTTACCCAGCAGTATACTCACGGTGCCATCGACCTTGTTGGTCACGACGAGGTCAGGATACCCGTCTCCATTGAAGTCTCCAGTCGCGGCCGCCATGGGAGACGATCCCACCAAATATTGGGTCGCCTCTATGAATTGATTTACCTGCGCTGACGACAGCCTAGAGAAAAAGACCATAAGGACAAAGAATGCAAACGAAATACGTCGAGACATGGTACCTCCTCATGAATAATAAAGTTGCGTTTGATTGGCGCTTGGTCGCTGGAGACTGTGCTGCGCGGGGAAGAGTTGCGCTCCAGCCGGGAAACATTCAGGCCTATTTCAAGCAATATCCAAAAGAGCCAGGCAATTTCAAGACATCGTAAAACTCACGCGTTCAATAAGGCCGGTAAATCGCTGCGCCGGTCGCCGCCTGCACAATTACGTCGAGGCTTCGATGCCAGGCTGCCCGGCCTTGACTGCGGGGAATGAACACGATGTCCTCGGGTTGCAGCTGCATATCCGGGGCCTTCGCGGAGAGGATTTTGGGAAGGGGGATGGGGATCTCCTTGGGTCCATTAGCACTCTTCCGGATCAAGACTGCCTTTTGCAGTTTGGCCGTGGTGTTGGTTCCTTGCGCCATTGCGATCGCCTGCAATACCGTCATGCGAGCATTCTCCATCACAAAACCGCTGGGCAAATGAACATCGCCCACGACGTATACGATTCCAGCTTTGGATACCGCAACCGTGTCTCCGGGAAATACGGGAACATTGTTCGAGGGATTGAAGGACTGATTGGGAGGCAACACCACCGTTTGTGCCTCCTGCGGATTGCTGCGATGGGTGATGGTGATTGCGTTCCCGGCTTTTGGTGTGAGACCGCCGGCTGCTGAAACCGCGTCGAAAAGCGCGTGAGTGCCAATCAGGGGATATATGCCCGGCTTCTGAACTTCTCCCAAAACCGAAATTCCCTGGGTCGCATACTCTTTCTCAAAGAT
>VFSW01003160.1_pt1 | contig 24676 bp, 23 predicted proteins | sample 5358111 | NCBI WGS metagenome assembly VFSW01 (sample SAMN11554181, study PRJNA540505) | mine drainage metagenome | isolation source: sediment from site ElyBrook_90M | place: USA: Ely Copper Mine, Vershire, VT | collected 2017
GAGTGGTGGCCCCCACCCTGGCTCAAGGCTTCGCCTTTCGCCTGTCCCTCCCCCCAGGTGGGAAGGGGAGTGGAGCGTCTTCCACCGAGTTAGAGTTATTTGTGTTTGGCGTGATGTATCGTCGCGGACGTGGAGGTAACTCAATGAGGGAGATTCTTGGCAAGGCGAAGACCGTTCGTGAACTGCTCGATGGCACAAAATACTCCATAGACTACTATCAGCGCGAATATCGCTGGGGTGAAAAACAAGTTCGTGAACTGGTCGAGGACCTTACGTCGCAGTTTCTGGATGATTATGAGCCGGGACACGAACGGCGGAGTGTCAAGAACTATGGCCACTATTTTCTTGGCTCAATTATTATCAGCGACAAAGAGAACCAGAAATTCATTGTGGACGGGCAGCAACGCCTGACCACCCTCACATTGTTGCTAATTTATCTGCATAACCAACAACGAGGCCGCCAAGATGCGTCCCCCATCGGAGAGATGATATTCTCAGAGGAGTACGGTGAGAAGTCCTTCAACATTCAGGTAGACGAACGTATCCCCTGCATGGAGGCGCTCTTCGAGCAACAGCCATACGACGAGACGGGCAAAGCGGAATCTGTCCAGAACATTGTTGCGCGCTATCATGATATCGAGGCGCTCTTCCCCGAAGATCTCAGTGGCGCGCCACTGCCGTACTTCGCTGATTGGCTCAAGGGGAACGTACACCTCGTTGAGATTACTGCCTACTCCGACGACGATGCCTACACCATTTTCGAGACAATGAACGATCGTGGTCTCTCACTTAGTCCGGTAGATATGCTCAAAGGTTTTCTGCTTGCCAACATCTCCGATCCTCTGAAACGCGATACTGTTAATGGTCTCTGGAAGAAACGCATCGCGGCCTTGGCGGACATTGGCAAAGACGTGGATGCTGATTTCTTTAAGGCGTGGCTGCGCAGCCAGTATGCCGATAGCATCCGTGCCCGCGAGAAAGGCGCGAAGCCTGAGGACTTTGACCGTATTGGCACTGAGTTCCACCGCTGGGTCAAAGACAATCAGAGGCGTCTCCAGTTGAATGGTAGCGCCGGTTTCGTCCAATTCCTTGACCGCGACTACGACTTCTACTCGCGGCAGTATCTTCGACTGATGCAGGCTGCGTCTTCACTCACTCTCGGATTGGAGCACGTCTACTACAACGCCCAACTCGGTTTCACATCCCAGTATCAGGCGCTGCTCGCGCCGCTCGTGCCTGGCGATACGGACGATATCGTCAACTGCAAACTCCGGGTGACGGCAAAGTATCTGGATATTCTGCTCAACCGCCGACTTTGGAACTGGCACAGCATCGGCTTTTCCACCATGCAATATGCCATGTTTTTGCTCATGCGTGACATTCGCCGCAAGCCAGTTGAACTCTTGGCTGACATGCTCCACAAGCGCCTCACCGCTGGCGGCGAGGAGACTTTCACCAGTAACGAACGTTTCGGCATGCACCAGCAGAACCGCTGGTACGTACAACTCATGCTCGCCCGTTTGACCGACTATGTTGAGCGACAATCTGGCGTCGCGCCACATTACCTTGACTATGTGTGCACGACGGGCAAGAATCGTTTCGAGGTCGAGCACATTTGGGCGAACAAATACGAACGCCACACGGACGAGTTCTCGCATCCGCAGGACTTTGCTGACTACCGCAACAGAATCGGTGATTTGTTGCTGTTGCCAAAGAGCTTCAACGCAAGTTTCGGTGCGCTCGCGTACGAGGAGAAGATGAGGCATTATGACAGCCAGAATCTTCTCGCCCGGTCATTGAACGCGCATGCCTATGACCATAACCCTGGCTTTCTCAAGTTCGTCCAACAGTCGGGGCTGATGTTTGGCCCTTACGACCACTTCTACAAAGTGAACCTCGACGAGCGCCAGAACCTCTACACACAACTCGCCGAGCGCGTCTGGAACCCCAACCTCCTTCTTCAGGAGGTTGGGCGCTGAAACGCTATCCTGCTACCAAGGAGCCAGCCATGATAGACGATGATGCGACGACCGGGAGCGCGTCTGCGCCGCAACCGTGCTATATTGGGCAGTTTCCCTTTCGGCTGCCGCACCGCGCCGAGACGACGCAGCTGCGCCCGTGCGGCCACTGGGCCTGCAACCCGCATACCATCACGTATTATGGATCGGGATTGCCGGATGACATCCGCGAGGGCGACTACTGCATGATCTGTTACGAGTTGGCGCTGCCAGGGATGTGTCCCGATACCGTCTTGCGCGCGGCGGTGCGGAGCGTGGCAGAGGCCGACGAGTAGCGCCGTGCGTGCTTCTAGATCACATGCGGGGTCGCGGCGCGTGAGTTGGGGCAGCCTTCACTGGGGGCGCCGCCTGTTGCGTAGCCAAACCGACATTATGGGACATCCAGCGCAGGCGCCAGTTCCGGCGAGGGTTGCTCCTGCTCTGGGGAGGCATCCGTCGGCGCCGTCTCCGCTGGCGCCGCCGTGTCGCGCAGCAGCAGCAGCACGAACGCGCCGCCCAACAGCAATGTGATGGCATGGATAGTGATGATCGGGAGGATGCCGACGCGGTCGCCCAATACGCCCGCCAGCCCCTCGCCGATCAACGCAAAGACGGTGAAGATCACGCCGACCGCCGCGAAGACACGCCCGCGGTACTCGTCGGAGACCTCCCGTTGCAGCAGCGTGATCACGCCCACACCAGACGCCGAGGCGGGCAGCCCTGCCACCGCGATCAAGATGAACGCTGCGGTGACGCCATGTAGGAAGAGCGGGGACAGAAAGATCGCTAGATCCGCCACGCCTAGGCCCATCGTTCCTAGCCCAATCAGCAGTCGCGGCGGAATGCGTTTGCCAATGCGCGCGATGATCAGGCTGCCGAGTAGCCCGCCCACTGCCTGCAAGCCGACAAACCAACCATAGTCCTGCCCAGAGCCACCCAACACCGTAGTGACGAACGGCGCCAGCAGCGCGCCGAAGATGCCCTCGCCAATTGAGGTTAGCGCCAGCGAGGCGAAGACGACCGAGATCGCCCGCGACCGCGCGATTAGCCGGAGGCCGTCCATCAGTGCGCCCCAGACGGCGCCCAGGGAGCGTTGCGTTGCATCGGCTGGCCGGGCGCGTGGGGCCAGCGTGATGCCCGCCACGAGCAGGGCCGCCAGCGCAAACGAGGCGGCGTCCACCAACCCGACTCCACCCAGACCCAACGCCACGATCGCCAGCCCACCAAGCGGCGGCCCAATCAGTCGCGTCACATTGCCGCCCACCGAGACCAACGAATTTGCCGAGACTAGCTGATCTTCCGGTACCAGGTTGGGCAACAGTGCGTCTATTGCAGGCGTCAGGAACTGGCTGACGCAGGCCGCGACAAACTGCACGGCGTAGACGATCCAGAGCGTCGCTGAGGAGTGGACGAGCGCCAGTGGCAGCAACACAACCGCCAACAACAGGTTGGCGATCACCAGCAGCCGTTTGCGCTCCCAGCGATCCACGAAGACGCCCGCGATCTGTCCGAAGAGCAGCGAGGGGATGGCCCCAACCATAAACGTCAACGCGGTGGAGAGCGTCGAGCGTGTCAGCAGGTAGACGTAGAGTGGCAGGCCAATCAGCAAGACCCAATCGCCGGTCTGCGAGATCAGCCCGGCGAACCAGACGAGCGAAAAGTTACGCTGGCGCAAGAGGGCAAACATCGGTACGGCTCCTAATCAGTTGAGGCGCGAGCGGTGGTTCTGGGTGAGGCGCGGGGATGGCGCGGGCTACTCGCCGGTCGTCTCGTAGACGCCGAGCGTGGCGAGGGTGTCGCGCGCGGCGATCACGTCGAGCCGGGCATGGTCGCCGATACTCTCGAAGCTGGCGACGACCGCCGGGAGGCCGTCAACCTCGACGTGGCGCTCTGGCGTCGCCCGCATGCGGGGATGGGCGCGCCAGAAGCGTTGCGCTTCGGGCATATCCAGCATCAGATGCCAGAGGCTAGCGGAGTCGGGCGCGCCACAGCGGGGACATTCGCAATAGAGGCAGCGCACAATGCCTTCGAGTGAGCCGTAGGGGGTAGGCTCCGGGTGTTCCGGGCGGTGAATCTGGATAGGGGAGCGAAGACCACAGTTGACGCACCTAAGGGCGCCGCGCCGGATGCCCTCCGTGTAATGATCGCCTAAGTTTAGCAGCGCGCGAGAGAGGATTGCCTTTGGGCTGGTGAGTCCGGCAAGGTTTGCCAGGATCGGCGAGCCATCGGCGCCACCAATGATCGTGCCGTCCGTCTGGCACCGCCCGACGCAGCGAAAGGAGATCGCGCCGTAGGTCGCTTGGAAGTGGTACTCCAGCGTATGCCGTCCGCAGAAGGGACACCAGATGCGCGTCGCCTGCCAGTCGTTTGCTACATTGCCGTCGCGCTCGCCTGGCGGCAGGCGCAGGCCCAGCGCGTCGGCCTCGTCGCGCAGTTCCGTTGTCAGCGCATGGCGCAGCGCCAGCCTGCCTCGGCTCAATCGCACGCGCAACGCGCCCTCGCTCAATCCCAACCGCGCGGCGATCTCGGCCTGGGGCGTCGCATGGACGGCGCTCTCCACCATCGCCAACCGTGTCTCCGCTGGCAGCAGCGCCAGCGCGCGATCCAGCAGGGTGGCGAGTTCCTGCCGCTCAAGCTCCACGGTGAAGTCGCCGTCCTCGCCCACCATCGCCAGCGTCCCGTCGCCGATCTCGTCGCGGGCGCCCGTATCGTATGGCGCGGCGTCCGCGAAGGCGCCCGGCGTCGCGCGGTGGGCAAGCTCGCCGCCACGGCTACGCGCCCAGCGCAGGCAGACGTTGCGCGCGATTGCCGAGAGCCACGGGGCCAGCCCGTCGGCGTCGCGTAGCTTGTCGGCGGCGCGCCACGCTTCGAGCAGCGTCTCTTGGGCGAGGTCCTCGGCGGCGTCGGCGTCCCCGGTCAGCCGCGCGCAGAGGCGCGTCAGCCGGGCGCGTTGCTCGCCCAGTGTCGCCGTCAGCGCAACGCTCGCGGGCGTCGGCCTATCCTCACATTGGTGGATAGCGTCGTGGTGGTATGTCTGCTTCACAGCGGGTTCGCTCCTGTCGGTAGGTGTTCGCATTGTGTCACGCCGCCCGGCGACGCGACAACCGTCACCCACGTATCGCCAAAACGGCGCACTATGTTACGCAGATTTTTCTTGACCGAGTGGGCGGCCATGCCAACGCCCTTAGACACTGCATGTGCAGATAGAAAGCTCACATGGCAAAGCAAGGAACTCTTCCTCGTCGTTCAGCGTCTTGGGGGGCAGGAGCATCTCCGCTCGACGCCTTGATGAAGAACGACCAGAGGAGGATTTCCCTATGCGTATCTGGCCTGCGCTGCCTATCGCTGTCATGCTGCTGTTGGTGGGCTGTGGCGGCGCCATCATGAGTGATGGCGTTCCCGCGCCGATCACCCTCGCCAACACCGCGCCCTCGCAACTGGAAGCCACCGTTGGTGTCACCATCGGTGGGTATGACCCTGCCCAACGCGAGACGACCGAGATAGCGGTACAATTTCTGTCCAACGGGCGGCTGGTGCAGTTCCAGAAGGGTGAGACGCTTGCCTGCGCCGGAGCGGAGCCGGTACGCCTCGCCACAGGATTTGATCAGCGCTATCCGACGGCTGCTGTCGTTGGTAAACCGTTTCGTTGCACATATACATCCGGCAAAACGTCTGGCGTCATCACGTTCCAAGTCCCTATGGCGCCGGTGATCCTCTCCCCAACCGAGGGCGCGGCGGTTGCGCGAGAAGCCGCTACGCCGATTCGCTTTCAGGCGGCGGGCGGCTCCATGAGCATCGTCGCCCTCACCACGCAAGCCAAAGCGATCGCCAGCGTCAGTGCGCCTGGGGTCGCCAGCGTGGATACCAGCCAATTTCCCGCAGGTTTGGGCAGCATCACCCTGAACCAGAGTCCAGCGGTTACCCATACCTCAGGCGCCGCCTTTGCGTCCTTCCATGTCTATTGCACAGCCATCGCGCAAACATCGGTCATCTGGCGCTAGTGTACAAATCTTGCCGCTCGCGTTTGCCAGCGTTTGCCCTCCTCGCCCTTCTTGCCGCGTGATACGCTATAATCCGCAAGGGCGTACCCTAGCTGATTGAATGTTCACGTTGTGGAGATAAAGGGCGAATACATGGCAAAGCGAACGGCGCCGGTGGGCGCTGTGCGAGGGAACGCGCAGGCGGGTGCGGCGCCGTCAATCATCGTGGTGGGGCTGGGGCCGGGGCGCTGGGACGACCTGACGTTGGAGGCGCGCGACACGTTGGATGTGACGACCCATCTGCTCTGCCGCACGACGCGCCACCCCACGGTGGACGCCCTGCGCCAGCGGCGCCCCGACCTCGTGATAGACTCGTTTGACGCGCTCTACGATGAGGCGCCCAGCTTCGCGACGCTCTACCCCACCATGGCGGAGCGGCTGCTCGATCTGGCGACCGCAGCGGCGGCGCACACCGCCGACGGGGAGGCGCCGCTGCCGGTCGTCTACGCCGTGCCGGGGCATCCGCTGGTGGGCGAGGAGTCGGTGCGGCTGCTGCGCGGCGCGGCGGCGGCGCGTGGCGTCGTTGTGCGGCTGGTCGCTGGCCTCTCGTTTGTCGAGCCAGTCTGCGCCGCGCTCGATCTCAACCCCTTGGAGCGCGACCTGCAACTGATTGACGCGACGCTGCTGGCCGAGACGCCCGCCGCCGCGCTGATGGGCGCGCTGCTGCCGACGCGCCCCGCGCTGATCGCCCAGGTCTACAATCGGCGGCTGGCCAGCGGGGTGAAGTTGGCGCTCAGCGAACTCTATCCCGACGATTGGGAGGTTACGCTGGTGCGCTGGGCCGGGCTGGACGCCGACGAGCATGTCGAACGGATGCCGCTCTACGCGCTGGATCGCGACGAACGCGCCGACCACCTGACGACGCTCTATGTGCCGCCGCTGGCGCCGCTCGCCGCCACGCGCGTCCCGGAGGGGCTGCGCTACGTAATCGCCCGCCTGCGCGCGCCCGACGGCTGCCCCTGGGATCGTGAGCAGACGCACCAATCACTGCGGCGCTATGTGCTGGAGGAGGCCTACGAGGTAGCCGAGGTTCTGGACGAGTGGGACGGCGGGCCAGAGGTCGCCGAGCATCTGGCGGAGGAGTTGGGCGATCTGCTGCTACAGGTCTATTTGCAGGCCCAGGTCGCCGAGGAGGAGGATCTCTTTCACCTGGGCGATGTGTTCCAGAGTGTCACCGAGAAGTTGATCCGCCGCCACCCGCACGTCTTCGGCGATGTCACCGTGCGCGACGCCGCCCAGGTCGTGCGCAACTGGGAGGCGATCAAACGCGAGGAGCGCGCCACCAAAGCCAACGGAGCCGCAAGCGAGAGCGACACGCCCTTAGCCCCCGCGCCGGAGAGCGCGCTGCTCGGCGTTCCCAAGAGCGCGCCTGCGTTGTATCAGGCGTATGAGTTGGGTCGCAAAGCGGCGAAGGTCGGCTTCGAGTGGCCCACCACCGACGGCGCGTTGGCCAAAGTCGCCGAGGAGGCGCGTGAACTCGCCGAGGCGGTGGGGCAGCGCCCCGCCGACCACGAGGAGCAGAGCGCCGAACTGGGCGATCTGCTCTTCGCGCTCGCCCCGCTGGCCCGTCGGCTCGATCTTCGCCCCGAGGACGCGCTGGAAGGCGCCAACCGCCGCTTCCGCCGCCGCTTCGCCGCGATGGAGGCGCGGGCGCACGCCGAGGGCCGCGCGCTCACCACGCTTTCGCCCGCCGACTGGCTCGCCTGGTGGGCCGACGCAAAAGCCGCCATCGCCCCAGCGACCCCTAGCTGAAGTAGTTTGCCCATACGCCCAACCCCCTGAGAGGACAACCACTTCGTAGGCGCGGCGCAGTCAGGATAGGCTAGCCATTCGCCCCTTTCTTCTATCGTGTATCATACAATAGGGGCAGTTCAGGGCAAGGCGCGCACGCGCGTCGCCGATCAGCAGTCTTCAAGCTCAACCAAGAAGAGAGGGTGGTTCATGGCGTGGCTTCGCTGGTTTCGCCGCAACGGCAGCAACAATCGGTCAGGTGTGACGAACGCCGTCGCCACCGGGCCAAGCGGTGAACGCTACGAGATGTATGGCGATCGTCGCCATCTGGCGGATGCGCCCTATGTGCTGCCCAGTGATGATCAAGAGATCAACCGTCTGGATTTCCAGCATTATATGCTGCGCTACACCCTCCGTGGCAACTATGCCGCGCCGATTCAGAACCCCGGCAGTATCCTGGATGTGGGGGCAGGTACGGGGCGCTGGGCGATGGAGATGGCTGCGCTCTTTCCCAACGCCAACGTGGTTGGCGTGGATGTGACGCCGCCGCCAGCCGATCGCGTCGCCGCTTCGCTCGGCGCCGGACTCGACATCCGCCCAGAGAACTACGCTTTTGTGCAGGGCAACATCCTGGAAGGGCTGCCGTTCCGCGACGGGAGCTTCGACTTTGTCCACCAGCGGCTATTGCTCTTCGCCATCCCAGAGAACGCCTGGCCGCAGGTCGTCGCCGAACTCGTGCGAGTGACGCGCATTGGTGGCTGGATCGAGTTGGTGGAGACTGGGCCACAGCAGCATGGCGGCCCCGCGATGGATCGGATCGTGGAATGGATCACCGCGACCAGTAAGCGGCGCGGCGTCAATCCGCTGCTGGGGCCGCAGATCGGCGCGTTCCTGCGCGACGCCCGCGTGGGGTCGCTGGCGACCAACGCGATCACGCTGCCAGTCGGGTCATATGGCGGGCGCGTTGGCAAGCTCGCAGAGACGGATGTCTTTGGCGTGATCAGCGGCGTCAAGCCGCTGGTTGTCTCGCAGGGGCTGACGACCGCCGATATCTATGACGACGCGCTGCGCGCCGCCCGCGCAGACCTGGATCGCTACCAGTGTTACCTACCGTTTTATATCGCCTATGGTCAGCGCGTCATGTAGGCATGATGCCTGCGCCCGCTTGGCTGCTCAGAAGGAAGCTCGTTTGGAACGTATCTGTGTGTTTGCCGGGTCACGACCCGGCAATCGAATTGAATATAGTGAAGTCGCTCGCGCGCTGGGTCAAGAACTCGCGGCGCGCGGCGTGACGCTGGTCTATGGCGGTGGCGGCGTTGGTCTGATGGGCGTCGTCGCCGACGCCACGTTGGATAGCGGCGGCGGGGTGATCGGTGTGATGCCGCGTGGCCTCTTCGCCGCCGAGGTGGCCCATCGCCAGCTCACTGAACTGCACGAGGTCGGCACCATGCACGAACGCAAACGGATGATGTATGACCTCGCCGACGCTTTTATCGCGCTGCCCGGCGGGCTGGGTACCTTCGACGAACTGGTCGAGATTATCACCTGGGCGCAGATCGGCATTCATCACAAGCCGATCGTGCTGATCAACGTCGCGGCCTACTTCGACCCGCTGCTGGCCGCCATAGAACACGCCATCGCCGAAGGGTTCGTAGAAGCGAAATATCGTACGCTCGTCACCATTGCTACTGACCCCGCAGCGGCACTGGAGCGACTGATGACCACGCCCGCCACCGCTAACGCGGCGGCGAATGCTGCCGCCATCGCGGCTCCTGCCCCGGCTAGCGCCAACGGCCACGTCGCCACCGGCCACGTCGCCAACGGCCACGTCGCCAACAGCGCAGCGGGCGGACGGAGCCACGGCGCCCACGCTGGGCGCTGCGCGCCTCCGCAGTCGGAGCCACTGCCGAAGCCGTAGCGCGTTGAACCTTGCTCCCGCTGGGACGTATACTATGCGCAGTGGCAATGCTGAACACCATTCAGTTTCAGCGCGCTTTGCAGGATAGTACCTACCGAAAGGAGCGACGCGGACGCTAAAGATGCGTGTTCGCGCCAGACATATAGCATGACGGATACGACACAGACAACCGCAGCGGCAAATGCAAATGCGACGCCGCGCCCCTTCGAGGCGATCCCATTGGTGACGTTGCCAGAGGACTACGTGACCTCGGTTGGCCCGACGCTGGTGGAGATGTATCAGCGGCACGGGCCGATCTTCCGTACCAAGGCGATGTACTCCGGGATGGATGTCGTCTTCATGGTTGGGCCGGAGGCCAATCGCTTCGTCTTGCAGAGCGACCGATTGAAGTTTTCCCACCACGATGGCTGGGGGCAGTTCTTCAGCATCATCGAGGTATTCGGCGATGGCCTGCTCACGATGGATGGCGCCGCGCACGACGAGCAGCGCCGCATGATGAACCCCGCTTTCACCTTCGCCTACATGGATCGCTACGTCCCCCTGATGAACCGCATCATCCGCGAGCGCATCGCCGACTGGGCTACGCGCGGTGTGGTGGACATCTACACCGAGGCGCGCAAGATCACCTTCGATGTGGCCGCCGAGGCGCTGACGGGGATGAGCGCCGGGCCAGAGGTTGACCACTTCCGCGACATCTTCACCAACATGCTGATGCTGGGGATGATGGTCTCCAGTCAGGCGGAGTGGCAGATGCGCATGACGGCGCTGCGCACGGAACTCCACTCGCTGCTGCTGCCCAAGATTCACGAGCGCCGCGCCCACCCCACCGACGACATCCTGGGGATGCTCGTCTCGGCGCGCGACAGCCACGGCGAAGCGCTGAGCGACGAGCAGATCATCGGCCATGCGAATATCCTGCTGGTGGCGGGCCACGAGACCTCGACCAGTCTGAGCGCGTGGCTGTTCTATCTGCTGACGCAGCACCCCGACGAGGAGCGCCGCATCCTGGCCGAGCAACTCGCCGTGCTGGGCGCAGATGGCGCCGAGCCGACGCTAGCTGACATCAAGCGCATGCCACTGCTCGACAATCTGCTGCTGGAGGCCGAGCGCCTCTATCCGCCAGTCGCCAATGGCCCGCGCGGCGTCGTCGCGGCGTTTGACTTCAACGGCTACCATGTGCCAGCCGGGACGGCGGTCTTCTACAGCATCGCCGCCGCGCACCTGCTGCCGGAAGTCTTCGCCAACCCCACCGCGTTCGACCCCGACCGCTTCGCCGCCCCGCGCGAGGAGCAGAAGAAGACGCCGTATGGGCTGGTCGGCTTCGGCGGCGGCCCACGCATCTGCATCGGCATCAACTTCGCCAAGGTCGAGATCAAAGCCTTTGTCTCGCAGGTGATCCGCCGCTACCAACTCGCCCTGGTTCCCGACCAAGAGATCGTCCAATTCTACCGTGTCACCGGAATGCCGCTCAACGGGATCAGGCTGCGTGTGACGGAGCGGGGGGAATGACGGCGGTTTTTGCCTGACCTATCCGGTTGGGGCTTTGACACACTGCGCCGGATGACGATGAGCGCACAAAGATGAGCGCACAAATTGGAATGTGGCCTGCTTCGAGTTGTGGTATCATAACTGCGACACCTATGAGCAGGAGGATAAGTCGCTATGCCGAAAATGCTGACGATCACGGTTTCCGATGACGCCTACGAATCGCTCAAATCTGCTGGCGCGGACGCACACAAATCACCAGAAGACTTGGCCGCCGCCACCATCACCGAACGTTTCGGCAAGCAGCCTACAGTATCCACAATTAACCAGCAAGCGCGCAACGCAAAAGAGGCTCTCCTTGCGCTGATGCGCTCACAGGGACACTTGGCGGATCCGCAGAGTCTGCCCGCCTATCCAGGAATTGTTGACTTGCCCCAACCAGGAACCCCCGAACGCGCCCAGTTTGAGGAAGAGGTGGGAAATGCGTTGAGCGATGCGCTTGACCAATCGGGCTTGAGTATCCTCGACTTGATTGAGCGTCGCTAGGCCACGGTGAGACGATACGTCAGCACGAGAGACAAAACAGTCATGACAACTCTCTACTTCCTTGATACCAGTGCGCTCTTACCGCGCTTGCTGAGACGTGCGACAGGGCACACCTGGGTTGAGAGCATCTGCACACCAAAGAACCAGAATATCCTCGCGATTGCCGAGATCACCGAGGCGGAAATAGCCGCTTAACTGAATCAATTAGTGCGCGGAGGCTCCTTACGCAAAAAGGTGTGTGATGACGGACTTGCGCTGTTTTGGAGCCAAGTCGAGAGTGACGAGTACACCGTTATCCCTATCACGACCCTCATTGTGCGACGCGCGGCGGGGATCTGTGCAATGCGCATTCCTTGAAGGGCTATGATGCGGTACAACTGGCGTGCGCGCTCATTTTTCGAGAAGATGTTCGACGCGCCAACGCAACAACTACTGACCAAAATGCTATCACTTTGGATGACCCTCTGTTTCTGACCGAAGATCATCGCTTGTCAGTCGCCGCACCAGCCGAGGGCCTTCTGGTGGACTCGCCACTCAATCACCCCTAAGAGCGACATATATCTCGGTTAGCGGCGCGCCGACTCCACTGCTGGGTGGCTGGCCGACGCGCTGGCGATCGTATCCGCCCCAACGCCCGCCTCGCCGCCAGCCCCGTCGCCGCGCAGCAGCTCGACCGCCGCGTCGAAGACGTGCTGCGGCTTGATCGCGTTCAGGCAGGCATAGGAGTAGCAGGGGTTCTTATACCAGAGGGGCGCATTGCCGATAAAGCGGAAGCAGGGACTGCATGGCAGGTCGGAGTGGAGCTGGCGGCTGCGGTAGCCCTCCCCACCGACCGGGTAGAACTCGTTCCAGTCCGAGGGGCCGAAGACGCCGATCGCGGGCGTCCGCATCGCGGCGGCGATGTGCATGGGGCTGGAGTCGTTGCCAATGAAGAGCGCCGACGCCTCGATCAGCGCGCCAGAGACCTTCAGCGACGTGCGCCCGATCAGCAGGTGGACGCGACTGGCGGCGTCGGGCGCTTGGCCGCTGATCAGGTCGGCGGTCGCGGTGGCCATCGGCAGGTCTACCGCGCTGCCGACCAGCAGGATGTGGCAATCGAAGCGGTCGATCAACCGTCGCGCCACCTCGGCGAACCGCTCCGGCGCCCAGCGTTTGCGTCCGTTGAAGGCGTCGCCGCCAACGTGCAGCGTCACCAGCGTCTGGCCGGGCGCCAACCCCTCCGCCCGCAGCACGTCGCGCGCCTGCTTGCGATCCGCTGCGGTCACGGCGAAGCGCGGGATGCGTTCGACGGGGTCGGTGGGGGTGGGAACCAGTGGCTCGATCGCCTTGAAGTAGTGGTCAATCGCATGACGATCACGATACTCTGGCTGGCGATTGCCGATCAGCGCCCAGAATGGGGGCATGCGTAGGGCGAGGCGCGGCCCGCGCAGCGCCGCCAGCGCCGTCGTCAACGAACCAGCGGCGGAGAAATTGATGATCAGGTCAAAGCGTTGGTGGGCCAGCCGCCATACCGCCCGCAGGTAGCGCAGCACGACTGGCGCCTCCCCAGGTTCCGGCGTCAGCAGGCGCTCATCCACATCGGGGTTGCCGTCGAGGATGCCCGCGTTGCTGGGGTACAGCAAGACGCTGATCTGCGCCTGGGGGAAGCGCCGCCGCAGCGCCGCCAGCGCGGGCGTCATGAAGATCGTATCCCCAATCGGGCAGAGCGCCGTCACCAGGATATGCGCAGGCGCACGGCGCAGATGAAATGTGGGTTGGGATGGTGAATGTTTAGCCACGGCGCCGCGCCTTTGGGGGAGCCGCGCCAGATGGTGTGGTTGTCGGCAGATTGGCGACGCCCAATTTGCCCAGTTGCGCGCCCTGTAGCTCGATCTCCTGCCTGCGCCGTAGTGTGATACGCCGATTGAGGTGGACGCTGAGCAGACCGAGGCTGGCGACCCCACCTGCCAGGATCAGCAGCGCCCCAGAGAGGCCCAGCCTATCGGCGGCGAAGCCCATCAGCGGCAGAATCGGCGCGGTCAGCAGGTTGAGCAGCATCGTCTGGGTCGAGAGCACACGACCTTTGATCGCGTCGGGGGTGTGCTCTTGCATGCGCGTCTGGGCGGGGACGTTCACGAAATCGAGCGCGACACCAATCACGAAGGTCAGGCCAATGATCAGGGTGAGGTACGGCAGCGAGTTCCACCAGCCGTGCGGCTGAAGGATCGGCGCCAGCCAGCGTGTCAGGGTGAGCAGCGCCGCGCTCGTCGCGATGGCGATGATCCCGATGGTGATGGTCAGGGTGTAGCGCAGCCGCCGCACGATGAGGGGCGTCACCGCCGAGCCTAGCAGCACGCCGATGCCCGCCGGCAGGAAGACCAACGCGGCTAGTTCCGGCGGCGCGCGGAAGAAGACCTCGACGAAGCGCGGCGCAAACAAGGCCACGATAGAGAGAATCAACCCAGCGAGTGTGAGCTGCCAGACGGAGATCTGCAAGATGCCATCGCTCCAGATGAAGCGCATCACCTCGACGATACTCCCCCAGATGCCGCTCAACCGCTGGTCGGTCTGGGAGCGGCGTGGCGCTGCCCCGGCGCCGTTTGCCTTGGCATGACCCGCCGCCGAAGCATTGACTATGCTGACCGCAGGTATGTCGAGCCGACTGCGGGGAATGCTCAGTATCAGCCCAGCGCAGACGAGATACAGTAGGGAAATCCCCACAAACATTGAGGCCGTCGGCAGCACAGTAACACCCGCCACCGTGAGGGTGGGGATCAGCAGTAACGCCAGCGGCCCCAGCAGAATCAGTCCCATCACCTGCGCCAGTGTGAAGGTGATATTGAAGAGCGCCAGCGCATTCATCAGTTCGCTCTTATGCGCCAGCTTGGGGATGGCGGCGCCCTCCGCTGGGCCAAAGAACTGCCCGACGATGGCGAGACAAAACGTCAAGGTGTAGACGGGCCAGAGCGCCGCTGGGTTGATCAGCAGCGAGAACACGAAGACCAACGCGATCACTGAGCGCAGAGCGTTGCTCACCCAGAGCACCATGCGGCGGTCGAAGCGATCCACCAGCACACCAGCGGGGGCGCCGAAGATCGCGGCGGGCAGGCTGAACGCGACGAAGGCGCCGCTGGTGGCGAAGGTCGAGTTGCTCTCCTTCGAGACCAACACGATCATGCCATAGTTTGTCGCGTTCATGATGGTCTGCGAGATCAGTTGCGCGAGCCATAGCCGCAGGAAGAGACGATTATGCAGCAGCGAACGAAAGCCACGATTGCCAACCCGACCCAGTTCCGGGTCAGTTTGCGACGTGAAGGTCGGCGCCAGCGCAGAGACCAGCAGTGGCGCGCTCCGTGGGTCGGCGGTACGTTGGTCGGGCAGATGGATCGCCGTTGACGGCGACGAGTCTGCCCATGTCGTGACGGTGGCTGAGTCATCGGTGGGCGGCGTGTTGGTCAGCGCCTCGCCGCTTATCTGCTGCGCTGGCTCGTCCACTTCACGGGCGCTTGCCATGCGTCACCTCATTCGCCGACTCGTCATACGCCATTGTCAGGAGTTCTGGCGCATCGGCGCCGCGACTGAGCACCAACTTGATGCGTTTCTCGACCTCGCTCCGTGGCAGCAGCACCCGGCGTCCGCAACCCTCGCACTTCAGTCCTATATCAGCGCCCAGCCGCACGACTCGCCAATCTGTCGCCCCACAGGGATGTGGTTTGCGTAGACGGACGCGATCGTTCAAGGCCAGATCAGCGTACTTGATCATACCTGTATCCCCTACTATTTTTTACGTATCGCGTCATGCGAGGTTGTACCTGGTTTCATGCGTTGCGAGCGCGAGTACTTCTGCAAGCTATAACGCATGGCGCCTGCCAACTTCACACCTCAACGGATGCCGACCCTTCGTGGAGCAAGGCGACCAGCGCGTCGAGCGCGTAGAGGTAGCCGCGCCAGCCCAGGCCGCTGATCTGCCCGCGACAGATCGGCGCTAGCAGCGAGGGATGGCGAAACGCCTCGCGGGCATAGATATTCGAGAGGTGAACCTCGATGATCGGCAGCGTGGTAGCGCTGAGGGCGTCGCGCAGGCTGACGCTGGTTGTCGTCAGCCCGGCGGGGTTGATGATGACGCCATCGGCGGTCGGCGCCTCGGCCTGGAGGAAGTCAATCAAGACCCCCTCATGGTTCGACTGCGCCGTAGTGAGCGAGCAGCCGAGCGCCGTGGCGCGTTCGGCGAGCCGCGCGCCGATCTCGTCGAGCGTCACCCGTCCGTAGATCGCTGGCTCGCGGCGGCCCAGGGTATTCAGGTTTGGCCCGTGGATTACCAGAATGTGGCGCCGCCGCGCCTGCGCGGTTGGCGCTGACGCTGGTTGTGTGGCTCCGGTGTCGTCGTTCGCCATCAAAGCGCCATCCGTTCCGCATGATATACGCACGCCGCCGCGCTGATTTCACAGCGGCGGACAAAGCCGCTACAGATCATCAATAGCGCCGATCTCAATGAGCGCAGCGCGTACCTCGTCATCAGGGACATCGGCGAAGATCGCGCTCTCACCCAGCGCCGTCGGTAGCGCCCAGCGGATGCGTCCGCCGCGCGCCTTCTTATCCCACAACGTCGTGCCAAGCAACGCGCGAACGGAGAGGCCATCGGCGCGGGTCGGCAGTTGCAGCCGCGTGAGCAGCGCCGTCTGCCGTTGGACGACCTCGTCGGGGGTGATCCCCAGCCGCTGACCCAGGTGTGATGCAATCGTCATGCCAACTGCGACCGCCTCGCCATGCAGCCAGGCGCTGTAGCCGGTGATCGCCTCGATGGCGTGGCCGATGGTATGCCCGTAGTTGAGCAGCGCGCGCCGTCCGCCCTCGCTCTCGCGCTCATCCCCCTCGACGATCCCGGCCTTCAGCGCGACCGACCGCGCGATCGCCGCCGTCGTCTCCGCCGGGCGCAGCGCCAGCAGCGCGTCAGCGTCGCGTTCCAGTGTCTCAAAGTAGGCGGCGTCGAGCGCGACACCATGCTTGACGACCTCCGCCCAGCCCTCCACTCGTTGGCGCGGCGGCAAGGTGATCAGCGTGGCGGGGTCGGCCACCACCAGTCGCGGCTGGTAGAACGCGCCGATCAGATTCTTGCCCCGTGGATGGTCTATGGCGACCTTGCCACCAATCGAGGCGTCTACCTGGGCTAGCAACGACGTGGGGACGTGGACGAGCGGCAGCCCGCGCAGATAGGTGGCGGCGGCCAGCCCGGCCAGATCGCCCGTCACCCCGCCGCCGACCGCCAGCAGCGCCTCGCCGCGTTCGGCGCGTCGTTCCGCTAGCCAGTCGTAGATGGCGTCGAGTTGGGCGCGCGATTTGCTTGCCTCACCCGCTGGCACGCGATGAATGGCGGGCAGAAAGCCCGCGCGCATCAGCCCCGACATCAATGCAGGTTCGTAGAGCGTGGCGACGTTGGCGTCGGCCACCACATGCAGGCGCGGCGGCAGCCCCAATGCCGCCAGCCGCTGCCCCAGGCTGGCCAGCGCGCCCCAGGCCACTACCGCGTCGTAGCCTGGCCCATTGCCCGTGGCGCTGCTCGATCCTAGCCGCACGCGCTGAGTCTGCGGCTGCGCGCCATCGCCTGCCAGCAGGCCGTGCGCCACGAGGCTCGCCACGATGCGCGCCGCCAGCGTCGCGGGGGCCAGATCGTCGCCCACGATGGTTTCGTCGGCGTCGTCGTACCAGGGGGCGCGGCGGGCATAGAGTGCGCGCAGGCGTTCCAGTGGGTCGGCGCCCGCTAGCAGCGGGCGGATGGCGCCCGGCTTGGCGTCCTGCGTCTGCGCCACCCCGGCGATCCGTCGCCAGCCGACCTCCGGCGCGACAGCCAGCGCGACCACCCAGGCGCCGCCAGTTTCACGCTGCGCCCGGAGCAGACTGCGGTTCGTGGGAAGCTCGCCAATTCCGGCGCCAGTGGCGACGACGACTTGGGGCGCCGTCAGCGCAGCGGCCAATGCGGCGGCCTCGCGCGCGCGAAAGGCCGCCTCGCCCTCACGCGCGAAGATGTCGGCGATGGTCAGATTGGCTGCTCGCTCAATCTCGGCGTCGGTATCCACGAAGCGCCAGCCAAGCAGCGCCGCGACCAACGCGCCGGTGGTGGTCTTGCCACTGGCGGGCGGGCCGATCAAGATGATGCGAGTGGTCGTTTGGACGGGGCTGTGCGTTGTGGTGGACGCGGGTCCTTCGGTGCTCATGCCGATATTGTAGCATGTTCTGGTCGCTTGTGTCCGCAGCAATTGGGCAGACGCCGCCGTTGGCGCCGGTCGGGCTGAGCAGGCGGGCTGTCAATGGCGTTTCCTGCAAAAGTCCCGATGATGTGGGTCTGCCACCGCCCGCTCTGCTGACTACTGACGACGCCCTACAGATACCGCTCGGCGTAGGCGTCGGGGGTGTCACCGGCGCCGCCGTTGAGGTTGTCCAGCCAGCCGCGCTTGGCGTCCACTGGCAGGCGCTGCGCGACGCCCTCGGCGTGGGTGACGTAGGGCAGCAGGTGGCCGCTGAGCAGTTCACGCCGCTCGACGCGCGTCTGGTTGGCCAGCGCAGAGGCGCGCAGCACGGCGAGGCCAGCGAGTGGATCGGCGATCTGCGGCTCCTCGGCGAGTGTGGGGCGCAGATGCTCCGTCCACAGGCGTAGTCGCAGGCCGCGCGCGGTGGCAGGATCGGCGGAGATCACGTTGATCTCGGCGTCGGTCTTCATCCCTCGGCTATTGAGATTGGCCGACCCCACCATCCAGAGTTGGTCATCGAAGAGCGCGACCTTGGCGTGTACGTAGACCGGGCGGTAGAGGATACCGTTGGGCGCGTCGCTATGGCGGTCGGCGGCGCCCAGCGTGAAGACGTGCAGCCGCCCCTCGGCGTTGGCCTGTGGCGCGCGGTTTCGCAGCCACATCACGCCGCCATCGGTGAATTCGCGGCCACAGTTGGGGTGGTCGGGCAGGGTCAGCGCGAGGTGAACGCCGCGCTCCAGCGCCGCGCCCATCGCTTCGAGCAGTTCCATCATCTCTGGGCTGCGGCCACCCCAGCGCATCATGTTCAGCCCAATATAGACCTCCGGCCACAAATATTGGTTTTCCAGGTAGACGAACTTTTGGGCGCGGGCCAGTTCGCGCAGGTACGTCTCGTGGATCGTCGCGATCCCTTGAGTGGCGAAGGTATAGGTGTGTGGGGGGATGGTGCGGACGATCTGCGCAGTGTGGCCGTCGGCGATCTGCGCTGGGGGCGTCGCGTCGAGTTGCAGCGGCCAAACGGGGCCGTTGTGTTTGGCCGCGACCTCGCCCCAGCGTTGGGTGATGTTGCGCAGCACATCGGCGACCAGCGGCCCCTCAAGCCGGGTATGCGCGTCGTGCCAGGGATGCTCGGCGGCGGAGAGTGAGACGCCGCGCTCGTCGTTGGTCGGCAGGATGTCCATGCCGCGTTCGGGCGAGGCGCAGAGGTGGACGTGGGTATCCCAGCGGTCGTAGTCGCCGTCGGCCTGGCACGTCAGGTCAATCCCGCCGACGAAGGCGACGCGGCCATCCACCACGGCGCACTTCTGGTGCAGCGACTGGGTGATGTGCCGAATGGCGCGACTGCTATCATCGAGCAGGCACTCCACGCCGACCGCGTCAAGCTGCTTGGCCTCCTTGGCGGGGGCGTTGGTCAGGTGCGCGGCGAGGTTGATGGCGTCCCAGAGCAGGACGCCGACCTTGACGCCATGCGCGACGGCGAAGCCCAACACATCGCGTACGGAGAGCTGGTTGGCGTCCCAGAGAGCCAGCGCGTCGTCGCTCAGCCCCTCCGCGCGCAGGCTGGCGACCAGCGCCCGCTGCTGGTCGCTCTCCGCTGCGCCGACGTGGGTATCCTCGCCGCGTACCATCGGCAGGTCGGCGCGCAGGTCCCACCCGGCGATCAGGATGTAGCTCTTGGCGCTGAGGAAGGCGCGGCACATCGCCAGCATCGCCGCCTGCCCATCCACTAGCGGCTGCGCACGGCAGCCCTCGTGCGCCGCGAAGTCGCTGGTCGCCCAGCGTTGGTCGTCCGCCTGAGGCGCATTTGTCGCCGCCTGCGTTTTGGGTTCTGTGTCTTGTGTTGGTTGTACGCCGCTCATGCCATTGTATCCTCGCCGATTGTGCTACTACGATACCCGCCAAGGTGATCCTCGATTAGCCTTGCGCCTCAGTCGAGGCCTGTAACTGATCCCAGGCGTGATACGAACTGCGCACCAGCGGGCCGCTCTCGACATGGCGCAGGCCCATCGCCTTGCCCTCGCGAGCGTACATGCGGAACTCTTCGGGCGTGGCGTAGCGTTCGATGGGCAGGTGATCAGGCGTGGGGCGCAGGTATTGGCCGATGGTGACGATGTCAATCTCGCGGTCGCGCAGATCGCGTAGCAGCGCCATCACCTCGTCGTGCGTTTCGCCCAGGCCCAGCATGAAGCCGGTCTTGTTTGGCGTTTCCGGGCGCAGTTCCTTGGCCCAGGTTAAGGTATCCAGCGACCGCTCGTAGATCGCCTGCGGGCGCACCCGGCGGTAGAGCCGGGGCACCGTCTCGACGTTGTGGTTGAAGACGTTGGGCTTGGCGTCCATCACGATCTTGAGCGCCTCGCGCGATCCCTTGAAGTCGGGGGTTAGCACCTCGACCGAGCACTCCGGGTTGAGGCGGCGGATCCAGCGGATCGTCGCGGCGAAGAGGGTGGCGCCGCCATCGTGCAGTTCGTCGCGGTTGACGGAGGTGACGACGACGTGACGCAGCCCCATCTGGGTGACGGCCTCCGCCACGCGGCGCGGCTCCTCCCAGTCGAGCGCCATCGGGCGCCCGGTGGCGACTGCGCAGAAACCGCAGCTACGGGTGCAGACGCTGCCCAGGATCATGAAGGTGGCTGTGCGATGCGCCCAACACTCGCCCAGGTTGGGGCAGCGCGCCTCCTCGCAGACGGTGTGGAGCGACTTGCTGCGCATCAACTGCCGCAGCTCTTCGTAGTTGCGTCCGGTGGGGACGCGCACCCGCAGCCAGTCGGGGCGTTGCGCAGGCGTCATGCTCACAGCCATTGGAGATACCCTCGCTCTAGGTTGGTCAGGCGCACAGATCGGCGCCGGGGAAGCCTGTCTACGCACGCATTGTAGCATAGCGGGGGCAGGGCGCGCTTGCAACCGCCGGGCCGATGAGACGTGCTATACTTAACACAATACACAATTCGGCGCTTCATGAGCGCAGGCTGAACTTTGCAATTGAGGAAGGGGCGGCGAGCCATCTGTCTTCGGTGACCTGAACCGACGCCAGATGAGTCGCGCAGACGATGACCACGATCACGATTCCGCTTACGGATGATCAGCTTGCCAAAATCGAGGCCATTGCGCGGGCGCGGCGCCAGTCACGTGAGGAGGCGCTGGCTGATCTGCTCCAGACGGCGTTGGCGCATGATATGTCATCCGCGACACCGGAAGATGATGAGATCGTTCCATTCCCCTCGCTCCTGGATGTAGGCGGAATTCTCGCGGGTGAGCGTCAGGTTGACTCACGGTTACATGATAGGATTATTGCGGAAGAGGCGACAGACCCACATGATGATGTCGTCAACTAAGGTCTTTGTGGATACCTCTGGTTGGGCAGCGTATATTGATAGAAATGTTACGTTTCACGCTCAGGCGTTGCAACTAATCCAGGAAGCATTTCGCCAGGGGAAATTACTGGTGACTTCGACCTATGTCTTAAGCGAGGTTGTACCGCTGATGGAAAGTCGGCGCGTCTCACGATCTTTGTTTCTGCGCGTATTGAAAACGATCCGAACTGATCCGCAAATCAACGTAACACAAGCCGAGCCGATCATCGAGGATGAAACGTGGGCTTTACTTGAGGCGCGGTTGGATAAGCGTTGGTCGTGGGTAGACGCCTCAAGTTTTGTCCTCATGGAGCGCTCGTCTATTCAAGAGGCACTCACGAATGACCACCATTTCGAGCAGGCAGGTTTCACGCGCTTATTGATCTAAGCCGACTTGGCTGTATATCATCACGTCCACGATGAGTTGGGCAGACCGACACTTTCGCTCCGCCCAACTCAAATAACCCTACGCCACGTCCACATACTTGAGGCGCGTTTCGCTCCCGAAGGCGCCAACGCCCCAGAGGCGCAGACCAGCGGGCGTCACGGTCGCCTGCCAGCAGTGGACGCCCCCAGGCGCCAGCGGCGTCCACGCGGGCGCGCCGTCATTGGGGTGGATCATGAAGATACCAGTGTCATCGCCATAGCTCTGTGGGTCGTGCTGTGCAGCCGCGAAGACGGTACCATCGGGGGCGAGCGCAAACGATGAACTGGCGCCGATCACGGAGCCATGGTCAGCTCCTCGCACATCGGGCAGCTTTCGCCCGCCGCAACGTCTTCGATGTAGATCGTTGAACCAGCGATGGCAAAGTCGCTCAGGGTGTAGCCCTGGCCTTGGTTGGCGACGCTCTGCGCCAAGTTGAACTGCGCCCCTAAAATTGGGCGCACTACAACACGATATGTGAGCGGCTGCATAGTCGTTGCGCGCGCCATCATCTATACTCATTGCGATACTTATGACCAACCGTCTGCGCTGGATGACGCCTGAGGCGCTATGGTGGGTTCTCAGCGGGGATCTCACGAAACAGCGCATGTATTGAGGAGGGATCAGTATGCGCCGTGTGTTTGGCGCTCTGTTGCGTCGCGGCCTCGTGCTCTTGGTGATGACGCTCGCGGTCTCGCTCGTCGCGTGTAGCTCGACCGCGACGAGCACCGTACCCGTGTCGGGGCAATCTACCAGAACTCCCCATGGTTCGGCGTCCGCGACCACCACGCCGCAGGCGTCGTGCGCCAGCGCATTGCCTGGCTCGACGCCGTTTAGCGGGGTCAGTGGCGTCCCTGGCTTGCAGGCGCCAGCGGGCAGCTACATCAGTTCGGCCACCACTAGTGGCGGCGGGGTCGGTCAATACACCGTCCACACCTACACGCTCTGCTTCCCCGGCGCTGAATCGGCGATTGATGGTGGCATCCTGACGCCAACGGCGACCCCCACCTCGACGATTGGGTACCTGATTCATGGTGGCTGGACGCTGAACAACCTGTTCCCTGATCCCACCTCGTTTGCGTATCTCGATATTTGCAGCGCGCCGCATATCTGCGTGAACACTTCTGGAGTGTCCGACCCGTTCACCTTCGCCGGATTCGATCAGTTCGCCAGCCCGGCCAGTGGCCTGATGACTACGCGCCTACAGGTCGCCGATCTTGCGACGCCGATCTGCCTCAACGATGTCGGCTACTATGCTGGCACGCCTAAATACACTCTCTTTGAGGACAGTGTGAACGCCACAAGCGGCTCAATCCCCGCCTATCACTTCCAGATGCCACCAGCTACGCGCGTCAGCACCTTCGCTGGCGGGGGGACGGCGGGTTCCACCTATGACTACTATTGCAGCGCAGGTTCCCACGACACAGTGCTTGCCTTCCTCACACAGTCCATGCAAAACGTCGGCTGGACAGTCACCCCTACCGCAACCGGGTTTAGCGCGACCGATGGAAGCAGCCCGATGTACTCAATCGATCTAAGCATCTTGTACCCTAACAACTACTCGCTGCGGGTCTTTGTGCCGCAATAGCCAGTGGCGCCACGGCGGCGTTCAACTACGAACGCCGCCGCCTCCTCTGTGAAACACATGCAGCAGTCAAAGTTGCTCGGCGTCTTCAGGTGGTCGGCGTCGGCGGCGGCGTTGGCGTTGCAACGCCGGCCCTCGCCAACGACTCTGGCGTTGCTCTGCGAAGAATGCGAACGATCTACCATATTCATTTGTCAAAAAGCTTGACATTGGTTTTCGGTCGCCATATCATGACTGCATAACCTCTACGTTTGTGTGGCGTGGTGGCAATGGAGTTGAACACACGAACCAGCCCGCACAAACAGAGAAGACTGCTTTCAGGGATGCCTGAGGGAGGCGACCATGATCTGCTGCGAACAGTGTTTTTATCACCATCCACCTGGCACCCTCTTTTGCGACAATTGCGGCGCTGCCCTCTCGCCTTGGGACGTGCAGCGCGAGGGTGAGGCGTTTAACGCTGCGGTGGCGGCGGATCGGCTTGGCTATACCATGGCGGAGGCCGCCGACTTCCCACTGCCGTACTATTCGCCGGATGGCCCCATCTCCGGCCAACTCCGCGATACGTCTGGTGAACTGGCAGGGGTGGGCGCCCACGCCGACGACGAGTGGGCCACTCGCCATGGCGCGGCGGAGGGCCAATCGCGCGCGCGGTCGGGCGCCCGCAGGCCGCGTCACGAACAGATTGACGTTGGGGCGTATGCTGCGCCCAAGTGTGTTTGGATCATGCTGAACGATGGGCAAACCTTCGAACTCACCGGCAAGTCGCAGTACCTGATTGGGCGCCGCGATCCGCGCAACAACGTCGCGCCTGATGTTGACCTGACCAACTGGAACGGCGCGGCGGAAGGGGTCTCGCGTCTGCATGTAACGCTCTACGTCACTCCGATTGGCGTCTTTGTCGAGGACCTTGAGAGTCGCAATGAGACGATACGCAACAGCGATCGATTGTTGCCACGGCAACGTTATCCCATCCAGGATGGCGATGTCTTGCGACTCGGTCAGATGACGCTCAATGTGCAATTTGCGCAGGAGTCAACTCCTTCAGGGCATGGGGAAAGCTGGTGAGTGATGGCCCTTCGTGTGATCATGCACGTCGTCGGTGAGACGCCGTTTGAAGCGGAATTAGCGCATGAGCCGGATCCCGGATCACCCTTTGTGCTGGTGACGAATCCAATCACCCGCGAACGACGCCAAACGGAGTGGGCATCGAAAGGCACGCAAAGCTACTATTTTTCGTGGGCGCGGATTAGTTTCATCGAGGTGATCGGCGATACCGAGCAGGAGACGATACTACCTCCCTATCCGCCACGCTAGCCGTGCTGTCGTAGTCGCCTGTGGCGATGTAGTGGCCCCATAAGGAGGCGGCTTCACGCCGC
>VFSW01003161.1_pt1 | contig 24672 bp, 24 predicted proteins | sample 5358111 | NCBI WGS metagenome assembly VFSW01 (sample SAMN11554181, study PRJNA540505) | mine drainage metagenome | isolation source: sediment from site ElyBrook_90M | place: USA: Ely Copper Mine, Vershire, VT | collected 2017
AATAAAACCACTCCTCGCGCACGCATATAACTTGATTCAACCTGTAGTTAGTGGAAAGGTTCTAAGAAAGGACAGGCGGGCGGGGAAGCGCGCTAGTAATTACTTGGATGCAGGAGAGGCGATTGTGGGAGCAGTTTGCGGCTGGGAATTTTCCTCCGTGGCCAAGCTACTGAACAGGGAGGGAGACAACGTGGCTGTGGTGATGACCCGATTGTGTTTCTGGGTGATCTCGGTGGTTTTTAGCAGCTCTCTTAGCCCGTTGTTGGCCGTGTTGGCGGCCAGTGGGGCGCTGAAGCCGCGCGCCAGCGTCACCAGCGTGGCCAGAGCGGCAGCCTGGCTCACGGCTACCTCCTCGCTGGGCGCTATCTCTACAACTTTGATATTGAGCGCACCTCCCAGGCTCAATGCCGGAGTCACGCTGGCGATAAAGATGGAGTTGGACTCCAGCGGCAGAGAAAGCCCGAAGACCTTGATGGCGCCGCTCTCAGAGATGGGCAGGCCAATCTGGCCCACGCCCCAGGCCTGTGAAAGCAGCGGCACGTCGTGGTAGTGCTGCCTCAGCAGCGTGGAGCCTGCAAACGGCCAGGCGGCGGTCGCGTGCCGGTCGAGCATGGAGTGAATTTGCTCCGGCGTGGGAGCGTTGGAGACGCCCACCATGTCATAGCCGATCTGCGCCACGCGCACCGTGCGGCTCTCTGACGGAATGCAGTAAATTGTGTGTCCGGCGTATGACTCCGTGGAGACGGCGTGAGCCCCTAGCCATGTATTCAGCTTATTGCCCGTCAACTTGCCCACCAGAACCATGGAGTAGGCGACCGGCCCGTTTGGCCCGTTGGGATCCTTCATGCGGTGCAGGCCTATGGCCACCTGATCGAGGTCGCGCTCCCAGTCAATGCCGGTGGCGTCCACAAATTGCTGGTACTCTGGGACGCGCTGGGGCGGCTTCAGATCTTTGTGGAGAAACGCCCGCACCGGCTTGAGGTTGACGTAAATGATGCCGTCGGACTCGGGCAACAGGCGAGCGGCCTCCGGCGGAGCCTTGGAGCGCAGGAAGATGGCCGCGGCCAGCAAAAGCAGGACCGCGGCCACTACCCAAAGCGTTCTGCGCGTGCGTCGGTTCATAAGAGGCCGTCAGAAACAAGGTATCACTAGACCCCCTCGCGTTCAGGCTCCGTCCCCCCATTGTCGGCCGTTTCAGGGCACGACTTCAGTCGTGTCGCCCAGCCGCCTTCAATTCTGGGCTTCAGCCTCTGCGAGCTTCCTCTGCTTCAAATACGCCGATCCGGACCGGCACTCCTCGGACGAGTTCGCCAAGCCGGCTTTCACCGGATTGTTTTCGATGTATTCCCGATGCTGCTGAAAGCTCCTATCATTAACGATGCGCACGCCGGATAATCCCCTCTGCCATACGTCGCCCCGAAACGCCAATTCCTTGTTGGCTCGAAAAGAAAAACCGCCCTTGATCAACTGCATCGCATTCTCAAGACTCATCTCGCCGGGAACGGTCATCAGGATGCGAACGTGATTAGGCATGATCACGAAGTCGTGAACGATAATCCTTTTAGATCGCATGGTTAACAGAAGGACGTCCATGAAGAGTTCTGCCATGCGTTCGGTCTGAAACAATGATTTTCCGCCCGCTGTGCGCGTGGTTGCAAAGAATGTTCGCGGGCGCCTAGTGGCATTCGTCAGTTCCGATGGCCGAGAAGGTTTCGACATCGCAGGGGCTAAAGCCCTCCATCTTTTTACAATCACTTCCGGCACGACTGAAGTCGTGCCCTGACACTTCTTGCTGCTCCAAATGCCTTGTGCCGCAGCCTGCCGCGCGGTTATCGCTTTGCCGGTTGCTGTTCCAACTCTGCGCTCAGGTGAATCGTGCCTCCGGTTACGTTAAGGGTCTTCGACCAGTCAGCAAAGCCCTTCTTTTTGACCACGATTTGGTGGCTTCCGGGTGCAACGGAAACCGTGGAAGGCGTATTGCCGACAAAAGCGCCGTCAATCTCGATGTCTGCGCCGGGTGGGGCCGAGTCGATAATGACGGAGGCTTGGCTATTAGATAGGGAAGAAACAGTCGCATTCACGGCTCCTACTTCGTTACTCGGCTGGGGATTGGCCTTCGTCTCGGTGGTTTGATTAGGTGTTTCCCCGGTCATCCCTTTGCATTGAGCCCGAGCTTCCTTAAGGTCTTCTGCGGTGTAATGAGGTTCAACAATAAGTACTTCTGCGCCCCGGCCTTGCAGATTGCGGACGTCATGGTCAGTAAGGCGTCCATGAAAAGGAAAACCTTCTGGAAACTTTCCCTCGACATACTGGAACTGCTTGCCTCTGATGCCAAACGAATACAAGCGACTCGTAACCTGATCCGCCGGTCCCATGCGCTTCAGAATCAGACAACTGGCCTGGTATGCATGGCCCGCGCCACCTTAGGGAATCACGCTCTAGATTATGCACGAGCCATCAGTGTAGCCGTACTCAGAGGGCAGAGTGCTAGTAAAACTACTGCGAGGATGTTATTGCGTATGAGTTTCTCACTTCGACTCAAAATAGCCAAGACTGTCAACAAATAACAGCACAAATCATCCATCCACAGCCCAGTTGTTCGCAAGCAGATTTCTCGCGCTGAAACACTCTCTATCGCCCATAAAGCTCATCACAGCGATCAGCCCCAGTGCGCCAACAGGGTTTGGAGCGTAAAATCCATCTTTTATGCATGAACTTTCCATCGTTTCCAGCATCGTCGATACGGTGACCGAGTCGCTCGCGGCTTATCCCGGCGCTAAGGTTAAGGAAGTGCGCCTGCGCGTAGGTGCGCTGGCCTCGGTGATTGAGGAGTCGCTCCAATTCTGCTACGGCATTGCCACCGACGGCACCCTGCTGGCTGGCTCTGTGCTGGTGGTAAATATTTTGCCGGTCGTGATGCATTGCGAGCCCTGCGGCGCCGATGTTGAGATTGTGAGCCTGCAGAGCTTTCGCTGCCCAAAGTGCGGCGAACCGGTGCTGGACATGAAACAGGGCCGGGAGCTGGAAATTGAGTCAATAGAAATTGATGAGGTTGAGGAGCAGGTATGACCACCAGGATTGTGGAACTGCGGCGGGGAATTCTGAAGAAGAACGACGAGTTGGCCGCCGTACTGCGGAACCGTTATACCGGCGCAGGGGTGCTGGTGTTGAATCTGGTTTCAAGCCCCGGCACGGGCAAAACCGCATTCCTGGAGTTGACGCTCAAGGAATTGCGTGCGCGCAAAGCGCGCGTGGCAGCCTTGGTGGGCGATCTGGAAACCGACAACGACGCCCGCCGGCTGGCGTCCAGCGGAGCGCCGGTGCGCCAGATCAATACACATGGCATCTGCCACCTCGACGCCGAGATGATTGACAAGCATTTGGAAGGATGGCAACTAGCCGATCTCGACTACCTCTTTATTGAGAATGTGGGCAACCTGGTTTGTCCGTCGAGCTACGATCTGGGCGAGCGGGTGCGCGTGGCGCTGCTCAGCGTCACCGAGGGAGAAGACAAGCCGCTGAAGTATCCCACTCTCTTCAACTCCGCCGACGCGGCGGTGATTACCAAGATGGATTTGGCTGGGCCCTGCGGCTTTGATCGCGAGTTGGCGCTGAAAAACATCAATGAAATTCGTCCCGGAATTCGCGTCTTTGAGACTTCCGCCAAGACCGGCGCCGGGATGGAAGAATGGCTGGACTACCTGGCCGGGGAGCGTGCCCGATGACACGGCAGGTCATGAAGCGGTTGGAAAGCCCAGCGCCTGCCAGCCATCTCCGAGAGAATCTCTTCCAGGCTCGAGCGGTTGCCCGCCGCAACGGCGAGACGCGCACCTTTGGCAGCACACGCGAGGCCAAGGAATATCTCATCGATTGGATCGTGGCGGAGGCCAGGCGGCTGGATCTGCCCCTCTCTGAGGTGGAGCGGAAGATGCTGTACGCCTCCAGCGACGGCTGGTCTCTGCCCGATATGGAGGAGGTGCAAGAGACCTTCAACAGCTACCACGAGGCTGTGGAGTACGAACTGAAGATGACCAACCTCATCCGCATCGTTCGCGCCGACGTGGATGCCGGCGGCCCGGAGGAGTGCGAAGCCTGGATGGAGGCAATTCGGGTTCTCAGCCGGGAACACCACTACCTGCTGGAACTGATCGAGGCTTCTGAGGGGCCAATCCGGCGACGCACCAGCCGCTGGAAGCTCTTGCTGGGCGCAGTGGTCATTTTAGGGGTTTCGGTTGCGATAGCTTACTGGGTTAGCCACAACTAGGGGTAGCGGATTGCCTGTCGACCGGATTCTAAGTGATTTAAATCACACTATACGGCGGCTCATGCGGGGTATAACGTAAAAACTATGTGTTTAGCGATTCCGGGAAAAGTGGAAGAAATCAGCAATGAAAACGGCCTCAGAATGGGCCGGGTAAACTTTGGGGGGGTCGTCAAGAAAGTTTGCCTGGACTATGTGCCAGAGGTCGAGGTTGGCGACTATACCATTGTCCATGTAGGCTTTGCCCTCTCAAAGATCGACGAAGAGACCGCCCAGAAGACCTTGGCGGACTTCCGCGAAATGGGCATGCTGGACGAGGAACTGGCCACCGAGGAGGAGTTCTTTGCTCGGGCTGCGGTTGCGCCGCAGAGTTCGTGTCCGGATGGCAGTTGCGCGGTGGAACCCTCCAAAACCGCCGCGAAGTGAGGTTTGTGGTTTCCTGCCTGTGCCGCAATCCACTCTGCCTCTCATGCTGAGCCAAGCCGAAGAACCTGCGTTTTGCCTTTCCGGCGCAAGGGTGGAAAAGCTCAACGCTCAACCTTCATACCTGTCTTGAGGAAGATTCAACCGCATGAAGTACCTCAATGAATTCCGCAATGGCGAAATTGCTCAGCGCATGGCGCGGGAGATACACCAGATCGCCACGCGGCCATGGAAGATTATGGAAGTTTGCGGCGGTCAGACCCACTCGATCATCAAGAACGGAATCGACCAGATGCTGCCCGCCGGAATCGAGATGATTCACGGGCCTGGCTGCCCGGTCTGTGTAACTCCTCTCGAACTCATTGACAAGGCGCTGGCCATTGCTGCCGAGCCGGGGGTGATCTTCTGCTCCTTCGGCGATATGCTGCGCGTTCCCGGCACCGAGGGCGATCTCTTCCAGGTAAAGGGCGCGGGCGGCGATGTGCGGGTGGTTTATTCGCCGCTTGACGCGGTCGAGCTGGCCGTCAAAAATCCTGACAAGCAGGTGGTCTTCTTCGGAGTGGGCTTTGAGACAACGGCTCCGGCCAACGCCATGAGCGTACACTTGGCCAGGCGGCGCGGTTTGAAGAATTTTTCACTGCTTGTCTCGCATGTGCTGGTGCCCCCGGCGATTGCCGCGATTCTGGAGTCGCCCGGCAACAAGGTGCAGGCGTTTCTGCTGGCTGGTCATGTTTGCAGCGTGATGGGCTACTGGGAGTATCCGCCGCTGGCGGAGAAGTACAAAGTTCCGCTGGTGGTTACCGGCTTTGAGCCTCTTGACCTGCTCGATGGCATCCGGCGGACGGTGGTGCAGTTGGAAGCCGGGCGGCACGAGGTGGAAAACGCCTACGAGCGCATTGTCAGCTTTGAAGGCAACCCCGGCGCGCAGAAGCTACTGGCCGAGGTATTTGAGGTAACGGACCGGGCCTGGCGCGGCATTGGCGTGATTCCCAAAAGCGGCTGGCGGCTCAGTGCGGCGTATCGCGAGTTCGACGCCGAAGAGCGATTTCAGATCTCCGGTATCCATACTGAAGAGTCGCCGCTGTGCCGCGCTGGCGACGTGCTGCGCGGAGCCATCAAGCCGGCTGAGTGCGCGGCCTTCGGCAAGGAATGCACGCCGCGGCATCCGCTTGGCGCGACCATGGTTTCAAGCGAGGGCGCCTGCGCTGCCTATTTCAACTATGGGCGATTCCTCTCGGCAGAGGAACTAGCCAGTGCGGGAAGCGGACTAACGGGAGTGGAACGTGGGTAAGAGCATCGATACGGTGGAGTCTTCGTACTCCGTGCCAGATTTTTCCAACTGGAGCTGTCCTCTGCCATTGGCCGGATACCCAACCATTGTGATGGGCCACGGCGGCGGCGGCAAGCTGGGCAACGAACTGGTCGAGTTCCTGTTTCTTCCTGCCTTTCGCAATCCGGCGCTGGAAAATCTGGGTGACGCGGCGGTGCTCGATTTGCCGCCCGGCCGGCTGGCCATGAGTACCGACTCGTTTGTTGTGCAGCCTTTGTTTTTTCCTGGCGGGTCTATCGGCGAGCTGGCGGTGAACGGCACGGTGAATGACCTGGCAGTCTCCGGCGCGGAGCCGCGCTTTCTCAGCACCAGTTTTATTCTGGAAGAAGGCTTTCCGCTGAGCCAGTTGGCGGCGATTGTGGAGTCCATGGCTAAAGCCGCAGCCACCGCTGGCGTGCAGATTGTTACCGGAGACACCAAGGTAGTCGAGCGTGGCCACGGCGACGGCTGCTATATCAATACCGCCGGCATCGGCGTGCTGCGGACGGGAATTCAGGTAGGTCCGCACCGCGCCCAGCCGGGCGATGCGGTGCTGGTTTCAGGCACCATCGGCGACCATGGCATGGCCATCATGAGCGTGCGAGAGGGGCTGGAGTTCGAAAGCCAGATTCGCAGCGACTGCGCGGCGCTGAACGGCATGATTGCTGAGGTGCTGACGGCGGCCGGGCCGGCGGTCCACGCCATGCGCGACCCTACCCGTGGCGGCCTGGCTTCCACTCTGAATGAGATTGCGCATTCCTCCGGCGTGGGCGTGGAGATTGACGAAGCCAGCCTGCCGGTACGGGTTGAGGTGCAATCGGCCTGTGAGCTGCTAGGCCTTGACCCGGTCTACGTGGCCAACGAGGGCAAAGCAGTGTTCTTTGTGGCGCCGGAGGCCGTGGAGAAAGTACTGGCCGTGCTGCGCGCGCATCCGCTGGGCAGCGACGCCGCACGCATTGGCCATGTAACAGCTGAGCACAAGCACATGCTGGTAGCGCGCACCGCGATGGGCGCCAACCGCGTGATTGCTACCCAGATCGGCGAACAGTTGCCGCGTATTTGCTAGGGTACTGTTCTCCGCGAGTCGTGATACTCGGAGTCAGTCCAGCATCTGGAATGCCTGCTCGATGCGGGCAGGCAGGTTGATCGGCTCGCTTCCCAGGGTATGGCTGATTTCAAGCACGGCTGCAGGTTGTGGGGCGAGCGCCTGCAAAGCCTGGACCGTGGCCGGCCATTCGATGCTGCCGTCGCCAGGCCAGAGATGCTCATCCTTGGAGCCGTGGTTGTCATGAACATGGACCGAGGCTATGCGTGTGTCAAGGGTTGTAATGGCCTCGGCCACTCCAACAGTGATGTTCGCGTGGCCCAGGTCAAGGCAGACGCCAACCTGATCCAAGTGGCCCGACTGAAGGATCGTGATCAGGTGTTCGGGGCTGGTAGGTTCGCCGATCAGGTTCTCAACCAGCAGGCGCACGCCCAGCGGCCGCGCAAAAGCGCCCAGGTGTTCCAGCGCGGTGAGTGCGTACTCAACGGTTCTTGGCGACCATCCATCGTCCCGTTCGCCCAGGTGCAGAACGAGATTGCGGAAGGGTATGGTATCGGCCACTTCAAGAGCCCGCTTGATTTCGTCCATGGAGTCGATGCGCCGGGCCTTGTCGGGGTGAAGCACGTTCACCGCGGATCCTCCCGCACGGCCCATATCGCGATCGGGATAGAGCGGCGCGTGCACGGACCAGACCTCAATCGGGTTGGTGCGAAACCATCCGGCCAGCTCGGCAATTTCTTCGCGGCTTGTGTAGTCAAAGTGCTGACGAGCAGCAAATATCTCCACAGCCTGCGCTCCAGACCGGGCAGCCAACTCCAGCAATCCAGGGTGCAGGCGCTGGTTCAGGAACAGGTGTGTCGAAAGAACCCGTAGCATGGTCATGCCTTCTTTCACGCCCGATCAAACCAGATAACAAATCTAGGGCTTCTTTAATTGTCTCATTTTTTCCAACAACTTACAGTGTTAGGGGCGTTAAGGATGATTATGTGGTGCAATAGGTTTCGCTGCAATTAGGTGGCTGTTGAACACTGTCATAAACTTCGCCAAAATCCTAAATCTATGAAATAGAATGGCGGTAATGTGGAAGTAAGCAAAATGCGCGGATGACCGTACGAGCCTGTGTTTAGTGCTTGAATTTAGAAAGTTGGATACGTCGGTGCTGAAGGTAGCGTTCGCGAGAGAACGCTGATTCTGCACTCCGTACCGGGCTCTCAATTGCTGTCGGTGGATCGCCGGTGCTACGGATATAAGCCAGATGAGTCCGGTAGTTGGACGTGTTCGCGCAATAAATCAACTATCCATCGAAGAAGAGAAGATGGGAACAGGACACTCAGATGGTGGAAGCTGGAAAAAGCCGGTTTGACCCTGTTGACTTCCTTGCACAGTCTGGCTTGGGACGAAAGGCAGTCCAAATCAAGGCTAGGCAACCATTTTTTGTCCAGGGCGACGCAGCCGATTGCGTTTTCTATCTTCAGAACGGGCGGGCAAAACTCACTGTCTTATCCGTCGATGGTAAAGAGGCTACGATCACGCTTCTTGCCACGGGTGACTTTGTAGGAGAGGAGTCGCTGGCCGGAATACCGGGGATGAGGATGGCGACCGCAACGGCAATAACCGATTGCCTGGCGCTCAAGATACAAAGGGCGGAGATGATACGTGTCCTCCACGAGGAGCATGAGTTTTCTGACCTGTTTCTGAAGTTTCTGCTGGATCGATGCATACGCACCCAGGCGGATCTTGTCGATCAGCTCTTCAACTCCAGCGAGAAGCGCCTGGCGCGGATTCTGCTGTTGATGGCGGAGTTTGGCAAACCGGACGATTACCCTTGCGACGAAAGCCTGTCCCCTCGCTCCAGCGAGCAGAAATTGCGAGTCTCTGGGCTTGGGCAGACGGAGACCGATAGTGAAAAGGGCATCCATATACCGAAAATATCCCAGGAAACATTGGCGGAGATGGTGGGAACAACCAGATCCCGGGTCAACTTCTTCATGAATCGCTTCCGCAAGCTCGGCTTTATTGAATATAACGGCGGCATTCTTGTATACAAATCGCTTCTCAATGTAATTCTTCACGATTGAAACGATTGTAGCCTTCCTCTATGTAGCTTTACTCATGCCTGGTATTTAACTCGGGGTTCAAGGGCATTGGTTCTGGAGAGCCGCAGACCTTGTACCCCGATAACGCAACACTGGGAAACTAACTGAATTGAAAATGAAGCAGTATGCCCGCCATGCAACCACGCATACACCACATGGCTTTTGGGGTGGAATAGGTGGATACTCGGGCTCATTGTGCGTATGGAGGCCCAATTTCTAAGTTGTTCACCTTGTACTCTTCTTAGAGTTATACGGGGCAAGGTATTTATCTGTTCAATATTGCACACATCGCCGAATAACAGTGAGTTATCAGGAGTCATTCAATTGGCTGTTTGAGGAGAATTCCGCGCTTTGCCTTTGCAGGGCGAGGGATTCAGCCAACGCTCAGTACCCGGCCGCCTTGCCATAGTGGCTGCGGTGGTCTTGCCCGCCCAGCAGTTCGCCGGTTTTAGAGTCCACGGCGATGCACTCTCCATTGGACCAGTGGTGATCTGACAAAACCAGGTTGTAGCCTTGGGCGCGCAGGCCGGCAATGGCCTCCGGCGAAAAGCCCGGTTCCAGATAGAGTTTGTCGGGCAGGTACTGGTGGTGGAAGCGCGGCGCGTCAACCGCCTGCTGGATGTTGAGACCACCCTCCGCTGCGGAGAGGAAAATGTTGGCCACGGTGGTGATAATGCGTGCGCCTCCGGGCGAGCCGAGTACATAGCGCAGCTTATCGTTTTCAAGCACGATGGTAGGAGTCATTGAACTAAGTGGGCGCTTGCCTGGAGAGATGGTATTGGCCGCTCCCTGGATCAGACCGAACATGTTGGGCGCACCCTGCTTGATGGCAAAGTCGTCCATCTCGTCGTTGAGCAGAAAGCCCAGCGAGCCCGCGGTGACGTGAGAGCCGAAGCCGTCATTGAGCGTAGTGGTAACGGCCACTGCGTTGCCCTTATTGTCGACGACCGAGTAGTGAGTTGTATCTTGCGACTCAATGCGCTGGCCGGCAGTTTTGGGCGCGGGAGGCAAAAGGCCATCTGGCCGGTGGAGCGAGACGCTCGGAGTGGAAGAGTCGCCCAAAATGCTGCGCCGCCAGGCTTCGGCATATGTCTTCGAGGTTAATTCAGTCACTGGAATGCGGTTGTAATCCGGATCGCCAAGATACTCGGCGCGGTCCATATACGCGCGGCGAAAGGCTTCCGTAATCAGGTGGATCGACTCGGCGCTGCGGTCGCCGAAGCGTGCCAGGTTATACCCCTCGAGAATGTTGAGCGCGCTCAGCAGAACAATGCCGCCTGAAGAGGGTGGAGGGGCGCTGATGACTGTGTATTGGTGAAAGCTTCCAGCGATGGGCGCTCGCTCCACAACGGTGTAGCGTGCCAGGTCTTCAAGAGTGATTAGAGCAGCGCCCTCGCTGAGATCGTTGACCAGCTCATGCGCCATCTTGCCGTGGTAAAACTCCTCGGGATCGGCGGCAATGCGCTTGAGGGTTTGCGCCAGTTGCGGCTGCTTGAAGGTCTCTCCGGCCTTGTAAAACCTGCCGCCGCGCTGAAAGATGCGCTTTGAATCGGGAAAGCGCGCCAGATCGGGGTCGGAGAGTTCGCTAGCTTCTTCGGCTGTGAGTTGAAAGCCCTCGGCGGCAAGCTGGATTGCGGGCGCCATGGCCCGCTTGAGGCCCAGCCTGCCATATTTGCGCTCGGCATAGGTTAGACCGGCCACTGAGCCGGGCGTTGCAATGGAGCGGTAACCTAAGAGGCTGGCACCGGGAATGATGTTGCCTTTGGCGTCCAGGTACATATTCTCGCTGGCAGCCAGAGGAGCTTTTTCGCGAAAATCGAGGAATATGGCTTTGCCATCATGCGTGCGGAGCAGCATGAATCCGCCGCCTCCCAGGTTGCCTGCGATTGGGTGTACTACGGCCAGCGCGAAACCTGTTGCGACTGCGGCGTCAACCGCGTTACCGCCTTCACGCAGCACCGCCACTCCTGCATCGGATGCCAGATGGTGAACACTCACCACCATGCCATAGCGCGCGCGCACCGGCTGCTCCTCCTGGTAGGGAATCGCATACTTCATGTCCTGCTGGGCAGTTGCGGAGACGCAGACCAGAAGTGCTGTTCCTGCAGCAACGGTGAGGGCGGGGAGCATGGCGCGTAGGTTCATGGTGTGGTGACAGAATATCGCGCATAAGGGCGGCGGGCTCTTCTCGAACAAAGGTTTCTGGTTGCGAACTGCTGCGATACCGGCATCGAGCGCAGTTGAATTACGCCGATGCCGAACAAATTACCCGTTTATTTGAAAGCGCGGCCCGGCTTGCCGCCGTTGCCGCCCCACATGCTCTTGGCCTTTGCTGTGTTACCGTTGCAATACGGCGTCCTTGAGCCGGATCCGCGATTTCCGGGTCCGCGCCGAACTCAAGCCGGGCGGGCTTTCGCGGTTAAAACCGGCCGGGTTGGATTCGCTGAATTGGCGATTCGGCAGGAATCGGGGGTGACGTGCGTATATCAAGAATGTCCCAGCAGCCGGAATTGATTTCGCCTCCAAATCCCGCGCGCCCGGCTCCTGTGCCAGGGTCTGCAACAGAACCCGTATCTAAATCCGTCGCCAGGCTTGCGCACGTGCCGGCAGCCAACACGCCGCCGCAACGCATTCCGCGCTGGCTGGTGCGTGCCGAGTTGTTTTTGCGCGTACTGTTGCGCATGTACATCGGTCTGGCCGTCTGCTACGCGCCATGGTCCCCGATGTTTTGGGACCAGAATCCGCTTTTTATTCAATTCCCAACACTCTCAATCTATGCCGCCAACGGCGCGGTTCGCGGTATCGTTTCGGGGCTGGGTCTTTTGAATCTGTGGATTGCGTTTCAAGACGCAACCCGCCATCGGGACTCATAAAAGATGAAGAGCGAAAGCCAGAAAACTGAAGCTGGGAGACAGAAGACTATAACTCCTGCTGTGAGCCAGAATGAGGCCTCAACCAGCTCTCGTGCCGCATCCACCCTCGGGGGTGTTGCGGTCATACCGGGAAGCGGTTCACCTCCGCCACTACAAAGCGCGCCGCTGGCCTATGAGAACTCCACCTTCCTGAACAGCGACGATGGGCGGCTGATTCGCATTGTGGCCGAGTATATGGAGCCTCTGGCGCGCTTCAGGCGAGAGAAGATTCAGGACACGGTAGTATTTTTTGGCTCAGCGCGGTTTCGCGGACGTGCGGAGGCCAGCCATGCCCTGGAACTGCTGGAGAACACCGGATCGGTTCAACCTGCTCCCAGCCACGAGCAGCCTGCCAGTGCGGTGGAGATTGCCGCGGGCAAGGCCTCGGAATTACAGATCAAGCGCGCCGTGGCAGCGGTGGAGATGGCTCGCTACTACGAAGACGCGCGCCGTTTGGCGGGACTCTTGACTCAATGGGCCAAAGAGATTCCCACAAGGAGGCACCGTTTCGTGGTCACCTCTGGCGGCGGGCCCGGCATCATGGAGGCCGCCAACCGCGGCGCATACGAGGCCGGCGGCAAAACCATCGGGATGAATATTCGTTTGCCTTTCGAGCAGCATCCCAACTCGTACATCAGTCCTGAACTCAACTTCGAGTTTCACTACTTTTTCATGCGCAAACTGTGGTTCGCTTACCTGGCCAAGGCGCTGGTAGTTTTTCCGGGCGGCTTCGGCACGCTGGACGAAATGTTCGAGATTCTCACTCTGGCGCAGACGCAGAAACTGGCGGATAAGATCACCGTGGTGATTTATGGGCAGGAGTATTGGAAGAAAGTGTTGAATCTGGATGCGCTGGTTGATACCGGAGCAATTTCGCCCAAAGATATCGAGCTTTTTCAGTTTGCCGATACGCCGGAGCAGGCTTTCGAGCTTTTGCGGCGGGGACTGACGGAAGGCTGTCTGGCCGCCGAGGCGTCAGCCAGGCTGGCTGCCAGCCAGCAGATGCCAACAGGTGAGGAATTGATGCCCGGCTGGACCCTTGAGGATTTCATGGGGCCGGAGCTGGCAAAGATGAGCAGATAGGCGCGGCCTGGAGAATGGCAATGAATTTTCTCACGCTGTGACCTCTCCGAATTCCGATTGCTTGGAAGAAACCCGACTGATTCTGCTAGGCTTAACTTGGATGCCGGCACCCGGTCGCCTGTTTTGTGTGTTCTGCCCAGTAGAAGGCGTTGCGTATGCAGGCTCGTTTTTTTACGGGATTTTGGGTGAATATCCAGGCATTTTCAGGGTCTCAACGTAACTGAATTGGTTCTTTCATCAATTGAACCGGCATTCGCACGGCGTTAACCCTCCGTTTATGGTTGCCAAAGGATACTGGATGCGTAAATCCGGAATCGATCACGGAGAAGGAGCAGGAATGGCCAGTTCGACCATCTCGTACCTGTGGCGCGACAAAGACGCGTCCAAGGGCTTCCGCACGGGCGTTTCTTTACACAGTCACACCAATCAATCCCATGAAACGCTGGACTTTCTGGCGAACTTTGGAAACCAGTACCCGGCGACGCGACCTCTGTTATCGCGGCTGGAGCGGCGTTCCGAGCAGATGCATGGTGTGCGCATCAACTATGCGGAGAGTTACTGGACCCCGCCGATGACACCTAAACTGGCCTTCGACCTGGAGAGCCAGCAGATCGAGAATCTGGGCTTGGCGCCGATGGTCTCTATCACCGACCATGACAACATCAAGGCGCCCATGCTGCTGCGCACCGTTCCCAGTGCGCGGAGAATTCCTGTCTCGGTTGAGTGGAGCGCCCCGTACGGTAACCAGTCCTTCCACCTGGGCGTGCATAACCTGCCCAGCGCTCGTGCTACGGAGTGGATGGAAACGCTGGCGAACTTTACCGCCAATCCCAGCGATGCGCGATTCACTGAGATTCTCATCGCGCTGCACGAGGAACCAAGCATATTGGTGGTCTTCAACCACCCCATGTGGGATCTCTACCTCATCGGCCAAGAGAAGCATGAGTTCCTGGTGAACGAATTTCTGCAGAAGAACGGCGCATATCTGCACGCGCTCGAGCTGAACGGACTGCGCCACTGGGATGAAAACCGCGCGGTTCGGCGGCTGGCGGAAAAGTGGAATATGCTGCTGATCTCCGGCGGCGACCGGCACGGCGTAGAACCCAATGCCAACATCAACCTGACCAACGCTACCAGCTTTACTGAGTTTGTGTATCAGATCCGGCGGGAGAAAAAGAGCGATATGCTCTTCATGCCCCAGTACGCCGAGCCGTGGAAGTACCGGCTGCTTCAGTCCACCATCGACGCGATTCGCCACTATCCCGAGTTTCCGCAAGGCTCGCGCACCTGGGATGAGCGTGTCTACCATCCAGACACCAAAGGAGTTATCAGGCCGCTGAGCGAATTGTGGCCCAACGGCGCTCCGCCGCGGGCCTTCAGTTGGGGCCTCGGACTGGTTCAACTGATGGGTAGGGGGCTGGTTTCCGGCGGCCTGCGCATTGCCTGGAGTGAGGCGCACCAGTTGCGCCTGGCGCTGGGCGAACACGACGTTTAATCGCGACAAGAGCGGAGCTGGCGGTGCTGGCAAAAACTACGGAGTGTCTCTTCCCAGCTCGGCAAACTCCGCTCGTCATTTGCATTGAAATTCAGTTAAGGCTCCGGTTTACAAGATGAATGCGCAAATGCCGCGGGTGGCGTACTTTCCCGACTCGTTCCATGAGGTAAACGGGGTTGCACACACTAGCCGCCACTTTGAGGCATTTGCGCGGCGGCGCAACTTGCCGTTTCTCTGTGTCCGCGCCGGAGACCGCGCCCAGGCCGTGACCGAAGACGGCAACGTGTGGACGCTGGAGCTGCCGCGCGGCTTCTTGTCCTTTGCGCTGGAAAAAGACCTCCGCTTCGATCCCGCCTTTCTGCGTCATATTCCGCTCATCGGTGAAGTGCTGGAGCGCTTCAAGCCCGACCTGATCCACATCACCGGTCCCAGCGAGGTGGGAATGCTGGGCGCGGGGCTGGCTCACCACATGAAGCTGCCGCTGGCCGCAAGCTGGCACACCAATGTGCATGAGTACCTGGCGCGGCGATCAAACTGGTTTCTCCGCCTGCTGCCCAAACGCCATTCGGACGCTACAGGACAAAAAATCGAAGACATGACCATGGCCGTTGCGGCCTGGTTCTACTCCGTGGCGCAAGTTTTGTTTGCGCCCAACCCAGAGCTTTGCAGGTTGCTGGAGCGCACCGCTGGTCGGCCATGCTACCTGATGCCGCGCGGCGTGGACGCGGAGCTATTCCATCCCGGCAAGCGCAAGCGCGACCCCGAGGATCGCGATCAGGTGCTGGGTTTTGTGGGGCGATTATCCGTAGAGAAAAACGTAGCCCTGCTGGCCCAGGTGCAGGAAGAGTTGGAACGCAAGGGCCACACAAGTTTCCACTTCCTGATTGTGGGCCACGGCGCCGAGGGCGAATGGCTGCGCGAGCGGTTGCCGCGCGCGGAGTTTACCGGGGTGCTGAAGGGCGAGGCGCTTTCAACAGCCTACGCAAACATGGACCTGTTTGTCTTCCCCTCGCATACTGACACCTTCGGCAATGTGGTGCTGGAGGCGCTGGCCAGCGGCGTACCGGCGATTGTGACCGCGGACGGCGGCCCATGCACCATTGTCCGCGAAGGCGAGACGGGGCGCATTGTGGGCGATGCGGAGTTTGCCGACGCAGTGGCAGCGGTGCTTGCCGATCCGGCAAGACATGCCCACATGCGCCAGGCAGCGCGGAGTTACGCGCTCACCGCCAGTTGGGACTCGGTGTTTGAAGGGGTTTACGCGAAGTACGAGACGATTCTGCCGGTGCGAGAGCTGGCGGCCGGGTAGAGATTTGCATCTGAACTATAGAAGTTCTCCAATAGGTGTATAGGGGAAGCAAGATCGCCGAGTGGATTTTTCCTTAAGAATAGTCACCCTGCACGCACCTATGGACTCCACCGGAATTAGAGAAATGCTCTAAGGTATGTTTCCAAGGAAGATACTCAGCCCGGTTCGCAGGTCCAGCGCAAAGGGCGTTTCTTTGTCGGAGATCATCTCCCATCCCAAACCATGCAGAATGCCATCCTCGATGGATGTGATGGTGATGCCTTCATCCGTGAGCTTCTCTGATTGCCAAGCTTCGCCCTCAATGCCCCAAGCCAGGATAGAGTGGTGGCCGATGAAGAGCAGCAACCCCTCAGCAGGAATTGGGCTAACCTCCAGCACAGGGCGATAGGGGAGCATGGTGAAGTGCTCCGGTGCGGCGGTATCGATGAGATAGGCGTACCCGCCAGAGGCGGCGCAGATCTCTCCTGGATTTGGAGTGGACCAAATGCCGGTGGGCACAGCGGGATCGCGAAAGCCTAGTGCGCATGTGGCCAGGAAGGGTTCAGCACCTGCATCGGGAAGGATGAACACCTCGAGAGCGCCGCGCTCCACCTCTTCAGTCTGTGCCGGATAGACGTAATGGCGTGGCGGCAGAATGAGCGGGCGCGCTGCAAGAATCTCAGCCTGCCAGTGGTGGGGGAAGCTGAGGTCGATGGTGGTGGCTTTCACGGCGCTCAGACCCCCACAAAGCGCTCAATACGCTGGCGGACACTGGGGATGCCGAGGCCAAGAGGAGCGCCGTCCTCGATGAGCGGCAGCAGCTTGTCAAACATCGGGCCGGAGCGGGCGCCGGTGAGTGCGATGCGGACAGGGTTGAAGAGTTCCTCGCCTTTGACGCCAGTGGCGGCCTTGACTTCGTTCATCCAGGCCTTGAAAACCTCTGGGGTGGTGGAGCCGGAATGGGCGCGGACACGATTGGCTAGCTCGCTCAGCACAGTGCGGGCGGAGTCGGCGGCCAGCGGAGTGGCGTTCTCTTCGTTGGTGCGGGCGGCCTCCACATCGAAGCCAAAGACGATGGAGGTCTTCTCAGGGAGCTGGGCTAGGGTGTCTACTGCGGGGATGAAAAACGCGAGCAGCCTCTGAAACCATGCCTGGAGTGGCTCAGGGGCATTCTCCTGCATGGGAAGCCGGTCAACAAAGTAGCCCCAGGCAAGCGCCGCTAACCGCTCCGGATCGGCCTGCTTCAGATAGTGCCGGTTGAGCCAGTTGAGCTTGTCGAAGTCGAAGATGGCGGGCGAGGGCGTGACGCGCTCGAGAGAGAACGCTTTTGTCAGTTCGGCGAGGGTGAAGGTCTCCGTCTTGCCGTCTTCCGCACCCCAGCCGAGCAGTGCCAGGTAGTTGACCAGCGCTTCAGGCAGATAGCCCATCTCGCGGAAGGTTGAGATGGAGGTGGCACCGTGGCGCTTGGAGAGGCGTTCGCGGTCCGCGCCCAGGATGGTGGAGAGGTGGGCAAACTCCGGCACCGGCCAGCCAAAGGCCTGGTAAATGGCCACCTGCTTGGGAGTGTTGGAGATGTGGTCGTCGCCGCGGATGACGTGGGTAATGCCCATGAGCGCGTCGTCGATGGTGACCACGTAGTTGTAAACCGGAACGGCTGCGCCGGGAAGCCCATTGGACGAGTTGCTTGCGGAACGCACAAGAATAGGGTCGCTGACGGTTTCAGCGGCAAACTCGACCGGTCCGCGGACCAAATCGTGGAAGCGCAAGGGGTGGTCCTGGATTTTGAGGCGGACCGCGAAGGGCTTGCCGGCGGCAATGTTGCGGTCGATGGTGGCCTGGTCCAAAGCGCGGCAGCGTCCGGAGTAGACCTGGGGGCCATGCAGCTCGGCTGCATGCTTGCGCTCCGCCTCCAACTCCTCTGGAGTGCAAAAGCAGCGGTAGGCTTTGCCAGCGGCCAGCAACTGTTCTGTGTGCCGGGCGTATATCTCAAGCCGCTCGGACTGGCGGTAGGGGCCATAAGCACCCATCTCCGGCGAACCCGGCTCGGCGGGCCCTTCGTCCCAGTTGAGACCGAGCCAGCGCAGATCTTCGATGAGCTGAGCTTCATAACGGGTTTCGGAGCGTTCCAAATCAGTGTCTTCAATGCGGAGAATAAAATCGCCGCCCGTGCGGCGGGCAAAGAGCCAGTTATAGAGCGCGGTGCGCGCGTTGCCCACATGGAGTAGCCCAGTGGGCGAGGGGGCAAAACGGACGCGGGGAGTGGTGGTCATGACAGTTTTGATGATAGACGTTGAAGGATGCACCAATCCGTCTAAATCGGCTTGATGAAGCAAGTAAAGAAAAACGTCTTTACTTCTTAGAGGCAAAGTAAAGATGCCGCCATCCAGCACTATCAGCAGCAAGGGGCAGGTAACTGTTCCCATTGAGGTTCGCCACAGGCAGGGACTTATGGCGGGAGATCGCGTGGAGTTCGTCTTTGAGGACGGGCGAACCGTTTTGCGGCCCGCACGGGCCGGTAAGAATCCCTTTGCTGCCTTTGCAGGCGCTTTGCCTGCGTTCAAGACCAGGGACCAGATCGATGCCTGGATCAGCGATCTTCGCGACGACTACTCCCGCGATGAGCGCCAACGATGAGAACCGCCATCGATACCAATGTTCTTTCCGCCATCTGTTCGGGGGAGCCTTCGGCGCAGCAATTAATTGCGTATTTGGGTGAGGCCAGAATGGAAGGTGTGCTGCTCATTTCGTCGTTTGTTTTTGCTGAACTACATACCTATCCTGGTGCGACAGAGGATTTTGTCCAGGGCTATCTTCGAGCGACAGGCGTGATTGTCGATGACCAGTTGGAGCCGAGAATCTGGACAGAGACGGGGGAGACGTTTTGCCCGCTATGCGGCACGGCGCAGACAGTCCGGGGAAGCGGGTCCGAAGCGGCTGCTGGTCGACTTTCTGATAGGCGCCCACGCACTGGTACAGGCCGATCGCCTGTTGACTCTTGACCATCGGCGTTACAGCCAGGATTTTCCAGAAGTTCGGCTGGTGTAACTGCCCTTCAGGCATGTGAATCGAGACCCTATAAAGGCTGAACTCCAAAGTAGCTCATGAAAAATGCTCCCAGCCGCGCGGTTCCAGCGGCAGGGGGCCTTGTTGCGTAACCAGAACAACGGCAGGTTGGCTAGAGCGTGGCTTGAGGATGCGGCCGATTCTTGTGATCGCGATGCCGGAGATGGAGCGTGGCACGCGGGCGGCAGCACGGGCAGTAAAGAGCAGCTCGTAGTCTTCGCCGCCGTTGAGCGCCTGGGCCTGGGTTGCGGCGGGGTGGAGAGGCAGCAGGGCGGCATCGACCTCGGCGGCTACACCGGATTCGTCGCACAGGTGTGCGAGGTCGGTGGAGAGTCCGTCGCTGAGGTCGAGAGCGGCGGTGGCCACGCCGTGGCTCCGGAGCCAGAGCCCCTGGGCGATACGCGGCTGGGGATAGAGGTGCGGGGCCAGCAAGCCCGCCATTTTTTGGGGGATAAAAGGCGGGCGCGTACCTGCAGTCTTTGTGGCGGCTAGTTCGCCCAGACGGGATAGCCCGGCGGCGGCTCCGCCTAAGGCGCCGGTTACGTAGAGCAGGTCACCGGGGCGCGCACCGGAGCGAAGCAGCGCTTTGCGCTTGGGAACCGCGCCGACGAGGACGATATCGGCGATAGCAACGGGAGACTCCGCCAGATCGCCTCCAGCCAGCGGGGTATTGTTTGCCGCGGCCAGGGCAAGCAGGCCGTCGAGGAAGCGCGTAATCCATACGGAGCTGCGGCCTGCGGCTGTGGTGAGTTCACGCGGTAAACCCAAGGAAAGAAAGGCGGCGACGGGACGAGCGCCCACGGCAGCCAGATCACTCAAGCCGCGCGCCAGGGCACGGTGGCCAACGGCCTCGGGCGGGTGCCAGTCCAAGCGGAAGTGGCGGCCAGCTATCGAGAGATCGGTGGTAACGGCCAGTTCTTCGCCGCGGCGCGGACCGAGCAAGGCGCAGTCGTCGCCAATGCCCAGCCGCAGACCGCTATGAGAGGTTTGTGCCGCCCGGCCGCGAATCTGGCTCAGGAGCGCCTGTTCTCCATGATCGCCGGTCTTTTGGGAACCGAATTGCTTGTATTGCACACCTTGAAGGATAGGGCAATCGGATGAAAATTTGGGAAAGTGAAGAAAAATCGCCCCAAAACTGTACTCGATGAGCCAGCCTTGGGGCATAAATGCATTGACCTGCGCAATGACGGTTTGTTAACCTTAACGGGCATTCCTTGATATGCGCCATGTGGGCGTATGTATCTTCGATGGGCCGACTGGCCCTTATGCCTAGCGCTTTTATCGAGTACTTGGCGAATTGCGGCCCTGTGGGTTGCAGGGATGAAAGGCAAGCATGCTACGCAAACGCTACTACATTCTTTTTGTTGCCAGAGATGAAGACGGGCGGCTCAGGAAGATTTCGCTTCCCCTGCGCTACGCCTACGGATTTGTGGCAGCTGCGCTGGTGGGTGCGTTCACCATCGTCGGCTTGGCCGGATCCTACACCCGGATGCTGCTCAAGACCGAGAGTTACAACCAGGTTCGTCAGGACCGGGAAAACCTGCGCAAAGACTACAAGCAGATGGCTAAGATAGCCCATGACCGCGATGTGCAGGTGGCCTCACTGGGTGCGCTGGCAAATGAAGTGACCGCGCTCTACGGCCTGAAGCAGAATAAGCTCTCCGCTGCACGTCCTGAGGCAGCCGCCAGCGTCGAGGCAGCAAAGCCCACTCCGACTACATTGGCCCTCTCTGACGACGTAAACCAGCAGCAGGTTAAGCTTTCCATCGATCAGTTCTACCTGTTGCGTTCACAGGCCCTTTCCGGCCGTGTCTCTCGAGCACTTGAAAGTGGTCTCTCCCCCTCGTTTGCAGGCGACTGGACGCAACTTGCAGATGCTCCTTCGCTGTGGCCTCTTGAAGGCCGCGTAGCTTCCAGCTTCGGTGAGCGCCAGGATCCCTTCAATGGGGAAGGCGCATTCCATTCCGGAATCGACATTGACGCGCCATACGGGTCGCCTGTGCGTGCCGCGGCTGATGGCGAAGTAATGTCAGCGGAAACGGCAGGCGGATATGGCCGCGAGATCGTGCTGGATCACGGGCACGGTGTGGACACGGTCTACGGACATCTCTCGGCATTTGCAGTGGTGACGGGTCAACATGTGATCCGCGGCCAGGTGATCGGCTATGTGGGCCAGTCGGGCCGCGCGACCGGTCCTCATCTGCACTATGAGGTGCGCGTTCATAATGTTCCGGTGAATCCGCACAAATACCTGCGCACCACCTACCAGCAGATTGCGTCTCTGGATGGCAACGCGACATCTCCGTCAGGCAACTAGGCAATATCTTTGCAATACAAAGGCGGCTTCCGCGGTATGGGAGCCGCCTTTGTTATTCAGGGTACAGAGTGTCGGCAGGACGAGGGAATCCGCATGACCTCTCTCATGGTATTGTTGCCTCGGGTTTTGTATCTTCATTTGCAGGAGACTCTGCCGTGCAAATCTCTTCAACTTGTCTCGTGGCCCTGCTAGCCCTGGTACTACCCGCCGCCGCGCAGGATCATGGCGCGAGCCGGCAGACCGCCTTTGCCCGCGCCCAGCATCTGAAACGGGGCATCAATGCCTCGGAATGGTTCGCACAGTCGCCCAGCGACTATTCCGCTACGCGCACCAACCGCTACATCGATGCCCAGGACATTGCGCTGATGGCGCGGCTGGGTTTTGACAACGTGCGGCTGAGCATCGATGCGGCGCCGCTGGAACAGCCTCCTCTTGGCAAGGAGGGCCTGAACGCAGACTTTCTAGCTCGGCTCGATCGAGCGGTGGATACCATGCTGGCGCACGGCCTGGCGGTCCAGATCGATCTGCATCCGCAGGATAGCTACAAACAGCGCCTGGGCACGAGCGACGAGGCCGTTGACAGGCTGACCATGCTTTGGCGGCGGCTGGCGGCGCACTATGCCGCGCGTGACCCCGATCTGGTGTTTTTTGAGATTCTGAATGAACCGGAAGTGCATGACGCCTACCGCTGGGCCGGAATCCAGGCGCGGGTGGCTGCTGCAATTCGCGAGGTTGCGCCAAGGAATACCATCATCGCCACCGGGCCTGATTACTCTGACATCGTGGATCTACTCAGCCAGCATCCGCTGAGCGACGGCGACGTGATTTACACATTTCACTTCTACGATCCCCACGAGTTTACGCATCAGGGCGCGGGGTGGGGCGTGCCCTGGTGGAGCTACACGCACGGAATTCCCTACCCTCCAACAGAAAGTTCCATGCAGGATCTGCTGAAGCAAGTTCCCGACCCGGCTAACCGTTACGATCTCGAGCAGTACTGGCTGGATCACTGGGATGGGCACCGCATTCGTCTGCTGATGGACGAGGCCGCTGCCTGGGCAAAAACGAACAACGTGCCGATTATCTGCAATGAGTTCGGCGTCTACCGGCAGTTTACCGATGTTCAGTCGCGCACCAACTGGCTGCGGGATGTGCGCATGGCGCTGGAGGCCGATGGCATTGGCTGGACAATGTGGGACTATCGCGGCGGTTTTGGAGTGGTTTACAAGCAGGATGGGCAACCGGCGCGCGTAGACCCGGCTGTGGTGGAAGCGCTGGGGCTAACACTCCAGTCGGTGAAATAGCACTTTCGTAGTGGGGAGAAAAGTCTGGCGCAAAGCAGTCTTTGTGCACCAGTCGACTCGTTTCTAGGTAGATCGAGCGCCGGATAAGGGAGTTCGAGCTAAACCTGCTGGTAGAATGGAAATTGCCGCACTGTGCGGCGATTCGCCTTCCTGGCGCCCCCCAAACCTATGGCCTCTTAAGGCCGAACCTAAAGAAGGAAAAACTACCCTGTGACCCAGACGATACGCAATATCGCCATCATTGCCCATGTTGACCACGGCAAGACAACCCTTGTAGACGCCATGCTGCGGCAGTCGGGAACATTCCGCGCCAACGAGCAGGTGGCAGATCGGGTGATGGACTCGAATGAACTGGAGCGGGAGCGTGGCATCACCATCCTGGCCAAAAACACGGCCATCGTTTTCGAGGGCGGCAAAATCAACATTGTGGACACGCCGGGCCACGCCGACTTTGGCGGCGAAGTGGAACGCGCGCTGAAGATGGTGGACGGCGTCATGCTGCTGGTAGACGCGGCCGAGGGGCCGCTGCCGCAGACACGCTATGTGCTGGCCAAGGCGCTGGAAGCCAAGCTCAAGCCTATCGTGGTGATCAACAAGATCGACCGCCCCGACGCCAGGGCACAGGAAGTTTTGAACGAGATCTACGACCTTTTTATCGATCTAGACGCGGACGAGACGCAACTCGACTTCCCGGTGCTTTATGCTGTGGCCAAGCTGGGCACGGCTACTACCGATTTGGCCAAGCCTGGCACGGACCTGCAGCCGCTCTTTGAGACCATCGTCTCCACCATTCCGGTGGCTACTGGCGACGCCGACGGAACATTGCAGATTCTGGTTACCAATCTCGACTACTCAGATTATTTTGGCCGCATTGCCGTTTGCCGCGTCTTCCAGGGCACGCTACATGCCGGGGATGACGTGACCATCTCCAAACGCGACGGATCGCTGATGAAGACGCGCATTACCAAGCTGTTTACCTTCAGCGGCCTTAAACGGATAGAGACGACTGAGACCACGATGGGCGACATTGTGGCCGTGGCCGGCGTGGAGGGCATCACCATCGGCGAGACCATTACCAGCGTCGATAATCCGTCGCCGCTGCCGCTGATCGTGATCGACGAGCCGACCATTGCCATTCAGTTCAGTGTGAACAACTCGCCGTTTGCGGGTCGCGAGGGGAACTATGTAACCAGCCGCAACCTGCGCGACCGGCTTGAAAAAGAACTGCTGACTAACGTGAGCATACGCGTGGAAGACACCGGCTCTCCGGACAGCTTCAAGGTTCTGGGCCGGGGCGAGCTGCAACTGGCAATTTTGATCGAAATGATGCGCCGCGAAGGCTTCGAGCTGATGGCGGGCCGCCCGGAGATTGTGACCAAGACGGTGGATGGTACGCGCATGGAGCCGGTGGAGCACCTGACCATCGACGTGCCCGAGGCGTACACCGGGGTGGTGATTGAGAAGCTTGGGCCGCGCAAAGGCGAAATGACCAAGATGCACAATCACGGCTCAGGCCGCGTGCGCATGGAGTTTCGCGTGCCCAGCCGAGGGCTGATCGGGCTGCGCAGCGAGATGCTCACCGAGACGCGCGGCACCATTGTGATGAACGCGCTTTTCGACGGCTACATTCCCTACCAGGGCGAGATTCCGCAGCGGCCCACCGGCGCGCTGATTGCCGACCGCCAGGGAATTACGACGACCTATTCACTGAACGGCTTGCAGGAGCGCGGCATTCTGTTCTTGGGAGCGGGCGTTGAGGTCTACGAGGGAATGGTAATCGGCGAGCACTCGCGCGACAACGATTTGGACGTGAACGTGGTGCGCGAGAAAAAAATGACCAACATGCGCGCATCAAGCGCGGACGAGGCCATTCGTCTGGTTCCTTACAAAGCGCTCAACCTGGAGCAGGCCATTGAGTTTATCGCCGAGGATGAAGTAGTCGAGGTCACGCCCAAATCGCTGCGCCTGCGCAAAAGGATTCTGCAGCAGAACAAGCGGCCCAAGCGCTGGGAAAAGGGCGTCTAGAGCATTTTCTTAAATAGTGTAGACTGGTTTTGGCGACTCTTTGCGGCGAAC
>VFSW01003162.1_pt1 | contig 24669 bp, 19 predicted proteins | sample 5358111 | NCBI WGS metagenome assembly VFSW01 (sample SAMN11554181, study PRJNA540505) | mine drainage metagenome | isolation source: sediment from site ElyBrook_90M | place: USA: Ely Copper Mine, Vershire, VT | collected 2017
CCCGCTCGGCATCGCCATCGGCGGCGGGCTGCTCGTGAGCCAGGTGCTGACGCGGTTCACCACGCCGGTGATCTACCTCGCCTTCGACCGGCTGGCGCGGCGGCTGCGCCCGATCGCCCCGCCACGCCGGGCCGAGGCCGGATCTTGAACCTCTCCGCGCCGTTCATCCGCCGCCCCGTCGCGACCACGCTGCTCACCCTGGGCATCGCGCTCGCGGGGCTGTTCGGCGCCATCGGGCTGCCGGTCTCGCCGCTGCCGCAGGTCGATTTCCCGACCATCATGGTGCAGGCGCAACTGCCCGGCGCGAGCCCCGAAATCGTCGCCAGCAGTGTCACCGGCCCGCTCGAGCGCCGGCTCGGTCAGATCGCCGATGTCGACGAGATGACCTCGCAGAGCTATCTCGGCACCAGCCGCATCACCCTGCAGTTCGGGCTCGGCCGCAGCATCGATGGCGCGGCGCGCGACGTGCAGGCGGCGATCAATGCGGCGCGGGCGGATCTGCCGACCAACCTGCGCAGCAACCCGATCTACCGCCGGGTCAATCCGGCCGAGGCACCGGTGCTGATCCTGGCCCTGACCTCGCAGACCAGGACGCCGGGCCAGCTCTACGACACGGCGGCGACGGTGGTGCAGCAGCGGCTGTCCCAGGTCACCGGCATCGGCCAGGTCGAGGTCGCGGGCAGCGCCCTGCCGGCGGTGCGGGTGGAGCTCAATCCGCACGCCCTGGCCGAATATGGCGTCGGGCTCGAGGATGTCCGCGCGGCGCTGGCCTCGGCCAATGCCGACAGTCCCAAAGGGGTGATCGAGGAGGGCCGCAGGCGGCTGCAGATCTACACCAACGACCAGGCCCGCAAGGCCGCGGACTACCAGGAACTGGTGGTGGCCTGGCGCAACGGTGCGCCGCTGCGACTAGCCGATGTCGGCGAGGTGGTGGATTCCGTGCAGGACCTGCGCAACGAGGGCCTCGCCAATGGCCATCCGGCCGTGCTGGTGCTGGTCTATCGCCAGCCGGGCGGCAATATCGTCGCCTCGGTCGATGCGGTGAAGGCGCTGCTGCCCAGTTTGCGCGCCTCGCTCGCCGGGGATATCGGGCTCGACATCGTTTCCGACCGCACCAGCACGATCCGCGCCTCGCTCGCCGATTCCAGCCTGGCGCTGGTGGTGGCCGTGCTGCTGGTGATGCTGGTCAGCGCGGTGTTCCTGCGCAGCCTGCGCGCCGCTCTGATCCCGATCGTGGTGGTGCCGGTCTCGCTGCTGGGCACGCTCGGGGTGATGCGGCTGATCGGCTACAGCCTCGATACGCTGTCGCTGATGGCGCTCACCATCGCCACCGGCTTCGTGGTGGATGATGCGATCGTGGTGCTGGAGAATATCGTCCGCCATCGCGAGCAGGGACTCGGTACGCGCGCGGCGGCGCTGGCCGGCGCCCGGCAGGTCGGCTTCACGGTGCTCTCGATCAGCGTCTCGCTGGTCGCGGTGTTTCTGCCGATTCTGCTGATGGGCGGGGTGGTGGGGCGGTTGTTCCGGGAATTCGCGGTGACGCTGTCGCTTGCGATCGGCGTCTCGCTGGTGATTTCGCTGACCACGACCCCGATGATGTGCGCGGTGCTGCTGCGCCCGGCCCGCGGTGACGGGGCGCGCCGGCCCGGCTGGCTGCTGCGCGGCTACGACCGCTCGCTCGGCTGGGCGCTGCGCCATCCCGCACCGGTGCTGCTGCTGCTGGCCGCCACCATCGGGCTGAACGCGGCGCTGTTCGTGGCGATCCCGAAAGGCTTCTTTCCGCAGCAGGATACCGGCCGGCTGATGGGCGGCATCCAGGGCGATCAGAGCATCTCCTTCCAGGCGATGCGCCGCAAGCTCGCGGAGTTCATGGCGATCATCGGGCAGGATCCGGCGGTCGCGAGTGTCGCCGGCTATACCGGCGGGCGGCAGACCAATGCCGGCAGCGTGTTCGTCTCGCTCCATCCGCTCTCCGAACGCGGGATTTCCGCCGACGCCGTGATCGCACGGCTGCGCGGGCGGCTCGCCGAGGTGCCCGGCGCGCGGCTGTATCTGCAGTCATTGCAGGATCTGCGCGTCGGCGGACGGCCGGCGATCGCCCAGTACCAGTATGCGCTGCATGCCGAGGATGCAGCGGCGCTGTATGCCTGGGCGCCGCGGCTGGTGGCCGCGCTTCAGCAGGCCCCGGAACTCGCCGATGTCAATTCCGACCAGCAGCAGCACGGGCTCGGCGTCGCGCTCGATATCGACCGGGCGACCTCCGCCCGGCTCGGCGTGCTGCCCAACATGATCGACGATACGCTCTATGACGCGTTCGGCCAGCGGCAGGTCTCGGTGATCTACAATCCGCAGAACCAGTATCGCGTGGTGATGGAGGTGGCACCGCGCTTCTGGCAGGACCCGCAGATCCTCGACAAGCTGTTCGTCAGCACCGCCGGCATCGGCGCCTCTGGCACCGGGCAGAGCAATGCCGTCGCGGGCACCACCACCCAGGCCGCCGGTCATGCCGGCGCGCCGGCGCTGTTCGCTCCGCCCGCGGTCCCCGGCCGGGTGCCGGCCGCTTCGAGCCTCGCCGCAGTGCAGGCGGCCGATCCCGCGCGCAACCAGGCGAGCAACGCCATCGCCAATACCGGCCACGCCACCCCGTCGAGCGGCACCCCGGTCAGCACGCTGCGAGAGACGATGGTGCCGCTCTCTGCGGTGATCCGTCGCGGCATCGCCAGCACCGCGCTGGTGGTCAACCACGAGGGCTCGTTCGCGACCACGCCGCTGTCGTTCAACCTGCCCCAGGGCGGCACGCTGGCGGCGGCGACCGCGGCGATCGCCGCGGCACGCCAGCAGATCGGCATGCCGGCCTCGATCAGCGGCGGCTTTGCCGGCACCGCCGGATTGTTCCAGCACGCACCGCACGACCAGGCGCTGCTGCTGCTGGCGGCGCTGGGCTGCGTCTACATCGTGCTCGGCATGCTCTACGAGAGCTATCTGCACCCCATCACGATCCTGTCCACGCTGCCCTCGGCCGGCTTCGGTGCGGTGCTCGCGCTGTGGCTGTCGGGGCGGGAATTCACCATCATCGCGCTGATCGGCGTCATTCTGCTGATCGGCATCGTCAAGAAGAATGCCATCATGATGATCGACTTCGCCCTGGCCGCCGAACGCGACCAGGGACTGACCGCTCGCCAGGCGATCCGGCAGGCCTGCCTGGAACGGGCGCGACCGATCCTGATGACGACGCTGGCGGCGATGCTCGGCGCGCTGCCGCTCGCGATCGGCGGCGGCGAGGGCGCGGAACTGCGCCGCCCGCTGGGCATCGCGGTGCTGGGCGGCCTGGCGGTCAGCCAGCTGCTCACGCTCTACACCACGCCGGTCGTGTATCTGGCGCTCGATCGGCTGCGTGGGCGCCGCGCCGTGCCGCGTGCCGGCCTGCCGGTGGCCGGCGCATGAGCCCCGCATGGCGTTCCGCGGCGCTGGCCGCGGCCCTGCTCGGGGCTGGCTGCACGGTGGGGCCGGACTATCATCGCCCGGCGGCCGCGGTGCCGTCCGGCTTCAAGGAACTGGTCGGCTGGAAGATCGGCACGCCGCGCGATGCCATGGATCGCGGCGCCTGGTGGTCGATCTATAACGATCCGATACTGAACCAGCTCGCTCCGCAGATCGACATCTCCAACCAGACCCTGGCGAGCGCTCTCGCGAATTACGACCAGGCTCAGGCGATCGTCTATGAGACCCGCGCCGGCGGCCTGCCCGGCGCGAGTGTCCTCGCCACCGCCTCGCGCCTCGGCAACGGCACCGGTGCGCATGGCCTGACCCGTTCCAGCGCCACGGTGGATGCTGCGGCGAGCTGGGATCTCGATGTCTGGGGACGCATCCGCCGCGGGGTGGAGAGCGACGTCGCCTTCGCCCAGGCGAGCGCCGCTGACCTGGCGCTGGCGCGGCTGTCGGCGCAGGTCGCGCTGGCCCAGGCCTATTTCAATCTGCGCGCGGCGGATTCCCTGACTCTGCTGCTGCAACGGGTCGTCGGCGAGTACGAGCATGCCGCGCAGATCACCCGCAACCAGTATGCGGCCGGGGTCGCGGCACGGTCGGATGTGATCACCGCCGAGGCGCAGGTGCAGGGCACGCAGGCGCAGCTGATCGCGGTGGGGGTGCAGCGCGCCCAGTACGAGCACGCGATCGCGGTGCTGATCGGGCGTCCGCCGGCGGAGCTCACGATCACCCCGGGGAAGCTGCAGACCAATATCCCGGTGGTGCCGCCGGTGCTGCCTTCGCTGCTGCTGGAACGCCGGCCGGACATTGCCGCAGCGGAACGGACGATGCAGCAGCAGAACGCTCTGATCGGCGTCGCGGTGGCGACGTTCTATCCCGATGTCACCCTCTCGGCGGTGTTCGGCTATGCCGGCAATCCCGGCGGAGCGCTGCTCAACGTCGCCAACCAGTTCTGGTCGGTGGCCACCGCGGCGGTGCAGCCGGTGTTCGATGGCGGGCTGCGCACCGCCACGCTGGCGGCGGCCCGCGCCTCCTACGACCAGAGCGTGGCGAGCTACCGCCAGACCGTGCTGGTGGCCTTCCAGCAGGTCGAGGATGAGCTCTCCGCGCTGAGAATCCTGGCCGACCAGGCGGTGGCCGAAGAGGCCGCGCTGCAATCGGCCCGGCGGGCGAGCGCGATTGCGCTGAATGAATATCAATCCGGAACGGTCGCCTATACCGCGGTGATCATTGCGCAGGCGACCGAACTCGCCGACGAGCAGGCCGTGCTGGCGGTCCGGCAGAACCGGCTGCTGGCGAGCGTGACCCTGATCGGCGCGCTCGGTGGCGGCTGGGATGCGGCGCTGCTGCCACCGGCGCAGCGGCTTCAGGATGGCGCCCCGTTCGTCGAACCTCGCATTTGATCGACCAACGGGGCTGGCGCGTCAGGTTGCGGTCAGTGTCGGGGCTTTAAGCCCTTCTGCAGTGCCGCAGAAGCGGTGCCAAGCAGAAGACTGAAACCCGCAGGGCCGTGCCGTCACCAGCTTCCATGGGGCGCGCTGCCGATCGATCGAACGGAGGGCTTCATGGCTGACGGCGACATGGCTGCCGAGATCCGGCCCTTCACGGTGCCGCGCGGCGGGTCCGGCGGCTTGCTGGGCCAGATCTCCTGGCGTGGCGTGCGGCCGGCCCGCCGGTGCAAGGTGTTCCTCTATTCGCACGACACGTTCGGTCTCGGCCATCTGCGCCGCAATCTCGCGATCGCCGAGCATCTGCTCGGGCGCGGCCAGCAATTCGATGTCTGGCTGCTGACCGGTTCGCCGGTGATCCGTTCCTGGGTGCTGCCGGCGGGGCTGAACGTGCAGCCGCTGCCGCCGGTGGTGAAGCTGGGCGCGGAGCGCTATGGCGCGCGCGGCGGCAGCGATCCCTTCAGCCTGGTGAAGGGCTATCGCGAGGCGCTGATCCTCAAGACCGTGCTGCGCGAACGCCCGGACGTGCTGCTGGTGGATCATGCCCCGGCGGGCATGAAGGGCGAATTGCTGCCGACGCTCGCATTGCTGCGGCGGGAACTGCCGGGTACGCGGGTGATCCTCGGCCTGCGCGACATTCTCGACAGCCCCGAGATCGTGCGCGCGCAGTGGCAGGACGAGGACACCTACGACTTGCTGGCCAGTGCCTATGACGAGATCATGGTCTACGGCAGCCGCGAATTGCTGGATCTGGGCGAAGCCTATGCGATGCCGCCGGCCACTGCGCGCAAGCTCAGCTATGTCGGCTATATCGGCCGCAAGCCGGCGCCGCAAGATGCCGGGGGCGAGGCCGCCTGGCAGGCGGCGGCCGGGCCGGGCAGCGGAGCGCGGGTGCTGGTCACCGCGGGCGGCGGCGGTGACGGGTTCTTCCTGATGGAGGCCTATCTGCGGGCGCTCGCGCAACTGCCGGTCGGGCTCACACGCTCGCTCGTCGTCACCGGCCCGCTGATGGCGGGCGAGCAGTTCGAGGCGCTCAGCCGGCTGGCGACGAGGCGGCAGGATGTCGCGATCCTGCCCTATACCACCGATCTGCCGGTGCTGCTGGCCGAGGCGGATCTGGTGGTCTCGATGGGCGGCTACAACACCAGTGTCGAGATCCTTGCGGCCCGCAAGCCGGCGATCATCGTGCCGCGTGCCGCGCCGCGGGCCGAGCAGCGGATGCGCGCCTCGCTGCTGGCGAGGCTCGGTCTCGTCTGGGCGGCTGAGCCGGGAGAGGATCTCGCCGAGCGGCTTGCGGCATTGCTGCCCGAGGCGCTCGCCGGGCGCCGCCCCTGCCCGCCGCAATGGCAGGCGGTCGATCTCGACGGCGCGCGCCGGGTGGGCGATCTGCTGGCCGCCAAAGTCGGGCTTTCCCAGATTTGCGCTCCGGAGTTCGCATGATGACTGACGCACCTGCGCCGATCGCCTATGTCGTGAAGCGCTTCCCGAGGCTCACCGAGACCTTCATCCTGAACGAGATCCTGGCTATGGAGCGGCTGGGCTTCCGGCTGCACGTGTTCTCGCTGATGCCGCCCGAGCCGCCGCCGCATCATCCGATGGTGCAGCAGGTGCAGGCGCCGGTATCCCATCTTCCGGCGGCGATGCCGAACAAGGTCCTGGCACTTCTGCGCAGCCACGCCGCGGCGCTCGCGGCTTCCCCGCGCGGCTATGGGCGGGCGGTCCGGCATGCGCTGCGGATTTCGCTCGGGTCCTCGGCGCCGCTTTCGGTGTGGCGGCAGTTTCTGCGTGCCGGCTACTTCGCCACCCTGGCGCGGCAGGCGGGCATCGGCCATGTGCACGGGCATTTCGCGAACGCGCCCTCGGCGGTCGCGCATTTCCTCAACCTGATGACCGGCCTGCCGTTCAGCTTCACGGCCCATGCCAAGGACCTGTATCTGACCCCGGCGAAGCTGGTGGCGGAGCGGGCGGGCGCGGCGGAGTTCGTCGCCACCTGCACCGGCTACAATGCGCAATTCCTGCGCGACATGCTGCCCGTCGGCACGCGCCACAAGGTCAATCTGGTCTATCATGGCATCGATCTGACCCAGTTTCGCTATCGCGACCCGCCCTACGCCTTTGCCGCCGCCGGCACGCCGCCGCTGGTGCTGTGCGTCGGCCGGCTGGTGCCCAAGAAGGGGCTGGATGATCTGCTGGCCGCCTGCGAGCGGCTGCATGCCGGGGGCATTTCGTTCCGCTGCGACATCGTCGGTGGCGGACCGCTGCGCGATGAGCTTCAGTCCGACATCACCGCGCGTGGCCTGGGTGAGATCGTCAGGCTGCGCGGGGCGATGACCCATGCGGCGCTGATCGATCTTTATGCCAGCGCCGATCTGTTCGCCCTGGCGCCGCGGATCACCGAGGATGGCGACCGGGACGGCATTCCCAATGTCATCGTCGAGGCGATGGCGGTCGGGGTGCCGGTCGTGTCCACCACGGTTTCTGGTATCCCCGAGATGGTGCGCGACGGCCAGACCGGCCTCCTGGTACCCCCGCGTGATCCGACGGCGCTGGCCGCGGCGATGGCGCGGCTCTTGAGCGATCCGGCACTGGGCCGGCGGCTCGCTGCGGCGGGCCGGGCCGAACTCGATCGCTGCTTCGATTGCTGGGAGACCACCAGGGCACTCGGTGCGATGATGGGCAACGCCGCGCCGGCCAGCGCCTCGCGCATGCTGCGCTGTGACCCGGTGGCGCCGGAGCGGGCGCTGGAACCGGTCGGATGAGTGGATGGCGGGGGAGCCGATCGATGCGGATTCTGTATCTCAACGCCGATCGCGGCATTCCGGTGCTCGGCGAGAAGGGGGCCAGCGTGCATGTGCGGTCCTTCGTGACCGCGCTCGCGGCCCTGGGACATGAGGTGAGCCTGGTCTGCGCGCAGGCAGGCAGCGGCAATCCGCCGCCGCCCTGCCGGCTGATCGAGCAGCGGCCGCAGGCGGATCAGGATGCGATCCGTGCCGAGTGCCGCGCGCTCGATCTTGCGCCGGCCGGGGTCGAGGACACGGTCCTGCGCAGCGAACTGGCGCGGCTCGCGCATGACCGTGGGCTGGCCGAGCGCGCCATCGCGGCGCTCGATGAAGCAGGCTTCGTGCCGGATCTGATCTATGAGCGGCAGGCCCTGTTCCACACCGCAGGCGTGGCGCTGGCCGCGCATTACGGCGTGCCGCGGCTGCTCGAGGTGAATGCGCCGCTGGTCGAGGAACAGGCCCGCTTCCGCGGGCTGCGGCTGCGCGATGTCGCTCAGGCGCGCGAAGATGCCTCCTACGCCGGGGCCGATCTGGTGGTGGCCGTGTCGGACGCGGTGGGGCGGCACGTGACCGGCCGCGGCATCGATCCCGCACGGGTGCTGGTGGCGGCGAACGGGGTCGATACGGCCCGGTTCCGGGCGGATCAGGCGCCGGGACTGACCCTCACCACCGGCGCCGCGCTGCGTGGCCGCCTGGGGCTGGAGCAGGCCCTGGTGATCGGCTTCGTCGGCAGCTTCAAGGCCTGGCACGGCATCGATTTCCTGCTCGACGCCTTCACGACGCTCGCCCCCCGCTTTCCCGCCGCGCGGCTGCTCGCCGTCGGTGACGGACCGATGCTGGAGGCGGCGCGCCAGCGTGTGCGCAACGAGGGGCTGGACGGACGCGTGATCTTCACCGGCGCGGTTCCGCATGCGGAGGTGCCCGCCTATCTGCAGGCGATGGACCTGACCGTGGCGCCTTACGCCGCACAGCAGGAATTCTATTTCTCGCCGCTCAAGATCGTCGAGTCGATGGCGGCGGGGCGCCCGGTGGTGGCGCCGCGCATCGGGCAGATCGTCCGGCTGGTGAGCAGCGGCGTCAACGGGCTGCTGTATCCGCCGGACGATCTGGCCGCCTGCATCGCCCGCATCGCTCTGCTGCTGGACGATTCCGGCCTGCGCGCCCGCCTGGGTGAGCGCGCGGCGCAGCAAGCGCAGCGGGACTGGGACTGGGTGCGGGTCGTGGCCCGGGTGCTGGAACGCGGGGCGGCGGTCGCGCCACTGGCGCGGCTGGCATGATGGCGATCGCGGCTTGCCGCCGCGCGTTCGCGCGCAGCGGTGCGCCGCCCGTCCGGGCGGTGCCGGCGCCGGTGCCCGCCTGGAGCCTGCGCGAGCATCTGCGGCCGCATCTGCCCCGGCTGGGGTTTGCCGCTGTGGTGATGGCGGCACGGGCGGGGGTGCTGGTGCTGGCCCCCTGGCCGCTGAAATACATCATCGACAGCGTGATCCTGGGCAAAAGGCTGCCGCACTGGGCGGTGGATCTACTACCTGACCCGGGGACGCAATGGTTCGCGCTGCTGAACGTGCTGACCGGCCTGACGCTCGCGCTCGGGCTTGCCGACGGGCTGCTGGACTATGCCGGCAACCGGCTGTTCCTGAACGCCGGGCAGCGCGTCGTGTTCGACATCCGCCGGCAGATGTTCGGCCATATGCTGCGTCTGTCGCCGGCCTTCCATCGCAGCCGCCGCGCCGGCGAGCTGATGAGCCGGCTGAGCGAGGACGTGCAGCGGCTGCAGGAATTCGTCTCGGGCATCGGGACCGGATTGCTGCCGCACACGATGACGATCCTGGGCATGCTGACGGTGATGCTGCTGCTCGACTGGCGCTACGCCCTGCTGGTCGGGGCGATCGCGCCGCTGCTCGCGTTCATCAGCCAGCGCTGGACGGGTCTGCTGCGCGCCAATCTGCGGCGCGTGCGCACCCATGACGGCGAGCTGTGGGGGGTGGCGCAGGAAATGCTGGGCGCGGTGCAGCTGGTGCAGACCTTCGGCCGCGAGGCGCATGAGGACCACCGCTTCGCTGCCAAGGCCAATGACAGCCTGCAGGCCAGCCTGCGCAGTTCGGCGACTCAGGCGCAGTTCGCCCCGCTGGTCAATCTGGTGATCACCATCGGCTCCTGCGCCGCCACCTGGTATGGCGCGGTACAGGTGCTGCACGGCAGCCTCACCGCCGGGGAATTGCTGGTGTTCCTGGCCTATCTGCGCGGCATGGTGACCCCCGCGCGGCAGCTCGCCAAGGGCGCTCCGGTGATGGGCCGCACCGCCATCGCCCTCGAGCGCATCCGCGAGCTGTTTGCCGAAATTCCCCCAGTGCGTGACCGGCCCGGCGTGATCGCGCCGGCGGCCTGCGAGGGCTGGCTCGTGTTCCACGGCGTCGGGTTCGGACATACGCCGGGTGCGGCCACGCTGCGCGATGTGTCGTTCCGTCTGGAGCCGGGGCGGACCGTCGCCCTGGTCGGTTCGACCGGCTCGGGGAAAAGTTCGCTGGCGGCGCTGGCGGCGCGGTTCGCCGATCCCGAAACCGGCCAGGTGCTGCTCGATGGCCATGACCTGCGCGACCTGCCGGTCGATTTCGTCCGCCGCAACGTCGCGTTGCTGTCGCAGGAGCCGGTGCTGCTGCGCGGCACGGTCTGGGAGAACATCGCCTATGCCCGCCCCGGCGCGAGCCGCGCCGATGCGATCCGCGCGGCGACGGCGCTCGGGGTGGACCAGATCATTGCTGAACTGCCGGGCGGGTTCGATCAGCACGTCGCCGAGCGCGGCGCGACGCTCTCGGGCGGGCAGCGCCAGTGCATCGCGCTGGCCCGTGCCGCCCTGGCCGATGCGCCGGTGGTGATCCTGGACGAGCCGACCAGCAGCCTGGATGCCGCTACCGAGAAGCGGATCCTGGACGCGCTGGGCCAGCTCACAACGGCACGCGCCTGCCTGATGATCGCGCACCGGCTGGACACGATCTGCGGGGCGGATCTGATCCTGGTGCTGCAGCGCGGCCGGGTGGTGCAGTCGGGCACCCACCGGCAGTTGCTGGCGCGCGAGGGGCTGTATGCCGCGCTGTGGGCGACGCAGCATCCCCAGGACCCGCCGTCCCCGCTCGCCGGTCTGGCCATGGACCAGCCGGTGGCCGGTTGAGCGGTTCGGCGGCGGCGGCGGGTGGCCTGCTGCTGATCCGGCACGGCCGGACCGTCTGGAACGAGCAGGGCCGCTACCAGGGGCGCAGCGATCCGCCGCTCAGCCCGGCCGGAGCCGCGGAAGCCACGGCGCTGGCCCAGGCTCTGGCCGGCACCAGGCTCGCTCGGGTGCTGGCGAGCCCGCTGCGCCGCGCGACCGAGACGGCCAGGCTGATCGTCGCTTCCCAGAGGGAGGGGCTCGAACTCCGCATCGAGCCGCGGCTGATCGAGATCGGCTTCGGCGACTGGGAGGGACTGACCCAGACGGAGGTGAAGGCGCGCTGGCCGGAGTTGCTGCGGCGCTGGAAGCACGATCCCGCCGGCATGTGCTTTCCCGGCGGCGGCGAGGCGCTGGCTCTGGCGCAGGCACGGACCCTGGCGCTGCTGGCCGAGTGCGAGGCCGAGGCGGCCCTGGCCGACGCACCGATCGCGCTGGTGACCCACACCACGATCATCCGCCTGGCGATCCTGGCCCGATCCGGCCAGCCCGTCTCGGCGCTGCGCTCGATCCGGGTGCCACCCGCCTCGGCGCATCTGCTGGAGGCCGGCCCCGGACCGGTCGGGGAAAGCCGGGTGAGCGGTCGTGCCTTGACGGCGCCGGGATAGGGGGGCGCCGAGAGGTCCCGCCCGGGCAGACACCGCGCCTCCCCGCCCCCCGTCGCGGGCCGGGGCAGACTTGGCTGGAACAGGGTCCGTCCGGCGCCGTGGCGGTCTGAAGCACGCGGTCGCCGCGACCGGGAGGGGGATTTTGCTCCCCCCGGCGATCTGCTGGTAGCCTCGGTCCCCGAAAGAACAGGAGGAGAGTGGGATGCGCCGCATCTGGGGCCGGGCCAATTCCAGCAATGTGATGAAGCTGCTGTGGCTGGCCGAGGAATTGTCGATCCCCTATGAGCGCGTCGACGCCGGCGGCCCCTTCGGCATCACCGATACCGCGACCTATCGCACGATGAACCCCAACGGGCTGGTGCCGAGCCTGGAGGAGGACGGCTTCACGCTGTGGGAGAGCAACGCCATCCTGCGCTATCTGGCCGGCGAGCATGGTGCAGGCGCGCCGATCTGGCCCGCCGAGCCGCGGGCGCGGGCGCGGATCGACCAGTGGATGGACTGGCAGCAGACCACGCTCAACCGGCCGCAGACGGTGGTGTTCCTGGGCCTGATCCGCACCAAGCCCGAACAGCGTGACACCGCCGCCATCGCCCAGGGGGTGATCGCGGCCGGCAAGGTCTGGGGGCTGCTCGACAGGGAACTCGCCGTGCATCCCTATGTCGTCGGAGAGGCGCTCACCCTGGCCGATATCGCGCTCGGCGTGCATGTGCATCGCTGGTTCAGCTTCGAGATCGAGCGGCCGGACACGCCGCATCTGCGCGCCTGGTACGACCGCCTGCTCGGCCGCCCGGCCTATGCACGCCACTGCGCCCAACCGGTGACCTGAAAGCGGGATGACTTGAAGCAGCGCCGTCTTGGCGCTATAGCCGCCGGCTTGCGCCGCCGGTCGGTATCGGTGGTGCCAGCAGCAGGAAGTGCCCCGATGAAGCCGTCGATCCATCCCGCCTATCACGAGATTTCGATCATCATGACCGATGGCACGGAGTTCAAGACCCGCTCCTGCTACGGTAAGCCCGGCGATGTGCTGCGGCTGGACATCGATCCGAAATCGCATCCGGCCTGGACCGGGGTGCAGCGCATGATGGATACCGGCGGCCAGGTGGCGAAGTTCAACAAGAAATTCGCCGGGCTCGGCACCCGCAAGTAGCGCTGCCTGAGCCTCTCTCCGGAGGGAACCGGAAGGGGGCGGGTTCGCCCCTGTCCTTCCGCTGAAGCCGGCCGCTGAAGCCGGCCGCTAAAGCCGGCCGCTGGACCGCAGCGGCCCTGGCCCCGGGGCCGTGGCCGTCCGCCGGGGCGGCATGGCCGTTGCGTCTGCTCCTGTGTCTGTCCTCTCGCGCAAACCGGATCCCCTCTTGAACCGGAGCCGAGGGTTTTCTACCTGTAAAGCATCCGGAATGCCCGATCGGGGTTCCGGGGGATCGCGTGGGCTGGCCCTTCCGGGCGGCCTTGGACGTTGACCTTGCTCCATGCAGGAGGTTTGACCATGACGACGATTGATTTCACGCCGCTGTTCCGTTCCGCCATCGGCTTCGACCGGCTGGCGCGGACCATCGACCTGGCGCAGGCGAGCCCTGCGGCCCAGTCTTATCCCCCCTATAATATCGAGCGCACCGGCGAGGACAGCTATCGCCTGACCGTGGCGGTTGCCGGATTTCGCCCCGAGGATCTGGATGTGGTGGTGGCCGACGGCACGCTGGTCGTGACCGGACGCCTGACCTCGACGACCGAGAAGTCCGAGGTGTTGTATCGGGGCATCGCCGGCCGTGCGTTCGAGCGGCGCTTCGCCCTGGCCGATCATATCGTGGTGGAGGCGGCCGACATGCGTGACGGATTGCTGCATGTCGCGTTGCGCCGGGTGGTGCCCGAGGCGTTGAAGCCGCGCCGGATCGCGATTGCCGCCCGTCAGGAGGCGATCGCCAACGACGCCGCCCCCGACGCCCGAGCGGCCTGATCAGACCGGGGCCGGGCCTGCGGGTCCGGCCCCCTTTTTTTACCCTCCGCCGGCCATGCGTCCGCTCGCTGATGCGCGGTCTTCAGGCGCCGGCTGGCGTCCACCCGGCCATCGGGACAGAGCCCACCCGGGCGGGCCGGGGCCGGTGCGAGAGGCCGCCTGGTCCGGCCGGATCGGGGCTTCTGCGTGCGGTTCCTGCGTTGCAACTATGCGTGCGGCTGGCCTTGACCGGCGCTTGGCCCAAGGTCCATATCCCAATTCTACTGAGCAAACTGGCGCGCGTCAGCGCGTGCTACCCGGTGGATGAAGCCGGGCACGAAGGTGATTATGCCATGACGCTTCCACTGATGCCGAAAGCCACTGCCGTTTGGCTGATCGACAAGACCGCGCTCACCTTCACGCAGATCGCCGATTTCTGCGGTATGCACCCGCTGGAAGTCCAGGCGATCGCGGATGGCGAGGTGGCGCAGGGCATCGTCGGCTACGACCCGGTGGCCAATCTGCAGGTCACGGCCGAGGACATTCATCGCTGCGAGGCTGATGCGAACGCCAGGCTGCGCCTGACGCCCAGCGCCAACCCGCTGCCCAAGCGGCTGCGGGGCTCGCGTTACACGCCGGTGGCCAAGCGCAACGACCGCCCGGACGGGATCGCCTTCCTGCTGCGCTCCTATCCACAACTGTCCGAAGCCCAGATTTCCAAACTGCTCGGCACCACCAAGGAGACGATCCAGAAGGTGCGCGACCGGACCCACTGGAACACGACGAACATCAAGGCACGGGATCCGGTGATCCTCGGCCTGTGCAGCCAGACCGACCTCAACGCCATGGTCGCGCAGGCCAATGAGCGTCTGGTGCGGGAAGGCCACGCGGTGCCGCCCCCCCCGACCGAAGCGACCGCGGCCGCCTGATCCGCTGGCGGGCGGCGGCAAGACCGGTCAGCTCCGCACGTCCGGCCGCTGCAAGGGGCCGGACGGGCCGACCGGTTGGCCCATCGCCGGCGCCAGCGGCGCCAGGCGCAGACATATCCCCCAGCCGCACCCTCGCCCAGCCGTGAAGTCCACCGCCGGGCCCTGGGCTGGACGGCTCCAGGCGGCCCGGGCACAGCTCGGGCTTTGACCGGCCCTGAGCCAGGCACAGAGCTTGTGGACCGCTTCCGGCGTGGTCGATCCGGGCGTGGTCGATCCGGGCGTGGTCGATCCGGGCGCGGCCGATCCGGGCGGGCAGTCCGGTGCCCGCTCCGCGGTCCCCGTCCCGGGGCGGGTGCGGGGGAGATTTCCCCCCGGACCCGGCCGTCTACCCGTCGGCGCGGGTGCTCAGCAGGCGCTCCATCTCTTCCTTCAGTCGCAGCTTCTCGAGCTTGAGGCGGGTCAGCACTTCGGTATCCGGTCGCGGGCGGTGATCTTCATCGGCGATCCGGGATTCGAGACTGGCGTGACGGTCCCTCAGGGACACGAAGCGTGACTGCATCGTCATGAGCGCTCCTCGGCGTCTGAATGTCCGCTGCGTCGGAAACACACGGAAGCGGCAGCGTGGCGACCGTGCCATCAAAGCGTAACGCGCCCGGCGGTGCCGGCGCCATGGTTATCGACAGGGAGATCGAAACGGGGCGGTTGCAAACCGCGTCCGGGCGGGCGAAACCGGGGGGTGGCAAGGAGGGGCAATGCTGACCGATCGGGACTCGCTGCTGCGCCGTCTTCATGAGCTGAGGAGCGAACATCGCGACCTTGACACGGTGATCGCCCGTCTGCACGACCATGGCGCCGTGGATCAGATTCAGCTGCAACGGCTAAAGAAGCGTAAATTGCTCCTCAAGGACGAGATCTCCTGGCTCGAGAGCAGCCTGATCCCGGACAGTATCGCATGACCGCCCCGCCGCTGGTCGGCGTGCTGATGGGCAGCCAGACCGACTGGGCGACGATGCGCCACACCGCGCAGACCCTGGCGCGACTCGAGATCGCGCACGAGACCCGCATCGTCTCCGCCCACCGCACCCCCGATCGCCTGGCCGATTACGCCCGCGCGGCGGCCGGGCGGGGGCTGCTGGTGCTGATCGCCGGGGCCGGCGGAGCGGCGCATCTGCCGGGCATGTGCGCCGCCTGGACCCGGCTGCCGGTGCTGGGCGTGCCGGTGGAATCCCATAGTCTCAAGGGAATGGACAGCCTTCTGTCGATCGTGCAGATGCCGGCGGGGATCCCTGTCGGCACGCTCGCCATCGGTCGCGCCGGGGCGGTGAATGCGGCCCTGCTGGCCGCCGCGATCCTGGCGCTGGCCGATCCCGCGCTGGCGCTGCGGCTGGAGGCGCTGCGCGCGTCCCAGACCGCTTCGGTGGCCGAGGCGCCGGTCGATACGCCAGAGCCGGCATGAGCTTCCCGCTGCCGCCCAACGCCACCATCGGCATCGTCGGTGGCGGCCAGCTCGGCCGCATGTCGGCCCTGGCCGCGGCCCGGCTCGGCTATCGCTGTCATGTCCTGACCCCGGAGGAAGACAGCCCGGCCGCGCAGGTCTCCGCCGGGGTGACGATCGGCGGCTACGAGGACCCTGACGCGCTCTGCGCCTTCGCTGCCGAAGTCGACGTGATCACCTTCGAGTTCGAGAATGTCAGCGCCGAGGGGCTCGACCTGCTGGCCTCGCTCAAGCCGGTCCGACCCTCGCCGGCGATCCTGCGGATCAGCCAGGACCGCCTGGCGGAGAAATCCTTTCTCAACGGCGCCGGCGTCGCCACCGCCCCCTGGTGCAGGGTGGACAGTCCAGCCGCCCTGGCCGAGGCGGCCTCGCGCCTCGGCCTGCCGGCCGTGCTGAAGACCACCAGGCTCGGCTATGACGGCAAGGGCCAGGCCAGGATCAGCACCGCGGACGATCTCGCGGCCTTCGCCGCCCTGGCGCCGAAGCCGCTGATCCTGGAGGGTTTCGTCGATTTCGCCGCCGAGCTCAGCGTGGTGGTCGCCCGCGGCGCCGATGGCCGTCTCAGCACCTTCGATGCGGTCGAGAACCGCCATCGCGACCATATCCTGGACCTGACCCTGGCGCCGGCGCGGGTCGCGCCCGGCATCGCCGCGCAGGCGCAGGCGATCGCCCGGCGGGTCGCCGACGCGCTCGACCTGGTCGGTCTGCTCGCCGTCGAGCTGTTCGTCGATCGCGACGGGCTTGTGCTCGTCAACGAGATCGCGCCGCGGCCGCATAATTCCGGCCACTGGACCATCGATGCCTGCCCGGCGAGCCAGTTCGAGCTGCATGTCCGCGCGGTGGCCGGCCTGCCTTTGCCGCCGGCGGGGCGGCATTCCGATGCGGTGATGAAGAATCTGGTCGGGCCGGAGGAGATGGCGCTGTGGCCGGAGATCCTGGCGGCGCCGGGGCTGATCCCGCATCTCTACGGCAAGGCGGAGGCCCGGCCGGGACGCAAGATGGGCCATGTCACCCGGCTGTTCCCGCGCGGGGCATTGCCAGGCTGGTTCGGGGTGCAGGATGCGCTCGGGGTGCTGGGAACCAAGCCCGGCTGATCGGGGGCCGGCCAGGCCAAAGGGCTCCGCCCTTTGGAAACCCGCCAGGGACCAGCGGTCCCTCGACCCGGCATTGCTTGCGCGCCGCAGAGTAGGCGGGGCACGGCCCTGGCGTTGCCGGTCCCTCGCCGCCAGAGCGCGGCCGGGGCGGGCGGAACCGGATCCGTGGTCCGATCGCGCTCCAGCGCTCTGCTTTATCGCGCAATTCCATCGCGGTTGAAGGCGACCTGATGCGATGGTGCGCTACTCCGGCATCACCTCGATCGCATCCCCCAGGGCGAATTCCCCGCCTTCCAGGACTTCGGCATGCACGCCGAGATCGCTATGGCCGTAGAGCGCCCGCAATTCCTGGATCGGTCGCGCGTCGCGCTCGGCGGTGGCGGGGTTCACCTCGGTCGCCGGGCAGCGCACGGTGCGTTTCAGCACCCGCAGGCTGGCGCGGCCGAGCTGGATCTGGCGGCCGACCCAGTCGAATTCGGCCCAGGCCGGCGCGCCGGAGAAATACACATTCGCTCGGAACCGCATGCGCTCGCGCGGGGCTCCCTGGCGGGCTTCGTAATCGGCCAGGCTGGCCAGGTTGATCAGGCTGACCACCGGCTGTCCCTGGTCGCCGAAGACATGGCCCGGCACGTGGTGAAACCGCGGCGCGCCACGCGCTTCCTCGCCCAGGAACGCGGTCAGGAACGCGCCGATGCGGGCACGCCCCTCCTCGGTTAAAGCCGGCGCCACCACCGCGCTGCCGTCGGGGGCGCGGATCGCCAGTTCGCCGGTGCGCGGGTCGAAGCTCGACCGCAATGCGGCGATCCGTGCGTTGCGCATCAGGCACATGAAATTCTGTTTCTGCAGCCAGACCGGGGCGGCAGGATCGAACGGCGCATCGCCTTGTGCCAGGGCGAAGGCGCGGTCCCAGGGAATCGCGCCGCCGGCCTCCACCCTTGTCTGGTCCAGCGCTTCGGCGGTCAGGCCTTTTACCGGGTAGCGATAGAGATGCTCGATCCGCATGCCACAGGTCCCCATCCCGGCCCCCTTGAGCCGCCCCGGCTGGTTTACCATGTCGGCTGTGTGAGGTCGTGCCGAGGTTGCCCGCCGGGGACCGGGGCCGGACCGTCGCCTGATCCTGGGGACGCACATCAATGGACATCGAGAAATTCACCGACCGCGCCCGCGGATTTCTGCAGGCCGCTCAGACCATCGCCATTCGTGACTTTCATCAGCGGATCACGCCCGAGCATCTGCTCAAGGCGTTGCTGGACGACGAGGAGGGCGCGGCCGCCGGGCTGATCCGCGCCGCCGGGGGCGACCCCAAGGCGGCGCTGGCGGCGACCGAGGCGGAACTCGCCCGCCAGCCCAAGGTGCAGGGCAGCGGGGCCGGCCAGCCGCAATTCACCCCCGAGGTGGTGCGCGCGCTGGATGCCGCCCAGCAGGCGGCGCAGAAATCCGGCGATGAATACGTGGCCCAGGACCGGCTGCTGGTGGCGCTCGCCGCCGGCGATGGACCCGCCGCGCGGGCGCTGCGCACCGCCGGTGCCACGGCCCAGGCCCTGGAGAAGGCGGTGGCCGACATCCGCAAGGGCCGCAAGGTCACCAGCCAGAACGCCGAGTCGAATTTCGACGCGCTGAAGAAATATGCCCGCGACGTGACCGCGATCGCGCGGGAAGGCAAGCTCGACCCGGTGATCGGGCGCGACGAGGAGATCCGCCGCACCATCCAGGTGCTGGCCCGCCGCACCAAGAACAACCCGGTGCTGATCGGCGAGCCCGGGGTGGGCAAGACCGCCATCGTGGAAGGCCTGGCGATCCGCATCGTCAATGGCGACGTGCCGGAGGCGCTGAAGGGCAAGCGGCTGCTGGCGCTCGATCTCGGCGCGCTGGTCGCCGGCGCGAAATATCGCGGCGAGTTCGAGGAGCGGCTGAAATCGGTGCTGAAGGAGATCGAGGACGCCGCCGGCGAGATCGTCCTGTTCATCGACGAGATGCACACGCTGGTGGGGGCGGGCCGCGCCGACGGGGCGATGGATGCCTCGAACCTGCTGAAGCCCGAGCTGGCGCGCGGCGCGCTGCACTGCATCGGCGCCACCACGCTCGATGAATACCGCAAGCATGTCGAGAAGGACGCGGCCCTGGCGCGGCGCTTCCAGCCGGTCTTCGTGGGCGAGCCGAGCATCGCCGACACGATCAGCATCCTGCGCGGCATCAAGGAGAAATACGAACTCCATCACGGCGTGCGCATCACCGATGCCGCCCTGGTCGCCGCCGCCACCCTGTCCAACCGCTACATCACCGACCGCTTCCTGCCCGACAAGGCGATCGACCTGATGGACGAGGCGGCGAGCCGCCTGCGCATGCAGGTGGACAGCAAGCCCGAGGCGCTCGACGAGCTCGACCGCAGGCTGCTGCAGCTGAAGATCGAGCGCGAGGCGCTGAAGCGCGAGACCGATGCCGCGAGCCGCGACCGGCTGGTCACTCTGGAGAAGGAACTCGCCGGGCTCGAGGAGAAGTCCAACGCGATGACCGCCGCCTGGAAGGCCGAGAAGGAGACGCTGGCCGAGAGCCAGAAGCTGAAGGAACGGCTGGACCAGGCGCGCAGCGAGGTCGAGGTGGCGCAGCGGCGCGGCGATCTCGCCCGTGCCTCCGAGCTGATGTACGGCGTCATCCCCGACCTCGAGCGCCGGATCGCCGCCGGCACCGAGGCGGGCAGCCTGGTGAACGAGGCGGTGACCGAGGAGCAGATCGCCGGGGTGGTGTCGCGCTGGACCGGCGTGCCGGTGGACAAGATGCTGGAAGGCGAACGATCGAAGCTGCTGCGGATGGAAGACCAGTTGCGCCAGCGCGTGATCGGCCAGGAGGAAGCGCTGACCGCGGTCGCCAACGCGGTGCGCCGCGCGCGCGCCGGGTTGCAGGACCCGAACCGGCCGATCGGCAGCTTCCTGTTCCTCGGCCCCACCGGCGTCGGCAAGACCGAGACCTGCAAGGCGCTCGCGCAGTTCCTGTTCGACGACGAGCGGGCGATGGTGCGCATCGACATGAGCGAGTTCATGGAGAAGCACGCCGTCTCCCGCCTGATCGGCGCGCCGCCCGGCTATGTCGGCTACGACGAGGGAGGCGTGCTGACCGAGGCGGTGCGCCGGCGGCCCTACCAGGTGATCCTGTTCGACGAGGTCGAGAAGGCGCACGAGGACGTCTTCAACGTGCTGCTGCAGGTGCTGGATGACGGGCGGCTGACCGACGGGCAGGGGCGGACGGTGGATTTCCGCAACACCCTGATCATCCTGACCAGCAATCTGGGCAGCGACATCCTGGCCGCCCAGCCGGAGGGCGAGCGGACCGAGATGGTGCAGGGCCAGGTGATGGCGGCGGTGCGCGGGCATTTCCGGCCCGAATTCCTCAACCGGCTGGACGAGATCATCCTGTTCCGCCGGCTGCAGCGCGCCGACATGGCGGCGATCGTCACGATCCAGCTGGAGCGGCTGCGGTCGCTGCTCGCCGACCGCAAGATCGATATCGCGCTCGACCAGTCCGCGCGCGACTGGCTGGCCGAGGAGGGGTACGACAGTGCCTATGGCGCGCGGCCGCTCAAGCGGGTGATCCAGCGGGCGCTGCAGAACCCGCTGGCCGGGAAGCTGCTGGAAGGCGCGATCCATGATGGCGAGACGGTGCAGATCTCGGCCGGACGCGACGGGCTGATGATCAACGGGGCTCTGGCCGAGGCCGCCTGAGGCGTGGGGCCAGGACGTCCGCAGGGGCGTCCTGGCCTCGCTTCTGGCGCGGGTCCGACATCGCGCCCGGGGTCGGTCGCGGGCGATGAGGCTGGCGACCGGGGTGAGACAATCGCTTCCGGTCTCGATCCCGATATCGGGTGAGAGGATTCCGGCCGGCGCGTGGCTGGTGCTGCCGCCGCCATCCGCGGTGGCGATGCCCCCCGCGCGGCTGCCTCTGATCGGAGCATCGGCGCCGAGCGGCGGCTCGATGCTTTTCAGGCATGAGACCTTGCGCAATCGGCATCTCGATAACTCCCATAGAGCAATGAGAGGCCGCGCGATCCGCCATGGCAAGGCGGGAGGGCGGATCGGGATCGCGAAGCCGGGCGCTCCGGCGCGGCGGAAGCCTGGCCCGTGCCTGTTGCCCAGGCTCCCCCGTGGCCCCGGCTCCGGCCGGGTCGGGGCGATCTGGCCCGTAGAATTTGCAATTCACATTGGAACTGAGTTATACAAAATCAGTTGCGTTTTAATGATGTGAAATTGCCTGATCTCCGATCGGGCCGCGGAGAGATGGCATGGCCGGCACTGCCAAGCGTTCGGGTGTGGAGCTGCTCAAGGAAACCAGCCGTTTCCTGCGTGGCGGCCTCGCCGAGGAACTGGCCTCAGGCGGCAGCCAGGTTACCGAGGACGGCTACAACCTGCTGAAATTCCACGGTTCCTACGAGCAGTTCGACCGAGACACCGCGACCGCGCTCAAGCAGCGCGGCGAGGAGAAGGAGTATTCCTTCATGGTCCGGGTGCGCATGCCCGGCGGGCGGCTGACCGCGGCGCAATATCTGGCGCTGGATGCGCTGGCCGACCGCTACGCCAATGGCACGCTGCGCATCACCACCCGCCAGGGCATTCAGTTCCACGGCGTCGTGAAATCCGATCTCAAGCCGGCCATTGCCGCGATCAACGCGACCCTGCTGACCACGCTCGCCGCCTGTGGCGATGTGGTGCGCAATGTCATGAGCACGCCGGCGCCGGTGCGTGATGCGGTGCATGCCAGGCTGGAGGCGGACGCGAGGCTGCTGTCGGAGCGGCTGCTGCCGCAGAGCCGCGCCTACCATCAGATCTTCCTGGACGAAGCGCCAGGGGAAGACGCCGACGCCGAACCGCTCTACGGCACCACCTACCTGCCGCGGAAGTTCAAGATCGCGCTGGCGACGCCGCAGGATAACAGCGTCGATGTGCTGGCCAATGATCTGGCGCTGATCGCCCTGTTCGAGGGCGGGACGCTGCTGGGCTATAATGTCGCGCTCGGCGGCGGGCTCGGCATGACCCATAACCGGGCCGACACCTATCCCAGGCTGGCGACGCTGGTGGGTTTCGTTGGCCCCGATGATCTGCTGCGCGTGGCCGAGGCGGTGATCCGGCTTCAGCGCGACGCCGGCAATCGTGGCGACCGCCGGCGGGCGCGGCTGAAATACGTGATGGACGATCGCGGCCTGGCCTGGGTGCAGCGGGAACTCGCCTCGTATTTCGGCGCCCCGCTCGCCCCGCCACGACCGATGCCCGCATTGCAGGTTCCCGATCTGCTGGGCTGGCACGAACAGGGCGACGGGCGGGTCTGGCTCGGCCTGCCGGTGCCGTCGGGGCGCATCGCCGATGCGGACGGGGTGCGGCTGCGCAGCGCGCTTGCCGAACTGGTGGGGCGCTACGGCGCGGATCCGGTGATGACGGCGCAGCAGGATGTGCTGCTGACCAATCTCGATCCCGCCGACCGGCAGCCGATCAAGGCCCTGCTGCGCGACCATGGCGTGGCGCTGGCCGAGGTGCTGACCCCGCTCGCGCGCTGGGCGCTGGCCTGCCCGGCGCTGCCCACCTGCGGTCTGGCGCTGACCGAGGCCGAGCGGGTGCGCGCGCCCATCGTCGCCGCGCTGGAGACGGCGCTGACCCGCCACGGGCTGGCGCAGGAGCGGATCAGCCTGCGCATCACCGGCTGCCCCAATGGCTGTGCCCGCAGCTATGCCGGGGATATCGGCCTGGTGGGCCGGGTGCCGGGAGCCTATGCGATCTATGTCGGCGGCGATTTCGCCGGCACGCGCCTGTCCTTCAAGCTACTGGAGCGGGTCAAGCAGGCCGATCTGGGGGCTGTGTTCGATCCGCTCTTCGCAGCCTTCGCGGCCGAGCGTCGCGAGGGAGAGGCGTTCGGAGCGTTCTGCGACCGGCTGGGGGCGGAGGGGCTGCTGGCCCGCCTGCCGGAGGCCCGATCGGCAGCCTGAAGCATCGCGCGGGAAGGCCCTGCGCCAGCGCCCCACGCGCGCCGAGCCGGACCACGGCAAGACGGCCCGCCCGCGACCGGCGGAGACGGGTCTGGCACGACCGTTCCGGCCTTGTCCGCCGGCGTGCTTGTCATAAAATCTTCATTAAATTGCAATGCTGGGGTCTTGGCTCCCCCCTAGGGTCCGGTCGTCATGCGCACGGGGCCGCAGCGTTCCGCATTGGGAGCGGAGTGCTGCCTTCCGGGCCGAGGAGGACACATGAAGTTTTTCACGTCGGTGCTGGCCATCGTTCTGGCCGCGCTTCCGCTTGCCGCGGGCGCCCAGCAGATCACCGGGGCCGGGTCCACTTTCGTGTATCCGGTCCTCTCCAAATGGTCCGACGCCTACAGCAAGAAGGCGGCCGGTGTGCAGATCAACTACCAGTCGATCGGCTCTGGGGGCGGCATTGCCCAGATCAAGGCCGGCACCGTGACCTTCGGGGCGACCGACAAGCCGCTGGAGCCGGCCGAGCTGCAGGCGGCCGGGCTCGCGCAGTTCCCGAGCGTGATCGGCGGCATCGTGCCGACGGTGAACCTGCCGGGGATCAAGCCGGGCGCGATGCGCCTGACCGGTCCGCTGCTGGCAGACATCTATCTCGGCAGGATCGTCAAATGGAACGATCCCGCGCTGGTCGCGCTCAATCCGGAGCTGGGCCTGCCGGCACTCGACATCACCGTCGTGCATCGCTCGGACGGCTCGGGCACGACCTATAACTGGGTGAACTATCTCTCCAAGGTCAGCCCGGACTGGCGTGCGAAGGTCGGCGAGGGCACTTCGGTCGCCTGGCCCACCGGTGTCGGCGGCAAGGGCAACGAGGGGGTCGCCGCCTATGTCGGGCGGATCAAGGGCAGTATCGGCTATGTCGAATACGCCTATGTGCTGCAGAACAAGATGACTTATGCGCTGGTGCAGAACCGGGCCGGCAAGTTCGTCGAGCCCAGCCTCGCGAGCTTCCAGGCCGCCGCCGCCAGCGCCGACTGGGACAAGGTACAGGATTTCAGCCTGGTGATGACCGACGCGCCGGGCGAAGCGGCCTATCCGGTGACGGCGACCACCTTCATTCTGATGCACAAGACCCCGAAGGACCCGGCGAGCAGCAAGGCCACGCTCGATTTCTTCAGCTGGGCGTTCGAGCACGGCGACAAGCTTGCCGAGCAACTGGATTACGTGCCGCTGCCCGATGCGCTGGTTCACCAGATCGAGGCCTACTGGAAGGCACAGATCCGGTGATCGGCGGCCGCGCGGTAACGGGCGATCGCGGATGAGTGTCGCCCTGCCGGCATCGAGGGCGGAGCAGGCGCGCGTGCGGCGGGGCAGCGGTGATCGCGTCTTCCGCCTTCTCGTCGCCTTCTGCGCCGGCTTCGTGTTGCTGAGCCTGGGGGCAGTGGCGGCCCTGATGCTGACGGGCGGGCTGCCGGCGCTGCGGAATTTCGGGTTCGCCTTCCTCTACCGGTCGGTCTGGGACCCGGTGCGGCAGGATTTCGGCGCCTTCGTGCCGATCTACGGCACGCTGGTCACCTCGCTGATCGCGATGCTGATCGCCGTGCCGATCAGCTTCGGCATCGCCCTGTTCCTGTCCGAGGTGGCGCCGTCCTGGCTGCGCGCGCCGGTCGCCGCGGCGATCGAATTGCTGGCGGGCATCCCCAGCATCATCTACGGCATGTGGGGCCTGTTCGTGTTCGTGCCGTTCATG
>VFSW01003163.1_pt1 | contig 24668 bp, 20 predicted proteins | sample 5358111 | NCBI WGS metagenome assembly VFSW01 (sample SAMN11554181, study PRJNA540505) | mine drainage metagenome | isolation source: sediment from site ElyBrook_90M | place: USA: Ely Copper Mine, Vershire, VT | collected 2017
TAGGGCCACCATCGCTCAACCACGTCTGGCCCATGTCCGTCGATTTGTTGACCCACCCCGTGCCGCCCGTATAGGACTCGACATAAATAGTCTTATCCGCCGCGATCGCGAAACAAAGCGAACCGGTCGAACCGGAGAAGGTCGTTTGGCTCGCTGTCCACGTACCTCCCTGATTCGTGCTCGTGTATAGCGTGCTGGAATTATAACTCAATGCGAGCAGGACCGAGTCCGAACCATCGAAGGCCACTTGCGTATACCATAGTTGGGAGGAAGAATAATCGGGCGACATGTTAGTCCACGTTTGACCCGCATCGGTGGTTAAATAGAGGCCGTCACCCTCGGTCCCCACAAGTACATAGAGCGAATCGTAAATCGCGATGTCCATAATACCGGCATAGGAAGGGAAGGTCAACGATTCGTGCCATGTCGCGCCGGTATCGTTGGAATAGTAGAGCGCAGTCGTTCCCGCCCATGCAACTGCGCCACGGGCACGGAGGGCGCCCACATGCTGGGTGGGTGGTGGGAGCAAATTGGACGCAGCATCCTGCCATTGCGCCTGAATGGAACCCGCACAAAGGAGCAGGAGCAAAGAGGCTCCTGCAACACTTCGAACTCCAACGTTTCTCATAGTTATAATGGTTACCGTGCCTGAATGACCCGGAGCGTCCGAGTTCCCAGCGCCGATTGAATCCTGATCGTGTAAACACCAGAGGCAGCAGGAAGTCGCACTTCCAGCGGCTGGTCATTCATTTTTGCGACTGTGATTTCCCCCTGCTTCATTCCCAGCATATCAAAAACTTCGATCGTTGCGCCGCTCATTTCTACATTCGAAGAGATCCACACATTCCCGGAGGTGGGATTCGGCCTCACGCTAAATACCGGCATTCGTCCCAGATGAACGAACCGCGAAAGAATCGGAATCGTGCAGCCGGAAGGCGCGGTTATCACGCTCGTCGCCGTCGCAGAGGAATCGTTGTATTCACATGGCGAAATGGCAGTGAGTACCTGCAACGAATCGAATCTCACATCCGCCCTCGTGCTGGAATCGTTGAATACATTAAACTTCGCGTATCCCGCTACTGCGCCCGGCACCGCGCCAGCGATTTGAAGTTCGGAATGTCCCGGCCACTGCACACCCGAAGCGTCGAGTTTCGCGCCCGAGGGTGAGAAGGAACCGAGATAATCGACGGTGCCATCGTAATGCAGCATCAGCTCAACATCTTCGAGATGCAACAGACCATCGACGGTAATCGGCACCGATACCGTAGCGCCGAGCGTATTGGTTTTTACGTCCGAAGTCGAAAGTGTGACGACGTGTGGTATAAGGTTCACGTACCCGGCGAGCGTGACGGTATCGCTCGACCCATTATCCAGCGCGAGAACAAACTTCGCATCCTGATTGCCCTGCTTGACCCCGCGCAGCATGACCCGGATCGAATCATTCGTTAGGTTGCCTGCCTCAAAATTCGCCGAATCCGTGCCGACAATCGAAAAGCCCTCGATGGATGGCGGCGAGCATCCGCTCCTGCTAAAATAGATGGAGCGAGTTAGACTATCGCAGGAAATAGTATCCGTCTGGAATAATGTAGCCGGCGAAGCTGTCAATACATTCGGGGCAGCATTCACGAATCCTTTAAGCGCAACGGTGTCGCTCGATCCATTATCCAATGCAAGAATGAGTTGCGCCGCTTGATTTCCCGGATGTTTGCCATGGATCGTAACCATGATAGAATCATAGGAAAGATTGCTCGCATCGAAGCTATTCGCGTCTGCTCCGATGATCGACCACCTTACAACCGCTGGCGGCGAACAACCGCCTCGACGAAACGAAACGCCGCGCGTTAGGCTGTCGCAAGAAATAGTGTCCGATTGGAATAGCGCGGCCGGCGAAACACTAAGCGTATTCGGTGTTCGATCGACGAAGCCGGCCAGTTCCACGGTATCGCTCGAACTATCATTGAGTACGAGGACAAACTGCGCGTGTCGTGCGCCTCGCTGAATGCCACGGAGAATAATCGGAATCGAATCGTAGCTCAAAGTGCCCAGATGGTAACTCGCCGAATCCGTTCCTATGATAGACCATTGTGAAATAGATGGGGGGGCACACCCGCTCCTCTTGAAAAAGACGGAACGGCTCAGGCTATCGCAGAACTGCGTATCGGCCTCGAATAGCGTTGGAGAAGCCGTTGTCAGTGAACCTGACCTGGTGAGGTTAATTGGATTGCCGCCACCGTTGAAAGTACCCCAGATGTTGCCGTCAAGGTCGAGTGCAAATCCAATATTTTCGTTGATCATGCAGATGCTCCGGTTGTCCTCCGCTTGATTCGCTCCGCCGGAAGATTCCCAGGACATTCCGTCATCGGTCGAGCGCAAAATCCCCTGCGTGATCGTGCCGGCAATCGCGGCATCCGCAAAGCTCGCGATTGATCCTGCGACTGCCCTCGGATCGGAATAGCTGATACTCCAGGTAGTCCCTCGATCCGAGCTGACCCATAGGGAAGAAGCCCACGGATGATTATCAAAATCTTCCGTCGTAAGATAGAGCCTCGCGGGATCGCAGTTGTCCGCCACAATTGACCAGCAATCCTGCCCTACCAGTCCAGCCCGCTCCTGCCACGTTGCCCCGGAATCGGCGCTCGAATAGACAATGCCGGGGTAATCGATATTAGAAACTACGTAAAGCATTCCATCGCTTGCGCGAGTAAGCGTCATCGCGCTGAAACCGATCATACTCGTTCGCCAGCTGTTTCCGCCATCGAGAGAACGGTAAACTATAGCATCATTCCACTTTAGAGCATACATTCCCATCGGGTCATCAGTACACGCAATGCTGGATGTTGCCTCGGGAAGGGCGGAGATCGTAGTCCACGTTTGACCGCCATCCCGCGTCATGTAGCATCCATCCTGCGTAGCGATAACACCAACACGCCGGTTCGAGAACGAGATATCGAAAATCGTGGAACCCCGATAGGAAGTTGGGTTCCACGTCCTTCCCGAGTCGGTACTGAAGATCAACGATGTCGTTCCGGCCCAGAGAATGCCATCTTTATATTGCATCGCTCCAAATTTCGGGATGGGCGATAGCGCATTTGGGGCCACGATCCTCCACTGCCCTTCTGCTCTCCTCGGCGACGAGGCGTCCACAGCTATTAAAAGCAACAGCAACGAAAGCATCGTCGGGGATGCTCTCCATAACCATTTACGAGAGTTGCGGCTTATGAAGCGGATGACCATTGATAGTAGGAATCGCGCATGACGGATCATGCATTCCGATGAGCGACACCGGAGATTCACTGAAAGTTACACAATATACGCATTATTTTGTAAGATTGCACGAAATGCACCGGCTTCGGTGTTTGCGGGGCCATGAATTACGTTACTCGACGGCCACAACCAATTCCCAGCATTGTCGACGATTCCGCCCTGCTAAAAAATGCGGGGGAGAACATTCAAATGGGGAGGGAAAAGCCACCGGTTCTCGTCGTGTTGCATGGCTACGGCACGGATGAGTACGATCTTCTCGGTATGGCGGAGCAGATCGCGCCGGACTTTCTAATACTTAGCTTGCAGGGGCCTATCGAGCGGCCCAATGGCGGCCATGCCTGGTATGATTTGCTGCAAACGCCTACTGGAATCATTCCCGATGACATATCCCGCCACGAAAGCGAGGAAGAAATCCTGCGGACGCTCTCCGGCATCATCGAGCGCGAGGGCGGCGATACAAAGCGCGTGGTATTCATGGGATTCAGCCAGGGCGCGGCGGTGATTTATTCACTGCTGGCAGTGTACGATTTGCGGAATTATGGGATTACGCCCATCGCTACGATCAATCTATCCGGCTATCTTCCCCGCGATATTTTGGAAGCGCTTGGCGAGCAGCGATTCGATGCCCTCGCGCACGATGGGTTCCCATTTTTCATCGCCCACGGCGAATTCGATGAGCTGATTCCATTCCAGGCATTAGGCGAAGCGGAAAAATTGCTCACCCAGCAAGGCGCCCATGTCACGACATGTATGCAGCAATGTGGCCATGGCGTGCTACCGGAGACGGTGGAAAAAATTGCGAGTTGGTTAAAACATTTGAGAATTTAGAATTGACAAATCGGTGTTATGCTTTTTCCTCCCCCCGACCGTCACTGCGAGGAGCTTTTGACGAACGAAGGGAGCTTGATTCTCCTCGCAATGACATTTTAATAAATCAACCTCACACAACTATCTTTGATGGCAAATACAATGATCGCCCTGCGGAAAACAAAGCGGGCACGCGGCGCCGAGATGCAGGAAATTCCAATTCCCGATATTAAGCCGGACGAAGTTCTCATAAAAATTCAAGCTTCCAGCCTTTGCGGAACGGACGTTCACATTTACGAGTGGGACGCATGGGCGCAGTCGCGCGTGAAAACGGTTCCCTACACCGTGGGACATGAAACGACGGGCATCGTTGTGAAAAAAGGGAGCATGGTCACCCGCGTGGAAGAGGGCGATGCCGTTTCGGTCGAGACGCACATTCCCTGTGGCCACTGCAAGCAGTGCCTGACGGGCCAAATGCACGTGTGCCAGAATCTCAAGATTTTAGGCGTCGATACAAACGGCGCCTTTGCGGAATATCTCGCAGTGCCCGAAGTCGTGGTGTGGAAGAACGACCCCTCCGTTCCGCCAGAATACATGAGCATTCAGGAACCGCTGGGCAATGCCGTTCATGCTACGCTGATTGAGCCAGTGCATGGTAAGAGTGTCGTTATTCTGGGCGATGGTCCGGTGGGATTGTTCTCCGCAGGCGTGGCGCGCGCTTCCGGAGCAACCCAAATCTTCATGACGGGCATCGAGCCCTTCCGGCTCAACATCGGCAAGCAAATGGGAGTGGACCGCATCATTAATGTCGCGAAAGAAAATGCGATCGAGATCGTAAAGGAAGCCACGAACGGCGTTGGCGCGGACGTGGTGCTCGAAATGTCCGGAGTGCCGAGCGCGATGCAGGATGGCATTGCGATGCTTCGCCACGGCGGCCGCTTTTGCTTTTTTGGCATCTTCAAAGAAAATCTTGTCGCCACTCCACTCAATGATATCATCTTCAATGGCGGGCGCTTCTATGGCATCAATGGGCGTCTCATGTTCGATACATGGTTCACGGTTTCGAATTTACTTGCGAGCAAACGGCTTGACGTGCGGCCCGTCGTCACGCACAAATTGCCACTCTCGCATTTTGCGGAAGCCTTCGAACTTATGACCGAATCGCCGAAGAAAGCTGGGAAGATAGTGATGTTTCCGGATGGGACTGTGATGAATAGTTAGTCTCATGAATGCTGCCTCTATACTCGGCTACCTCCTGGCAGGACTAATGGTTTGGTGGATGGTGATGTTCGTAATAAAATCGCGGCAACATCGCAATGATACTCATGATATTGATTTAAGCTCACTTGGTAAGATTTCGGGGCCTGGAGGACCGATGGATACCGGCGATCCACAAATGATCATCCGTATAGAGGAAGAATTAAAAAAGCAAGCAAAGAAATAATTTTGAATAATTTGAATTCTCTTAAAATCGGCCACTCCCCCGACCCAGACGACGCTTTCATGTTTTACGGCTTCGCGGAAAAATTAGTAACTATTCCAGGCTACGAGATCGACCATGTGCTCGACGATATTCAATCGCTGAACGTGCGCGCTATGAGTGGCGAGCTACCCGTGACGGCCATCAGCGCGCATGCTTATCCCTACGTCGCCGATAAATATTGGATCATGAAGACCGGCGCCTCAATGGGCGAAGGCTATGGGCCGATCATCGTTTCGAAGAAGTATAAAACGTTAGCGGAGCTTGAGGCCGACCCTAATGCGGTGATTGCCCAGCCGGGAAAATTAACGACCGCGAATTTATTGCTGCGCTCTTGGTTTGGGCATATCAAATCGGTCGAAACAGCATTCGATAAGATTATTGACGATGTGCTGGCTGGCAAGGTCGATGCGGGACTTCTGATCCACGAAGGCCAAATTACCTGGCAGGACTATGGCCTGAACAAGCTCGCCGATTTCGGAGAGATCTGGGCCGAAAAAACCGGCGGACTTCCGCTCCCACTCGGACTCGATTGCGTCCGCAAAGATTTGGGCGAAGAAATGGCGCGGAAAGTCTCGCAGGCACTGCGCGATTCGATCAAGGCGGCCTACGACAACGAAGAAGCCTCCGTAAATTACGCGCTGCAATGGGGCCGCGGAATCGACGCAGAAACCGGTGCACGCTTCGTCAAAATGTATGTGAACGATGTCACGATCGACATGGGCGAGCGCGGCAAGCAGGCACTGGAATTTTTATTTCGGATGGGCGAGGAGGCGGGGATTATTCCGAAGGTGAACGGCGTCGAGCTTTATTGATGATTCAATTCTTCATATTGAGATTGAATTCCCCGTTCGTAATAGATGTGGAATTGGCGCTCCGAAATGCCACTCCGCCAAAAGTAAAAGTGCCTTGCACATTGGATGTCGTTCGAGTTGCAAGGTAGAGTGTGCCATTATGTGCAATAAGCTCGTTAATGCCTTCACGGTAATCCCCATTCGGCGTACATGAATCCGGCGCGGTTTGAGATGAGGCTAATGTGACACTAATCGTTATGCTGCTGTCCGTTCCAGAGCCAGTCCATCCCATCAGCACAAGGCAAGTACCGCTTTGGATTACTTCAGCGGTGTCAGCAACCCACGGTGTACCATTAATAGTTGCTCTCATACCAGGAGGAATGCTGTTATTTGGGTCGGTACTCGTGCGGCAACTATTGAGCATGAGTGCAACGAGAAAAATCGCAGGAAGAAATCGAGAAATATGATTCATGGTCTTATTTTCTATTGTGTTTCTGAACTTAGAACACCTCAGCAGACTGAAAGTTACAAACTTTGACTACTCAAAAACTACCTAGTGGAACTTTCGCTGTGAAATAACATGCGGTTACCGTTCCGCCCGCGCCGGAATCACCTTCGCTTCCGGCTTCTCCTCGACCATCCACGGCATCACCGAGCCGATATTCGCGGCAAAGACGTTCCAGCGTTCCGCGTCACTCCAGGATTCGAAGCGAGTGGACTGCATGAGGCGGCCATCGCGATCGCGAAGGAAACCCTGATCGGTCTCGATGAAGGAGTTGATCGCCGGGTCCCATTGGCGAACACGAAGCTTCTCATAGGTTACAAAAAAACCTTCGAATCGCGCGTCCTGCGAAGCGACAGAGTAGATCGCGCCGAGATTTCCGTCGATGGCGGTGAGCGCGTACTGGCCACTCGTAACATCGTCCGAGTGATTATGCACCATGCTTTCATCGACGGCCACCTGCTGCCCGATGAGCGCACCGTATGGCGTTACTTGAAAAGCCACGGCACGCGACTCGCGGGGCTGGTCCGCATCGCTCACCGCGAAAATGAGCATGGGAAGCGGGGACTCGCCAAAATGCCCGAAGAAGAATCGTTCCCTGATCCCATGGGCAAATACCCACGCAAGCGCCGCGCCGTTCACGGTGTCGCGCGTAGTCGTGCTTGTTTGCGTTCGGAGTTCGACCTTATCATTCGCAAGCTCGGTGAGGCACACGCTGCCATCGAAGCCCTTCATTCGAATGTGGCGCTCGAAGGAATGCTTAGCCGGCGTCGAAGCCGAGGCAGAAATGGTGAAGTATAGAAAAAGCGCAAAAATAATGGAGAATCTCATGGTTTTGAAATTTTTCAAACTGCGAATATCGTCAATCCAGAAGAAAAAGTCAAGTGGCGGGATAAAAACTGGCCAAAATAACTCAAACCGGCCATTTCCGCGAAAGTATTCCGTGCTCGGCCGTGCCATCCTGCTATTTCGGATATTTCGCGAACGTAAACTCATCGACCATAACCGGGTTCCCATGCGTGACGGCAACGCCGGCGGATATTTCGAGTGTAACGGTATCGGTGGGCAGGAGCGCGAGCGTATCGAGCATCGTCTCGGGTTGCCAGCTCAGGCTGTTTGCGAGGTACCGCATTGCGGTATCCCTTACGCTGCCGCGCACATGCATAATGCCCATCCACCCCGGAAGACAGACCGAATTAGGATAAACGTATTTTGAGTGAGACCATACTGTAAGCGCGTACACGCCGCTGTCGAGACCCGTAAAATTTCGAGTGATGTTATTGGAGGGAGGCAATAAGTCCACCGAATGAAGTTTGAATCCCCACGTTCCATCGCCGAGCGGCGCATCCTACTCGAAATCAACCGTATCGAAAACCTTGTTAAAAGTCCAGCCATTAAAAGAGTGTCCGCCGCCCGTCGAATCAAAATTCGCATTACGGAGCAAATATGTGGTGTCCGAAGATGTTTTCGTCGTGTCGGGATTATTTTGAGACGGACTCGTAGTGCTTTTGCATGAAGCGAGCGCATAACAAGCGAAGGCGCCGATTACTACTAGAAGATACGAGGTTAGACGTTTTGGAATCACGGGGATTACGGTAATTTTTTGAATGTAATGTCATCGAACCAAAGGGGGTTCCCATGGCAACTGCTATCGCATGCGCCCGATGCCAATAGCAGCGTGACGGTATCGGTTGGCCGAAGCGTGAGCGTATCGAGAAGCGTCACGGGATGCCATACAACACTATCCCCACTCGACATGCTTACCGTGTCTCGAATTCCGTTGCTCTGCCGAATGATCGCGATCGACCCAACGGGATTGTAGGTGGTATCCGAGAGCCTCTTCTTCATCGTGAGCCAGACGGTAAAGGAATAGACGCCGGTCGTGCAATGAACAAAACTTTTGGTAACGTTATTCGTCACCGGCGGCACATCGCTTTTTCGCAGCGTAATGGACCATGCGTCTGGATTTGCGGGAGGGCCAAATGCATCAAACGTAATCGTATCGCCGGGAATCGACGGATGGAAGGTCCAGCCATCAAGCGAGGGAACCGCGTTTGCCTGAAAATATTCGTTGGCAGGAAATGCCGTCGTATCGAAGACCGCGACGGCTTGCACCGGCGTGCTTGGATTGTTACTGCTACTGCATGAAGCAAGAAAAACCATGCACGAGCACAAAAAGACGGGAAGGGACTTATACATCTCTATGGTGAAATACTCTCAAGAATTTCCAGGGGAACAATAGGCAGTGACGTTAAAATTTCACTCGCGCCCAAATGCACATCGAGACGAGCTGAATCGAGCACCGCGGCAGGATATTCGTCCTCGCCATACTCGGCAATAATATCGTAAAGTGTCGTTCGCTCGGCCGGCGCGTAACCAGCGCTGCGAATCAGATCAACCGTCTCCTTTACGGATGTTGTGTGAACAAAATTCGCGGAAGCGTGGACGTTTTCCTCTTCGAGCACCCCGCCAAAATCATCGGCGCCAAAATTCAGCGCGATCTGCCCGATCTTCTTACCCTCGGAAAACCAACTTGCCTGAATGTGCGGGAAATTATCGAGGAAGATTCGAGCGATGGCGATCATCTGCAAATATCGGGTACCCGTCGCGTAGGTCGGGATAATTTTTTCGAGCGGTGTATTTCCCGGCTTGAAGCTCCAGGGAATATAGGCTGTGAAACCGTGGTATTCGTCCTGCAGATCACGAATGACGGATAAGTGCTCGATGATGTCTTCGTCCTTTTCGAGATGGCCGTACATCATGGTCGCGGTGGTTTTGTAACCCAGCTTGTGCGCTTCACGCATGACGTTCAGCCAATCGGCGGTCGTCCCTTTTTTATTGGAGATTTTTTTCTTTACGCGATCGCTTAAAATTTCCGCACCGCCGCCGGGGATACTGTTAAGCCCAGCTTCCTTCAGCTTGCCAAGGACTTGAGGGACGGTAAGGGACGAAACGTTGGCCATGCCAATTATTTCGCTTGTGGAGAAGAAGTGCGGATGGATTTCCGGAACTTCCTCGCGGGTGCGGCGCACCATTTCCAGATAATATTCCAGCGGAATCGCTGGATTCACGCCACCTTGCAGAAGCACCGTCCGCACGCCGCGTTTCGCCGCGGCTTTGAAGCGCGCGATCATCTCATCTACCGAATAGGTATAAGCATCCTTATCGTCCTCGTGCCGGTAGAACGCGCAAAAGATACAGTCGATGTTGCAAACGTTCGTATAATTCGGGTTCGAGTCGATGACGAACGTAACGCGGCGCTTGGGATTCAAACGATAGCGCGCCGTCTCCGCAAGCTCCGCGAAATCGAGGAGCGAGGCATTTCGGAGCAGCCAGAGGCCCTCTTCGCGGGTGAGGCGCGCGGCAGTATTTATTTTTCCTTTTATTACTTCCAACATTGTTCGTAAATAATATTACGCGATCTCTTCGGCTTGAGATTGCTTCGTCGCTCGTTCCTCGCTCCTCGCAATGACATTCGCGGAAGCGAGGCTCGCATATTCCATCTCGAACTCCGCCATCGCCGCGTGTTCGTCGATCGAGAAGCGATAGTGGAATTGCGAAAGATAATCGGCGACTTCAGCCTCGCTCATTCCCAAACGCGCGCCATGCTCGCGACCGAGCTCCCCGAAATGATCATTTGCATTTTCGAGTGAGGCTTCGAGCGAGTGAATTATTTCTTTCCGTGCAAGTTCCGGAGTATTCTTCCGTATCGCCCACACCGCAAAGACGAAGGGCATTTCCTTCCAGGAACACCATTCTTCTGCAAGATCGAAAACCTTGTCGAATCCCGCAATGCCGCCGCCGTAGGCTTTCTGCAAGGCTTCGTCACCGATTAGAAGAACTGCGTCGAAGGTGTCATAGGACTTATCGGTCCGATTTGTCCTCTCAAAAGAATAGTTACTGATACCGAAGCGATTCTCCAACAGAACCCTAAGCAGTTCGACGCTGGTGGAAGTATCTGAGGTTATGGCGATTTTCTTTCCCCCAAGTTCCCGCCAATCGTATTTGCTGAAGAGCAGCACTGAATTTGCTTTGCCTTTCACGGCTACCCCAAAGCCAAGCTTTTCAAAGTCATCGCTCATCGACATGTAATCACGGAGCGACATCGGCCCGGCGGCCACGCTCCCCTGCCCCGCAAGTTTGCCAAATACTCGCGGAGCAAGCGGAGCGAGCTTTACCACATTCGAATAATCCGAGAACGAGTTATAAAACGGCACCGAATTAAGGTACGGCATTTTGCTTACTACCGACCATTCCTTCTTTGGATAAAGCGCGATCGGCTTATACCATATATCGCGCTCCACCGGCAGCTTGCCAGCCTCGTGAATGATCGAAATAAGCTTGCCTTTTGCCAATTCCATAGGGCTGATCGCGCCGGCATCGTGCGCGATGCGTTCTTCACCGACGGTGCCGTCCATATCGTCCGCGCCGAAGTTGAGAGCGATGGTCGCGACTTCCGCCGTGAGCATTACCCAATAGGCTTTGATGTGCGGCACGTTGTCGAGCATAAGCCGCGAGACAGCAATTGTTTTCAGATCGTCGATCGCGCTCGTAAAATCATTCCGCGTTTTGATGCCAGTGTCGCCCGGTTGGAACGCGAGCGGAATAAAGGAAAGAAATCCATGCGTCTCGTCCTGGCATTCTCGCACGCGTAGCATGTGCTCGATGCGCTCTTCGATTGTCTCTATGTGGCCGTACAGCATCGTCACATTCGATTGAATGCCCAAGCGGTGCGCGGTACGGTGAACTTCGAACCACGCTTTTGCCCCAATCTTCTGATGAAAGAGATGCTTCCTGACGCGCTCGGAAAAAACCTCCGCGCCGCCGCCAGGCATTGTGCGAAGTCCGGCATCCCACAGTTCGCGCAAAACCTGCTCGTGCGTTTTTTTGAATTTCTTTGAAAAAAAGTCGATTTCGACGGCGGTGAACGCCTTCACATCGACGTTCGGAAAATTCGTTTTGATCTGGCGAACCATGTCAACGTAAAATTCCCAAGGCCATTTGGGATGCAGGCCGCCAGTAATGTGGACTTCGTGCAAATCCGGGCGAAGCTTCGAGAGCATCTCCGCGATCGTCATTTCATACGCTTGCGGCGAATCGGGTTTGACGGCAAAATCGCAGAATTTGCAGGAGAGAACGCAAATGTTCGAAGGTTCTAGCTTGCGGTTGAGGACGAAATAGACGGAATCGCCCGATTTTTCACGCGCGACTTCGTTAGCCATGCGCCCCACGCCGATGAGATCGTCCGAAGCGAAGAGCGCGAGGCCGTCCTCTTTCGAAAGTCGCTCGCCGGAGCGGATTTTCTGCCAAATAGGGTGGAGCGAGTTATCGCGGAAGGTAATAGCGCGGGAAGAGGTCATGCGATGGATGATTGTTGGCGAAGCTCAACACCATCGGGCACGTTTGCGCTCCGCGCTTACGGGTAAAATCGGATTCCGACCCCGCCATCCAAAGCTACTCCGGTGCCAGGACTAAATTCGATAAGCGGCCCAAGCTCCGCGAAGATTTCGAGCGGCAATCGCCTTGGGATGATGTTGAGGCCGAACATCACTCTCATACCGAAGCCAACGGTTGTTGGATTATTCGGTTGGTCCTCTCCACGAAAGTACCGAAAATCGGAGTATTCCCGCCCAAACCCGATCGCGAGACCCGGCCCAGCGTACATTTTCACGACATTACTTCGAAAGGCATTGAAATGCCATAAATAGTCAAGCTGAATTCTTGGATTTCCGAAATCCCCCGAGCCACCGATGTCTCCAACCAGCGCATTCTCGGAGCTTGTCCAGTATTTCACTGTAGCCCCGAACGGATCGCCTAATATCAGACCGAACCCGAAGCTCTTGCCTTCCGGACCTTGCGCGCGGGCAAAGGTCGGGCTTAGCACGAGCAGAAGCCCAACAATTACGCCGATTTTCTTAAAAGCAACTTTCGTAAGGCACGAATTTAGAGTATTCCTTCTCATGAGTTCTGATAATTATACTAATCAACTATTTGGCATGAAGCTCAACATTAATCGTACCATCTTAAAGACTTGTATCGCCGGAGCAGGCCTTTTAGCCGTTCCCATTTTTTTTTCCGCTTCGGCATTTGCTCAGAGAAGCCCCTCCGAGCGGACGGATTCGTCCATTGTTGCAAAAATGGATTCCTCCACGGTTGACAGTATGTCTAAAGTTCCTCGCAATGCTTTTTCGAAGCACGGTTTCGCCGGAGCACCGTATGTAAAATACGCTCCCGAAACCCGGTGGGTGGGCGGCATTGTCGGCCTCTATTATTTTCATCTCGGCTCAGATACCGACGATTTACTCACACGTCCATCGGATGTCTCTTCTGGCGTGATGTATTCGCAAAATCATCAATACTCGATTGGCATCGATTACAATCTTTATTTTGCCCGTGATGAATATCTTATCAATGGTGGATTTCACTACCAGCGCATCCCACTCGATTTTTATGGGATTGGGAATTATAGTCCCCCGGACCGAATCGATAACTACACGCCGCTTCGCCGCGGACTGGAATTTTACGCAACCAGAAAACTCGTTCGGACACCGAATGGCACCGGCCTCAACGCCGGCGTCGAGGGTGAATTCCGTTACGACAAAGTCCTCTCCGTAGAAAACGAGAGCAGCCTTATCGCAACCGGTCGGGTGCCGGGAGCCAACGGCGGGTATTCAAGCGGCGCGGGAATTATTGTAATCTACGATACCCGAGATAACATCTATTCCACGACCGAGGGGCAATACGCATCGTTCGATGCAGAATATTACGGGCGCACGCTGGGTAGCGATTACACATTCAGCCGCTACACACTGGATGCGCGTAAATTCATTCCAATAACGAAAGGCCATGACGATCACTCATCCGTGCTTGCCGCGCAATTCTATGGCATTCTTGCAAATGGCGTCGTTCCCTTTTATATGATGGCCGAGCTGGGCGGCGATTCAAAATTGCGCGGCTACTATCTGGGCCGCTTTCGCGAAAACGATCTTGGGCTGTTCCAGGCAGAGTACCGCTTCCCAATCTGGTGGCGCTTCGGCGGCGACGTGTTTGCAGGGGCAGGCGAAGTCGGTCATACGCTCGCGGACTTTACGTTCCACGGAATTCACCCTTCGTTCGGCGTGGGGCTTCGATTGCTTGTCGTTCCCGCAGAGCACCTAAATGCCAGACTGGATTATGGCATCGGCACCGATTCCAAAGGGCTCTATCTTGCTATTCTTGAAGCATTTTAACTTCGATGAGCTGATTAGTCTGATTTCGCTAGTAAGAATAATCAGCTCATCGAGAACTTATTTCTCCTTCATCAACACCTGAACAGCTTTCTCCAATTGCAGGTCACGGCCCTCGGCGAGGGATTCTGGATCGTTTTCCACGACATAGTCCGGTGTTAGCTGCTGGCCTTCCAGATATTTCCCGGTCATATCGAGCGTGCCGACTTCTGGAATGCCGAAGAAGAGTGAGTTATCTTGAAGCGTCTGCCACCAGACCGCAGTTGCCGTACCGGGAACGGGCATCCCGACGATCTTCCCAATCCCAAGAGCGCGATACGCAAACGGGAAGAAGGAAGCGTCGCTGTAATTACTTTCGCCGACAAGGACAACGGAGGGTTTCGTCCATTTGTCCGCCGGCTCAATACCGAGATACTGACCTCTCGGCGAAAACCGGACATATTCTTTGCCATCGAGCAACGTGGCCAAGTCATCATGCAGCCAGCCGCCGCCATTGAAGCGCGTATCCACAATGACTCCTTTCTTGCCATATTCACGTCCGAACAATTCGGAATAGACATGGCGATAACTCGCATCGCCCATGCTTCGGACATCGACGTAGCCAATGGTTCCATGCGAAAGACTGTCGGCCTCCAACCGGCGGGTTTTAATCCACCGTTGATAAAGAAGCTCGTTTTGGGCTTCCAGCGAGATGGGTCTCACGGTTTCTTCCCAGGTCGAATCTTTTTTCGGATTGTAAATAGTCAGCAGGGTTTGAACGCCGGCCATGCGATTCAAATAAAGATCATAATCGACGGCGGGCGTAATTTCATGGTCGTCGATCTTAGTGATAATGTCTCCGGCCCGAATTTTCGAGGTGGATACATCGAGCGGCCCACGCTCGATTACTTCCGAGATGCGAATTCCTTTGCCACTATAGTTTTGGTCGAAGAATGCTCCGAGCGCGGCCGTTGCGTTTTGTTCGGGATTCGGAGGGCGGTATCCCGAGCCGGTGTGCGATGCATTGAGTTCACCCAGCATTTCGCTCAGCATTTCAGCAAAGTCGTAATTATTATTGATATATGGTAGGAACTGCTCGTAATTTTTTTTGTAATACGTCCAGTCCACGCCATTCATATTCACGACGTAGAATTTTTTCAGCACCTGGCGCCAAACATGCTCAAACATGGCGGCTCGTTCTTCTTGGGTATTGATTTCCATCTCGGCCTTGTAGCCAATGTGCTGCTCCTTTCCAGAAAAGGTGTCAATGCGGGTGATGTTGCCGTTATTCAGAAGATAGAGATTTTTCCCCTGATGATCGAGGACAAGGTCGCCGCCCGGTGCGGGAAGCGCTGCCAACATTTTGGTCACGCCATCGCGAAAAACGTGTACCCACAGTGCCCCACCCTTCGGATAGCTTGTGACATAGAAAAGCCGGTCGCCATTGCGCGAAAGCACCGCATCCGACATGCGCGAGGAATTGATCGTGAGCCGGGCGGTGCGATCTTCAATATCCTTCAGGTCAATCGTGATCGGCGGAATTGGCTTGATGGTTTCGGACGTATCCTTCGATTCCTTGGATGAGCGATTATCCTTCGCGGTCTCTTTCTTTTCCGATGTGTCCTTCTTCTCTTTTCCTTCGAGCTTGGCGAGCGCGTATTCTTCCGGCGTCATCCGAAACTGGTCGAACGCCTTCTGCGTGAAGAACATACCGAAGACATCGGACTGGCCATAATTATTGCCAAAACTGCGTAGCCCTTCCCGGTCGCTAAACCAATACATCATCTTCCCATCAGCGGACCAGGTTGGACGCGTGTCATCATAGCCGCTGTTGGTTAAATTGATGATGGAATCCTTCCCGTCGGCGGAGATCAATCCCACTTCGTCCGACCAACGATGATGATCAAAAAACTGGACCAAAAACCATTTCCCATCTGGGGACCATTGATACCATTGGTCCCCGTCCGTATAGGAATAATTATGCGTAGAATCCATAATCATACGAATCTTCCGCGTTTTGAGATTGATGACTTCCAGGTTCGTCCGTTCCTCTAAAAATGCAACTTCTTTTCCATCCGGCGAATAATGTGGCTGGAATGTCTCATGATCGGTGGCGACAATTGGCTCTTCTTTTAAGGTCGTCGCGGCATAAAAATATGGCTCGTCTTTATGCTCGATCGTGGTCTGGTAAATTTTCCAGCTATTTCCGCGCTCACTCGCATAAATAAGCGAACGGCCATCGGGACTAAAACTTACGTCGCGCTCTTCTTCCGGGGTGTTCGTGATGCGCTTAGTGATGCCATAATCGACCGAAGCAACGAAAATATCGCCGCGCACGACGAATGCGAATTCCTTCCCATTAGGTGAAATAGTAAATTCGGTGGCGCCATTCGTGAGCGTTTGGAAATTCGTGGGGTTGGATTTTTCGGTGGGGGTGATCTCGATCGAGACCTTCACCGGCTCCGAGGCTCCGGCAGGCAAAGAATAAATCTCCCCATTATATCCAAAGGCGAGCGTGCCATTTTGCGCGATACTGAGAAACCTGACCGGATTCTTCGTAAAGAACGTTATTTGCGTCGTCTGCGAGGGATCGGCAAGCGGAAACTTCCACACATTGAACGAACCGCTTTTCTCGCTAAGGTAAAAGACATTGGATTCATCGGGACTCCATACGGGGTTGCGATCCTCGCCAATAAAGGTCGTGAGCTTGGTGAAGTGCTTCGTGGTCCTGTCATACATCCAAACGTCGCGCGCGATGGAAGCCATTTCGTGCTTGCGCCATGGGTTCTCGTAGCCTTTGAGGTCTTCATAGAGGATGCGGTTCCCACTTCTATCCATTTGCGCATGGATCGCCGGCGTGGTGAGGAGTTGCCGAGGCATTCCACCGTTCACCGATACTTCATAAAGCTGCGGCTGCACCGGGGTGGGGAATTGCGCGTCCCGAACGTCCGGCATTCGATCCGCCGCGAAAAGCACCGAATCGCCGTTCGGCGTGAAACACGCAGGGATTTCATTCGCTGTATGGACCGTAAGCTGTTTCGAGTAACCCCCAGTCGAGGAAACGAGAAAAACATCGAAGTTCCCATTGCGATCGCTGGCATAAGCAATCCATTTCCCATCCGGCGACCAGACCGGACTAAAATCATACGCGACGTGCGTCACAATCGCCGTCGCATGACCGCCCGTAGTCGGCACGGTGTAAATATCACCCCGATATTCGAAGGCAATCGTGCTGCCATCCGGCGAGATGGCGGGATAGCGCATCCAGAGTGGATAATCGCCAACGGTATCCACCACACTCGGCTGTGCGAGGAGCGGAGAACATAGTCCCAGTGCGAAAAGTAGAGCGAAAAAGAAACGGCGCATTCGAACGGAGTTATTATGTCATTGCGAGAATAATCGAATCCGCTGCGGCGATTGATTTAATGCAGAGAATGCTTCGTCGCATTCGGTTCCCTCCGGTTGCAGAACGCTCCTCGCAATGACGTTATTCACGGATCTTATTTAGGGCCTCCTTAACGAGGAAATGACCGGACTTGTTACGCGGATGTTCGTCCATTTGTTGAACCTTCCTCCCTGCCAAACCGTACAGCATCGAAATGCATACATGGATCGATGTGCTTCGCCACGAGTTTCAGGCGCACGGTGGCACGTTCTGGTGGATGGCCTGGAATGCGCTGCTCGCCATCATTCCGGTGGTACTCGCTATCGTTTTCTTCAACCGGGAAGAACAGCCCCGCAGCAGCGTCCGCAACGTGACCTTCGGTTTCGAGATGGCCCTCATCCTTCTTTTTCTTCCGAACGCGCCCTATATCGCAACCGACTTCATACATTTTCTCGAAACCGTTCGTCTGAATGATGCTTCGCTTTGGCAACTGCTCTGGAATGAGTTTCCAATATACGTAGTCTTCGTTCTGTTTGGGCTTACGTGCTATGCGTTCACGGTCGATCGTTTGCTCTTCGCGCTACGAATGCGCCTGGGCCGTGCCTGGGCCTGGGTTGGACTCTTCGGAATTCCACTGCTTTCGTCGGTCGGGATTTACTTAGGCCGCGTCGCCAGATATAATAGCTGGGACATTCTCACCAACCCGCGCGGCATTATCCATTCGAGCCGCTCCGCGTTAGACCAGACGAAAATCGCTTATGTCTTACTCGCAATCTGGCTCACGCTTATCGTCGTCCATCAGGTGTATCGGACGTTCCACGACGGGATTCGGGTAAGGATGGGAAAAGTAACGAATAATGAATTTGGTGATCGCTTATCACGGATTGCGAATGAAGGCCACATCTAAGTCATCCATTAATAATTGGATGTGCTTGTCGTAACTTTTGAAAGGATTCATGCGGCGCACTTTGCCCCATTTCCGTGTTAGCGGTTCACTAAGAAACTATTAATGGCCAAATCCAAACCAACGAAAGAACCGCCGGTCGAACAAAAGCCGCGCTCACGGCAAGCTCCCCCAATCCCCGCGATCGTTACGCAAGCGGCGGAGCGCATCGTGCCTTCGCCACCCGGCGAGGCTGTGCGCGAGTTGCCGGAATGGGTGCCCGTGCTCGCGCTGAGAGACGTGGTGATCTATCCATACATGATCTTCCCGGTGCTCGTTGGACGGGAGTCCTCACTGGGTTCGGTGACGGCCGCGATCGGTCGCGAGCGCTACCTTTTCTTAGTCGCACAGCGGGACGCCACGAAGGAAGAACCGAAGGCGGACGAACTCTACCAGTACGGCACGCTCGCGAAAGTCGTGCGGATCATCCGGCTGCCGAACGGATTGATGAAGGTGCTCGTCGATGGTCTCGATCAGGCGATAGCAACGGAATATAGCTTTGTCGATGGCCACATCGAGGCAAAGCTTTCCATCCTGCGCCCAGCTCCATTGCCAATGGCGGAGCTTGAGGCGCTTACACGGCACGCAAGCGATCTCTTCAAGCAGTATGTGAAGGAATCTCGCGCGGTGCCGCAGGAGGTGCTGATGGCCTTCGATAATATTCCGGATCCCCGGCGGAAGTTGTTTTACATTGCCGCCCACCTCACGAAAGATTTGGAGAGCAAGCAGCACCTCCTCGAAATCACCGATCTGCGTGATCAATATTTGCACCTCACCGCGCTGCTCGTGACGGAACTCGATATTCTAAAGATCGAGCAGGAGATCGACGAGAAAGTCCAATCGACGATTCAAAAATCGCAGCGCAAATATTTCCTGAACGAGCAAATTCGCGTGTTGCAGGAAGAACTGGGCGAGGAGATCGACGAGCAGCATCCCGAATTCGGAAAATTAGTCGAGCAACTAAACGCGGCCGGACTTCCCGAACAAGCCCGCGCGCGCGCCGATGAGGAACTCGAACGCTTGAAAAAGCAGCCGCCGATGTCACCCGAAGGATCCGTCATCCGGACATACCTGGAATGGCTGGCGCAAGTGCCGTGGAAAAAAAGAACGCTCGATCATTTGAATATCGAGCACGTCCGCGAAGTATTGGAACACGATCATTACGGGCTTGAGAAACCGAAGGAACGAATTCTCGAGCATATCGCAGTTCTGAATTTGGTCGATAAAATGCGCGGGCAGATTTTGTGCTTGGTCGGTCCGCCGGGAGTGGGCAAGACCTCTCTTGCGCGCTCGATCGCGAGCGCGCGGGGCCGTGAGTTAGTCCGCATTTGCTTAGGCGGCGTGCGAGACGCAGCGGAAATCCGCGGACATCGGCGAACCTATATCGGCTCGCTGCCGGGCAAGATCATTCAATCGATGAAGCGCGTCGGCGTCGTGAACCCGCTCATGCTGCTCGATGAAGTCGATAAAATGTCGATGGATTTTCGCGGCGATCCTTCGAGCGCGCTGCTCGAAGTCCTTGATCCGGAGCAAAACCATACGTTTACCGATCATTACCTCGAAGTCGATTACGATTTGAGCAACGTCTTCTTCGTGACCACTGCGAATGTTCGCTACAACATTCCTCTGCCGCTCGCGGACCGGATGGAGATCATCGAGCTTCCAGGATATCTCGAGCACGACAAATTACAGATCGCAAAGCGCCATATCATTCCCAACCAACTTCGCGCCCACGGCCTGCCGGAATCCAGCGTATCCTTCGATGATGCCGCGCTCCTGCGCATCATTCGGCAATACACGGAAGAAGCCGGCGTCCGAAGCCTCGTGCGGCAGATCGCGCGAATTTGCCGCAAGGTCGCACGAACGATAGTGAGCGAAGCCTACAAATCGAAGGGCGAAGCATCTATTCCATCCAACGCGTCCACTTCATCCAACGGACACGCCAAAGAAACGCCACCTACGATAAGAGTTCCCGCACACGGCGTTCTCACAGCCGAAGAAAACGGTGAAGCAAAAGAAAAAGAATTCGAAACGGAAGGAGCACGGCGAGAGCCGCTACATGTGCCGGAAGGATTTCATGTAACGATAACGGCGCCATCGCTCGACGAATATCTCGGCGTGCCAAAGCACATGATTTCGAAAAGCGAACTTGGCCCCAAGATCGGCGCGGTGATGGGCCTGGCCTGGACGAGCACCGGCGGCGATGTGCTGCCGGTCGAAACCGTCCTCGTCGATGGCTCCGAGCGGCTAACGCTCACCGGCCAGCTTGGCGATGTGATGAAAGAATCGGCGCAGGCAGCACTTACCTTCATTCGCGCGCGACACAAGGAATTAAAAATTCCGCGCGATTTTACGAAGCGCAAGGAAATTCACGTTCATTTGCCAGAAGGCGCAATTCCGAAAGACGGCCCATCGGCTGGCATCACCCTCATCATGGCGATCATCTCCGCCACCACCGGCAAACCCGTGCGTGGCGACTTGGCGATGACGGGCGAGATCACACTGCGCGGCAACGTGCTGCCCATCGGCGGGTTGCAGGAAAAACTACTCGCGGCCAAACGCGCGGGAATTAAAGTCGTCATCATTCCGGAAGATAATCGCCCATCCCTCGCCGAAATCCCGGTGGCTATCACGGAAGGACTCAATATTATTTTCGTAAAAACGGTCGACCAGGCCATTCCCGTCGTCTTCGATCTCACCACGCCGGCAAAGGAACTAAAAGCTAAAGAGCCGGAGGAACGAAAGGACGTCGCGCAAATTGTTCGGAAGCGGAAAAAGGCGAAACAGAGCGCTCGAAAAGGATCGCAAGCTCCGAAAAGTCGCGCGAAGGCGAGACGTTAATCCGCGTTGCTGCTACTCGACTCGGATGATTTCGGAGCTGGGGAAAGATCCGGCTTTGTGCCCGATGAAGTTTCTGGTTTTGCCGCGTCCGCCTTCGTTTCCTTTTTCCTTTCCGGCTCTTTCCCGCCCGATGATTTTTTCGAATAATCGGTGACGTACCATCCTTCGCCTTTATAGATTACTCCCGCGCCTCCGGAAACAATGCGCTCCAAGCTTTCTTTTCCGCAATAAGGGCATTTCACGAGCGGGGCATCGCTCATGCGCTGGAAGGCATCCGAGACGCGGTGGCAATAGTGGCAACGGTATTCGTAAGTCGGCATAATTTGATTTTCCCCTAACACGCATCGTGCGCGATGCTCCTGCCCCTCTCTCCGTTGAGCGAAGGCTTTTACGGTTTACGGACTATAACCACTTTTGCTTCGCCATTTTCTCCTGATTGCACGGACGTGGCACTAATAAGATATAGCCCACTCGGAACTTGCCGGCCCAGGGCATCGCGCCCGTTCCAGGTAACCGTCGAGCCCAGCGCCGTACCGTCGATCGTCGTGACGAGCTGTCCGGCCAGCGTAAAAATCTGCACTGTCGAACCGGCAACTAACCCATCGATATATATCGTCGGGCTTCCGCCAACTGCGGCGGACTGAACGACAGGGTTCGGATAAACTCGAATACCCGTATAGTCCGGTTTGCCCTGTTTGAAGATCGTGCTGAATCGTGAAATGCCGGAAGGCGTCCCCGCGTAGGCTTCGCCGCGCGTGGGATCGATCGCAAGGGAGACCACATTATCGTCCACGAGTGGGGAATTTTCTTTCGTGAACCGTGCGATGCTGTCGGCCCCATCGGGCGAAACGACGAAAATTCCATTGTCAGTGCCGATCCATTTATTTCCGACACCATCGACCGCCATCGACGAGATTACCTGCCCTGCCAGAAACGGAACGCTGCGAATGAAAAAGACCGGACTCGGTCCTTCAATAGCTTCGGGATTCGAAATGATCTCCACACCGGCATCGGTACCGCACCAGATCCCGTCGTCCTGATCGGTCAGGATGGCATTGACAACTTCGGTCCCTTCGACGGGCGTTCCCAGAGTTCCGCTGCTGCCACCATAGATAACCCCGTATGCCCCATCTGATTTCCGGAGCCAATAGACTCCAGTGGAGCGGGGCGAATTGTGGTATTCGGTGCCTACCCAATAGTTGCCGTTTTGGTCCTGCGTGACCGGTCCCCAAGGCTGCGCTCCCGCGCTGGAAGGTTCCAACAAATAATTCTGAAAATGGACCCCGTCCGGCGAAAGAATGGAAAGTCCTTGCCCGGTTCCGGCCCAGGTTGTCACGACAAGGTTACTGTCCTGATCGATCATTGCGCCACTGGTGATAACGAAGTTGGGATCTCCCGCAAATGTGGGAAGATTATTGTGGACATGATCGAACGTATCCCAAACCGGCGTGCTCGTTGTACCAAGTCCTTTGGCCCGAAAGAGGAACCCGGCGCTGAACCAGGCAGCATCATGAATGGAATCGTAGAATACTTTACTCCAATACGTGTTTACGCCGGGGACATTTGGAAAATCCTCCCAGATGCTACTTGCAGGCCGAAAGAGGCTGAACCCTGCACTCTTGTTCGCAACGTAGAGTTGATCGGTCGCCTTAGCAAAATAGAGGGAGCTAAGATCGTTTATGATCGGCCCCGGTGGAAAGAGAGTATAGAGGCTATCTTCCATAGAAAAGGCTACGCCTTTGTCCTGCGAGCCTGCCACTACCCCACCAAACGGATCTGGCGCGACGGAGGTCACCATACTCCCATCCACGGTGCTCAACGGTTGCGAAGTAAAATGCACCAGATCCTGCGTCGAATACAGTATCCCCGTTTCATCGAGGATATAGAGCGAATCCCTCGCGACGATCAAACGATTGATCCCGGCCGAAAACGGAATCGCGATAGGCAGGAGTGAATCCTGAGAAAGAGAAACGGCAAAAAGTCCATTTTCCGCGCCGGCATAGATCGCGCCGTGAAAATTCGCGAGCGTTCGTACCGAACCGCCGCTATCCGGAAGAAAGGACCATAAGTGGCCATTATACAAGTCTGCAGAACTATTAATAAACACCACCCCCTCGTGCATGGCGCCATAGACATGCGTGCCGTCATCAAGGAATTGTCGCACGCTGTCCTCCGGCGGCAACCCCGCGAACTGCGAGACCGTAGCTCCAAAGGCTCCCGTACCCGTAAAATATTCGGACATGCCATAGGCCGTGGCCAAATAAATCTTATTACCGTACACCGTGATTCCGTTGATCGCCTTTATCGTAAAGGGAGAGGTACGGATATCGGTGCCCAATTGGTCGATGACGCCGGTCGAAGTGCGATACACATCGAACCCTCCATTCCCACCGCCGAAATAAATATTTCCCTGATTATCGGACGCAACGGCGGTCAGATCGTTCTCCGAAAGGCCATCGGTCGTGCGGAGCGCGATCGGCGCGGCCTGCGCGTTGCGAAGATCGACCTCGAACGCCCCGCCGCCCGTGGCCGCCCACGCATGGACGGAATCGGAGGCGAGCGCCAAATCCGTTACCGCGCGCATGGAAGTGTAGGTTCTCCATTCTCCCGGCTTGAGCGACTGCGCTCGCGCGGCAATAGGAACCATCAACGCTGTGAATAGTAATAGCTTCTTTAGAAATCGCATTAGAAAGCTGGGCGAAGTGAACGGAGAAGATTCGCGCTCTCGACCGCCGCGAGCGCGGCCTGACTTCCCGCATTGTCATCGTCAAGTCCCGAGCGTGCCCGCGCCTGCTCGGTGTCATACGTGGTCAGAATCCCACAGGTTACGGGTAATTCGTAGTCCCTTGAAACCTTCGTAATCCCATCGAGGGCGAGCCGACTGACATGTTCGAAGTGCGCGGTCTCGCCTTTAATTACGCAGCCGATAGCAATGATAGCATCGAAGCCCTGCGAGGCCAGTTCTTCCGCCGCAAGCGGGATTTCGAGTGCGCCGGGTACCTCGACAATCGAAATTTGCTCGTCCGGAACCGAGCATACCGCCAGTGCCCGCAATGCGCCGGCAACCAGCACCTCCGTGATCTCGCGGTTCCAACGGCTTTGGACGATGCCGATTCGGAGTTCACGCCCATCGAGATCGCCTTTCATTCTTGTAATCATAAACCTGAAATACGCTGATTTAGCTGATGAATTCCCGGAGTTGCTTCATGGCACTCTCTATCAAATAAATGCCGAGAATCAATCCAGCTACTTCAGGTCACTTATTAATGCCTAATCGGAACGAGAGGAAACGCAACGACGCTCTCTTTCGGAAAATAAGAGGCAAAATGTTCGTCGCTGGTGCCGATGAGGATCGTCATTCCGCGAAGATTTTCGCGCTGGAAAATATCGGCAATCTCGCGGGCAGACATGGCGTCCAAATGCGCCGCAGGCTCATCGGCCAGCAGG
>VFSW01003164.1_pt1 | contig 24666 bp, 24 predicted proteins | sample 5358111 | NCBI WGS metagenome assembly VFSW01 (sample SAMN11554181, study PRJNA540505) | mine drainage metagenome | isolation source: sediment from site ElyBrook_90M | place: USA: Ely Copper Mine, Vershire, VT | collected 2017
GTCGGTGCCTGCTGGATCGCGGTTCTGCTCGCGACGGATGAGGGCTGCGGCGATTGCCCGCTCGTGTACTACGGCCCCATCGCACCGAACACCGCCGCCATGCTCCCCGCTGGAACACCGGACTGCAAGGTCACCTTCGTTGGAGCCTCCGGCATTGCCATCTTCGACTGTCCGGCGCCCGGATCCACGAACCTCTATGCCGATCCAGGGTGCACGGCTCCCGCTGGCCTGAACGTCATGGGCGTCGAGCGATCGACGAGCTGAGAAGACGGCGGCGCAGAAAGCCAGATCATTGTTGCTGTCGTGGACGACCGCGGCCCCTTGTACGCGACCAACCTCAAGAACTGGCTCGGCGGCTCGGATTTCACCCTCGCGGTGGAGTGCGGAGGCACGCTGATCACGGCGCTGAAGCACCAGTCGATTCAGCCGCAATGCCCGTAGCGCGCGCGGCCCCGGGCTGAAGCCCGAGGCAGGAGACCCTGGTAAAGTCCGCCTGGCGGCGGACTGCCTCGTCGCTGAGAGGTCCTCCGGAGCTGCAGTCCGTCGAAGGCGGACTTGAGCATGGTCTCCTGCCTCAGACTTCAGTCCGGGGCAGGCGAACGGGCACATCGCACAAACCACCCCGAGCCTCGACGAGCGGTCGTCCCAACGACGGACGACCGCCCATCGGGCTCACGGCTACTGCTTACCTACTGCACCAGCAACGCCGTCGGCTGGCTCCAGTCGCTCACGGTCGCCCTGGTGATCGCCCGGAAGCGAAACAGCACCACCGTGGCGACCGGCAGACCGCCGATCTCGGTCCTGGCCTGGAGGGTCGGCAGCACCGCCGTCCAGGTCTTGCCCTGATCCCCGCTCCACTCCCACTCGTAGGACGCGCGCGCCGCCGCGGCCTTGACCGAGAGCTTCACCGAGCCGGACACGAGGCCCGGCTTGGCCGCGAACGGCGCCTTGGTGCGCGTCGTCGCCTTGCGGACCGACATCCCGGCGCTCGTGATGATCGCGACGGCGTTCTCGGGATCGAGATCGGCCGTCTGCTGAACGTTCGCCTTCGTCGCGTGCAGCAGCGACAGCAGCGAGGTGCGGGACACGTTGCGATTGGCCACCGTACCGACGGCGCGCGTCCTGGTCGCCGCTTCGTCGGCGGCCAGCTTGTCCACCGCGGACGTCAGCGACGCCAGCGACGGGTTCGGAGTGGGGAAGTGAGCATTGCCCGTGAGGGCGGCGACGATGGCCTGGGCCATCTTGATGAGCTGCGGCACGGAGAGCGGCAGCTTCAGAACGACGAAGACTCTGGTTTGTTTGATACTCATGATGATGGTGAGATGATTCTCCTCCGGGTGATGCGCGGCTCGTCGCCGCGCGGGAGGGGCCATCGCAAGGTCGGTGCCAGGCCACCGTTCGTGCAAGTGCGCGGAAACACTTGCGCCGCTCGCGCTCTCGAATGTGCGCGCACGAACATGTGCGTGCGCGCACCAAGTCCGGGAGCGGGGACGGGCGCTTCGATCGTCGAGACGTCGTGCCATCGAAGTTTCCTCGCCGATGATTCCGATGGCAGGCTCTCTGACAAGAGTTCCCTCGCCGTCCCGATCATGTTCCTCGCCGGCCATCTCGTTGGCATCGCCGGCATTTCCACTGGAGACACGGTCATCGATCCACGACGATCGGTAACAAGAGTGGCCGACCCGCTGGGTCTTGTTGGAGCACCGGAAGGTTCTTGGGGAGGGTCGGTCACTTCGATGGCACGACCGGTCACTTCGATGGCAGAGCGTCTTGAAAGAGTTCGACGACCGGTCGTTCTGGTTGGAGACCCTGCCATCGAACCACGAGGACCGGAAACTTCGATGGGCGGGTGTGCACCTCGGCGGGAGAGCCGGAACATTTGCTGACAGGCTCTCCCCGAGTGATGGCATGGCCTCGAGGTTCGATGGCCGGGGAGGAAACCAGAACCATCGGGTCTTCCCGAGGAGCTGGAGGCGCTCCAACCGATCCAGTCGGCGAGGAAGATCCCTCAATCGCCTCCCACGGCATCGACGCAGCACCGGAACCCCGTCGAGTAGTCGTGGTAGCTGAGCGCGTGCGCGCTGGTGACGTAGAGACAGCCGTGCCCGTTGAGCTCCGCGTCGCCGTAGAAGCCGCCGCGGAACCGCCCGTGTCCGCTGGAGTCGGCCGGATCGTCGCCCCACTCGTGCAGGTTGCCGACGCAGTCGAAGATGCCGTACGGCGACTCGCAGTGGGGGTAGCTCGCGGTGGGCGCGAGGCCTCCGTCGATCTGGTTGAGCCGGGGATCGTTGAAGTCGCTGTACGTCCAGTTCGCCGGGTTGTTGCCGAACAGGATGGGCATCTCGCTGCCCTTGCCCTCGTTGCAGTCGCCGGCGATGTGCGTCTCGCCGCCGTAGGGGTACCAGGTGCCTCCGTCCGCCCAGCCCGGGCCCTCGCACGCCTGGTGGAACTCGGCGGCGCTGCAAAGCCGCTTGCCCGCGCTCGCGCACGCCGCGGACGCCTGCACCTGCGAGATGTAGCCCTGCGGGTAGACGCCGCCGGCGGTCTTGGCGCGCACCGTGAGGCCGTCGACGACGTCGAAGGGGGAGTGCGGCTGCTCGGCGCCCGCATCGTCGAGCTCCACGACGTACGCCTCCCAGGTGTCGATGCAGTACGGGCCGACGAAGACCATCCCGGCGGGGCAGGGGCCTGCCGCCTCGATGGGGACCGCGGCATCGCCCGCGGGCGTCGCGCTCTCGGCGGCACCCGAGTCGAGCGGGCCTGTCGAGCTGTAGCTCCCGGTGCCCATCGAGGCGTCCATTCCAGGCGCCGCGCCCTGCGATGGCGATCCCGAGCTGCAGCCCGCGAGCGCGAGCAGGCACCCCAAGGCCACGAAACCTGCGAGGAAGTACCGCGCGCGCACGCTGGGTTGACGTTACGACGAAACGGCGAACTTGGCCCGGCGGATCCCGGACTCGTTACGATTTGCAGCGAGGAGCCCGCACTCCCATGCACTCGATCCCATCCATCGTCCCCACGCCGCTGATGCCCGTGTCCGTGATCTCGCTCCGCCCTCCGCCCGACGAGACGGGACGCTCGGCCGTCGGAGCGCCGCTCTTCCGCTCGCTGAGGACGCTCACGCCGTCGGTGGCGCGCGCGGCGTGCGGGAAGCTGCCGGTCAACCGCCGACGCGAGATGCGCCGGTCGATCCGACTCGGTTGCCGCGTGCGCCGGATGGATGACTGGAGCCTGCTCGGCGACCGCACGGTGGACCTGTCGCCGCAGGGGCTCCTGGTGCTCTCCGACGAGCGCGTGCGAGAGGGCACGGAGCTCGTCGTGAGCTTCCAGGCGACCGAGCTTCCCATCTGGTTCGACACCGTCGCGACCCTCACGCGCATCGTCGAGGGAAGGCGACCGGGCGATCCGGGGCGCGCGCTGGGCGTGCGCTTCGATGCGCTGCCCGCGGTCTCGAGGCTCATCCTCCGCGGCTTCCTGCGCAAGCACCCGGCGGTCCGGGCGCAGCGCGAGCTGCCGCACGACATCGCGATGGCCGCTCCGGTGATCGACTACGCGAGCGAGGTCAGAGACCTCCTCATGTAACGGAAAAAGCCGTTGCCTGCGGAAGCGCAGGGACAAGAAATCAAGCCTGCATGGAGCATCGGCGCGCCAGGGTGGATCGCCGTTCTTCCGGTATGCGCGGAACGTCAGGCCGGTAGAAGCCGGGTCGTTTGCGATCGATCCGGACGGAAATCATCGCTGCGCGAGGCCATTTCAGGCTCTCGGCGCGCTGCCCGCGCACGTCCTCACGAAGCGTGCGCCGAGGTGGTTCGGATCTTGAACTGGCGGTCCTCAGGTCGCCATGCACCGAGCCGCTCCCCGCTTCGTCCAGTTCCTCTTGCTGTCCGCGGCCACCGCACTCGGCTACGCGGGCTGCTCTCCCGCCGGCATCGAAGGCACGCCGCTCGAGAACGCCGGCCTCGGCGGGGTCGCGGGCGGCGACGACGGAGGCTCCAGCGGACTGGCGTCGTCGAGCGGGGGCGGCGGTAGCTGCGTCACCAGCCGTCCGCCGGACATCAACCCCTCGAGCCTGCCCAGCTGCTGCTCCGTCGGCGCCGCCCACTGCGTGCCCACGGACTACGTCCCCTCCGCCGACACCCAGGCGCTCGCGAGCTGCACCGGCGGCTACTGCGTGCCCGATCCGTTCATCACCGACCCGGCGTACATGCCGCCGTCGTGCACCGCCTTCAACCAGACCCCGGGCGTCTGCCTGAGCCTCTGCGTCCCGCAGGTCGAGCAGTACAAGACGATCCTCACGCAGGCGACGTGCGCGGCGACCGAGCTGTGCGCGCCCTGCACCAACCCGCTGACCAACAAGCCCTCGGGCGCGTGCGCCTTCGCGCCGCCGTCGTCGACGTGCAGCGCCGACGGCGGGACCGCGTCGAGCAGCGGAGGAGGCGGCGACACAGGCGACGGCGGCCCGGCCCCTGCGGTCTGCCCGTACAAGGGACCGCCGCTCATCAACCCCGACACCCTGCCCGCGTGCGGCCCGATCGGCGGCGCCCACTGCCTGCAGGCCGCGCTCGTCCCCCCGGCGATGCAGTCGCAGCTCGCGACGTGCAGCGGCGGCTACTGCGTGCCCGACGTCTTCATCGAGTCCGGCGGCAACTACGTCCCGCCCACCTGCTCCTCGCTCGACGGCGCCGAGGGCCGCTGCCTGAACACGGCCATCCCCCAGGTCACGGCCCAGGAGAGCCAGCTCACGCAGTCGACGTGCGCCGTCTTCGAGCGCTGCGTGCCGTGCTTCAGCCCCATCGACGGCACCAAGACGGGCGCCTGCAACCTGTCGTGCGATCCCGGGCCCACCAAGCCCATCGTCCTGTTCCCCAGCTGCTGCAGCCAGAACGGCACCGACGAGGGGCGCTGCGTTCCCACGGAGATCATCCCGTCGAGCGAGCAGAGCAACCTGAGCCAGGACTCGTGTGCGCAGAGCGCGGGGCTGTGCGTGCCCTCGGAGATGCTGGACCTCTCCAAGTTCCACCCGCCGTCGTGCACGGCGACGGGCTTCCTCGTCGGAAACTACACCGGCGTGTGCCTGAGCAGCTGCCTGAGCTTCGGGATCCAGGGGATCGCGCTCGCGCAGGGGACGTGTGACGACGTCCACACCTGCGCTCCCTGCACCAACCCGCTCACCCATCAGCCGACCGGCGCGCCCGGCTGTCCGTGATGCGCCGCGGGCTCGTCGCCGCAGGCGCGGCGCTCCTGGCGCTGACGCCCGCCCGACCTGCGTCCGCAGGCGGCTTCGAGATGCCGGGCAACGGGTCCGAGGCGCTCGGCCGTGGCGCGGCGTTCGTCGCGAAGGCCGACGATCCCACGGCCATCGAGTACAACCCCGCAGGCCTCGCGGTGCAGCGGGGAACGAAGCTGATGCTCGACGGTCACCTCGTCATGTCGAGCTACGGCTTCCAGCGCTACGGCGCCTACCCGGGCGCGCGCAGCGCGCAGCAGCCGTGGGCGGGGCTGTCGTACCCGCGCGTCTCGGACCAGAGCGGCCCCTTCTTCGCGCCGTTCATCGCCGCCACGAGCGACTTCGGCACGTTCGACTGGATGACGGTCTCGGTCGGCGTCTTCGGTCCGAGCGGAGTCGGCAACCGGACGTACCCGCTGGGCGTGCAGGGAGCCCCCGCGGCCTCGCGCTACGACCTGGTGCAGAGCAACTCGCTCATCGCGATGCCCACCGCCGCCGTGGGGTTCAAGGTGGCCGACTGGCTCGAGCTCGGGGCCGCGCTGCACTTCGTCTACGGGCAGTTCTCGCTGACGAGCACCTCGTTCGTCGACCTGGGCGACGGCCCGGCCGGGCCGTGCCTCAACTACGAGTACCAGCCCTGCGACTCGGTCTCGCGCCTCGACCTCACGGGCACGAGCTGGGGTGCCACCTTCGGCGCGATGGCGCACCCGTCCAGGACGGTCTCGATCGGCGTGAGCGCCCGCACCCCCATCTCCATCTCCGCCACGGGCGCGGCGACGGTCCTGCAGTCGCCCCTCAACCAGCCCATCCCCGCGCCGGGCCACGCCACGTTCGAGACCGACCTTCCCTGGATCCTGCGAGCGGGAGTGAGGCAGGCGTTCCGCGATCCCGATGGCTTCGAGACGGCCGACATCGAGCTCGACGGCGACTACGAAGCGTGGAGCGCGACGCAGGCGGGCGGACCCACCATCCACATCGACCACCTGGGACCGTCCGGCCCCGCGTTCGACGACATCGCCGTGCAGGTCGCCCACCACTACAACGACACGTTCAGCGTCCGTGCGGGCGGCGCCTACAACACCCGCCTGTCGATCGGCACGCTCGCCCTGCGGCTGGGCGCCTACTACGACAAGTCCGCGACCTCCGACAATCCCGGCTACACGCGCCTCGACTTCGACACGCTCGACAAGATCGCCGGGACGGTGGGCGTGGGTCTGAAGTGGGGCGCCTTCCAGTTCAACCTCAGTTACGCCGAGGTCTTCGAGCCCGATCGCACGGTCCCGATGGGCAGTGGAGAGCTCCGCCCCATCGACGGCGCGGCGCACGGCGCTCCGGTCGATTCGCAGGGCCATCCGCTTCCGGCCGTCAACGAGGGCATCTTCCAGGGGCACACCGAGATCCTCTCGTTCGGCGTCGTGGCGACGTTCGACGACCTGTTCGGCTGGCACCGCCCCGCCGCCAGGGCCAGGCCCGGGAAGACCCGCGAGGCGCCCGAACCCGCCGAGCCTGCGCCCACCCCCGAGCCGGAGCCCGAGGCGAAAGCCCAGCCGGTGAAGACGCACAAGAAGGCGTCGTCCGTGCCCACGGCCCCGAAGAAGAAGAGCGACTGGGACGACTAGCTCTCCGGACCCGATCGGACCCCGTAGAAGTAGTAGGGTCTTCCCATCGGCGCGAAGCCGTACGTGCCGTAGCGCCAGGTGAACGCGTCGCCGAGCGGGGCGACCATCGCGCGAAGCTCGTCCTCGGTGTAGACGCGCAGCGTGCTCACGACGCCGTCCCACGCGGAGGCGGCGACGGCGGCCGGCGTGAGCCAGGTGAGAAGCGCCTTCTCGAGGCGGTGGCGCGGCGCGAGCAGGGGGTTCACGTAGAGCGCCGGGAGGCCGGCCAGGGCGAACGACGCGAAGCGCAGCGGGTTGCGCTCGAAGCCCTCGGCGATGAACACCCCCGGCGAGCCCTCGCACGCGCCGCGCACGATCTCTCCCGCGAGCCCCGGTGGGAAGTGGTGCAGGGCGTTGATGATGACGCGCGCGCGCCCCGTGCCGACAGCCTCCGGGATGCGGGTCGCGTCGACGGGGTCGGCGACGAAGTCGATGACGCCGGGGTGGGCCTGGCGGACGCGAGCCCAGGCCTCCGGGTGAGGTTGCAGGTCGGTCATGAGGAAGCGGGGAGGGCGAACGCCGGCGCGCGCCAGCTCGACGGCGAGGATGGCCGCGGGGCCGCCCGCTCCCGAGCAGAGGTCGAGGACCTCGGTGGCGCCCGTGCGTGCCACGAAGTCGGCGAAGGGCTGGACCAGGCCCTGGAGGATGCGTCCCCAGGCGAGGGTCCGGCTGAGCGCCTCGACGATCGTCTCGCGAAGGGAGACCGGGGCCCAGGGGCTGTCGTTGAACTCGAAGAGGTGGCGGCGCTGCACGGAAGGCGAGGCTAGCGCGCCCGCTGCCGCACGACCTTGATATGCTGCAACCTGGTGCTCCGTGAAGCGTGAACAGGTCTGGAAGAGCGTCTCCGAGAGCCTCCATCCCGGCTTCGGCAAGCTGCTCGACGTGCGCGACGTCCGCCGGGTCCGGCGCGTCTCGGGCGACGCGTGGGTGGTGACGGTCGCGCTGGCTGCGCCCTCCGGAGACCTGCACGTGGCGGACGTCACGGTGGACGACGCCGGGGGGATGACGCCGGTGCTCACGGCAGACCACATCGTCGACGCCGTCCGCCGCGCCCAGCGCTTCTCGCTGCCGCCCCCGGCTCCCGACGAGCTGAGCGACTTTGGCGATTTGGGTGGCGACGACGAGGAGGGCGCGGCCCTCGACATGCTCTCGGAGGCCGAGGAGCCGGTCGAGGTGCGCGTCGCCGCGGCGCTGGCCAAGGGCGACCCGGCCTCGCTCGAGACGGCGCGCGGCCTGCTGCCGCGCCTCCTGGCCGACCACGAGCATCGGGGAGCGACGCTCTTCACCATGGCGGAGGTCGAGGTGAAGCTCGGCGAGCCTGCCCTGGCCCGCGGCTACCTCGAGGCTGCGGCGCGCGAGTTCGCCGACCGCTTCGATCTCCCCGCGCTCGAGAAGGCCGCCGCGATGGCGCTCGAGATGTCGGGTCGCGACGCCTTCGCCGGTTCGCCCGTCCACGCCCTGCTCGAGCAGAGCCGCGCACGCCTCAAGCCGATCGAGAGCGTCTTCGACGCGCGCAGCTTCCAGAACCTGACGCAGGCCCAGCGCGACCACCTCGCCTGGGACCTGAACCTGCGGACGCTCGCCCCGCAGGAGATGCTCGTGACGGAGGGCGAGCCGTCGCGCAACATCTTCGTCGTCAAGAGCGGCCTGCTCGGCGTGTGGCTGGAGAAACCCTCGGGTGGCTCGTGGATGGTGCGCTCGTGCTTCCCGGGATGGCTGCTGGGCGAGTCGAGCGTGCTGGGCGGTCCGGACGCGCGCTGCACGGCGTCGCTGCGGGCCGAGCGCATCAGCGAGGTGTGGACGCTGCCTGCCGCCACCGTGCGCACGCTGATGGAGGAGGATCTGGCCTTCGCGCAGCGCATCGCCGAGACCAAGCAGATCCACCGCATCGACTCGTTCTTCTCGATGCACGAGACCATGGGCCAGCTCGACGTGCAGGTGCGTGACGAGGTGCTCTCGTGCATCCAGCGGCTCGAGTCGTTCGCCGACGAGACCATCCTGCTGCCTGCCGACATGATCCCGGAGGTGGCGTGTCTCGTGGCGCGCGGTTCCATCGGCCTGTACCAGGGCGACGGCCGTGACACGCCGGTGGGCGTCATCGAGGCGGACTCCTTCTACGGCGTCCGCGACGCCATCCATCGCATCGCGTCGGGTCTCACGGCGATCGCGCGCCCTGGCACGACCGTCGCCTTCTTCGACGGGCAGAAGCTCCAGAAGCTCTGCGAGCGCAGCCCCGAGCACGTGGTCGCCGTGCTCGAGCGCCTCGGCTGATCGTCACTCGGCAGGATCGGCGGAGACGGTCGCGAGGTCGGTCCCGTCCGGGGCGGGCCAGCGCATGCGCTGCGTCGTCGCGATCTGCACGATGCCGAGCGCAGCGAAGACGCGGATGACCTGCCAGGCGGGATCGATCTCGAACCAGCGCGCCGCGAAGTTCGGGCTCATGCCGAACTTGTGGTGGTTGTTCTGGAACAGCTCGCCGCTGGTCAGCACGTCGAACACCAGGGTATTTCGCGACTGGTCGCCGTTGTCGAAGTTCTTGTAGCCGTAGCGGTGGCCGCACCAGTTGACGATCGCGCCGTGGATGGGCCCCATGATGAAGTGCAGGGGCAGCAGGGCGAACATCCAGGGCGCCGTCGCGAACTTCACGTAGAAGAGGACGTACGCCGCGCCCCAGGCCACGCGCCCCATCCAGTTCTGGCCGAGCCGATCGAGCGCGGGCCACTCGGGGTAGCGCCCGTCGAAGCGAGCCTCGGGCTCGACGCGGCGGTAGGCGTAGTCGTCGTACTTCTTCTTGGTCGCGAGCATCATCGACACCAGGCCCGAATGGTTGGTGGGCGAGTGCGGATCGCGCGGCGTGTCGCTGAACGCGTGGTGCATCCGGTGCAGGATCGCGTACCCGCGGGGCGTCAGGAAGCTCGAGCCCTGCGTGACGTACGTGCAGAGGTAGAAGAAGCGCTCCCAGCGCTTCGACATGGTCAGCATGCTGTGGGCGCCGTACCGGTGCTGGAAGAAGGTCTGGAAGAAGACCGAAGCTTGCCAGTGGGCGACGAAGAACAGGGCGATGATCACGGCACGGGAGATTGACGCGCCGGGCCGCAGAGCGCAGTCATGGCTTCGTCATGACGGGTGCGAAGGCCGGGTAGCAGCGGGGCGGGGCGTGGTAGTAGCCGCGGCCGTGAGGGCCAGCGTGAAGGCGGGCGTGTGGTTCGTCTACGTCGTCGAGTGCGCGGACGGCTCGCTGTACACCGGCATCGCGCGAGACGTCGCGGCACGGCTGGCGGCCCACGAGGCGGGGAAGGGGGCGCGCTACACGCGCGGCCGGGGCCCCTTGAAGCTGCTGAGAACGCGGCGATGCAGCGGCCACGGCGACGCCCTGCGCCTGGAGTGGGCCTTCAAAGTTCTATCCCGGACGGAGAAGGCGGCGCTGCTGGCCGCGCCGCGGAAGTTCTCGTCGTTCGCGCGAAGGGTCGCGGTCAGTGCGCGATCGTCGCGCGGACGATGACCACGTCGATGGGCTCGTCGCCGTCGGCCCGCTTGACCGTCACGCCCACGCTCGTGCCCACCTCGCCCCGGAGTCGCTGCAGGGCGTCGGCGACCGACATGCCGGCCGTGTCCTCGCCATCGATGCGCAAGATGCGGTCGCCGCCGCGCAGCCCGGCACGGTCTGCGGGATCGCCAGGGAACGTCGAGACGAAGACGATCCCGTCGGCCCGTGCAGCGAGCGACGCGCCGATGCCGCCGAGCTCGAAGGTGGCGCCGCCGCCCGCGGGCGTCAGCGTCACGTCCTGTTGCAACGTCGCCCCCGATTGCACCCGCAGCCCCGAGAGCATGCGGACCCGGAAGCCGTCCTTCTGGGCGAGCACGGTGAACGGCCCCGATGGGGCCCCTTCGAGGCGATAGGCGCCGGTCTCGTCGCTCGTCGCGCTGGAGGAGCTGTTGACGACCATGCTCACCTGGTCGAAGTGGAGGGCGACGCCGGCGAGCGGAGCGTGGTGGTCGTCATAGACGTGTCCCGCCACGACGCCGCCGGCCGCGAGGACGACGCGGATCCCGGAGGTGACCGCCCCGCCGCGCACGTCGACGGGATCGGAGCGCGTCGGGGGCTTTCCCGGGGCCACGGCGGTGAGCACGTAGGTGCCGGGGGCGAGCCCGTCCCAGTGGAACACGCCGGCCTCGAAGCCTCTCGAGCCCATCCCGCGGGCGCTCGCGCCGTGAGCGCCGACGAACGACTCGATGCCCAGGGTGAACGACGGCAGCCGCATGCCGCGCTCGTCGACCACCGCACCCTCGATGCCGCCACCCGCCCCGAGCCGGAGCGTCAGGTGTCGACCCTCCACGACCTGCGCCACGTCGCTCGGCGCGAGCTCGTCGCTGAAGGCGATGGCGGTGCATCCGATGGCCGAGGCCGGGAGGCGGAAGACCCCGTCCTCGCTGGTGGTCAGGCGTGCCTCCGAGGCCTGTCCCTCGCAGGCCACCACCCGCGCGCGAGCCGGCTTGCCGTCGGGATCGAGCACGTCGCCGTCGACGGGGGGTGCCGACTGCATCTGCACGCGCAGCACGGGCTCGGGCTGATCCTCGCGCGGACCGAGCGTGACGCGCGCGGTCTTGTAGCCCGGCGCCACGGCGACGACGGTCGTCGCCTCGAACGGGACCGCGGGCAACCGGAACGTGCCATTCGCGTCGCTCGTCGTCCCCGGGATCTCCCAGGGCACACCCTCGACGGACAGCGAAGCCCCGGCGACCCGACGATCCGACGCATCGACCACGGTGCCGCCGAGCGCCGCGGGGGCCAGGACGAGCGTCACCTCGACGCCCCCTGCGTCTGCGACGTTCAGCTCGGCGCTGCGAACCGCGCCCTGGGGATCGTGCTCGGCGTCGACGCGAAGGTGACCGGCGACGTGGGTGACGGCAAAGGCGCCGGCCGCGTCGCTCATCGTCTCGGTCAGCACCGCCGGCGGGCTGGCGACCGAGACCACGTGAACCGCTGCGCCGGCGACAGGATCGCCGTTGGCGTCGAGGATGTGCCCCCGGACCGCGGGCGTCGGGTTCTCCGCGGCGGGCATGGCCGCGGGCATGGCGGTCTGGCTCGAGGTCGGGATCGAGGTCGGGATCGAGGGTGCGGGCGCCGGGGGAGCGAGCACGCGCGCGCCGACCGCCGCCCCGATCGGTACGAGGAGCATGAGCCCGATGAGGACCGCGGTGGCCAGGGAAACGCGTCGGCGGGCGACCACGCGGGTAAAGCTAGTTCAGCCGGGCTCGGGAGCGAAGCGGCTGGCGGCCGGACCGAGCGCGTCCAGCATCGGCTCGACGTCGCCCCCGAACCGGACGGCGCGCGCATGCTCGCCCGGGACCATGCCCTCGTCGACGGCCCGGGCGAGCCACTGCGCGATGGGCCTCCAGTACCCGTCGACGTCGAGCAGGCCGACGGGCTTGGAGTGGATGCCGAGCTGCATCCACGTGATGGCCTCGAAGGTCTCGTCGAGCGTGCCGCAGCCGCCGGGCAGCGCGAGGAAGGCGTCACAGAGAACGTGCATGCGGGCCTTGCGCTCGTGCATCGACGCGACCACCCAGAGCTTCGTGAGCCGGGTGTGCGCCAGCTCGCGCTCGACCATGCTCTAGGGGATCACGCCCTGCACCTCTCCACCGGCCGCGAGGGCCGCATCGGCGACGGCGCCCATCGCCCCCACGCTGGCTCCGCCGTACACGACGCCCCAGCCACGTCGGGCGATCGAGGTGCCGACGGCCCGGGCGGCGTCGAGGTACGAGGCCTTGCCGTCGCGAGACGCGGCGAAGATGCAGATGCGGTGCATGCGCACCGTCTAGCCGATCCGCGACGAGTCGGCCCGGTGCGACACGAGGCGTTTGAGGCGCAGGTGCTCCTCGCGCTCGCGTTCGTCGAGCGTCCGTCGCATCGCGGCGAGCTCGTGCCCCAGCGATACCGCGACGCGCTGCTCGAGCGTGTTCACCAGGCGGGTGGCGTGGCTGAGGGCCTGACCGAGGCGTCGCAGGAAGAGCTCCTCCGGCGCGGCTTCGAGCAGCCGCTGCACGAGGCGTTCGAACTGCTCCGCCGCGGTCGCGGGCTCCGCATCGCCGGGGCCCGCGGGACTGCCGCGAGCAGCGAGACTTCGCACCACCGAGGGTCGTGAGGAGAGGTCGACGCCGTGAATCCCCCACACCTCTCGCGGCACCAGCTCGACGCGCAGCTCGCGCGTGGGCCACGCCAGGGCGCGCATCTCGGCTTCGCCGACGGAACCGAGCGCCGCGAGCAGAGCGCGGTACGCCGTCCGCGCCTGCTCCTCGATCCCGCGGCGCACGTCCACGGCGGGGCGTGCCAGCTCGAACAGCGCCTTCACCAGAGACTCGCGCTTGCGCCTCAGCAGCGCGGCCCCCTTGTCCACCTGTTCGAGGCGTCGGCGCAGGCGCACGAGGTTCGAGCGCGTCGCGGCGGGGCGCGTGGCGGTCGTCATCGGGATGCCTCGGCGCTGTGGGCGCGCGCCGCCGCCTCGCGCTGGGGTCGGCGCGATTCGACGAGCGCGTCGCTCAGCTTGAGGAGGTCCTCGCGCGGCACCCCGTCGAGGAGCTGCCAGCCCCGCTCGAGGGTCTCCGCGAACGTCCGTCGCTCCTTGCCCTGACCCACCAGCTGATGCTCGAACGCCTCGGCGAACGCCAGCGCCCGGCGGTCCGCCGGGGTGAGCCCCGCCTCGCCCACGATCGCGACCATGAGTCGCGCCTCGCGTCCGCGGGCGTAGATGGCGTAGAGCTGATCGGCCCAGCGTCTGTGCTCCGGTACGGTGCGCCCGATGCCGATGCCCGCGTTCATCTGGCGCGACAGAGAGGGGAGCACGTCGACCGGCGGAAACACGCCGCGACGGTGCAGCTCCCGCGACAGCACGACCTGCCCCTCGGTGATGTAGCCGGTGAGATCGGGGATGGGATGCGTGATGTCGTCGTCCGGCATCGTCAGCACCGGCAGCTGCGTCACCGACCCGGGCTTGCCCTCGAGGACGCCGGCGCGCTCGAAGATGGAGGCCAGGTCCGTGTACATGTACGCAGGGTAGCCGCGCCGGCCCGGCACCTCCTCCCGCGCGGCAGCGACCTCACGCAGGGCCTCGCAGTAGTGGGTGACGTCGGCGATTACCACCAGCACGTGCATGCCGTGCACGAAGGCCAGGTGCTCGGCGCACGTGAGGGCCGCGCGCGGGGCGAGCAGACGCTCGATGGTCGGGTCCTGCGCCTGGTTGAGGAACAGCACCGCGCGCTCGAGCGCCGCGCTCGCTGCGAAGCGATCGAGGAAGGTGCGCGTCTCGCGCTCGGTGATCCCCACGGCGACGAAGACGACGGCGAACGGCTCCCCGCGGGGCGCACGGGCGCTCTCGACGATGGTGGCGGCCAGCTCCAGCGCGGGCAGGCCAGGACCGGAGAAGACGGGCAGCTTCTGGCCGCGCACCAGCGTGTTCATCCCGTCGATGGCGGAGATCCCGGTCTCGATGAAGTCGCTCGGTGGGAGCCTGCGGACGGGGTTGATGGGCGCACCCCACAAGGGCTCGAGCGCCTCGCCGATGGGGGCTGGCAGCCCGTCACGGGGCTCGCCGGCACCGCTCAGCGCGCGCCCGAGCAGATCGCGCCCCACCACGACTTGCGGGAGCTCGCCGGTGAGCGTCACGTCGACCGCGGCGGGCGAGAGGCCGACAGTCTCCTCGAGAACCTGCACGACGGTGACCTCGTCGGACACGTCGATGATCTGACCGCGTAGCTGCTGCCCCGGTCCACGCAACGTGACCCACTCGCCGAGCGCCGCCCGCTTCGTGGAGGCCAGATAGACGAGGGGACCGGCGGCCGCGCGCGCCCCGTGGTAGGTGCGAGCGAGGCGGCTCATGGCGGAGATCCTCTCGCTGCCGGTGCCACTGCTAGCGCCGCGATGCGCAGCGCGAGCTCGTCGGCTCGCGCGGTCGCCTCGGCGGGCGAGGCATCACGTAGCGCTGCCAGCGCTCGCCGCGCAGGTCCTAGCTCGAGCTCCGCGAACGTCGCCCCCGCGGCCAGAGCGTCTCGGGCGCGGGCGAGCACGTCGAGCGCGGTACGAGCGAGACGGTGAGTCTTGTCCGGGGGCGAGTACGCGTCGTTGGGATCGAACGCGCTCTGCCCCAGGACCAGCTCCCGCACGAGGCTCGCCGCCGCGAGCAGCAGCCGGTCGCCGTCCTCGAGCGACTCGGGACCCACGACGCTCGCCACCTCGCGCAGCTCGCCGTCGCGTTGCAGCAGGGCCTGCACCTCGGCGCGCGTGCGGCCCCAGCGTTCGTCGACCTCGGCGGCGAACCACTTCTCCATCGCCTCGGCGTACAGGCTGTAGCCGGTGCTCGTGTCCACGGCCGGGAACTGCCGCTGGTGCGCGAGCTCCGGATCGAGCGCCCACAGCGCGCCGGCCACGCGAAGGCACGCCTGGGTGACGGGCTCGGAGAAGTCCCCGCTGGGCGGGGAGACCGCGCTGATGAGCGTCACCGAGCCGTGCCGCTCCGGTGACCCCAGGCAGCGCACTCGCCCCGCGCGTTCGTGCAGCTTCGCCGTGCGGCTCGCGAGGTAGGTCGGGTAGCCCTCCTCGCCCGGCATCTCCTGCAAGCGCGAGCCGATCTCGCGCAGGGCCTCGGCCCAGCGGGAGAGCGAGTCGGCCATGAGCGCGGTGCGATAGCCCATGTCGCGGAAGTACTCGGCCACGGTCAGGCCCAGGTAGATGGATGCCTCGCGCGCGGCGATGGGCATGTTCGAGGTGTTCACGACCAGCACGGTCCGGTCGAGCACGGGCCTGCCTGATCGGGGGTCACGCAGCCCGGCGAACTCGTGCAGCACCTCGGCCATCTCGTTGCCGCGCTCGCCGCAGCCCACGTAGACGACCACGTCGGCTTGCGCGAACTTGGCGAGCGACTGCTCGATGACGGTCTTGCCGGTGCCGAAGCCGCCGGGGATGACGACCGTGCCTCCCTCGGCAACCGGGAAGAGGAAGTCGAAGACGCGCTGGCCCGTCAGGAACGGCTGCGATGCGGCCACGCGCGCGGCGACCGGACGCGGACGCCGCACGGGCCATCGCTGCCCCAGGCGCAGCAGCGTGCCGTCCTCCAGCTCCCCGACCGGATCCAGCGCGCTCACGGTGCCGGCATGGAGCGACGTCAGCACCCCGCTCGTCCCCGGGGGTACGAGGATCCGGTGCTCGAATCCTCCGCGTTCCTCCACGGAGCCCAGGACGTCGCCCTCGTGCACGGCAATGCCTGCCGCGAGCACGGGCCTGAACTCGTAGCGTCGGGCTGGATCGAGCGTGGGTGCCGAGGCACCGGGCTGGATGAAGTCCCCGCTCCGAGCGGCCAGCGTCGCCAGCGGCCTGCCGATGCCGTCGATCACGGAGCCGAGCAGCCCGGGCCCGAGATCGACCGCGAGCGGCAGGCCGAGCCGACGCACCGGTTGCCCGAGCGCGAGGCCGCTCGTCTCCTCGAAGACCTGCAGCGTCGCCTCGTCCCCGGCGACGCGCAGGACCTCGGCCAGCAGGTTCGCGTCGCCCACGCCCACGAGCTCGTTGAGGAGCGCGTCACGCATGCCCGCCGCACGCGCGAGCGAGCCGACGACCCGGGTGATGCGCGGCTGGCTCATCGCGGCCTCACCCGGTAGCCGACCGCCTGGCGCAGGATCTCCATCACGTATTCCTCCTGCGAGCTCGGGCCTCCCCACGAGGGCGAAGGGAAGGGGACCACGATGGGAGCGGCCAGCCGGTCGAGCCGCTGCATCAGGTCCTCGGGCAGGGCCCGGCGGAGCCGATCCTCGACCAGGACGATGCCCGTCCGGGGATCCGCTGCGATGCGTCGCATCGCCTCGCCGACGCCGGTCTCGTCGACACGATCGACGACCAGCCCCGCCAGCTCGAAGCCGGGGGCCACCTCGGGACGACAGAGAACGCGGACGGTCAGCTCCATGGCGTCACCAGCTCGGCGCGGACGAGGTCCGCGGGCGCGCCGAGCGCGGCGGTCCACGCGAGCCTCCGGAGGTCCGCGCTCTGCGCCTGGAGCCGGAAGAGAAAAAGTAACAGCCGCGCCCTTCCCAGGGGGTCCAGCCCGGCGATGCGGCGCTTCGCGACGAGCTCGTGACGAAACGCCTGGACCTCGACTCGCGCGGGGTCGCCCGCCGTCGACCGCAACAGGACCGCAAGCGGCTTGCCCTCCAGTGCGCGCTCGAGGCGCAGTCCGGCATCCCCGGACGTCATGGCTGCACAGGCCAGGACGAACGCAGCGCGCGTGACGGCCGCCCCGCCATCCGTGAACAGCGAAGCCGCCTCCACGTCGTGCGGCCCGGCGGCGAACGCGAGCGCCATCTGCACGTTGCCCACGTCGATGCGGTCCCGCACGATCGCGCGCAGGTTGCGGTCGCCGGCGCGGGCGGCAGCGAGGCTCCGGGCGGCGAACCCGCGCGCCAGGACGCGTTCGAGATCGAGGAGGAGCGGGTGCGCCGACGCCGCAGTGAGGGCCGAGAGCGATGAGGCGTCGGGATGGTGCAGCAGGACGAGCTGGGCCACGACGCGCGATGGCGTCGGCTGGCGCGCCAGCGTCGTCAGCGCACGTTCCGGCAGGCGCGGGGTGGGAAGCAGGCCCGCGAGCCGATCGTCGGAGGGGGCCCCCTGGAGGGCACCCCGTATCAAGGCGCGGAGGCTGCGGCGGTCCTGATCGGCGTAGAAGACGTCCAGGGCCGAGCCAGGGCCCGCCCACGTCGACAGCACACGCAGGTGACGGGCCGCCGTGTGGCGGACCGCCGCCTCGACGCTGGCGACCGTCACCGGTCGCTCGATCGGATCGAGGAGGCGACTGGTCTGCTCCAGCTCGCGCGCGAACGCGGCGACGCTCGGTGCTCCTGCGATGGCCTCCAGCTCGGACCGACGGAGCAGCTTCGCACGCAGACCGGCGGCGCGCGCGTCGAGCGTGGGAAGGTCGAGCGCCCTCATCGCCGGTCGACCCCGGCCAGGAGCTCGACGAGCAGCCGCGGTCGCATGCGCTGCAGGCGAGAGGCGAGCGTGTCGTCCACCTCGACCGAGCCATCGTCGGCCACGACGGAGAAGCCCGCGGGCATCGAGGCGACCTCCTCCAGGGTGACGTCACGGCGAGCCGAGGTGATCTTTCGCAGGGCCGGGGCGAGTGCGGGTCGACAGCGCACCCGGGCCGTACGACCTTCCACGTAGGGGAGCGCCTCGGACAGTCGCGTGGACAGCGCCGACAGCGCGCTCTCGGTCAGCGGCAGCACCTCGAGCAGCTGGGCTGCGCGGATCATCACGCGCTCCAGCAGCGCGTGCTCGGCGCGCAGCCGGTCGGCGCGAGCGGACTGCCGCGCCTGGGCGATCTCCTGCTCGAGACGCGTGCGTCGCTGCGCCCGCAGGCTCGCCAGCGCCTCCTCGCTGGCTCGTGAGGCCTGCTGTGCCGCGCCGCCCTCGATCGCGTCGATCTCGCCCCGCGCGCGCGCTTCGATCTCCGCGATGCGCGCCCCAGCGTCCCGCTCCAGCCGGCCGAGCAGCTCCTCGAGACCCAAGGTCGCCTCAGCCGGTTCCGCGCAGGATCAGCACCGCGATCACGAAGCCCAGGATCACCATGGTCTCCGGGATTGCGATGAGAATGACGGCGGTCGTGGAGAGCTCGGGCTTCTCGGAGAGCGCCGCGGCTGCGGCGGGCCCGATGCGACTCTGCGCCCACGCCGTCGCCACGGCCGGGAGGCCGATGGCCAGCGCGGCCGCGAGTTCCATTGCGTTCGGCATGGTCATGTCCTTTCAGCTCCCCTGCTCGGAGGGGTGCCAGTGGGCGAGTGGGTGGTAGGCGGTTCCCCCGGGGCTGAAGAAGCGTCCGAAGAACTCGACGTAGTGCAGGCGCAGGGCGTGGATGGTCGGACTGAAGAGCCCGATCGCGAAGTTGACCGCGTGGAACAGCAGGGCGAAGAGCACGCCCACCAGCACGCTGCCCATGGCCCCCACCATGCGGTTGGCGACGATCGCGAGCATCAGCGACGCCGTGCCCAGCGCCATGATGCGAGCGTAGGAGAGGATCTGCCCGAAGTTGGAGACCAGCTCGACGATGGCGATGACGCCCTCGAGCAGCACCAGGATCGGGAAGGCGACGAGCAGGGCGACGACCAGCGGCGTGAAGAGGCCCGAGGGGAGCAGCCGCAACGCGGCGAGGATGGCCATCACGGTGAACGCCACCATCAGCGCCGCGACCCCGCGCCCCAGCGCCTCGCGCCGGTGTCCCTGCCGCCAGGCGTTGACCACCGCGAGCACCAGCCCGAGCACCACGTGCACGACGCCGAGGGCGACGGTGAGGGCGAGGAACGGCATGATCGCCGTCTGCCGGTCGAACCCGAGGGGACGCAGGTGCAGCCATCGCGTTCCCAGGTCTCCGAAGAGCTCACCGAAGACGAAGCCGAAGATGACCGAGAAGGCGGCGCATGCGCCGGCCACCGCCGCGATCGAGCGCATCGTGCTGCGTGGCTTGGACCGAAGGCGCAGGACCAGGGCGAGCACGCCGAGCAGCGCACCCATGCCCACGTCGCCGAGCATCAGCCCGAAGAACATGGGGAAGAACACCGCCACGAACGGCGTGGGGTCGATCGTGCCGTAGCGAGGCAGCGGCATGGTGCGTGTGATCACCTCGAAGGGCCGGAACAGAGGTGGGTTGTTCAGCGCCACGGGAGCGTCGCCGCGGGTCCACGGCTCGGTGGCCACGGCCTCCACCAGCACGTCCGGGCCGATGTTGCGCCGCACTTTCTCCTTCAGCGCGCCGAGCTCGGGCCCCGGGATCCAGCCCTCGACGACGAAGAGGTGGAACCCCGTGTGCGCCTGCGCGCGCGCCTGCAGGACCAGCAGGCGGTCGTGCAGCCATGTGCGCATGTCCTCGAGCTCCGGCCCCGCGGCGTCCAGCAACGCCCGGCGTTCGGCCTCGCAGCGCGCGATCGCCGCGGGCATCTCGGCGAGCCGCGCACGCAGGGCGGGCATCGCGTGCAACATGCTGGTGTCTCCGAGACCCTCGGGAGCGGGGAGCTCCTGCACCCGCGACGCGCTCAGCATCTGCCCCACCTTCGTGGCCACCGCCGCGGAGGCGAGGATCAGCACCGCGGTCTCGCCGCTGGACAGCGGCCTCGAGAAGAGCTCCAGCTCGCCGTCGACCGCTGCCGCCAGGCTCGCGCGCAGACGCTGCACGGCGTCGCCCGCCCCCGCTCGCAGCACGACGTAGAAGGCGTGTCCGTCGGGCCACGTGACCTCCCGGTCGAGCAGGGGCTCGAACGCGGACAGGAACTCCTGGTAGCGCAGCAGGACCAGCCGCTCGTCCTCGAGCTTCGAAAGGGCCAGCGCGATGCGCTCTGCCTTGCGGCGCGTGCGGCGGGCCAGTGCAGCGCTGCGCGGCAGGTCGATCGTGACCGCGGGCCCCTTGCCCGGTGCCGCAAGGGTGGCGTCGAGGCTTCGCAGGGCGGCCTCGTCGTCGTCGAGGATGCGGCGAAGCCGTCGCGCCTCCCCGTCAGGCGGCAACGGATGCGTTCCGGGGATCGCCGGGCGCACGACGTGCACCACCTCCAGGTCCTGCAGCAGGCGGAGCGTGGCGTCGAGGAGCGACCGGGGCCCCGCGATCCTCACGCGCGTCATGCGGATGATCATGGCGACGCGGCCTCCTCATTCCCCGAGCACGAGCGCCACGGCGCGTCGCGCCAGCGTCTCGAGGGCCTCGCCGGAGATGCCGCCCAGCAGGGCCAGGCGGGCGTCACGCTCGGCGCAGATCTCCCGGAGCGCTGCGGCATGGCGCTCGAGATCGGCCTTCTCCTCGGCGCGTCCCAGGGCCTCGGAGTCCCCCCCGCGTTCCTGGGCCGCCCGGCGCGCCGACTCGCGTGCGGCGTCGATCCGGCTGCGAGCGGCTGCCTCGGCCTCCCTCACCCGCGCCTCCAGCCCGCGCTCGACCTCGAGGAGACGAGTCAGACCCTCGTCCATGCGCGGTGCTTCGACTCGGTCAGCCATGGTGGAGTGGCCCGCAACGAGCCTCGCAAGAGGCGGGCCCCGCTCCAACATGCGGGAATGGTGCGGTCTTGACGCCGGTGAGCTGCCCGCCCGCGCAAGAGTTTCGCGCGTGCGCAACGCCTCGAGCCCTGCACGTTGGATCACCTGGCGTCGTCGCAACGGGCGGACGGCACGTCCATTGCTGCTCCTCCGGGCATGTCGAGCTGGGCAAAGGGGAGCGCCATGACGCCGAGTCAGATCCGCGACGAGCTGCTGTCACAGCATCAGGGGCTGCGCGGGCGGCTCGAGGTCACGCGCGCCGTGGTCGAGCGCTGGGCGAAGGGCGAGGTGCCGCAGGCGCACGTCCGCAACGAGCTGGCGGGGCTCTCGGACGCGCTGCGCACGCACAACCTCATCGAGGAGCGCACGCTGCGCGAGCTCATTCGGAGCGTCGACGCCTGGGGGCCGGTGCGCGTGGAGATCATGGACGACGCCCACATCGGCGAGCACCGGGACCTGTTCGACGCCCTCCACGCGATGAGCCTCGCGGAGAGCCCGCAGGAGGCCGCACAGGAGCTCGACCGGTTCCGCACCCGCCTGCTGCAGCACATGGAGAAGGAGGAGGCTGGCTTCCTCAACGCGTCGGTGCTCCGCGACGACGTCGTGGCCATCGACGCGCAGGACGGCTGACGGCGTCGGGGGATCCTCTATCATCGGGTCGTGGCAAGCGTCACAGCCCCCAGCGCGGCCGCGTGGCTGGACTTCGAGCGGCCCCTCGCCGAGGTGCAGGCGCTGCTGTTCGACGTCGACCTGGCCGTGCGCGACAAGATCCATCGCGGGGTCAGGCTGCAGTGGCTGCCGAAGACCCCGGACGGCGAGCGGCGACTGCGCCGCCACATGTGCGTCCTCGACAAGATGCAGGTCGAGGAGGTGGTCGTCGAGCGCGCGAAGGACGGGGCCTGGGTGCAGCGCTTCGTCGAGGGCCCCAACGCCGGCTCCCGCTTCGTCGCGCACTTCGAGGCGATCGAGCCCGGGCTGACGCGCGTCCGCATGGAGGCCTTCGCGGGACCGAGGGGCTTCGCGCAGGGGCTCGGCAAGCTCTCGCCGCTGGGGCTCGAGAAGGCGCTCAAGCGCACGCTGGCCGAGTACAAGCGCGCCCTGCAGGGCTACCAGCCCGGGCTGGCCCGGGGCGCCGTGCTGTCCGCGCTCGCCGACACCGGCCGGTGGTCGGTCGCCATGAAGGGACTCGACGACTCGCGCCGCAAGAGCCTCGTGTCCACGCTGCTGGAGACGGCGTGGTCGATCGCGTGCGTCGACGAAGGGCCCGACGATGCGGAGCGCGACTCGATGCGCGCCGTCGTCGCGGCGCTCTGGAACACGACCCTCGATCCCGCGGCGGAGCAGCGCATGGTCCAGGCGGCCATCGACGCCGTGAAGAAGCAGGGCGTCGAGACGCGGTGCGCGACGCTGGGGACCCGGTTGCGGTCGCTCGGCTTCGGCGAGCTCGGCGTGCAGGTCGCCGTGCTGGTGGCGGAGGTGAGCCACGGGCTCGATCCAGCGGAGCTCGGGGCGCTGCGGGTGCTGTCGCAGGCTTGCCGGGGTGCCCGAGGAGACGTTGCAGGACCTCGTCCACCGTACCGAGGAGGCGCTGGCCGGTGGCAATCCGCTCTCGCGGATGTCCGTGTTCGTGTAGTGAAGAACGTCATGAACCGGTCTCTCGGCTCTCTCGCAGCGCTCGTGCTCCTGGGGTGTGCGTCCACTCCGGCTCCGCCTGCCTCGAATGCGGCTCCCGCGCCGGTGTCCACCCCGGGCGACCTTCCGCCCGCGGCATCATCCGCCCCGGCCGCCGACGCTTCCCCTCCGCCGCGGCCGCTCGATCTCGCGAACGCCTGCCCCCACGACATGCACGTGTACTACGGCGACCAGCCGGGGGACGGGAAGGGCCAGACCGCGACGGTCACCGCAGGCGCAACCGTCCCGCTGACCCGCAACGCCGACGGCACGCTCGTCGTCTGGGTGACCGACGACAAGGGCGCCGGCCTGGCCTCGGTGCACGTCACGAAGCACATGCGGCACGTGAAGATCGACGCGTCCTGCGGCCGCATCGACGCCGACTCGTCGCGATAGGTCCCGCAGTCCGGATAGGATCGGGCTCGTGACCGATCGCGGGCTCGAGCTGCTCCCTGGACCGCTGGCGCGCGCCATCCTCACCGCCGCCGTACCGGCGGACCTGCGCGCCCTGTTCGCGAGGCTCGCGGTGGGGGGTGAGCTCGAGGCGAGCCTGCCGGGGCGCGTCGACGCCGTCCCGCTCGCGGCCCGGCAGCTCGTCAAGCTGGCGACGCTGGGAGGCGCGCTGCGGCTCGACCGCGTCGAGGCCCTTCCCGACGGCGAGCCACCCGTCGTCACGGTGCGCGTGGCCGATCGCGCCCTGCGCCTGCTCGCCGCGGATCTCGCGTCCGACCTGCGCGGACTGTGCGCCCGCGTCCTCGACGGGCTCTGCGAGCCGGCCACCCTGCGCCGCACCCTCGAGGCCTTCGCCACCGAGTCGGCGACGCTCTCCACCCTGAGCACCCTGACCCGCCAGATGCTCCAGGCGCCGGACCTCGACCACGCGATGTACGCCATGCTCTCCGGCGTCACCTCCGGCTTCGGCCTGGCGTTCCACCGGGCGGCCCTCTTCGTCCTCGATGCGGACGAGGGCACGCTGGTGGGGTCGAAGGCCATCGGCCCGGCGGACGGGGAGGAGGCCCACCGGATCTGGGAGGAGATGGAGTACGAGGACAAGGAGCTGTCGCAGATCGTCCTGGACTACGCCGAGGGCAACGTCGACAACCGGTTCGAGAGCTTCGTGCGCACCCTGTCGCTGCGGCCCGGGACCGGACCCGGCGACGAGGTGGCCGCGGCGCTCGCGTCCAGTGCTCCGCTGCTGTTCGAGCGGGGCGCGACGGCCAACGAGTCGCTGCGCGCACTGTCCCCGGCTCCGGCGTTCGTCCTGGCGGCCATCGCCCCCCGGGCGGAGCAGAACGTTCGCGCCCTGCTCTTCGCCGACGACGCGTGGTCGGGGCGCCCCATCGCCACCGAGCGCATCGCGCGCCTGCGCGAGTTCCTCGATCACCTGACGCTGGTCTGGGACAACCTCGTGCTGCTCGCGCACGTCGAGAATCTCGCCCGCGTCGACGCCCTCACGGGCACGCACAACCGCCGCGTATTCGAGGAGCGCCTGAAGGACGAGCAGTCGCGGGCCCGGCGCGGCGGCTCCGCGCTCACGGTCCTGGTGCTGGACATCGACCGGTTCAAGGACATCAACGACACCCTGGGCCACGCCGCCGGCGACGAGGCCCTGCGGCGGCTCACGACGGTGTTCATGCATGCCCTGCGCGAGCACGACACCGTTGCGAGGATCGGGGGCGACGAGTTCGCGGTCATCCTGCCGGGCGTGGCGCGGGGCGAGGCGCTGTCGGTCGCGGCGCGGATCGGGGCGCTCGCCCGGGGCGTGGGCATCTCGGTCAGCATCGGAGGCGCGAGCGTGCCCGACGACACCGCCGATCCCGCCGCCGTGATGCCGATGGCCGATGCGAACCTGTACGAGGCCAAGCGCGGGGGCCGGAGCCGGGCGCGGATGGGAGCCGGGATCGAGGCCGCGTTCTAGCGCAAGGATTTCCCGGAGCGCGTGCAGCATGCGCCCGGCGACGGGTCGACCTCTCGCATTCCTGCAGCAAATCGGAGGGCCCGTGCATGGCGCGGTGCATGCAAAGAGGCCGCGCATGGCCGTCATCGAGCTGAGCGACCCC
>VFSW01003165.1_pt1 | contig 24662 bp, 24 predicted proteins | sample 5358111 | NCBI WGS metagenome assembly VFSW01 (sample SAMN11554181, study PRJNA540505) | mine drainage metagenome | isolation source: sediment from site ElyBrook_90M | place: USA: Ely Copper Mine, Vershire, VT | collected 2017
CTCCTATCTCCTGATTTCGTTCTGGTACACCGATAACAAGAACGCCTACGCCGGGCGCAAAGCCTTCATCGTCAATCGCATCGGCGATGCGGGATTCCTGCTCGGCATGTTCACCATTGTCGCGGCGCTCGGCGCGCATGGAATCTGGAGCCTTGATTTCTCGGTGCTGAGCGTCAACGTGAGGCAAATGGAGCCCGCGATGGTTACCGCCGCGGCGATCCTTCTCTTCATCGGTGCGACCGGCAAATCGGCGCAGATTCCACTCTATGTCTGGCTCCCCGACGCGATGGCGGGCCCGACCCCGGTCAGCGCGCTGATCCACGCCGCCACGATGGTGACCGCCGGCGTGTACATGGTCGCGCGAATGCACTTCCTCTATATGCTCGCGCCATCGGCGATGGAGCTGGTTGCCACCATCGGCGCGCTCACCGCCATCTATGCGGCGTCGATCGCGCTGGTGCAGCCCGACATCAAGAAGGTCCTCGCCTACTCGACCATCAGCCAGCTCGGCTACATGTTCCTGGGCGTCGGCGTGGGCGCATTCGCCTCGGGCATCTTCCACGTCATGACGCACGCTTTCTTCAAGGCGTTGCTCTTCCTGTGCGCCGGCTCCGTGATTCATGCGCTCGACGGCGAGCAGGACATGAACAAGATGGGCGGATTGCGCAAGCAACTGCCGATTACTTACGCGACGATGCTGATTGCGACGCTCGCAATCTCGGCGATTCCGCCCTTTTCGGGCTTCTTCTCCAAAGACGACATCCTCGACTCGGCTTACAACTCGGGTCACGAATGGCTCTGGCTGCTCGGCATCATCACCGCCGCGATGACGTCGTTCTATATGTTCCGCCTCATCTTCCTGACCTTCCACGGCGATTCGCGCGTCGATGCCGAGAAGGCGCATCACATCCACGAATCGCCACCGGTGATGACGATTCCGCTGATGGTGCTCGCGGTGCTGGCAGTCATCGGGGGATGGGTGGGGCTGCCGGAGGGATTTCTGTGGGGCGACAAAATTAGTGAGTTCCTCGCCCCGTCGGACGGCAATTATGCACCCATCCTGCACGGCAGCTTCGTGATGCTGACCAGCGCGTCGCTCGGCCTCGCGGGCCTCGGAATCCTGCTGGCCTGGTATTTCTACATCAAGGCGCCGGGCATGCCGTACCTGATCGCATACCAGGCGCAGTCCGCCTATGAGGTCCTGCTCAACAAGTATTACGTTGACGACCTCTACAACACGATCGTGACGCGGCCGCTGTTCTGGATTTCCACCTTCGTGCTCGGAGGCGTCATCGATTCATTCATGATCGACGGCCTCGTCAACGGTGCGGGCCTCACGGTCAAGACCGGCGGGCAAATGTCGCGGCGGCTGGAAACCGGCAACGTTCAGCAATACGCCTTCGTCTATGTGCTGGGCGTGCTGGCGATCGTGGCCTACTACCTTTACCTGGTGACGCACTGATGGGCAGCGGAATCCTGACCTTGCTGATATTCGCTCCGCTGATCGGCGCGTTCTTCGTGCTGATGCAGAGCGATGAGCGCTCGATCTGGAATTCGGCGTTTATTTTTTCGCTGCTGCCGCTCGTGATCAGCTTCTATCTATTTCACAAGTACAATCCGGCGCAGCCCGGCTATCAATTCATCGAGCAATATAGCTGGATTCCGCAATTCGGAATTTCCTACCACCTCGGTCTCGATGGCCTCAGCCTGGTGCTGGTGGTCCTGACGACGATCCTCATCTCATTGTCACTGCTTTATTCCGGCGGCGGCGATATCGACCATCGCCCGCGCGAGTTCTGCTTCTTCATGCTCGCGCTCGAGACTGGCCTGCTCGGGACGTTGCTCGCCGTCGACCTGTTCCTTTTCTATGTGTTTTGGGAGCTGATGCTGTTCCCGATGTATTTTCTCATCGGCATCTGGGGACACGGCCGGCCCATCTACGCGGCGGTCAAGTTCGTGCTCTATACGATGATCGGCTCGTTCCTGATGCTGGCCGCGATCATCTACCTGGTGATGACGTTTCACTCGCACAGTGGCGCCCTCACGTTCGATCTCCCGACTCTGTACAACACGCAGATGACGCCGACCGAGGCGCGCTGGATGTTCGCCGCGTTCGCGCTCGCGTTCGCGATCAAAGTCCCGATGTGGCCGGTGCACACCTGGCTGCCCGACGCGCATACTAACGCCCCGACCGCAGGCTCGGTGATCCTCGCGGGCGTGATGCTGAAGATGGGGACTTACGGTTTCCTGCGCTTCGCGATTCCGCTGTTCCCGGCGGTCGCGATCGAAGCGACGCCGCTGTTCATGGCGCTCGCCGTAATCGGCATCATCTACGGCGCGCTGGTCGCGATGGTGCAGCCGGACCTGAAGCGGCTAGTCGCGTATTCGTCGGTCAGCCATCTAGGATTCGTGATGCTCGGAATTTTTGCGCTCAACCCGGAAGGTATCGACGGCGCGATGTACCAGATGCTCAATCATGGCATCTCGACCGGCGCGTTGTTCCTGCTGGTGGGCATGATTTACCTGCGCCGCCATACCCGCGAAATTTCCGAATACGGCGGGCTGTGGCATAGCGTACCGATCTACGCCGCTATTTTCATGTTCGCGATGCTTTCGTCGATCGGCTTGCCCGGCCTCAATGGATTCGTCGGCGAGTTCCTCATCATGCTCGGCAGCTACGTGCATTCCTGGCCGGCGGTCGCCTTCGCGGTCACCGGTGTCATTCTCGGCGCGTTGTACATGTTGTGGATGTATGAGCGGATGATGTTCGGTCCAATCACACACAAGATTAACGAGACGATTCGCGACCTCAGCGGGCGCGAAATCGCGACCATGATCCCGCTGATGGTGCTGATGGTGGTGATGGGGCTCTATCCGCGCTTCATCATCGACAAGATGGAGCCCTCGGTGGCGCTGGTGTTGCAGCGGGTGCAATCCGCGCAGGCGCAAATCGACCATGACAAGCAGGCGGCACATTTTGCGCAAAACCTCTCCCCCGGCCCCTCTCCCTTGAGGAGAGGGGAGTCAGAACAGACAGGCAGCATTGCGAAATCCGTATTTGCTCTTTCTTTTTCCCCTTCCCCAAAGGGAAGCGGCCAGGGGTTAGGTCTCCCAGGAGCGCCGGCTAACCAATGACCCCCTTCAGCCTTACCGCCATCGATTTCCAGTGGCTCCCGATTCTGCCGCTCATCACCATCGCGATCGCCGCGATCGTGGTGCTGCTGGTCGGGGTGCGCGTGCCCGACGACGAGAGCGACGGCCTCGGATGGCTGGCAATTGCGTCGATTGCGATCGCATTCGTGCTGACCCTGGCGATGTCGGGGCAGAACACCACCGCGTTCGCGGGCTCCATCGCGATCGATGACTTCGCGGTCTTTTTCGAACTCGCGATCCTGTTCGTCGCCGCGATCATCGTGCTGATGTCGCTCAGTTATGCCGATGAAGTCCGTCTCCCCGGCGCAGAATACTACTCGCTGATACTTTTTGCCGCGCTGGGAATGATGCTGATGGCGGCGGCCGGCGACCTCATCATAATTTTTCTCGGCCTCGAAACGATGTCGCTCGCGATTTACGTGCTCGCCGGCCTCAAGCGCACCGACCCGCGCTCGGGCGAGGCCGCCATCAAGTACTTCCTGCTCGGCGCGTTCTCGACCGGCTTCCTGCTCTACGGCATCGCGCTGATTTACGGCTTTACCGGCACCATCAAGCTGGAACCGATTCGCGCCGCGCTCGATCATTCCACCGCGCTGCATAGCCCGATCCTGCTCCTCGGCGTCGCGATGATGCTGATCGGGTTCGGCTTCAAAATCGCCGCGGTGCCGTTTCATATGTGGACGCCCGATGCTTACGAGGGCGCGCCCACTCCGATCACGGCCTACATGGCGACCGGGGTGAAGCTCGCGGCCTTCGCCGGATTCCTGCGCGTCTTCCCGCTCCACATGGCGGCGGTGAGCGCGGATTGGTCGTGGGTGCTGTGGGTCATGGCCGCGCTTACGATGACGGTGGGCAACGTTGTCGCGGTGGTGCAAACCAACATCAAGCGGATGCTCGCCTACTCGGCCATCGCGCACGCCGGATATCTCCTCGTCGCGATGGCGGCGGTGGTGCCGCTGGCGGGCGCCGCGATGCTCTACTACCTCATCGGGTACGTGGTCGCGAACCTTGGCGCATTCGGTGTCGTGACGGCGCTGGAACGGCGCGGCGAATCGAACGATCTGATCGCGGATTATCGCGGCCTCGCGCAGCGCGAACCGGCGCTGGCGGCGGCGATGGCGATTTTCCTGTTGTCATTCACCGGCGTGCCGCCGCTGGTCGGCTTCATCGGCAAGTTCTACATCTTTTCGGGCGCGCTGCAGGGCGGGCTGGTAGGGCTGGTCGTGATCGCGGTGCTGAACAGCGTGATGGCGGCTTACTACTACATCTACATCATCGTCGCGATGTACATGCAGGAGGGCGGCGTCGAAGTTCCCTCGATGACGATGCGTCCCGGCTTGATGGCGACGATCATGATCGCGCTCGCGGCCACGATTCTCATCGGCATTTATCCCGCGCCCTACATGACCGCAGCGACGACCGCATTCAACTCCGCGCTCGGCCTCGGCCCGGTCCACTCCGCCTCGCTGCTGCCGTAAAAGCAGTCATAGAGTGGCCATCAGGCCGGGTGCACCTCGAAGGCGCCGGTATTGTCCTTCACGATGCCGAAACCCTGCAGCATCCGGCCAATCATCATGATGGGCGCCGCGTACCAATACTTTCGCTGCACCAGGCCCATCACCAGGTCGCGCTCTGCATCATCGGTGATTTGACTGACAGTCGCATTGAAGGTCTCGCCGCCGGCTTTGATGATGACATTGGGCTTCACCATGATGTTGCGGACCCAGTTGCGGCCCTTGTTCGCGGTGCCGAGGTACATCCGTTGCCCCTCGATCACGAACCATATGATGACATCGTAAGGCTTGCCGGATTTGCGCCCGTAGTGAGTGAGCGTCAGGGTGTGCAGCGGGGCGATTTTCGCGAGGCTTTGGGCGGTGCGCTGATCCATAATCCTACTGCGTGACGGACTGCATGACCTTGCCGCTCTGCGCATCGACGAGGTCGACCTGCACCGGCCCGGTGATGTGATTGGCGGCCTTGGCGGAATCGATGCCAGCCTTCAAATCGCCGAGGAATTTGTCCTTCGCGAACGGCGGCATCTGGTCCATCGGGAAATTATCCATCATCACGGTCGCCTTCTGATTCTCCGGCCAGGTGACGGCGCTAACTTTGGGTCCTGCGAACGGGATGTTGCGGATCATCTCCTCGAATGAGGAATGGAAGCCGCCGGCGTGCGGCTTCGGTGCGGGAGCGGATGCGGCGGTATCGTCGTCGGAATCAGCATCGTCGGTGCTTTTGGCTACCTTCGGTCCCGGCAGCGTCGATGCGACCTTGTCGGCCTGCTCCGCCGGCATCCCGGTATACTTGGTGAACGCCTGCTTCGCCTGGTTGCGCCGGTCATCATCGGGGGCAAGCGAGATCGCCTTGGTGAACGCGATGGCCGAATCGCCCTTGTCATTCTGCTCGCCGTACGCAACCCCGAGGTTGTAGTAGGGCTGGAACATGTCGGGCTTAATCGCGATCGCCTTTTTGTATTGCACCACCGCCTGGTCGGGATTGTTGGAGTAGAGGTACATCGTGCCGAGGTCGGTGATCACCTCGGGATCCTTCGGCTTGTGCTTCAGGTAATGCTCGTATGCGGCCGCGGCCTCATCGTAATGCTGCTGGTCGTAATCGATATCGCCAATCCCGCGCAGCGCATCGGTATTCTCGGGGTCGAGCTTCAGCACATGCGCATAGGCCTCGGATGCCTTCTTATAGTAGGAATTATCGAACAAGGCGGCGCGCATGGTCACGGTGCCGAGCTTCACCCATGCGGAAACATCGTTGGGGTTGTCGTTGGCGGTCTTCTCGACCTTGTCGATGAAGGTGCGGGCCTCGGTCGGCAGCTCGATCTTCGGATGCCCCGGCGGCAGTCCCGCATCACCTTGCGAAGCGCTCGCGCCTGGCGCCACCTGATTAGGCGAAGCCTGCGACTCGGGCGCGCTGGCCATTTGCCGCGGCGCCATCGGACGCAGATATAGATACGCGGCCGCGCCGAGGCCGAGGATCGTGATCCCGAGGAATACCACGATGAACGCAGTAGTAAGCTGGACGCCGGTGGTTGACGGAGGCTTCGGCGGCCACTGACGCTGGCTCCCAACTCCACCAGATCCAATCGCCACGCCCGGCGCGGAGCCGTCGCTCACCGCCTTGCCACATTCGACACAGAATTTTGCGCCTGCCATGAGCGGCGCCCCGCAGTGCGGGCAAAATCGCATAGCAAATTCCTACATACGCATGGCAGCATAGGCAACACGCATGAGCATGATGAGTCGATTTTGCAGTTACCCGCGATCGTTGCCACTGTTGTATAGTTCACGCGCCCGCGGCTTGCGGGCATAAGAGAGGACATCATGCAGCTATATGATTCATTTGGACCCAATCCGCGCGCGATGCGCATGTTCATGGCTGAGAAGGGAATCGACATTCCGCGCAAGGATGTCGACCTGATGAAAGGTGAAAATCGCAAGGCGCCCTATACCGATCGCAACCCGGGCGGGCAGCTTCCCGCGCTCGAACTCGACAACGGCAAGTGTATCGGCGAGACGGTCGCGATTTGGGAATACCTCGAAGAGAAGCATCCCACTCCTCCGCTGATCGGCAGCAATGCCGAGGAGCGTGCCGAGGCGCGCATGTGGCAGCGGCGCATCGAGATGAAGATCACCGAATTCCTCTACAACGGTTTTCGCTTCGCGGAAGGTCAGCAGCTTTTCAATGGCCGTATGCGCCTGATTCCGGAAGGCGCAGCCGGGATGAAAGCGACGGTACAGGACAACCTGAAGTGGCTCGACGGCCAGCTCGAGGGCAAGGACTACATCGCGGGCAAGCGCTTCACCATCGCCGATATCATCCTGTTCGCGGCGCTCGATTTCGGCGCCGGCGTAGGACAGAAAATCGATCCGTCACTGAAAAATGTGAATGTATGGTTCAAGCGCGTCGATGCGCGTCCGAGCGCGAAGGCGAGTTTGCATCCCGCGCATGCGCAAGTTGGTATGAAGGGATAACCTCTCCTGCGACTGCCGACCCCGGTCAGCAATCGCATACTGGGAGAGGCCGGCGGAGGACACGCACGCATGTTCTCCGCCGGCTGACGGTGCGAACGCGCTAACTTTTGGCGCAATGAGGAGTTCGGTGATCTAATGCCGGCCAGTATCGAAGAAATAACTCGTCAGGCCACCACGATGGTGCGCGCGAAGACCGGTGACCCCGGCGCGCGAATCCGCGAGGTCTCGCCGCTCCCCGGGCACGCGGGATTCGGCTACAGCTTCATCCTCGAGCGCACCACGCCGGGCAGCCCTTCGGGCAAGCTGGTGCTCCGCGTCGCGCCCGAAGGCGTGAGGATCGCCGGCCCTGCCGACGTGGTCCGGCAGGCGCGCATCATGAAGTCGCTGGCGGACACCGCCGTCCCGGTGCCTCCGATCCTGTGGCATGGTGACGAGGCGGAATTTTTCGGGCGGCCATATTTCGTCGATGGCTTCGTTGATGGGTTCAAGCTCGCCGATGTTGTTCTGCCGGCTGACGAAGCGCGCGCCTATGCTCGCACCGGGATCGAAACGCTCGCCGCGCTCCATCGCGTGCCATGGGAGCCGCGTCGCGACGCATGGGGCAGCGTCACCGAGCTGAGCGAGGAGATGAAGCGCCTCGATCATCTGCTCGATCGCGACACCCTCGATCCAAAAGTCGTAGCGCGGGCGCCGGAATTGCGCGAGAAGTTGCGCTGGTCGCTGCCGGCCAATCCGCGCATCGGCATCGTCCACGGTGACTTCCAGTTCTCGAACATCCTGTTCAAGGATCACAAAGTCAGCGCTTTGATCGATTGGGAGATCTCGATGATCGGGCCGACGCTGCTCGACCTCGGCTGGATCAGCTTCTTTGCCGATCGCGCGAGCTTCGTGGAGAACGGCACCGTACAAACCGCAACGCCGCTGACCCCGGATGAGATCATCGACATCTACTCGAAAAGCGCCGGGGTTCCGATTCCGGCGGACCAGGTGCGATGGTTTCGCGCGTTTGCGGGATATCGTTTCGGCGTCATCACCTGCTTCAATGTGATGCTGCATCGGCGCGGCAAACGCGACGATCCGCATTGGGAAGATATCGCGCTGTCAGCGCCGACGATGTTTTCTCACGGCCTTGAATTGTTGGCGATGTAGCGAGGAGACACGAAGTGGGCGCGAGGCGCCGCGGCGCAGCCCCGCACCCGAGGCGGAGCATAGCGAAGTCGAGGTAAAATAAAAGTGTTCTCGCACGGCCTCGAATTGTTGGCGGCCTGATGTTTAGCGTTGTCGTTTTGTTTTGATAGCGTCGGGTCTGTACTCGCGTTTCCAATCCGGAAGAGCTTTCGGCATCCCTTTTCGAAGTCGTTGGTGAAATCGGTCTTTTGGATTGCCTTGGGCGTCCAGGAAAGACTGGTAGAGTCGCACTCGCGGAGAAGAACCGGGATTATTCGACCGTCATAGCGGTCGTCTTGAAGCACATACAGGAGTTCGCGGTTTACCCACGTCGAGCGCACCGCTGCGGGGGAGAGTACCAAGAGAAACCAGTCGCAGCGACGAAGCGCATTGCCAATTTCATCGTGTCATCGCTGCGCTCCGACGAGGTGAGACTGGCTTTACCAAAATCGAATTCGGTGTCGACGAAGGACCTGTATGAGACGATTTACAAAGAGCCGGTCGCTGGAAGCGTGCGAAATAAACAACTCGCGCGGTGCGGGCACGGCGGCTCACGCTTTCGGTCATTTTCAAACGGTGAATAATGCGTTTGCTGACCTCCGCAGGATCGCCCTTCTCTGGGCTCAGCCTTTTTAGGATCCAGGGCATCTTGCTCGTCGGCCGAACGATGACGGGAATGAGGCGGTCCTTAAATTTTTTTGAACCGAGTGCGTAGGAAATTTCTTCGCGTAGAATTTTTGAGTCGGCCGCGGCGGGAGATACCAGCACGATCATCGCCTCGGCCGCGGCGAGCGCTTTACCGATTTCCAAATGCCAATTGTCTCCGGGCCACAGTTCCGACTCCGGATCCCAAACTCGCAGACCGGCCTTCTTAAGCCTTGCCGCGATCTGATCGGCCCAATGTTTGTCCGCTTCTGAATGGCTTATGAAACCTCGCACTTCCTCAACTCCGTTCAGATACTAGCATTTCAACCGTAAGATGTCTCAGACCAATTGACGCGATAGATTTGGATCACGGGAGAGTCGCGCTATACGTGGCGTTTATCGAATCTGTAAAATGACACCCAATGTAGGATTCGTCAGGCGCAGAGAGGAGGAATACGCGCTCGAGCATGGCGTGCAGGTCTTCGCGATCAGCTGGCGCAACCCGACCGCCGCGCTGCGCGATAAGAGTCCCGATGACCATGTCGAGGCGTGTCAGAAAGCGATGGCGGTCGCGTGCGAAGTCAGCGGCAGTCCCGATTGCAACGTGCTCGGGATTTGCGCGGGCGGTATTACGACGCCGCTAACCCTCGGTCATCTCGCCGCCATCGGCGATAGACGCGTCAATGCGGGCACGCTGCTGGTGACGATGCTCGACACCAGCCTCCCATCGATGACGGGAATGTTCGCGAACAGCCACCCGCGTTCGACATCTTCTATTGGAACGGCGACTCAACCAATCTTCCGGCTAAGCTTCATGAAGGATTCCTGCAACTGTTTCTCGGCAACCCGCTCGCGCAAGCGGGTGCGAGGGAGATCTGCTGCGCCGGGCCGCGACGCTAATCTTTGAGTCTCTCCGCCAAGGCCGAGCGAAGTCTCCTTCCGATTCGAACCACGGACTCGCGCGCGGCGCCCTTTTCCACGAGGAGCGGCTTTGGGCGACTGGCTGCCTGACAGCCGTGCGCTTTGAACTAAAAAGTGGCCGTCAGTGGTCACTCAAAGGCTTCATGCGGTTGAGCGGATCGAGTTAAGTACGCGATAAATAGGCTTGGAGGAGGAACGCGGCCGGTGCCGCGACCGGTCTTCAAAACCGGCTTGGCGGGCATTACGCTCGCCGGAGGGTTCGACTCCCTCCCCCCTCCGCCAAGTGACTGATGTGGTTGAACAATTTGCCATTAAGGCTTTCGGTCAAAGCTACAGTGCGGCACAAGCCGTGCTCATTTGGCTATGGTTTTGCTAACGGTCCTTTCCGATTCGGTTTCGGCTGAGTCGGTCCCGCGAGTAGCGGGGTTGGGGCCGTCTGAACCTTTAGCTGACGAAAGAGCCGACAGTCACCCACAGCTTACCCGAGCCAACCGAACGTATCTCGAAAATTCTGAACTCCGACAGGCTAGTGAGAGAAATAAACCCTCTGGACTCGTAGCGCGACGCTGACGAGGCCGATCATTACGGGCACCTCAATCAACGGACCAATCACTGCGGCGAAGGCAGCGCCGCTATCGATTCCAAAAGTGGCGACCGTCACCGCGATGGCGAGTTCGAAATTGTTCGAGGCGGCCGTAAATGAAAGCGTCGCGGTCTGAGGATAGTTAGCTCCGGCTTTCATGCTCAAAACAAACGACAGCGCAAACATGATTGTGAAGTAGAGTAACAGGGGCACCGCGATCCACACCACATCAAACGGATGCTGCACGATTGCCGCACCTTTGATGGAAAACATCACGACGATCGTGAACAACAGAAACGTAAGAGTCAGAGGGCTGATTTTGGGAATGAACTGGTGTTGATACCAGTCTTTTCCCTTGAACCGGGTCAGCGATAACCAGGTCAGAAATCCTGCCACGAAGGGAATTCCCAGGTAGATAGCGACGCTCGCAGCGATCTCTCCAATCGTGATGTGGATGATGGCGCCGCCCAGACCGATCCACTTCGGAAGAACGGTCACAAAGACGAAGGCGTAGGCCGAGAAGAAAAGCACCTGGAAAATGGAATTGAACGCTACCAGGCCAGCACAATAATCAGTGTCACCGTCCGCTAATGAATTCCAGACCACTACCATCGCGATGCAACGCGCGAGGCCGATGATGATCAGCCCTACCATGTACTCCGGACGATCGCGCAAAAAGACGACGGCGAGTCCGAACATCAGGATAGGTCCGATAATCCAATTCTGTACGAGTGAAAGTCCAAGGATCTTCCAATCGCGGAAGACATCTCCGAGCTCGTCGTAGTTCACCTTCGCAAGCGGCGGGTACATCATCAAAATGAGCCCCGCCGCAATCGGAAGTGAGGTCGTTCCGTCGCTGAGCCGATCGAAGACCGCCCTGACGCCTGGCCAGAGGTAACCGAGCGCTACCCCGGTGGCCATCGAAAGAAAGATCCATAGAGTAAGATAGCGATCCAGCCGCGACAGCTGTCGTAGTGCTGAAGTCTCGCTGAGCATGGGAATGTTCGGATTTGATTGGATTACAGTGGCCATCTGCCTCGTCTTTTAGGGGTTCGTTAAGAATGGTCCGGAAGGTTCACGTCACCGATCTCTCGCACGCGCCGTTCGAGCGCGAATCGATTGAGCGATTCTACTGGGAGGCTGATGAAGAGCTTTATGCGGTTCTCTAGTTCTGTGTAGACGCGGAAGAAGAATCGGCGCTTTTGCTCGTCGGTCCCGATGAACGCCGCAGGGTCGGGCTCGCCCCAGTGGGCGGTTATCGGCTGCCCGGGCCACAAGGGACAGACTTCGCCTTTCACCTTGTCGCAGACGGTGAACACAAAATCGAGTTCGGGGCTGTCCGGTTTCGCGAACTCGTCCCAGCTTTTACTGCGCAGCCCGTCCGTCTCGTATCTCATTGACTTAAGCAGCTCCAGCGCGAACGGATTTACTTGGCTTTGAGGATCACTTCCCGCGCTCACCCCGATGAACTTGCCCTTTCCCAAACGATTGATGACGCTCTCGGCCATAATGCTGCGCGCCGAGTTGTGGGTACAGAGAAAAAGTACGCGGAATTCGGTTTTCACGATTCGGCTTCTTTGAGCTCGACCGAGAGCGGTATCTCGCGGCCGTGAGGCAAGCTAATCGACAACAGCGCTGCGACCAAAACGAGCGCCCCGGAGGCCAGGAGGCAACCGATAAATCCGTAGAATTCAAAAATCACACCTGACAGAAGCGTCCCGAGGAGCCGTCCGCCGGCATTCGCCATGTAGTAGAAACCCACATTCACCGCGACCTCGTCATTGTCGGAGTACGCCAGGACGAGATACGAATGCACGGCCGAATTGATCGCAAATACGAGCATGAAGATGGTGAGCCCGATCATCAACGCGGGTCCCGCAGCGACTTGAAGACCAAGCGCCGCGGCGAGGCCGAGCGGGATCACGACCAAAATGAAAGCCCAAAGACGGGCGGTCTCGCCTGTGACGCCTTCTCGCGCACCGGAATTGCGCAGGATCTCGGGCACGATCGCTTGCACCATTCCGTAACCGACGAACCATGCGGCCGAGAACGCACCGACCTCCCAGAATGACCATCGCAACGTGGAAGCGAGAAAGACGGGCAATCCTACTACGAACCAGACGTCGCGCGAGCTGAATAGAAAGAGCCGCGCAGCCGAGAGCCAATTCACTGCCGGGCTCTTGGAAAATAGTTTGCTGAATTTAACCTTCGATTTAGCTTTTCCCATTCCGCTCGGGAGTGCGACCACGGTGCCGAGCAGTATGACCAGGAGCCCAATCGCCATCGCCGTCAAGGAACCGACGAAGCCAAGGACGGTCAGCAGGACGCTGCCCATGAAGAAACCGGCGCCCTTGAGCGCGTTTTTCGATCCGGTCAGACGGGAAACCCACTTGAAGAGGGTGCTGTCCTCGCCATCCGGGACGACGACCTTGATTGCGGTCTTGGCGCTCATCTTGGTCAGGTCCTTCGCTATTCCTGAGAGCGCCTGTGCAGCCATCACGTAGATTACCGACGCGACGCGAGACCATCCGGGCTGCAGCAAGGCCAACGTGATCAGAGAACCAATTTGCAGGAGCAGGCCGCCATAGAGGGTAACCTTCAACCCCGAACGTGCCGCGATCCAGCCCCCTAGCAAGTTGGTCACGATGCCGAAGAACTCGTAGAACAGGAAAAGGAAGGCGATCGCGACTGCACTGTAGCCGAGGCGATCGAAATGCAGCAGGACCAGCATCCTGAGCGCGCCGTCTGTGAGGGTGAATCCCCAATATGCGCCGGTCACCAACGCATAGTCGCGAACGCCCCTATTCATCGTGGGTCCGGGCTGGTGTCAGGGGTCTCTTCTTCAACAAGGCTGGTGGCCACCTTCGCGGTCAGCTCGACCATCCGATTCACATAGCCCCACTCATTGTCGTACCAGGCAAGGATCTTTACTTGGGTTCCGTCCACCACCATGGTCGATGGCCCGTCGACAATCGCTGACCTCGGATCGTTAAGGAAGTCCGCCGATACCAGGGGACGCTCCTCGAAACCGAGGATGCCGCGAAGGGAACCGTCCGCCGCTTCGCGAAAAAAGCCGTTGACCTCTTCTGACGTGGTTGGCCGAGCAACCTCGAAGACGCAGTCCGTGAGCGAAGCATTGAGTAACGGAACCCGAATCGCGAGACCGTTTAGCTTCCCTTCGAGCTCGGGATAAATCAACCCGATCGCGGTAGCGGAACCTGTCGTCGTGGGGATCAGCGATAACAACGCGGAACGGGCGCGACGAAGATCGTTGTGCGGCTGATCGACGATCGATTGCGTGTTCGTTACATCATGGACGGTTGTGATCGCGCCGTGCAAAATGCCCAGTTTTTCGTGGATCACTTTCACGATTGGAGCCAGGCAGTTGGTAGTGCAGGACGCAGCCGTAATCAGGTGATGGCGTTTCGGTTTGTAGAGATGGTCGTTGACGCCCATTACCACGTTGAGGGCGCCGCTTTTTACCGGCGCCGCGACAATCACCTTGCGCACGCCCAAATCGAAATATGGCTGAAGTGCCGCTGGCGTACGGAATTTTCCCGAGCACTCCAGAACGATATCGACCTGCGCCTTCTTCCACGGCCCTTGGCCCAGAAGCTGAGAATTTGTGAACCCTATTCGGCGACCGTAAACGCTTAGTGAATCTCCATCGGTCCCGATGGGCGCGCGCCATCGTCCGTGTACGCTGTCGAATTCCAGGAGATGAGCGGCCGTAGCAACCCCACCCGCAGTCTCATTGACCTGCACTATATTGAACTGCCCAAGCTCCAGAGCAGCGCGCAGCGCCAGCCGGCCCACGCGTCCAAATCCGTTGATTCCAACACGCACCACCATATTCGCTCCTCATTTGCTCGGCGGGCCGCGACCAGTCAGACCTCGAGACCGTTCGGCAGACCCGCAGTACTAACCCTATCCATCGATTGACGGGGCTTTGAATCGTTTGGTTCCACCTGCCGTTCTCTTCTTACCGGGCAGGATCACCGCGGGTTCGCAGTCGGAGCCGCAGGATCGACTGTCGCCTTGGGGCGGAGCAAGAAGGCTCGGCGCGCATAATTCGGGACGCCCGCCACAACATTGTTCGGTGAGGTAGCTCATCAACCCCCTCATCGCACCAAAATTGGCGCTGTAGATGATGGAACGGCTCTCCCTGCGCGAGCCTACCAGGCCGGCGTATCTGAGCTGATTGAGGTGAAATGACAGCGTCGGTGAAGGTAACTTGAGCCGGTCGCCAATTTCGCCCGCCGGCATACCTTCGGGTCCGCGGGCGACCAGCAAACGGAAAATGTCCAGTCGGCTCTCTTGAGCGAGAGCACCCAGTGCGGCAACCGCCTTCAGTTTGGTCATGGCTCTATAGATATAGAATCGTCGAACTCATTTCAATCGGTTGACTTCTTGATAGTTCGAGTAGTATGGAACTATTATGACGCTTCCGAAGGCATTCGCCGGGAGGAATTAAATGCGGTCTCCACAAAAACGTTACTGCCGTGTGGTTCTGGTTTTCCTGGGTGCGATCGTCTTTTGGGCCAACCCGACTTCCGCCAAGTTCTGGTTGAATGCCAGCGGCTCAACCTTCATATTTCCGATCGAGTCCGTGTGGTCGCGGATTTACGAGAGAACTGACTCAGGGGTCGCCATCAACTACCAGCCGATCGGATCGGGTGGGGGCATTGGTCAGTTGCTGCAACGCCTGACGGATTTCGCAGGAAGCGACGCCCCACTGACCGACGAGCAGTTGGCAAAGGCGCCAGGCCACATTCTGCATTTTCCGGCGGCATTGGGCGCGGATGTTGTCGCATACAATCTGCCCGAGATCGTTCCACCGGCCCGACTCCGATTGAGCGGCCAGGTAGTCGCTGAGATCTTCCGCGGCAAGATTACCAAATGGAACGATTCCGCGATCGCCGGTCTGAATCCCACGCTCAAATTGCCGAGCAGCGACATTCTCCCGTGTTTCCGTTCGGATGGTAGCGGAACGACATACATTTTCACGGACTATCTATCGAAGATTAGTCCTGATTGGGCAAAGGAGGTCGGAAAGGGCACCTCGGTGAAGTGGCCGGTCGGGTCGCAAGCGAACGGAAATCAAGGTGTAACCGATCTGGTGGTGCATACTCCCGGAGCAATCGGCTACCTGGAACAAACATATGCGAGCGATGCGAACCTTCCATTCGCTCAGATCCAGAACGCTGAAGGTCAGTGGGTTGACCCCAGCGCGAAGAGCATAACGATTGCCGCCAACAACAGCATGAAGGACTTTCCCGCAGACTTTCGCGGCTCCATAACCAACGCGCCCGGAGAGGGCGCCTATCCCCTTTCGTCATATACCTATTTTCTCGTATACGAGCGGCAACCGGACCACGCAAAGGCGGACGCGATAAGAAACTATCTCCGCTGGATGCTACACGATGGACAAACCTATTCCTCGAAATTGCACTATGCCCCTCTTCCGGGCGCGGTTATTCAACGCGAAGAAGTCCAGCTCGATCGCATCGCTATCCCTTCGATGACCAGCGCTCAACGATGAAACGCGCAATAGTCTCTGAACGCTCCCTGAACTAAACGCTCCGTGTTTGTGTCCGGCGATGAAGCGAGCGGTTGCATTATTTATATTTCGATGATACTAGAAATATAGTAATGAATAAGCGGGTTGAACAATTCAGCGCCCTGGGGCAGGAAGATCGGCTGCAGATTTTCCGCCTCTTGGTCCGCGCTGGCCTGCAAGGAAAATGCGTCGACGAGATCAAACGTGCGCTCAAAATGCCCGGCTCGACACTGTCCCATCATCTCGACACCTTGACGCGTTCGGGACTCTGCGCCGCGCAGCGGTCAGGGCGGTTCATCTATTACGCGGTGAACTGGCGGGAGACCTCGAACCTGATTCGCTTCCTGACCGAGGATTGTTGCGCCGAGATGCACACCCAGCTGATCCCACTCGATGCAAAAGCTCGCGTCAACCGCCAAGACGGGTGCTGCGCTGAAAATGAACCTGCGCGCCCGCGCATAGTTCGGAAAGTTACGAAAGCATAAGGAGCAGTAGGATGGAAAACGAGTCCTCGATCAAAGAACGGGTGCGGGAGAACTATGCGCGCGAGGCGCGCCGCGTTACCGAAGGCGCCTCCAAGGCAGCATGCTGTGAGAGTGCCTCACCCAACTACGATGCGATTACTTCCAATCTGTATGCGGACAGCGAAACTTGCGCGCTTCCTGCGGAAGCAGTGGCAGCCTCGCTCGGGTGTGGCAATCCGACGGCGCTGGCTGAACTCAAGCAGGGCGAGATCGTGCTCGATCTGGGGTCCGGCGGAGGCATCGACGTACTGCTCTCCGCGCGTCGCGTTGGCCCCACCGGTAAAGCGTATGGGCTTGATATGACCGACGAGATGCTCGCGCTGGCGCGGGAGAATCAGCGCAAAGCCGGGGTCGCGAACGTCGAATTCCTTAAGGGTGAGATCGAGCACATTCCGCTCCCGGACAACTCGGTTGACCTCATCATTTCGAACTGCGTCATCAATCTTTCCGCCGACAAGGATCGCGTACTGCACGAAGCATTCAGAGTATTGCGTCCGGGAGGCCGCCTTGCGGTTTCGGACATCGTGGTGCGCGGTGAAATGCCGGGCGAGATTCGCCGACGGGTAGAGTTGTGGGCCGGATGCATCGCGGGTGCGTTGGAGGAAATCGAATACCGGTCGAAGCTCGCCGCAGCGGGATTCGAAAAGATCGAGGTGGAACCGACGCGTGTTTACACCGCGGCTGACGCGAAAGGATTCCTTTCAAAAAATCAGGACCTTGAGCAAATCGCGCAGACTGTCGATGGCAAATTCATGAGCGCCTTCGTACGCGCCCGCAAACCTGCATTGAGCTAGGTTGGGAGTCTCCGATGTCCATCAACATTCCGGATTCGCCGATTGACAGTCCTGCAGCATGGCTCGGGGTAGAGCAGGCCAAACGAAGCGACTGGATCTACAAACTTTCTGATACCGAGAAAGCGGAGCTGGACGCTGCGATTCGCACCCATCGACGTACTGGCAAATCATTAACAGAAGTCACGCCATCGCAGTATCCGCTGCCGGTGCTCGGTCCTGCGATCGAAGCATGGATGCGCGAGCTGGACGGCGGTCGTGGTTTCATTCTGGTTAGGGGTTTCCCAACGGCGGATTACTCGGAAGAAGACGCCGCGTTCGCCTACTGGCTCATCGGCCTTCAGATGGGGCGTCCAGTTCCGCAGAATCGCAAGGGCGAGATTTTAGGTCACGTTGGCGATGACGGTGCGGATCCAAAGCAGCCGGGAATCCGGCTATACCGAACCCGGGTCAAGCTCGACTTTCACACCGACGGTGCAGACATAATCGGTCTGCTGTGCCTCAAGAAGGCGAAGGCCGGAGGACTGAGTCGGATCGCGAGCTCGGTTTCGGTCTTCAACGAAGTGATGCGCCGGCGGCCGGATTTGGTGCCTCTGCTCTTCCAAGGCTTCTATTGGGATCGTGAAGCCGACGCCGGACCGGGAGAAGCGCTTTATTTCACTTTCCCGATTTGCAGGTATGAGAGAGGGCGACTCGGAACCCTTTATATTGGCTGGTACATTCGCAACGCTCAGCGGTTCTCGGAGGTACCTCGGTTAACGTCGGCGCAACTCGAGCTGCTTGATCTGATCGACTCGGTCGCCAACCATCCAACTTTCTACCTCGACATGGACTTTGAGCCCGGCGACATGCAGTTCCTGAAGAATGCGGTAATCCTTCATGCGCGCACAGAGTACGAAGATTGGAAGGAACCGGAGCGGAAGCGACATCTCCTGCGACTTTGGCTAACGAATTTCAGTTTGAAGGATGGCGATGCGCAACTGCGGGCGGGTATCCGGTCGCAGCAGACAGTGTGAATTAAGAACGACAAAACGACGATAAGCGGTATCGCTAATCGACTTCTTCGGAGAAATGCAAGGCAGATCAAATGAAGCGATTCCATGTGCATGTTGCGGTTGAAAATCTTGGTGAGAGCGAAACTTTCTATTCCGACTTGTTCGGCGTGAAACCAACGGTCGAGAAGCCAGACTATGCCAAGTGGATGATCGACGACCCGCGCGTAACTCGCAAGTCGGGAGCTTGCTGCTAGTCGACAGGGACGAAATCTCGCAGCCCCTGGAGGCTCATAGGTGCGGTAACTTGATAGTTCAGAGGTGTTTGAAATCGGTTAACGGAAACCGACCTCGCCCTTATCTGGAAGCTGCCAGAGAATTCGAACTGACTGCGCTCCGCCCGCTCCGTCTGGCGGAGCCGTGATTCTATACGAATTACTCCAAAATCGACGCAGATCACGTTCAATCTGCATCTGCAACAGCAATTTAACTGGTCCCGTTAGCGAAATTGCGTGACTCGAACCTGAGTACGGTTTCTAGCTTTGTCCGATCGAGCGGAACCTCAAAACCCGGGTTGAGCAACTCGCCGGTGAAGTTCGGTGGCTGGCGTTCCTGTATGATGGCATCGACAATCGCGGGAGACGGAAACGCGAGTTGCATGAGTCACCAAGCATCTACCCTCGACGTCGTGGTAGCGAGGACGGTACGATACTTGGTGGCGTGCGCCGGGGTCCCTGGGTGAGAATCAAGCCAGGGACCTTGCAAAAAAGAAAGCAACGCTCATCTCAATGAGGGGAGCGTGAGGAGACATACGTGCCAGACGGTTTCTTCCCTCTTACGAACCAACAACGAGAGTGGTCGGATCGCGCGGCAGACATCGCGCAGCGTGAACTCGCTCCACGGGCGGCGGAAATAGACAGGACGGGGACCTACCCATCCGAGGGTTTGGAAGCCCTCAAGAAGGAGGGTTTCTGGGGACTTCGCGTTTCCCGAGCGCACGGAGGACTTGAGGAGAGCCTCTTGACGACGGTCCTCGTCACGGAGGCGTTGGCGAAACGATGCGCGTCCACATCGTTGTGCTACAAGATGCACCTCGAGGCTTCCGAGCTCGTCGCCCGCATCGGCACACCAGATCAAATCGACCGAATGGTGCGCCCGATCGTATCGGGAAATGCGTTCTATACGGTGGCAGGAACCGAAGCTGCCGGACGCGGCGGCGCATTCGCCTCCAGCAACGTCATGTCGGCGGTGATCCCAACCGGCGACGGCTATCGCATCGATAATATTCGCAAGAGCTATGTCACCTCCGCGGGTTTCGCCACTCACCACTTCTTCCTGTGCAGGGTCGGTGCGGAGGCCACCGCCGATAAAGTCAGCGTCCTGATCGTCGAGCGGGACAAGATCGATTGGAAGATCGACGAGCCCTGGAACGGACTTGGGATGCGCGGGAACAACAGTTGTCCTGTCATCTTCAATGGGGTCGTGCCGAAGGCCAATCTCATCGGAGCGGAACACACCGTGATGAGGGACTATGGTCGGAAATTTCTTCCGGTTGTCACCAGCACCTACGCGGCGGTCTACCTCGGTGTCGCCGCCGGGGCCTTCGAGGAGGCGAAAAAGTTCCTCGAATACTCCGATGAGGTCAGCAAGCCTCGGATCGATAATCCTGTGCTCCGGCATCGCATGGCGGAACTTAGCGTCGATATCGAACGCTCTCGGGCATTGCTGTATTCCGGGGCCTCCGCTTTCGATCGAGAGCAGCCCGCCAGTGTTCTGGCTTGTACCCAGGCCAAGTTCGCTTGCTCTGAGACTGCAGTTCACGTCACCAACGAGATCATGGGTATGGGAGGAGGCAGCGCGTATGCCCGCCGCCTGCCCTTCGACCGTTATCTGCGCGATGCCCGCGCGGGAGTGGTGATGGGGATCACCAACGACGTCGTGCTCGGCAACATCGCCAGGATGCTCTTCCCGGCGCCTCCGAAAGCCGAAAAGAAGGCGTAGTAGAGTTCGCAGCGGCCGCGCCTGGCGCCCGCCCGCTGCAATGCGTTCGAAGGTATGCCTTCCCGGCTGAACGTCGGGTCCCCAACTAGGCTTTCAGCTCGTAGAGGACCGCGAAATCGTCCTCGATCGGGAGCCGCCGGAAGTGCTTGAACCCGGCCTGCTCGGCCAGTTCGCGCGCCTTAACCTCGCCCATCGCCGCGCCGATTCCAGCGCCTCCATGCGCGAGCGAAGTGGTCATGCAGTACATGGTGCTGATGGAATAAACCATCTTGCCCAATGGCCGGTGATTCTCCTCCGGTTTCGAGGAAACATTGATCTCCTGAACCAGGTAGGTACCGCCCGGCGTCAGCGCGCCACGGATCGCACTCATCAGGCCGACCGGATCGACTGCATCATGGACCACGTCGAAGGTGGTGATTAAATCGAACTTCGATTCCGGCAGGTTGGCGCCATTGCCGACTTCGAAAGCGATACGGTCCGCCACTCCGGCTGCCTGCGCGTTGCGCCGTGCACGCTCGATTGAGTGCGCAACCAGGTCGTAGCCGAAGACGCGCGCCTTGGGAAAGGCTTGGGCGATCAGAATCGCGGCACGGCCGCCGCCACATCCGACGTCGACCGCGGTTCCTCCGGCTCTAAGACGTTCGACCACATCCGGCATCGCCGCAATCCATTTCTTGATCAGCTTGTACTTGTAACGGGGAAACGAGTTGCGCTCGGAGGCCTCAAACATCCAGGGTGGATAGTCGGCCTGAGCTACCCCCCTTGCCGGTCCGAAAGGACTCGGAGACCTTCGGCGCAACCGTCATCACGCTCTGCACCATCTGGAAGTAGGCGCCTGCGAAAAAGGGCGACTCCTCGTCGGCCAGCACCATCGCGTATTCCGGGGTCAGATGATATTTGCGCGAAGTCGCATCGTACGCGACATATTGCGCGGCCGCCATCGCGTTCAGCCACTCGCGCAGGTAGCGCTCGCTGAGCTGAGTCCTTGCCGCGAGCTCGTCGCTGGTTACGGGACCTGACTGTTTCATCGCCTTGAACAAACCCAGGCGGTCGCCGATGAAGCAGAGCGCGCCATGAACACAAGTGCCCACGTCACCCACGATCTGTTGCGCGGCCTGTTTTGCTTTTTCGAAATCGACTTCGGACCCCATCGCGAAATTCTCCTGCAAGCGGAATAGCTACTCGCTCTATATCTCAACTCGAGCGCAATCGGTTACCGGCGCGGGCGAACGAATCAGGTCTGGAACTTGCGGACCGATTCATCTGAACATGCCGACTCGATTCGATCTGCCGGCCAATCCAACTCGGCTTCTCACCCCCGAAATTGCGTGTCGGGATGTGACGCAGGCAGTCGGGCGCATCCTTTGCCAAAGAGTTTTTCCCGCAGCGTTCCTTCACGGTATTCGGTTTGCATCAAACCGCGCCGCTGCAACTCCGGAACCACGCCCTCGACGAAGTCGGTGAAGGAGCCCGGTGTAGTGACATAGCCAAGATTGAACCCATCCACCCCAAGCGCGATCCATTCCTGGAATATATCCGCGAGCCGTTCGGGAGTTCCCGCGATCACTCCACTGCGCCCTTTCACCAGATTGCGCAGCGTCCATTTGCGGCCCGATCCGCTCGCGGACAAGGCCTGCATCAGGCCACGGACGGCATTGGTCTCGACGTACTCTAGCGGTTGATCGAGGTCGAATTGTCCAAAATCAATTCCGGCCCATCCACTGAGCAGGGCCAACTCTCCTTCGTAGTTAATCTGCTCCAGATACTGGTCATACTTTCGCTGCACCGCCGCTTCCGTGTCGCCGGTAATAATTTTCGCGTACAGGAAAAACAGCAGATCCTCCGGCCTCCTCCCCTGCCCGCGTGCCTTGTCCCGCGTATCAGTGATGTACCGGCTAACGACCGGCTTCGGACCCGTCACAAACACGCATTCCGCGTGACGCGCCGCGAACTCCCGCCCGCGCGGCGAGCTTCCCGCTTGAAACAGCACCGGCGTACGTTGCGGCGATGGCTCCGACAAGTGGAAGCCGCCTACCTTGAAGTATTTTCCTTCGTGATGGATGGCATGGACCCGCGAGGGATCTACATAGATCTTCCGTTCGCGGTCCCGGAGCACAGCGCCATCTTCCCAACTCGCTTCCCACAACTTGCAGCAGACTGCCAGGTACTCATCGGCCATCTCATACCGCTCGTCGTGCGGCTGTAGGCCCGCCTGCCCGAGACTGCGGGCCGCACTTTCCAAATACGTCGTGACGACGTTCCACGCGATTCGCCCTTTGGTTAGATGGTCGAGGGTCGAAATCAAACGAGCGAAAATGAATGGATGATATTGGAGCACCGAACTCGTGAAGGCGAAGCCGAGGTGCTCGGTCGCATACGCCATCGCGGGGATTAGCAGCGCCGGGTCGTTGACCGGGACCTGGGTCGCCTGCCTGAGCGCGGCTTGCCCGCTTCCACCATAAACGTCGTAGATGCCGATAACGTCGGCGAGGAAAAGCGCGTCGAATTTGCCGCGTTCCAGCAGCTTGGCCAGCTCGACCCAGGTTGCGAGGTCGGTGTATCCGCGCATTTGATCATCCGGGTTGACCCACAGCCCGGGCGATTGATGCACCACGCAGTTCATGTGGAACGCATTGAAGTAGATGCGCTTATTCATGACGCTCCCCTGGCCTCATCGAGCGTCTCACTTTGGAGCCGCATCGCACCTGCCCCGAACCGTTATCCACGCCATCGCTCACAAATTAGGACGCCGCCTGATCCATGAGCTGGCGGGAGTAGTCCCTCATAAGCTTGAGGTCGTAAGGGTGTTCCTCGAAGGTGAAGGGGTTCCATGCGCTGCGGCTCGAGAAATTCAGCAGGTCGCCGCCGTAAATGTGGATTGCGCAGGACACCCGATCGAGCGGATTCGCGATCGCATGAATTGCGTCCTCACCGAGAACCAACACATCGCCGGTTTTCAGGTCTTTGCCGCCGGCCTTTTCCAAACCCTTCCCGCTGCGCCGATAAAAGGTGTTGTTCTCCTGCCCCTCGTAGGTGCCGATCACTGCCCACATGTTGTGATTATGCGGGGACGTTTTGAACCTGGGCGGGGTGGCCGCCTTGAGCACGGTAAGGGTCGGCGAGCGAAAACAGATCAGATCGGCTAGAGCTCCTTTGGATAGATCGCGGCCCGCGAATTCCGCGTCGAGCGCGGTCTTGACGGCGGACGGATCGCGTAGCTCTTTTTCGACCAACTCCCTGACGGCCGAGGCCGGCTTGCCTTTGCAATTTTCGATAAATTGGTTGAGTTCAAACATCATCATCCCTCCGGGTTTCTCGCGTATTTTCCGTCGTCGATCTCTTCATGAACGAAGTGCCTCGGGCCAGTACGATTCCTCGATCCCGATATGCCGATAGATATGGCGTGTTCGGGAGGAGAGGTCGACCGGCCACTCGACCATCGAGCGATCCAACCCGAGTGTGTTGATGGCGAAGCCCTCAAGAGCAGCCAGATCGGCTTCGCGCATCAGCGGGAAGAGTTGCTCATTGTCCTCAATCAACTGACGCTTCCTGCGTACCTGTTCTTGGTGCGCACAGAGATTGAGATAGTCGTGCATCGCGGGGAAAAGGAAAGACAGATGTCCAGCTTCCTGCTCGATTTCGTGCGGTGACCACGCACTCAGCACCGGATCGAGACTCAAGAGCGCGCTGTAGGCACCCCCATCCTCGGCCGAGTAAGCTTCCGTATGCAGGCCGACGACCGCGAAAAAGCCACCGAGGTCACGTTCCAGGATGCGCTTTTCATCCGGATGAACGGAGCTCGCCTTGCTGTTCACGCCGTTCCAATAATTCTGATCACTGTAGCGGCATCCCCGCGTGATGAACGATGCCGCATGCTGCATATCCTCATAAGCCTGCTTGAGAATGCAGGCGCGCCAGGCGCCCGGCATCTCGTGATGGGTCGCCGCATAGCTGCACCCAAGCACGATATGGCGCAACTCACCCCATCCGATTGCGGCTAAAAGCCGGCCGAATCGCTGCTTGCGGTCCGCATCCATCTCATCGACGGAAATCGCGGGTGGCTTTCGCAGCCGCTCGCGCGCGGCCAGCCATCGCCGGCACCAACTCGGGTCGGCGGCTACGACTTCCGGAACTTCAGCGGGGATTGTCGGAAAGTTGGTTTCGCTATATTCCACATCTTTCCGGAGCAGGTTGGGTAAGGCTTCACTGAGGTCAAACATTTCCAAACCTCCGTCAATTCATGCCGAGTGAGCGGCAGCACTCCACGACAGCTATCCTCGCTATCTAGTGGCCTGTAACATTGATAATGGTATCGCCTTAGTGTAGCGTAAGGCATGCG